>Ga0074199_1000688_pt1 | contig 44846 bp, 31 predicted proteins | sample EPASupsiteSAE347_FD_64528 | JGI IMG/M metagenome (GOLD analysis project Ga0074199, IMG submission 64528) | Bioremediated contaminated groundwater from EPA Superfund site, New Mexico - Sample SAE3-47 | ecosystem: Environmental > Aquatic > Deep subsurface > Groundwater > Contaminated ... | reverse complement strand
TCCAAGAGCTTTTCTCTGCGTTTCCTCTGTGTCCTCTGCGCCTCTGCGGTGAAGAAAGCTCAGCCGCTATCCGCTCAGAGTATATTGAATCGATAGGTTGTCCCGGCTTATGTTGGTGGCCGGAATAACCAAGAGCTCGACACCTGGTAAGAACCATAAAGAGGGCACCATGTCGTCCAACACCTTCGAGCCGCAACCGTTGCAGGTCATGACGCTTTCCGACAGTGAATACCGGGCTATCAGGGAGCTTGTGTACAAGCATTTCGGTATCAATCTCACGGATCGGAAGCGCTCCCTCGTAGTGGGGCGTCTTCAAAAGCTCCTGAGAGCAAAGGGCTTCCGGAGCTTCAGGCAGTATTATGAGCACATCCTGGGGGATTCGAGTCACAGGGCGCTGCAAGAGCTCGCGAACCGGATTTCCACAAACCATACCTTCTTTTATCGCGAAAGAGCCCACTTCGACTTTTTCACCGCTACGGTCCTTCCTCGATTGACCTCCGAGCTGAAAAGCCTCAACTCACGTGATCTGCGCATATGGAGCGCGGGGTGTTCTACCGGTGAGGAGCCGTACACACTGATCATGCTGATGATGGAATACTTCGGAGCTGAATATCGAATGTGGGACGCGGGAATCCTGGCCACGGACATCTCCGAGCAGGCGCTCTCGACGGCCAGGAACGGGATCTATCCCGAGGAGCGAACGGCCCTCATACCGCCGGCTTTGAAGCACAAGTATTTTGTAAATCCGGGCAACGGTGAGCTGGCGATACGTGACAGTGTGAAGCGCGAAGCAGTCTTCCGCCGGTTCAACCTCATGAATGAACGGTTCCCTTTCAGGAAACCGTTCCATGTAATCTTCTGCCGCAACGTCATGATTTACTTTGACCAGGCCACACGCGACGCTCTGGTGCGGAAGCTCCATGAAATGACCACCCCGGGAGGCTACCTGTTCATCGGACACGCAGAGACGATCAGCAGGGGCACCTCTCTTTATCGGCACATTATGCCGGCCGTATACCGAAGGGAATGGTGAAAACGATGGGAAAAGTGATTCGCGTGCTGGTCGTGGACGATTCGGCCATGGTGCGGGATATCCTGGCGCAGGGGCTTTCCATGGACCCGTTTATCGAGGTGGTGGGAACGGCGGCCGACCCCTACATCGCCCGCGACCTGATCGTGAAGCACAAGCCGAACGTCCTGACGCTTGACGTGGAAATGCCGAGGATGGACGGTGTCGAGTTCCTGCGCAAGCTCATGCCTCAGTACCCCATCCCGGTGGTGATGGTCAGCGCGTTGACCGAAAAAGGAAAGAAGATCACCCTCGATGCCCTGGAGGCCGGAGCCGTGGATTTCGTCACCAAACCGGGCATGGATGTGGCCAGGGGGCTCAACGCCATGTTGATGGAGCTGCGCACCAAAGTAAAAATCGCCTCCACGGCAAACGTCTCCCACTGGAAGCACAAACGCGTCCATCGCAGGTCTGCTTCGGAGGCCTTCAGTACGGCACTGGCGGAGTCCACCCATAAAGTGATAGCCATTGGCGCCTCTACGGGAGGAACCGAGGCCATCAGGGCGGTGATCACCAGCCTTCCCGCCATTGCTCCCGGTGTTGTAATCGTACAGCACATGCCCCCCGGTTACACGAAGATGTTTTCGGATCGTATGAACAGCCTTTGTCCCATGGAAGTCAAAGAGGCGGAAGACGGCGACCGCGTGATGCCGGGCCGCATCCTGATCGCTCCGGGCGGCATGCAGATGCAGCTCTTTCGCTCCGGTGGCATATACCAGGTGGAATGCAGGGAAGGAAAGAAGGTTTCCGGCCATTGTCCTTCCGTGGATGTCTTGATGCACTCGGTGGCCCGTCATGTGGGACCGAATGCCGTCGGCGTGATGCTCACCGGCATGGGAAGCGACGGAGCGGAAGGCATGAAAGCCATGCGGGACGCCGGAGGGAGAACCATCGCCCAGGACAGGGAAAGCTGCGTCGTGTTCGGCATGCCGAAAGCCGCCTTTGAGCTGGGCGGCGCCGAATCACTGGTGCCCCTCGAGGCAATCGCCAGGACGGTAATGAAGCTCCTTTCAGGAACGGAGCTCACATGAACGAGGTCATACTAGGCGTCGGGGAGCACCGGGCAACAAACAAGCCGGACGAAGCCCTGAGAACCGTCGGCCTGGGCTCCTGTGTCGCGCTGATCCTGCTCGATCCCAGGACCAGAACGGTGGGAATGGCCCATGTTGCCCTGCCCGATTCAACCATCGATCCGAACCGGGCCAGAGAGCGCCCCGCTTACTTCGCCGACACAGCCCTGTCCGCACTCATCCAGTCCATGGCCACCTGCGGGTGCAGCGCGGGAGGCAGAGGAATGATTGCCAAGCTGGTCGGCGGCGCCAATATCCTCGATGCCGGCAGTACATTCAACATTGGCAGGCGAAACATCCTGGTGCTCGAGGAGCTGCTTCTGCGGCACGGGTTGGGTATCCCCGCGGAAGATGTCGGCGGAAATATCAGCCGTAGCGTGATCGTTGAAGTCAACACGGGGAGAGTCCTCATCACTTCTTCCTACCGGGGCGATAGCTGGGAAATATGAGGGAAAGGAAAGGCTTTGAGTCTTAAGGTGATTTCCGGGAGACAATGTACTCTTCGGTCGGCATTCCCGCAGTTTTGTCCATGTAACTCAATAAAGGGATGGAAGCCATGAGACTATCGTTTATGACGAGGACCGTTCTGCTGGTCATTCTGACAGTCGTACTGGTGAGTGCGACGATTTCCACGGTCGTCTACTATTTTCTGTCGGAAAACTTCAATGAGTATGCACAAAAAGAATTGGCCTCGCAAACCAACGTGGTCGATGAATATGTGGATGATCTCAAAGAGAAATGCAGACTGATCGCAGCCATGTTTTCCGCGCGGTCCGACGTTGTTGAGGCCATGCGAAACGCGGATACGCTTTTCTTGCAGAAAGTGGCAAGAGAAGCCCTGGTCGACGCTCGGATTGAAGTCATGACCGTGGCGGACAGGGAGGGGAAGGTCCTCGCTCGAGGGCATTCGGGCAGAGTCGGTGACAACGTGAGGAACCAGGTCAATGTCGCCAATGCACTGGCTGGAGCTCCGTCCGTGATCATCGAGGAAGGGAATGAAGCCAAATTTGCAATTCGGGCCGGGTATCCGGTGAAGGCCGGCAATGATATCGTCGGCTCCGTCACCACTGGGATAAACCTGGTGGATGGTGATAAGTTCGTTGACAAAATAAAGAAAATACTCAATGTGGAATGCACCATATTTCAGCATGACACCCGGGTGTCCACAACGATAGTGAAAGATGGAAAACGAGCGGTTGGAACCAGAATGGACAATCCCGCCGTCATAGAAACTGTATTGAATAAGGGCTCGCAGTTCTACAACGTCAATCGTATCCTGGGCAAAGAGTATTCCACCGCGTACTGGCCGATCAAGGACAGCAGCGAAAAGGTGCGGGGCATGTGGTTTATGGGAAAGGATCGGGAAGCCATTGCCCAGGCCTATCAGAGTGTCTTTACTTCCATCCTCGTTACCGTTGTGATTGTGGCTCTGATTATGATTGTGCCGGGATTTTTCTTTGCGCGCAACGTGAACGGTATCATCAAATCGCTTCACGAGGAATTTCGGCGCATGAAGGAAGCCGCCCTTCGTGGAGATCTCAGTGTCCGTGGCGATCCCGAGGCCATCAAAGCCACCTTCAGCGAGCTCAGGGACATTGTTGTGGGAACCAATGAAATCATGGATGCAGTCATCGGGCCTTTGCAGATGGCGGCCTCATACGTCGACCGAATCAGCAGAGGCGACGTTCCTCCGAAGATCGAAGAGGAGTATGAAGGGGACTTCAACAAGATCAAGAACAATCTGAATGCCTGCATCGATCATATTCGCGCTCTCGTTACAGACGTTGAAATGCTGATCGGAGCGGCAATCAAGGGAAGGCTGGATATTCGAGCCGACGCATCGAAGCACGAAGGCGACTACCTCAAGATCGTCGAAGGAATGAACAGAGCCATCGGCGCACTGGTGGGACACATCCACAATATGCCTCTTCCGGTGTTTATTCTTGACAGGGACTTCAATCTCCTGTTCATCAACAGGACGGCTTCCCAGTTGCTGGGAAAGCCGATGGAGCTGCTGACCGGAAGCAAGTGCCACGAGCAATTCAAGACTTCCGACTGCCGGACGGACTATTGTGCCTGCTCGATGGCTTTGCAGCAGTCCAGGCCCATCACCCGTGAAACCGACGCTCATCCGGGAGGACTGAGCATGGATATCCGATATACGGGCAATCCCATAACGGATGAGACCGGAGCCGTGATAGGAGTAATGGAGACCGTAATGGACCTGACGGAGGTTCGCAAGTCCATGCGGCTGTCACGGAAGCTGGCTGACTTTCAGGCCCTGGAAGTTGAAAGGCTTGTGGTCAACCTGGACAGGCTCAGCAGGGGTGATTTGAGCCTCGAGGCATCCATTACCGCCGTCGATGAAGACACCAAAACAATCGGCGAGAATTTTGCCAGGATCAACAAGAGCCTGGAGCACAGTGTCGGCAAGATCGGCCTGCTCATCTCCGACGTGAATATACTGGCGAAAGCCGCCATTGAAGGCAGATTGGAGACACGGGTCGACTCATCCGGACACGACGGCGATTACCGCAGAATCGTGGAAGGTGTGAACGCCACTCTGGACGCGATAATCGCTCCCATAAAAGAAGCGGCGGCATGTCTGAAGGCCATGGCGACCGGAGATCTCGCCGTTGCCATGACGGGCAGCTACCACGGCGATCATTCGCTCATCAAGAATGCTCTCAACAGTACCCTCGACTCGATGAATGCCATCCTCGAACAGGTTCAGGAAGCCGTAATGCAAGTGAATTCCGGAGCGGTTCAAGTAGCCGATTCCAGCCAGTCCCTCTCCCAGGGTGCCACGGAACAGGCTGCCTCCCTTCAGGAGATCACCAGCTCCATGACTCAAGTGGCCTCCCAGACCCGAGTCAATGCGGAAAACGCCGGCCAGGCCAATCTTCTGGCCACGAGCGCGAGAGAAACGGCTGAGCACGGCTCGGAGCAGATGAGCAGAATGGTTCTGGCCATGAAAGAAATCAACGACGCGAGCCAGGACATCGGAAAGATCATCAAAGTGATCGACGACATAGCTTTCCAGACCAACCTGCTTGCGCTGAACGCAGCCGTTGAAGCCGCTCGAGCCGGACGGCACGGCAAAGGATTCGCGGTGGTTGCCGAAGAGGTCCGTAACCTTGCCGGCCGAAGCGCCAGGGCTGCAAATGAAATTACACAGCTTATCGAGGATTCCATCAGGAAGGTTGAAAATGGCTCACTGCTTGCCAATAAATCCGGTGAAGCGCTGACCGGGATCGTTGAGTCATCCGTCAAGGTTGCGGATCTGGTCAGTGAAATCGCTGCCGCTTCCAACGAGCAGGCGCAGGGGATCGCCCAGATCAATCAGGGGCTCAACCAGATCGATACGGTTACGCAGCAAAACACGGCCAATGCCGAGGAAACCGCCGCCGCCAGCGAGGAGCTCTCAGGCCAGGCCAGGCAGCTTACCCGGACTATTTCGCACCTCAGACTCAAAAGCGGGGACCTGATGACAGTCGCTCCGGCCGCAGCCCGTAAAAAGCTCCCTTCCAGAATGACCGCACCTGCAAAGCAAGCCTCCACCGGCCCTATGGTCTTTTCCGCATGGGGACATGTCCCGCTTCCAACGAAGCGTGGAGAGGACCAGTCCCTGACCGCGGAAGATATTGTCAGTCTGGACGATAAGGGATTTGAAAGATATTAGACGTCATCCCGAATATAGAATCTTGAATAAAGCCCGAAATCCCGTGGATGCGGATATCCCGGATGTGGAACGTAGAATTTAAGATATGAATGCCCATGCCGAAACATACAAAGCTGAAGCCCGTGAACATCTGAGCGACCTCGAGGTCTGGCTGCTCGAGTTGGAAAATACTCCCGATGACGCCGATCTGGTCAGGCGGATCTTTCGTGCTTTGCACACCATCAAAGGCTCCGGGGCGATGTTCGGCTTCGACGATATCGCCGGCTTCACTCACGAGCTGGAAACGGTCTTTGACCTGGTATGCAACAATAAGATCGAAGTTACCAAAGCACTTGTGAGCGCGGCGCTCAAGGCTTGCGATCACATCAGCTCCATGCTCGACGCCCATGACGGCAGCGAAAAGGTCGATGAAGCCCAATCCGACACAATCCTGGGCTTATTCAGGTCCCTGGCCGCCTCCGGCGGCGCTCCCGGCCCAGCCGGCCGGCAAACCGAACGGCCATGCTCCGCTCCCTCGCAGCCCCAGGAAGCTTCCGGAAGCAAGCGCAGTTACTGGATCCATTTTCACCCGCCCCCAAATATCTTCCTGACCGGCACAAACCCCATCCTGCTGCTCCGGGAGCTTCACGAGATGGGAGACTGCAAAGTCTTCGCTCATACGGAGGCGATTCCCCAGTTGGAAGAGATGAACCCGGAGCTCTGTTTTACTTTCTGGGACATCGCGCTTACTACCACCAGGGAGATCGAGGCCATCAGGGACGTCTTCATGTTTGTCGATGAAGACTGCCGGATCAAAATCGATGCCATCGATGAAAACTGGGACCCCGCGGACCCCGATAACGGTTGCGATAAGCTCGGCGAGATTCTGGTCAAGCGCGGCGACTTGAAGCCCGGAGAGCTCAAGGACGTCCTGGAGAATCAGAAAAGAATCGGAGAAATGCTGGTCGGCGCCGGTCTGGTCACTCCCGCCAAGGTCGAGTCCGCATTGCTGCAACAGCAGTACGTCAAGACGCTTCGGCAGGAACGGCAGAAGGCTGAATCAGTCGGCAGTATTCGCGTCTCGGCGGACAAACTGGACCTCCTGGTGAATTTCGTCGAAGAGCTTGTTGTGGCCGAGGCCATGGTAGTGCTAAAAGCCAGGCCGGATGATTCGGAACGGGACGACTTTGAGCACGCGGTACGGCGTCTTAGCCAAATTATCCATAACGTCCAGGACCTGGCCATGGCTATGCGCATGGTTCCGCTCTCGGGGATCTTCCGTCGAATGACGAGGCTGGTTCGGGATCTTTCCGATAAGCAAGGTAAGTGCGTTCAACTGGAGCTCCTTGGCGAAGAAACCGAGGTCGATAAAACCGTAATCGAAATGATCGGTGATCCCCTGGTTCATATCGTGCGCAACGCGGTGGACCACGGGATTGAAGGACCCGAAGAGCGGCTGGCGGCGAAAAAAGCCGAGGAGGGATTTATCCACATCGAGGCCAGGCACGAAGGCGGTGAGGTTTGGATCATTATCAAGGACGATGGCAGGGGCCTTTCCCGCGAAAAAATCCTCTCCAAGGGGATACAACGCGGCATGGTTGCAGGTGACGGCAGCGCCTTGAAAGACGATGACGTCTTCCGGCTGATCTTCGAGCCCGGTCTTTCAACCGCCTCGTCGGTAACCGAGATCTCGGGTCGCGGTGTCGGAATGGACATCGTCAAGAAGAATATCGAAAAACTGAAGGGAAGCGTTGAAATCCGCAGCGAACAAGATAAGGGCACTCTTATTGCTCTTCGCATTCCGCTGACACTGGCCATAATGGATGGGATGCTCGTCCGGGTGGGCCCCACGCGCTATACCATTCCGCTCCTGGCAATCAGAGAGTCTTTCCGTCCGGGGCGCAATCAGGTTACAGTGGCCATGGACGGACAGGAGGTGGTCAGAATCAGAAAGGACATTGTTCCGGTTATCCGTCTGCATGAGCTTTTTCGCAAGAAGCCGGATCATGAGGAGCTCCATGAAGGCATCCTCATTACAATCGAACACTTACATCAGAGAGTCTGTCTCTTTGTGGATGAGATTCTCGGTCAGTACCAGACGGTCGTCAAGGGTTTGCCCGCTTATTTGGGCGCGGCACGAGGCATTTCAGGCTGTAGCATTCTCGGCGATGGAAACATCAGCCTGATCCTGGATATGGCGGGAATTATCCGCATGGCCGAGAGAGGCAGCTTTATTCGGCTACCGGCATAAGACGGGACATGCCTAAGGCGGAGCTTGTGTGTTCACCGCAGAGGCGCAGAGGACGCAAAGAAAACGCAGAGAAGATTTAGAGATTTCCAAGAGCTTTTCTCTGCGTTTCCTCTGTGTCCTCTGCGCCTCCGCGGTGAAGAAAGCTCAGCCGCTATCCGCTCAGAGTATATTGAATCGATAGGTTGTCCCGGTTTATGTTGGTGGCCCTTTATTCAGTTGACCGGATGATTGAAGGTCATGCTTGGATAGAGGATCAGGGCACCCTTCAGAGAATAATTGCCGGAGGAGATGGAAGAATGAATTATGGAGAGCTTACGGCTCTTATCGTGGATGACTTTGCAACCATTCGTCGCATTATCAAAGGCATCCTCTACGATAACGGCTTCAGGAGCATGGTCGAGGCCGAAACCGGCGCGGCGGCGGTTGATATCCTCAACACCCGGAAGGTCGATCTCATCATTTCCGACTGGAATATGCCCCAGATGACCGGCATCGAGCTTCTCAAATGGGTAAGGTCCAACGAAGCGACGAAAGGTATCCCTTTCATCATGGTGACGACGGAAAACGAAAAGGCAAACATCGTGGAGGCAGTGCGGGCAAAAGTCAGCAACTACATCACCAAGCCCTTTACAGCCGAGACCCTGACTGAAAAGCTGAAGAAGGTCCTGGTGCAAGATTAGGCGATGATCATGGCCCAAGATTGATTCCTCTCTATCCGGGGTTGTTTCACAAATGTCCTTCGAGGCGGCGACGTCCATTGCGTTGCCATAGGGAGAGCGGAGCACGGGGTTGAAGATAAAAAAAATTATCCGGCCGCTCATTTTGAGTGGTGTGTCGATTGCGGGATATTCCGTTTTGCGCTGGTTCCACAGCCATCTCCTGGACGAGAGGCATCTGGATTACCTTCTCGTGGCCTGCCTTGCGAGCGCCAGTGTCGTTTTGGTGCGCAGCCTGGGGTTTGTTGTTTTCGACGTGATCTTTCTCAGGAGGAAGGCACGGGAAGCTCCCGAGCTGCTGCGGGCATTGTTTTCAGTCATTGCCTATTCTTTTCTCTTTACCATGATCTACAGCTCCGTGCTGCACAAGAACGTTACCGGAATAATGACTACCTCCGCCGTGGTCACGGTGCTCGTCGGCCTTGCCCTGCAGGACACCATAGGGAATTTCTTTGCCGGCATATCCTTCCACGTCGAAAATCCGTTTCACATCGGGGATGCCATAAAGATTCGCGATCAGATGGGACGGGTGGAAGCGGTCACGTGGCGAACGACGACCATACGCACCAGTGGAAACAGCGTCGTGATCTTTCCGAACAGCATGGTCGCCCGCGAGCCCCTCGAGATCTACTCCTCGGGAGAGCTCAACCAGAGGCTTGTGACCTTTCCCGCGCCCTATTCGGTGTCTCCCCAAAAGGTCGTGCAACTGGTGAGTGAAGCGATTCGAACCGTGGACGAGGTGGCGCCGGAAACGGCCCCGATGGTGAGGATCAAAGCATGGGAAGATTCGGACATTCTCTACGAAGTCGTCTACTGGATCAAGGACTACATCCGGGTTTCGCAGATCGACTCGATCATTCGGGAGCGGATCTGGTATGTGCTTCAGCGAAATCAGATCGACTTTTCGTTCCCGACGCGCCAGATCCTCTTCGAGTCTTCGGAAGATGCCACGATCCGCACAAAAGACGCGGATGAAGCCGATTACAGGGCCATCATAGAGGGAATCGATATATTCAAGCCGCTCACTGCCCAGGAAAAAGAGATCATATCCAAGGCACTGGTAAGGTACCTCTACGCTCCGGGAGAGATCATCATCCAGTGCGGTGATGCCGCTGACTCCTCCATGTTCGTCATCAGACGCGGCAAGGTGGACGTGCGGCTGCCCTCCTCAAACGGCCCCGCTCAGTCCGTTGCGGTGCTCGGGCGCGGGGACTTCATAGGCGAGATGAGCCTTTTCACCGGAGAGCCGCGCTCAGCGGATGTGAGCGCCATCGAGGAGACGGAAATCCTCGAGATCCGAAAGGGAGTCATAGAAAGGCTTTTTTGTCAGAATGCACAACTGGCGGAAGCCTTCAGTTGCAAAATCGCCGAACGTCAGACTCATCTTCGCGCGTGCTCGCTCAATTCCACGGAGGACACCACTACCTGCCAGGAACAGACCATTTTGCAGAAAATCAGGAACTTCTTCAATCTTGGGGGATGAGGCGATTTTGGCTACCGGCATAAAATGGGACATGCCTAAGGCGGAGCTTGTGTGTTCACCGCAGAGGCGCAGAGGACGCAAAGAAAGCGCAGAGAAACTTTAGAGATTTCCATAGCTTTTCTCTGCGTTTCCTCTGTGTCCTCTGCGCCTCTGCGGTGAAGAAAGCTCAGCCGCGATTTTTCAGGCCTTTCATCATTAACTTGCCATTGCGGTCCGGCCTCATTCCTGACAAAATGGCATGTCAGGCACGGTTGGTATCCTCGGATCAATGTGAGTGATTCAACATATCCATTCCTCGAGAATAGAAAGTGAAAAGAAAGATGGCTGAACTGCTCGAAAAAATACGAAAGAAGGAAGCGACCGTAGGTATTATCGGTTTGGGCTACGTTGGACTTCCCCTGCTCATTCGCTTCGGAGAGGCCGGTTTTCCGGTGCTGGGCTTTGACATCGATACGCGGAAGATCGATTCCCTGCTGCATGGCAAGAGTTACATCAAACATATTTCCATCGAGCCCATAAACAAGTTTCTGGCACAGAAAAGGCTGGATGTGACCATCAGCTTTGAACGTTTGAGCGAAGCCGATTGCGTCCTTATTTGCGTGCCCACGCCCTTGACGGAAATGATGGAGCCCGATCTGCGGTTCGTGATGAGCACGACGGAAGAAGTGGCAAAACACCTTCGGCCCGGTCAGTTGATCGTCCTTGAAAGTACGACTTATCCCGGAACCACTGACGAAATGCTGCTGCCCAGGTTGGAACAGACGGGCCTCAAGGTAGGAAAGGATTTCTTGCTCGCCTTTTCGCCCGAGCGCGAAGATCCGGGCAACAAGAATTTCCATACGGGCAATATTCCCAAGGTGGTGGGCGGCATAACTCCACTATGTCTCGAATGTGCAACAGCCCTCTATGAACAGGCCATTTCAAAGGTTGTGCCGGTTTCCTCCACTCGAGTGGCGGAATTGACCAAGCTCCTGGAAAATATCTATCGGAGCGTCAACATAGCACTGGTTAACGAATTGAAGGTCCTGGGACAACGGATGGGCATCGATATTTTCGAAGTCATCGAGGCCGCCTCCACCAAGCCTTTCGGCTTTACACCCTTCTATCCCGGTCCGGGGCTGGGTGGGCATTGTATTCCCATCGATCCTTTCTACCTCTCCTGGAAAGCCCACGAATACGACTTCACCACCCGGTTCATCCAGCTCGCCGGCGAAATCAATGTATCCATGCCTTATTATGTTCTGGAAAAAACCACCGAGGCGTTGAACGACCGGAAGAAATGCCTGAACGGGGCCAAGATTCTGGTGTTGGGAGTGGCCTATAAAAAAGACATCGACGACGACCGGGAATCTCCATCCTATGCCGTCATGGAGCTGCTTCTGGATCGTGGAGCGGAAGTGTTCTACAACGATCCTCTCATTCCTAAGCTCAAACCCACCCGGAAGCACAGGTTCCAGATGGAATCAACTCCCCTTACCGAAGAGAGTCTCCAGGAAATGGACGCTGTAATGATCCTCACGGATCATTCCGCCTATGATTACACTTGGATCGTCGAGCATGCGCCTCTCGTGATCGACACTAGAAACGCCACTAAGGGCTTGGGAGCCGGGCGGGATAAGATTATAAAGGCTTGAGGGCAGGACACATACCGGGTTTATCGGGTTTTGGGGAATTTTCCTCGGGTCGTTGACACTTTCGACATTCCCGCACACTTTCAACGGGAATGTCGATTAGATAGCCGGTGAGGATATCTATTCTTGCCTGGCACCTTACCCCCCCCAGAGCTCTCGTTTCACTCGCTCGATAGTCCCTTCGATGAGCTCTCGGAGCGCCTCGAGCCGTTCCGGTGTTTCGGCTTCATAGCGAAAGACGAGAATGGGCTGGGTGTTGGAAGCGCGGACCAGTCCCCAGCCGTCGGGAAAGACGATCCGTGCGCCGTCCACATCGATTACATCGTGGCCGCTTTCCAGGAAGCAGCGCCTGGCTCTTTCGATAACTTCGAACTTTATCTCCTCGGGGCACGGCACCCTGATTTCCGGAGTGGTATGATTGAGAGGAGTGCCCTCCAGAAGCTCCGAAATGGTTTTGCCCGTTTCCGTAAGGATCTCGATGAGCCGGCAGGAAGCATAGATCCCGTCATCGAAGCCGAAATAGCGGTCCTTGAAGAAAAGGTGCCCGTTCATTTCCCCTCCGAAGATCGCGTCCGTTTCTTTCATCTTCGCCTTGATCAGAGAATGGCCGGTGCGTCCCATAATGGCTCTTCCGCCACGCTTTTCGGTATCCTCGAAGAGAATCTTGGAGCATTTTACATCGTAGACGAAAGTGGCTCCCGGGTTCCGCGCCAGAATTTCACGAGAAAAGAGGATCATCAGCCTGTCTCCGTAGACCACTTCGCCCTCGGAGTCCACTACCGCCACGCGGTCGCAATCGCCGTCGTAGGCCATCCCCACGTCCAGGTGCTCCCGCCGCACTAGGTCTCTCAGGTCTTCCAGGTTTTCCGTGATCGTCGGATCGGGCGAATGATTGGGGAAAGTTCCGTCAACGGTACAATGAATCGGGTGTACCTCGCATCCCAGCTTTCGCAGGATGGGTAAAGCCACAGGGCCGCCGGTGGCATTGCCCGCGTCCACTCCCACGCGAAGGGCGTTTTTGATCGCGATGTTTCCAAGAATGAAGGCGGCATAATGTTCGATCACATCACGGGAGCATACCTGCCCATGGCCTGATTCAAAGTCCCCCGAATCCATGATCATGCGCAGCTTCTGGATCTCCTCGCCCGAGATGGCATCGAAGCCGTTGCAGATCTTGAATCCGTTGTATTCGGAAGGATTGTGGCTCGCCGTAATCATCACCCCACCCTCCCGTTCAAGGTGGCGAATGGCAAAGTAGCAAACAGGCGTGGGGCACACCCCTATATCCACCACGTCTATTCCTGAGCTCAGAAGACCCTCGAGTAACAAGTCCCTGTAACGATCAGAGCTGACCCGGCAGTCCCTTCCCAATACGATATGGCTCTTCCGACGGCGGGCCATATAGGTCCCCAGCGCTCTTCCCAGCGTGATCACGTCGGGATCACGGATTTCTTTATCGGCAATGCCGCGGATATCATATTCCCGAAAAGCCCTGGCATTCAAAATAGCATTCCCTTGAGGAAAGTAGGAGAGAAGGATTCAGACTCTTGGACCAAAAGTCAATGATGCGTTTGGCCGTTTTCTTTCTTCAGGCGCCGGATCGTAATAAAAATGGCTGACAGAACGCCCAGGCCTATTACCGTCAACGCTCCATAGACCGCGGTAAAAAAGACCGCATGACTCGGATCGTACCAAGGGATATCCCAAGGCAACATACTGGGAACACTGCTTTTCAGCTCCACGCACCAAAACTTGCCCAATCCCGCCAACATACCAATCCTCCTTATGAAAGAAGCTTTCCCAACACAAAAAGGAGAAATAACACTCCCAAGTCAGTGAAAGGTTTAACAAATATTTGGATGTGGGTCAATCCCAAAACTCTTGAGGCTGCGGTAGACGGAAAGAATGAGGTTCAAGAAATGAGGCCAGCAAAGGAGGGAATCGAAAAAAAAAGCTGAAAGGAATTTTCCTTTCAGCTTTTCATTGAGCTTCCTCAGACGTCGGCTATCAAACGTCGAAGTAGAGCGTGAATTCGTAAGGATGCGGCCGCATGCGGATGGCATCGACTTCATTTACCCGTTTGTACTCGATCCATTTCTTGATCACATCTTCCGTGAATACATCGCCTTTCAGGAGGAACTCGTGATCTTTCTCGAGGGCGTTCAGAGCTTCATCGAGAGAGCCCGGAGTCGAGGGTACATTGGCCAGCTCTTCGGGCTTCATGTCGTAAATGTCTCGATCCAGGGGCTGACCGGGGTCGATACGGTTTTGAATACCGTCGAGGGCCGCCATCAGCAGAACGCTGAAAGCCAGGTAGCCGTTGCAGGACGGATCAGGGAAGCGAACTTCTATTCTCTTCTGTTTTGGATTATCCGAATACATGGGGATGCGGACGGAGGCGCTGCGGTTACGGCTGGAATAAGCCAGGTTTACAGGGGCCTCATAGCCGGGGACCAGGCGCTTATAAGAATTGGTGATCGGATTGGTGATGGCGCAAATGGCGGCTGCGTGCTTCAGCACACCACCAGCGGCAAAAAGACCCATCTCGCTCAGGCCTGCATACTTGTCGCCCGCGAAGAGAGGCTTCCCTTCTTTCCAGATGCTGAGGTGGATGTGCATACCGGAGCCGTTGTCTCCAAAGAGGGGCTTGGGCATGAAGGTTACGGTCTTGCAGTTGCGGCGGGCCACGTTCTTCACAACATATTTGTACCACTGCAGATTATCGGCCATCTGGACCAGGGGAGCGGCCTTCATGTCGATTTCGGCCTGACCGGCGGTCGCCACTTCATGGTGCTGGCATTCGATCGTCAAGCCCACCTTCTGCATCATCAGAACCATTTCGGTACGCAGGTCCTGCTGCGAATCGACGGGAGGAACCGGAAAGTAGCCTTCCTTGTGGCGGGGCTTGTAGCCCAGGTTGGGGTTCTCGTCGCGGCCGCTGTTCCAGATGCCCTCGTCGGAATCGATGAAGTAGTAGCCATACTGGCATGAGGAATCGTAGCGGATATCGTCAAAGATGAAGAATTCGGCTTCGGGGCCGAACCATGCCTGATCGCCGAGGCCCGTGAATTTCAGGTATTGCTCTGCCTTCTTTGCAATGTAGCGGGGATCGCGGCTGTATGGCTGTTTCGTCACGGGATCGAGTATGTCGCAGATCATGGACAGGGTGGGAACCGCCATGAAGGGATCCATCACCGCCGTCGTGGGGTCGGGAATGATGAGCATATCGCTGGCATTGATGGGCTGCCACCCGCGGATGCTCGACCCGTCGAAACCGTAGCCGTGCTCGAAATCAGACTCGCCCAGCTCACCGATAGGATTGGTGAAATGCTGCCAGGTTCCGAAAAAGTCCATAAACTTGAAGTCCACCATCAGGGCGCCCTGCTCTTTGGCGAAGGCAAGTACTTCTTTCGGGGTCATGTAAATCCTCCTTAAGGTTCAAAGTGATTTCAAAATCGTTCGGCCTCTCCCAAGCAATTCACTTGCCAACAAGCACAAGGTGCTTCCTTTACCGGCCTTTTCCATCCGAAACGCCTTCCCGCATTCCTTCTCCCAGCGGAATACAGGCCAAAAAGGTTATCGGTAAGGTCACAAGAAAAACAAAAATGTACTCTCCCTTTCCCGCAGCAGGGCAAAAACATCTTGCACCACCTATTTCGCAGGCAAATTACCCAATGATCATGGCGACCTAAGAGATCTAAACCTCTAAAGACCATCTTATACAAAATTGTAACATCCAGATTCGGAGCCAAGGGAATCCATTCGAAACCGCCGCGTACCGCTTTCAGTTAACAGGTAACGGATAAGCATTCCAGGAGCTTCTGTCGAATCTTCCCGTGCATTTCAGCATCCATCAGCTTGTTGCCGCTCAGGTCCGTCACGTAAAATACATCGGCCACCTGGGCTCCAGGGGTCGAGATTTTCGAAAGCTGGATCGAAATACTCTGTTCATAGAGAGCATTGGTGATGACGTGCAGAACACCCGGGCGGTCCCAGGTGTAGACTTCGATGATGGTGTAGAAATCCGAAGCCTCTTCATCGATCAGGACGCGATCTTCCTTGCGCGGCAGACACTTCTGTTGCAGCAGTGAAGGCTTGCGCCTGTCGGCCAGGAGCTCGTCGAAGTAGGCTCGATCCTTCAGGGACTCCTGTAGATCACGTTGAATCCTTTCAAACAGCTCGCGAGAATGGAGCGGGTCCGGCAGCCGCTCGACGATCAGGATATCCAGTGCAATCCCCGCTTGCCTCGTGAAGATGTCGGCCGAGAGAATATTCAGCCCTCGCACCCACAGCACTCCGGTAAGAATGGCAAAAAGTCCCGGGCGGTCCCGGGTGGCAATGGTGATCTGCCACAGCTCCCCTTCCTTTCGGCAGGAATGAAAGGCCAGAGGGGCTTTGTTCAGCTCCTTCTCCATCCGGTAGTGCTCGACAATGGCTTCAGGGGATTGGGAAAAGAGGTAGCGAAAGGAGAGCGACTCGAGCCAGAGAGCCACCTTTTCCTTTTCCTCGGCAGTCTCCACAAGCTCGATAACCCTTCGCTGCACTTCTTCCGACTGCTTTTGAACGTCTTCCCTCTTCCAGCCTCCTCTCATGAGGAGCCGGTCCGTCTTGACGAAGAGCTCTCTAAGCAAAGAAGCCTTCCAAGTATTCCAGGCTCCGGGGCCCGTGGCCATAGAGTCGGCGATGGTGAGCAAATACAACAACCGCAGACGCTCAGGGTCTCCGATTTCCATGGCGCATCGCTGGATCGGCTTCTCATCCATGAGGTCGCGTTTGAGAGCCGTATCGGCGAGGATAAGATGGGCTTCGATCAGAAAGCTAAGAAGATCCGTTTCGCCGGCATCGAGCCCCAGGCGAGGGCCGATGTCCTTGACCATGGCGGCGCCTCGAACCGCATGATTCTTCCCCTGTCCCTTGCCGATATCGTGAAGAAGAGCCGCTATATAGAGAACACGGCGGTTTTGAAGCTGCACAAAAATGTCATTCAGCCTCAGGCCGGCCAGATCTTCGTCCGTCTGCTGCTCCATCCGGTGGAGCTGCCGGACGGTCCTCAGGAGATGTTCATCCACGGTATAGAGGTGATAGACATCGTACTGCACCCGGTAGCGCACCGTGGAGAATTCAGGAATGAAGACATCCAGAAACCCCGTTTCCAACATCACTTTGAGCACCAGGAATGCGTGCTTGGGATCGAGCAGGATCTCCATGAACCGTTTCACCACCTCGGGGCTTCTTCGCTCCGCGTCGGTAAAAGCATGCAGATTTTCCCGGATCACGTGTCCCGTCTGGTGGTGGAAATGGGCGTCGGACTTTGCTGCCTGCCAGAAGAACTGCATGAGCAGCCGGGGATCTTTCCTGACCCATTCCGGCTCCATAAAATGGAGATGGCGGCCGTCCAGGAGAAACGGCCCGGGAAGGATGCGCCTGCGTATCCGGATCTGAGGGATCTTCTTTTGATTTTCTTTCAGGCGTTCGAGAAAAAAAGACGTTGTCCGCCGAATGCGCGCCGTGTGCCGATAATAGAGCCGCATGAAGGCTTCGACCGCCGAGCCCTGCCGGCCGTCCATGAATCCAAGGCGTACGGCGACTTGCTCCTGCTCGGGGAAAAGCACCTGGTCCTGGCGCCTTCCCGTCAACTGGTGCAACTGCAGCCGCACCCGCCACAAAAAATCATAAGCCTGCTCGATCCAGTGGGCTTCCTCGGGCGAGAGCCATTCCTGCTTGATCATTGTGCTGAAGGACGTATCGTTCAAATAGACCGTTCCGGCCCAGCGGATCGCCTGAAGGTCCCTCAGACCGCCGACGCCCTCCTTCACATGAGGCTCGAGGAGATAGGAGCTTTCCCCGTATTGACGCAGCCGCCCTTCCCGGAATTCGATCAGATTGTTCAGAAATCGTCTGCGGCTCTGAGAGCCGAAGCCCTTCAGGAACGACTTGCGCCATTCTTCGAAAAGAGCCCTGTCTCCCGCGATGAACCTGGCTTCCAGGTAATTGGTCAAGATAGTGAAGTCGTCCTGCACCAGACGCTTGATGGCCGAGATGGAGGCGGTGACATGGCCCACCTCGAAATTAGCGTCCCAAAGCCCATACACCAGGTCGTGAACCACCTCTTGTAGAATTTGAGGCAGCCTGTTCTGATGCAAGAAAAGAAGATCGAGATCGGATGCGAAGCTCAGCTCTCCCCTTCCGAATCCCCCCACTGCAACCAGCGCCCAACCGTCCCGGGAAAAGCTCTCTTCCCCGAACGCCTTCTGAAGCCCCTCGAGGAAGCTCTGGGCATATGTGCGGGCAGCCAGCAATCCGGGCACGTCCTCCTGGCAGGCCCGCGTAAAATTCTGGCGAAGCTCTTTCAATCTCCGAACAAGCAGAGGGAAACGTTTTTGTTCCATGATGACCTTTCAAAATCCCATTCACCGCGGAGACGCGGAGGGCGCAGAGAAAGCGCAGAGAAAACGCAGAGAAATTCCCCAAGAATCCTAAGATCTTCTCTGCGATTTCTCCGCGCTCTCCGCGCCTCTGCGGTGAATAACTACAGATCGGAATCCGCCGGATCCCTTAGAGTGCCTGTTCGCCGGATTCACCCGTGCGTATGCGAACACATTCCTCCACTGGAATGACGAAGACCTTGCCGTCTCCGATCTTTCCCGTATTGGCGGCTCCACGAATGGCTTCCACAACTTCCGCCACCTGGTTGTCAGCCACGACTACCTCGATCTTGATTTTCGGCAAAAAATCGACAACATATTCGGCACCCCGGTAAATCTCGGTGTGCCCTTTCTGCCGGCCGAACCCGCGGACCTCCGATACGGTCATGCCCTTGACACCGAGCCCCGAGAGCTTTTCCTTCACATCGTCCAGCTTAAATGGCTTAATGATCGCTTCAACTTTTTTCATCTGTGTTTTCCTCGCCTGCTGTTTTCAAAAAGATTCCGGTTCATTTCCGAGCCGCCGCCTGCTTCGCAACAGGGCTCATCGTCAACCCGCCTCCCGCCGACAACCCAATCCAGCTTCAGCCTTCCCGATCCCTCCGGGACTGACACAGCGCCAACATAGCCCCATGAAAGAACACCTCTTTCTCACTCTTCCCTGAAGCCATGAGCAATGGGGAAGCGCCGCCCTATTCCGAAGGCCTTCGTCGTAACCCTGAGAATCGGAGGCGCCTGCCATCGCTTGTATTCGTTATGATCCACATGGTTGACCACCCAGCGCACCATTTCCGCATCCCAGCCCTCGGCAATGATTTCCTCGGCGGACAGGCGCCTTTCGACATAGGCGGAAAGAATCGCATCCAGAACCGGATAAGGGGGCAGACTGTCTTCATCCTTCTGGTCAGGACGCAATTCAGCGGAGGGCGGGCGCGTGAGAATACGCTCGGGAATCCAGTGATATCGCTCATTCAATTTATGGGCCAATTCATACACCAGTGTCTTGGGAATGTCTCCCAAAACCGCAAGCCCTCCGTTCATGTCTCCGTAAAGGGTGCAGTACCCCACGGCCATCTCCGATTTATTGCCCGTACTGAAGAGCAACCGGTTGAACTTGTTCGAAAGGGACATCAGGATGACTCCACGCAGCCGGGCCTGCAGGTTCTCTTCGGTTACGTCCGGAGGCATGGCGCTGAATTCGGAAGAAAGGGTCTCCAGGGCGGTGTCGAACACAGCGCCGAGCGGAATGGCCGTGAAGCGAATCCCGAGGCGTTTGGCCAGCTCAGCGGCATCAGCAAGGCTCTCGGGTGCATTGTAGGGGCCGGGCATGGCCACACCCAGGATTTTTTCCGGTCCCAAGCCAAGAACGGCCAGACAGGCCACCAGCGCCGAGTCCACACCGCCGCTCAGCCCCAGAACACCTTTTTCGAAGCCACACTTGCCGGCATAGTCGCGAATCCCCAGAACGAGGGCTTCGATGACTTCGTCGGCATGATCGAGGTTGGAAGAATGGAATTCTCCCTCGTGGGTTTTGGTGTCATAGACTATGAGGTCTTCTCTGAAATCGGCGGCGCAGGCCACGAGCTTTCCCGTCTCGTCCCAGACCATGCTGTGGCCCTGAAAAATGAGCTCGTCGTTGCCACCCACCTGGTTCACGTAAATCACCTGCATTTGGGATTGAGTGGCGCGCGTCTTCAGAAGCTCGCTGACCCAGGCTGATTTGCCCACATGATAAGGGGAAGCCGAGAGATTGATGAGGATATTCACCGAGCTCTTTTGCAGTTCGCAGATCGGATCGCAATGATACAAGGGCCGTGGAAGGTAGTCCGTAACGTTCCAAATGTCTTCGCAGATCGTGATCCCCAGCCTCTCGCCTTTGAAATCCACCCACGCGGGCTGGGTCCCAGGCTCGAAATAGCGCTCTTCGTCGAACACATCGTAAGAGGGAAGGAGCATTTTGTGGGCGCGGGCCAAAAGAGCGCCATCATGGAAAAAGAGCGCCGCGTTGTGATAGGGCTTTCCGGAAGCGTTTTCGTTTTCAGCCACCACGCCGCAAATTACCCCTATACCCCGGCTCGCTTCCTGGATAGCCGGCCAGTAAGCCTTTTCGGCCCGGACGAACCCCGATTTTTCCAGAAGATCTCGCGGGGGATATCCCACAAGCGAAAGCTCGGGAAAAACTACCAGGTCACATTCCCTTGCCTTCGCCTTCTCGACAAAACGAGCCATTTTCAGTGTATTGCCCGAGAAGTCGCCGATGAAGGGATCAATTTGCGCCAGAGCTATTCTCATTGTCAAAACCTGATCACTTGGTCCCGGAATTCGAAGATCGAGCTCCGGGCTCCGGTTGGGGAAGAAGCCGCCGTAGTGCAGGGCTTCAGCCCTGCGGATCCGCGGCAGCGCTAAAGCGCTGCACTACGAAAAGGGAGGGTGAGATAGCTGCTAAGTAGCCTTGGCGCGAAAACGTCTCGGATCGATTCCATACTTTTCCACTTTGTACTGGATGATGCGCTTCGTGGTCCCCAACAGGCGGGCGGCCTGGGATTGATTGCCTCGAACGTCCTTGAGGGCGTCCGTGATGAGGTCCCTCTCGAAGGCGCTCACCAGAGCCTCGAGCTTTCCGCGGCTAACGTTCTGCGTTCCGGCCGGCTTCATCTGCAGCGTTGGAGGAAGATGCCAGGCCTCGATCGCTTCTCCTCCGGCCAGAAGCACCGCTCGTTCCACACAGTTTTCGAGCTCCCGGACGTTTCCCGGCCAATGGTAGGACATCAGCATGTCGATGGCGCTTGTGGAAATCCTCTTCACGTCCTTGCCGAATTCCTGAGCGTACTTGAGAACGAAATAGTCGGCAAGGAGCAGAATATCGGGTCCCCGCTCCCTCAGGGGAGGCAGAAAGATGGGAAAGACGTTGAGCCTGTAGTAGAGATCCGAACGGAAGGTCCCCATCGAGACTTCCTTTTCGAGATCCTTGTTCGTTGCCGTCACGACGCGCACATCCACCTTCACCATGCGGGAAGATCCCAGAGGCTGAAATTCCCGTTCCTGGAGAACGCGCAGAAGCTTCGCCTGGGCAATGGGAGAGAGCTCGCCCACTTCATCGAGGAAGATCGTCCCACCCTGCGCCTCCTCGAAGCGGCCGCGCCGGCGCGTGATGGCCCCCGTGAAAGCGCCTTTTTCATGGCCGAACAGCTCGCTTTCCAGCAGGGTATCCGGCATGGCCGCACAGTTGACCTGGACCAGGGCGCTCTTACGCCGCCGGCTGTTCTCGTGGATGGCTTTGGCCACCAGTTCCTTGCCAGTTCCCGTCTCCCCGTGAATCAAGACGGTGGTGTTGGTATCGGCCACCTGATCGATGAGGCGAAGAACTTCCTGAATCACCTTCGAGCGGCCGATGATGCTCGTCGTGGGACGCCTGGCCTCCGCCAGCATGCGTCTGAGGCGCCGGTTCTCCTCCTCGACGGCCCGAAATTGGACTACCTTGCCAAGGAGCTCCGCCACGGCGCCGAGGATCTCCACTTCCTTATCGAGATTCTCCACCTGATGAGCCAGCTTATCCGCCGAAAGCACCCCCACCACCCGTCCCTGGAAGAAAATCGGAACACAGAGGAAAGCCAGCTCCTCACGGTTCATCGACTTGCGCGCACCGGTGCGGTCCAGGAAATGGGTTTCGTTTCCAAGGTTTGCGATGGCCATGGGACGCCCCGTCAGGGCCACCTTGCCGGTGATTCCTTCCCCGGGCTGGTAGGTGATTTTTCCGGTCTCCACGTCCACGCCCCTCGCCACATCCAGCCAGGCTTCCCCCGTCTGAAGGTCGAGGATCGACACCATCCCTCTTTCCATGCCCAGCCACGTACTGAGGATATCCAGCGTTTGCTGGAGCTGATCCTTCAATTCGCCGGGAAATGACAAAATGCGGGCAATTTCATGTAAAGCTCTTAATTCCAGATAGCTATAATTTCCTGTCATCACTGAGGAACCGTATTCACCTCCTTTTTGTTTTTTTTACAGGGGGGTCATAGCGCATTATTACAAAAATGTCACTAAATACTTCACCTTTCCCTGCTCAAGATCGAGAAGCGATGACCAGTCTACCTGGAAATTAATCCAATGAATATAGTGGGATACCTATGTCGCACAGAAGTGCCAGGACTTTGGGGAAAGACAAAAAAGTGACCTCGTCGGGAAGTGGCCTCAAAAAATGTAGTCACATGAGGGCGGCTTCCACCGCCAGGCACACCTATGGGTGGGAGCGGCCGTAAGACCTGAAGCTTACGGCTCGAGATACTCGGCAGATTCAGAATGTTTCCGGCGGCTATCCGCATAAGATGGGACATATTCCTCCTATTCGTCGTATCCCTCCTATTCCTCACTCCCGCGCAGAGCATGAGAACGAGAAATAGGAGAAATACGACAAATAGGAGGAATATGTCCCATCTTATGCGGGTAACCTTTCCGGCTGATGCTCGGGCCGGAGCAGATCGCAGATGGTTTTGACCGGGTTGAAGGTTTCCCCCGGCACTTCCACGATTATAGTAATCCAGTCGGCCATGGCCCCGTTCCATAACCCGGGAAGCTCCAAGGCTTTGAGCTCTCTGCCGTCCTTTGACTTTCTGGTAATGAAGACAGCATTCGGATCTACATGGCGCCTCAGATCGAAGCTCTTCCCCTCGTGGTCTCTCAGAGCACACACCAGATCGACCGGGTTGAAATGCGTGGAGGCCCCCCAGGTTTTCCTTTGTTCCGGGGAATCGAAATCGACCTGAGCCTTTTCCACGATCTGGAGCGAAAGCTCCCCTTTCTCGTCTTCTACCCAAAAAGGAGCGCCTCCGGGCTCGCCGACGTTGGGAACGACACCGCACACACGAATGGGGCGGTTCAACTTCTCCAGCAGAAAGCTTCGTTTTCGCTGTGCAGGCCACTCTTCAAATGCCCCGGGAATATGAACCAAGAGCTCCAGACGAGCAAAACGTACCGCTTCGTCCAGGACGGCCTGCCATGAATCCCCTTTCAGATTGCGCACATAGCCATGGACAACCTCCTGGGCTTCCACCAGGTAGCCGCCAAGCACTCTCTTCCACAGGCTGGTTGTTTCTTTGAGACGATCCGGAATCAGGTTGTCCACGTTCTTTATATAAACAAGGTCCCCGTCAAGAGCGTTTAGATTCTCGAGAAGCGCGCCATGCCCCCCGGGCCTGAAAACGAGGCGGCCTTCTTTATCACGAAAAGGGTCGTTGTTCTCATCCACTGCGATGGTGTCCGTGGAAGATTTTTGAAACGAAAAATATACTTCGTAAGTGACCCCGAAACGCTCCCCGTAAGAATGCCTCACCTTTTCCAACAGCCTTCGAAATTCTTCTTCATGCTCGGGAGAGATCGTAAAGTAGAGTCTGCAGGCTCCAGCACCGCCGTATGCGTAATGAGCAGCCTCCACGAGGTGCTCTTCGAAAGCAGTCCGGCATTCGGTCGGGTAACAATGGAATTTCAACAACGCCTTGGGAAGAGCCCCATAGTTCAATCCGCGGTCCGTAAGGAGATATTCCAGGACGGTTCGATATCGACGTTCCAGAAGCACTTCATCGAGACTCAGACCGTCTGGCGCCATGACCTCTCTGAGATCGTCGATAAAGGCAAAGCCGCGAATCCTGTCCATGAACCGGAGAAAATCGACCACCGTTGAATCACCGTTTTCCGCCATCCTGCACATTTCTTCGTGGTGGTAGGTGTCAGCTTGATGATAGATCTTGAAAAGGGTCTGAAACAGGCGGGTAGCGGCACCGGAAGCCGGTACGAACTTTATGAAACGGCCTCTTTGGGCTGCCTTGCGGTGAAGCCGGAGATATTTGTCCACCTCGGCGGCATGTATTTGATGCACGCCATCGCCAGGAATACAAGGTCTGTTCAAACGAACGAAAAAGGAAGATCTGCGAAAAATATCTATCTGGATTCTTACTTGAGCTTCGGCAATCCCCAAAGTCTCTAACTGTCGACGGTCAGCCTCGGTAAAAACAAACTCTCCCATACATTTAGTACCTACGAATGTTCACTCCGAGCAATGCCTGGACGGGCGCAAGTACAGCTCCACATAGACACGGGAACAAAAACGTGGCACGGACTTCTCGACCGTACAGTGTGCTGCCATGCACGGCCGGTATGTCCATGCCACGCCCATACCAATACCCATGTCACACGACTTGTGCCTGCTATCGCGTTAACGGATATCGATCTTTCCCTTATATGAAGGTTTCTATTTTCGCCTTCGTTTTCAGTTGCTCGAGATATTGGGTCAGTTGACCGTTGGTCTTCTGCTGCTTGAGATGCTGCTCGATCTTGTCTTTCACCTCATCGTAAGCCATTGTACTGGCCTCTTTCCTATCCGTCACCTTTATAATATGGTAGCCGAATTGCGTTTCCACGATATCGCTCATCTCTCCGGGCTTCAAAGCAAAAGCTGCCTCTTCGAACGGACCAACCATCTGGCCGCGCTGAAAGAAATCCAGGTCTCCCCCATTTGCGCTGCTGGGACATTCGGAAGATTCCTTGGCCAGGGCGGCAAAATCTCCTCCATCTTTTATTTTCTGCTGAATAGCAACCAGCTTCTGCCGAGCCGCGGCCTTAACCTCATCCTGTTTTTGTTGAGCTTTGGCCTTATCCTCTTCACTTGCATTCGGATCGACCTTGAGCGGATCGACCTTGATGAGGATGTGGCTTGCCTTCACCATTTCCTGTGTTTTGAACAGATCCGGATGCTGGTCGTAAAACGCCTTGCTATCTTCGGCGGAGACGGTTACTTTCCCGGCCACTTCCTGGTCGATCATTTTCTTGATGGCCATTTCCTGCCCGAAGCGTCCTTTCAACTGAGCCTCCGTCATGCCCATTCTGGTAAGGATATTCCCGAACTCCGCTTCGTTGGGCAATCTTTTCTTCAAGGCCTCTATCTGCTCGTTCACTTCCGCATCTGTAACCTTCACTCCCAGCCGATTGCTCTCCTGGACGAGCAGCTCACGATCTATCAAACCATCCACAATCTTCTTCTTCATCTCGGGAAGCTGCGCAGGATCGGCTTTCTGACCGCCCATACCCATTTGGCGCTCATAGCGGCCCATCTCCGCATCCAGGTCCGCCTGAGTGATGATCACGCCATTGACCTCCGCAACCTTGTTCTTACCGGTATCGGCAGCCTTCGCGGGCTCGGTTGTTTTGTTCGCATCCTTGTCTTTCTTGACTTCCTTGGCTTCCTTGCCTTTTTTGCTATCCTGATCCTTTGCGGCACAGGCATAAGAGCCGGCTCCAAGCAGGACGAAGGAAAGAATCAAGGCCAGAATCCAGGTCGAGTTTTTCCGCATTACGGTTTCTCCTTGTTCCGATACTAAAAAAATAGCCCACAAAGGCTACCGGAAGTCCTTCATGGGCTTTCCCCGCGCACTTCATCGCCGGATGAGAGCAATTCACCCTCAAACATTTCCCTTGAGCTCAAGTATATAATCACAATAATTCCAGGGAGTCAAATAAACTCTTAGCCTTTTTTTTCCAAATGTTTTCCTTCCCTTTCATGGACAGTCCTTTCGGCCTCAGATGCCTGCCAGGAATATTTTTCCCTTGCTTTTGAACGTAAGAGAAGCTAAAAAGCGTATTTGTCAAAAGCCAGTTGGATTGGGTGTTTTAGAGCCCGCACGAAATCGGTCTTGCGCCTGAGCTAAGCGGTTTCACAGTAGCTCTTAAATGAACGCCCCTACCAGCAGTACCTTTAAGTAGAGAAAGGAGGGATGTTAACATGGCGGAAGGCCGAGTCAAGTGGTTCAACGAGAAGAAAGGCTATGGCTTCATCGAAACAGATACCCAGGGCGATGTCTTTGTTCATTACAGCGCCATCGAGGGTAGTGGCTTCCGCTCATTGAACGAGGGAGAAGAAGTTCGCTTCGAGGTCGAGCAAGGCTCGAAAGGCCCTCAGGCGGTGAGCGTGAAGAAGGTCCAGTAATTGTTTTGGCCCGGAAGGGGCTTTGTCGTGGAAATTCAGAGCCGGAGGAGATGATCCTCCGGCTTTTTTGTTGTGTTGTGCTTTTGATTCATGACTCAAAGGGAGTCCAGGCTATGTGAAAGCCCCCGGAAAAATCGGGGGCAATCTTTCACATATGCGCTAACTTCATGATGAAGGCATAGACCACGGAAGTCACAGTACCCTGAGAAGACGAAATGGTTCCCGAGCCTCTCGGTTCGTAATAAATCCTGATCATTTTCGTATAGGACCCTGAATCGTTTATCGCCCAGCCGGGAGGAAGAACCGTGTCGTAGGTCACGTACCGGAGCTCCGGATTCGTCGTTCCCGAGCCCACGGTTGTCGGAGTCATGTAGGTCTGGCCCGAATCCGAAGGAATCTGTGCGGGAGCATCGCTATTGCGGAGCTCGTGGTTGCGGCGATCGGGGCGAGGTGTAGCTTTGCGAAGGCTGTACTTGGCTTTCTGGAGGCTGCCATCCGCCAACTGAAAGGCACTCTGGTGCCTTGTAGTTGACTTGGTTATGCGAGACGTTGAATCGCTTTGCAGGAGCATCCATACACCGAGCAGCGACAAAAGCCCGATCAAGGATATGGAAAGCACCATAGCCATTCCCTTGTTGTCCTTAAGGAGATTTCCGTGCTTCATCTTACCATCGCTCCTTTCTGTTCAAATGAGTGGTCCCGTCACCATGCCTGGAAGGTAATTCGAAAATCGAGCCCGACGGCATCACTTTGGTGTGCCACGTTCTTTCATTCCCCGATTTTACCCCAATCAGAATTATAATTCCTCGGATAGATCACTGCAGTGTATCTCCGGTAACTATACCCACACTCGGCCGATCCCAGAGCGGCTGCAACTCGATTCTCCCCCGCCGGCCGGCAATAGTTAGGGTCATTGATGCGGGTAATATCACGTACTGCCCCGCTACTGGTATCCCTGGCAAGCAGGGTGATGCGTATCAGATTGATAGTCTCCGGTTTAAAAGGATTCTGCTCACAACCAACACCCGCAACGCAACCGGGCGCTCCCCACCATGTCCCCGCATCGTCCCGGTACGCTACCTGGAGATCGACTATGTTTTCCGCCATTGGTAGCTCTCCTGCTGCAACATTGTTCCGAGGACAACAGGGAGAAGGGACAAGTGGCAGAGGGGGGAGTGGTGGCACAGGGAGGCATAGTTGCGGGAGGGGGGCTGGGTAGCAGACTCCGTTGGGTGTGTTCGGACGGCGGTAGCTGCGGAGCAATTGCCATATCCCTCCACTTTGAGCACACGAATAGTGGATCGCCGGCGCGATGTGCTCTCCGCCGGAGAAAGGAGGATTCTGATCGAGAGTCAGCGTTCCGTTCGGACCGGGGGTAGTGCCGACAACCTTGGCAATCCTCGTTTGGGATGAATCCGAAATAACGTATTGTGGGAAATTGACATTTACCACAAAGTCATCACAACCATCCCCATCGACGTCGGTATCGGTAACGACAAGGGGCGTTGTTGGCTGGATGATCGTAACACAGCCGGCACAGTCGTTGACCACCGCCGTAAGCGCTGCCTTTTCCCTGCACACTTCGAGCTCCATGAGGGAGTAATCGTTGATGAAGATTTCGTCGCTTCCACCGGCCCCACCGTCCTTAATGTAGAAGGCCATCTCCTGCGTCACCGACCACCCCGCCGCCATCAGGTCACTCTTCAGCAAATCCAGCACCACCGGGGCGGTTTCTTCAATACCGCTCGTAGACTGCCGAATCCTGTAGCTCTTGTATTGGGCGGTAAAGACGGAGATACTCAACGTCATCACCACGACCGTCACGGTTACCGCCACCATCAACTCCACCAAGGTCATCCCTCTTGTTTGACGCAAAAGCTTCAGAGAAAAGGTAGTCATGGATGTCCTCCTGCCCGACTGGAACATTCTTCCGGCCTAAATCGAATACTGATCCCGCGCTATCTAAGGTCTGCAATGATCGTGTTCAGCGCGATGTTCCGCGTTAAGCTCGCCTGGCCTCCCGTAAGATTCCTGGTTTTCTCCGTCCACGAAACCGTCACAGCCACCCCGTACTCCCAGGGCCGGGGCTTTGTAATAGTCCACACTCGAGTAAAAGGCGCGTTGGCTGGACCGCACGTATCGTTCCCGGCAGGCAGCGGCGGAGTCCAGGTTCTCATCCGTTCCAACTGTTCCATGGCAAAGCGACGCCCCTCAGCCTCCCGGCTGTTGCGCAAGTCCACTCTTATGCAGGCAAAATAGAGCCCCCACAGCGCCACGAAAGCAATGGCCAAAATGGATAGCGACACCAGAACCTCGACAAGGGTGAACCCCCCGGAGGTCCCAACCCAAAGACAACGTGTTCTAGTAGAGGTCTGGCGTAGTCTCAACGGTAATACTCCCAAGAGATGAAACACTCACAGTGTAAGTGGGGTGCACATTGTTGGCCACGGTGACATTAACATTGATCAAAGTGATCATCGAGCCGGCGGTCATAACTCCTGACACGTCTTTCGGCATCCCCTTGACGTCGAAATGAAGTGGGAAGCCAAATGTCCTGGCTGGATTGGGATCAATGGAAATGCCCGCACTGCCTTGAGATACATCGACCGAGCGGATATCGGTATCGTCCGCACCACCACACATACCATCGATGGTGGCACCGCCTTCCCGACAGATCGTATACTGATTCCCGCCGACTTCCATGACATGGCTGACATGCCTTTCGATAGCCAGAGCGCGAGCCTCTCTGATGTCCCCTGCAAGCCGGTAGGCGGCGGCACGAACCTTTTGCCTTTGTTGCACGGATGAGTAGCCGGAATATCCCACCCCCATCATAACGGCCATTAGAGCCACCACCACTGTCAACTCCGTCAAGGTAAAACCCTGTTCGGTACGAAGAACCCTGAAAATTCCCACGATGATTCTCCTCCTTTCTTTATTGGCCGCTAATGGTAATGGAATAGGTGAAGAGCGTTTCAGCCCCCAGCCCATCCAGGGCGGAGACTTCCACCCGGGATACCCCCCTGGTCTCGGGTGGAATCACCCAGCGAATCACCCCCGTGGCCGAATCCACCGTCATTCCCGAAGGACCGCTTTTCAGAGAAAGGGCAACGCTCTCTCCCTCCGGATCGCGGACATCCAAGGTCGCCTGATAGATACCATTTTCAGTGGCCTCTTTCACCACCTTGATCGTGGGTGGAGCATTACCCACAAAGATGCAGTGAGACAAAGAGCTGCTCGTGGAATTACTTTCGGATACCTGTACCCTGACCCACACGTAATCACCCTTTTTCACGGGATGGTCCAACACCGGGCTCTCTGAATCCTGGACCGTCTGGTCATTGACGCCCCAGCGGTAGAAAACCTTCACTCCTTCCCGATCCAACCCATTTCCCTCTACCGTGGCTTTCAAGGTATCCCCTGTAACAGGGGGCGAGGGCTCGAAGGCTATGCCCTCAACCGACGGGCCGGTCTCTTCAGCGGGTGTCTCCGGCTCTGCAGGCCCCTGCTCCGCCGGAATCACGGCCCGGCCTTGGCCTGCGCCAGGAGAGGCCACTTCCTCCTGGTCAGCCGCAATGGCGGGAGCGGGAGCCTCGCCGGCTTGCCGTACTTCGGTCGCTTGGGCGAAAGACGGCTCCTGGCCGCAACCGGCCAAAACAGCCAGGCACAATCCCACACCGAAAGCAAAAGAAGTAATTGCTGCCGGACCCGAGCGGAAAGATCGCTTCGACATCATAATCTTGTCGGCAGTTGAAGGACTATCCATTGTCATCATCAGGTCTTGCCCTCCCAAAGCTTCGACCCTTCTCAAAGCTCACGCCAATCAAAGAGCAATCTTCCAAAAAATTACACCGGACCGAGAAGCTCCCGCCACCCACTGCATCACGAAAGCCCTACTTGAAGATCCATTGAAAAATCGAGAAGTGCAGGGCGTCGGTGTTTTGAACTATGGGATGGTCCGTAGCAGCACTGATCGTTATGATGTCCGTAGCCGCGTAGCTGTAGATCTTCTTCTGTGCCCTTATCCTGAAGGCGTTCGTGGATGCTCCCGGTTCGACCGAAACGACATAACCCTGGCCCGCGGTGAAAGTGGTCTGGGCACAGTTGGCGCAATTGCTCAAACAGGCAGCATTGGACGAGAAAGACGGCAGACAGCCGATCGTGCCGGCATAGCGAAATCTGTTACCATCCGCCCAGAAAGTCTCCTGATCCGATTTCGCAGTCATCAAAGCCACAATCGCATCGTTTTGCTTAGCTCGATTGGTGTGATTGATGTAAGTTGGAACAGCAACAGCAGCCAGGATCGCCATTATCGCCATAACGATCATGAGCTCTACCAGCGTGAACCCCTCGCCGTTCCGCCCGGGCCGCCCACCCCTGCTTTGCACCATTTCGGGATTATGTCTCATTTTACTTCCCATCCTCCCCGCGTCCTGATGTGACCCATCCCCGCTCGATGTCGTGAGTCCGCAAAACCTCTTGTGATCATTTTTATTTCCCGCCGTTATTCTATTCGGAAACCCCCTGTAAAAGCAAGTACTATACTACGTCGATCAGGAGCTTGACGAGGAAATCTCCCGTACTCTTTCGGCACGAAGAGCACGAAGGGACCTCAATCGCTTTTTCGGCCACGCTCCGGATAGGGCCGCGCTATAAAGAGACTGTGGGAGCGGCCTGTAGCCGGGATTTGGCAGCCAGGGAGCTCTCATACCCGGCATGTTTCAAATGGGATATTTTTAAACCATGCCCATACCCATTATCTCCGCTACAAACCGCTCCCACAAAGCGTCCACCAGCATGACACAAAAGGCCTCACGCAGAAATCCCGGAAGCCAAATAATACCAAAACACTCCACTAATTCAGACACCCCAACACCAACTCATTGTAGATGCCTCATTTTTTCAAAACACAAGCGAAAGCCAATCAGTTCAATATTTTGGAATAGCAGGCACCCCCAGACGAACAAGCCTGAAATATTTTTCTCGGGCTATCTAGAATTACTTTGACATCACATCGAAAGAATGCTTTCATATTTAGGTGTCTATCAAGAGGCAAATCCATCTGGATTGAGTGGAATGGCGGGTATATTCTCATCTAATCCGACGAATATCCGAGCTCGGCTTTCGCTTCTTTCTTCGCTTCTTCCCTCCCGCCAGACTACAAGCCTCGAGCTGCGGTATTCTTTTCTATACAAACTATCCAAGAGAAGGCAACGATTCCGGTATCCATCGGTTCATGACGGACAGGGGGCATCCGATATGAGCAACCGGCAAGCGGGAAACGAGAGCGGCTTTACCCTCCTCGAGCTTATGATCACGCTGAGTCTCCTGGTCTTTCTGGGCTTGGTCGCTGCCTGGGTATTCGATACACAGGGATGGCTGGCGCACTACAGGCTCAAAGGGGCCGCCAGAGACCTGGCTTTCAACATGCAGAAGGCACGCATGAGCGCCGTCAAGGAAAACCGAGATTGGGCAATTGTGTTCGATACCGCTTCGAACACCTACTTCTTTCAGTATTACGACAACGGTCTCCCGGTGCTTTCTCCCGAGTCCGCAGTCGATCTGACGAACAACTACAAGAGTGGGATTGCTTTCGGACACGGCAGGGCAACCGTCCCAATCGGAGCAAGCTTCGGCAGCAACAACGACAATGTCACCTTTGCAGACAATGAAGTAGTCTTCAATCCCAAGGGCCTTGCAAACCTGAGCGGGTATTGCTACCTGGCCAATGGGCGTGGAGATACGATCTCCGTTGGAGCCCTGTCTTCGGGCGTTATCAAGATCAGAGAATGGAAAACCAGCTCCTGGAAATAGCCCTGTATACAGAGGCCGCGAATGTACAAGGGTAGCCTTCGAAGCAACAGAAATGGAAAATCTCCGGGTATTCAAAACGAGAGCGCTTTTACGCTGGTTGAGCTGATGGTTGCCCTGGCGCTGTCGGGTGTAGCGATGGTTGCAATTTTCCGTTCCTTTTCGGCTCAACAAAGAGTCGCCATAACCCAGGGCCAGGTGATGGAGATGCAACAAGAGCTCAGGGGCTCCCTCGAGGTTATAGTCAGGGAAATCCGAATGGCCGGTTATGACCCGCAAGGAATGGGCCTGGGCTTCGTAAGCGCCGATACCTCAGCCCTTCAGTTCAGCATGTACAACGATGACAGGGGGCCGTCCAATCCGCCCACCACGGATACAATTTCCTATAGGCTCACGACCGGTGGCCTGTTGCAGCGACAGATCCAGGTGAACACGAAGCACCCCGGAGGATACCAGGAGCTGGCTGAAAACATCGACGTCCTCAACTTCGTCTACCTCGATGCAAAGGGGGCGGTCATCGCCACTCCCGTAGCAGCGACAAATCTTGGGAAGATCCGATCAGTTCAGATCGCTATCGTCGCCCGAGCCGACAAGGAAGACAACTATTTCATAAACTCCACTATCTATCGGAATCGGCAAGGAACGACAATTCTTACAGCGCCCGGTGACGGCTACCGGCGTCGCAGCCTCGCCACCACCGTGCAGTGTCAGAATATGGGGCTAAGATGAAGATGCCCGCAGATTCAAGAGGTTTCACGCTGCTCGAGGTGTTCGCGGGAATGGTCGTATTCGTGTTCGGCATTCTCGCTCTCTATCGTCTCCAGGCAGCTACGCTCCGAGCCGACTCCTTCTCCAACGACCTCATCCAGGCCTCGGTTTTGGCCCAGGCTAAAATGGAAGCTCTCATGGTGCTGAATTACGGCGATGCGGCTCTGGACGACACCAACGGTGACGGAATGCCCGATCAAGACCGGAACAAGAACGGCGTGGACGATGACGATGAGGGAATACTCCGCGACGGTCATACGAATTTCGGGCTGGACAAAACCATCGCCCGAAACAACGCCGTGACGTCGGACGGACATGAGACCGATGGTAAGTACGACATCTACTGGAACATTGCGGTCGATCAACCCGTTGCCGGCACCAAGACGATCAGGCTGTTCGTTACCTGGCGAGGCAGCAGGAGCGATTTTCACCGTGTCGTCCTTAACTGTGTGAAAACCAGGCTATTTTAGAGAGTCAAAGGAGAAGATCACATGAAGGCTTCCAACGAAGAACAAGGGTCGGTGCTGTTCCTTGTGCTGCTGATGATCACATTGCTTATGGTGATCGGTTTGCTGACCTCTCAGAGCAGCACGATCCAGACCAGGATTGCAGGCAACGACAGGCTCCACAAAACCACCTTTTATGAAGCGGAAGGAGGAGCGCAGGCCGGCATCGAGCTCCTCGAACAAAATATCGATCAGAAGGGCTTCACCGTCGATGCCAATGGCAGATGCGATGTGGGCTATGTGGCCGTCGATACCACCAATTCCCTCAAGTTCTATATGAACGGCGCTCTCGATAAGACCGCCAGGCCCGGCCGGCCCCCGGCGAATCAGGACGCGACTATTCCAAGGACGCAAAATCCGACTGTCCCACCGGTTACGAACCTGCTGATCGGTGGCAATCCATCCCTGTCCACCGGCGGAGCGGTTCAGATGATGGCGGGCTATCAAGGCACGGGCAAAGGAGCGGCGGCAGGAGGAGCCTGCGTCACCTATGACATCCGCTCGCGGCACCAGGGACCGGACAGAAGCGAGTGCACCATAAACATAGGCTGGCGGCACGTTATGTAGGGCCGGGGTAATGTAGACCCGTCAATCATTGGGCAACCCGCATCCAATCGTGATGGTTGCACATGCTTTACAGTTTCAAAGCAAGAAAGACAAAAAGGACATAAGGGACATAAGGGACATAAGGGACATAAGGGACATAAGGGACATAAGGGACATAAGGGACATAAGGGACAAAAAAAGGGAGGCGAAGAATAGGGAACGGCAAAAGAAACAGTCTCTTCCCCTTTTCCGTCCTTTTTGTCCTTTTTGTCCTTTCTTGATTCTTCAACAACGGCATAGACCGTAAAGCCGATTTTAACCAAGGCGAGCCATGTCTAAGCTAAAGGGAGAAAAGATATGTTGGTAAAAGCCGTTGCGGCTGCCTTTTGGGGGTGTCTGCTCTGGTTGTTCTGCCCGCCGTTTTGCCCAAATACCGTATGCGCCGAGACCGCCGCAGACTACAGCCTGCTTCCGCCTTTCCTCACAACCGGGGCTCCCCCTCTGGTGATGCTTCTTGTCGGTCGAGATCACACACTCTACTTCCCGGCCTATAATGACTATTCGGATCTGGACGGAGACGGAGCACCGGATATACACTACAAGCCTTCTCTCGATTATTACGGGTACTTCGACTCCCACAAGTGTTATGCCTACAGCTCCGCCTCGAGCCGCTTCGAGCCGGCCGGCACCACAACCGACAAGAAATGCATCGGGGCCTATGACGACAAATGGAGCGGGGACTTTCTCAACTATCTCACCATGTCCCGCATGGATTGCTTGAGGAAGGCCCTCTACGGCGGCTACCGTTCCACGGATACGGCAACTGAAACCGTGCTGCAAAGAGTCTATGTACCCCAGGACGGGCATTCCTGGGGCAGGGAATACCGGAGTATCGCCAGGGATGGCTATGATATCGAGGATTATACACCCTTGAGCCTTCCCGTGAAAGGCACCTGCCACCTGTTCGCCTCCACCACACTCTCGGACAACGGCGATCCCATATTGCGTGTTCTGCCCGACAACACGCACCGTATTTGGGACTGGGTATCCAAGGAAGGGCCCGTGTGTGATAATTCCCTCGAGACTTCCGGCGGGAGCACCACGGGCTCTCCTGCCAGTCATGACGCTTATAACAGCCTCATCGAGCAATTTGCCGGCTCCGGTCATCTCCAATGCAGTACAAATCCCAGTCCTGCGCAAATCGACGGGAGCGGCAATCCGTGCGGCGGCAGTTCTCCCAACTATTACCTGACGGTTTTCACCGGCGGTATTACCATCACCAAAGGCGGCAGCTACCAGTTTGCCGTGGACGGCGACGATGCCGTGGAAGTCCTTGTCGACGGCACGGTGGTCGCCGGCTGGTACGGCGGACACGCCAAATGCAATTGCCGGGCTCATGACGGCGCCGTCACCCTGGCCGCCGGCTCGCATAGTCTTGAATACCGCCACCAGCAGGCAACCGGAGACTCGAGCTATCATCTGTACTGGAGCGGGCCGGACAGCAGCGGCTCCTGGGAAATCGTTCCGGCAGGCCATTTGACCAACCTCAGGCAGACGGTCTACGATGTACAGGCCCCGGCTTCCCACGTCACCGATTATATAGTCAGGGTCAAAGTCGCTGTTTCTTCCATGCCCGAGACAAACTGTCAGACCTATCCCGACGGGAATTACAAGCCCGTGGGAATTCTCCAGAAATACGGCGGCTCGGATCGCATGTACTTCGGCTTGATGACGGGCTCCTATGCAAAGAACCTGAAAGGGGGAGTCCTGAGGAAAAGAATATCCTCCATCACCGATGAAATCGACGCCTGGACCGGGCGATTTAAATACCTGTACAACAGCGGCGTTCAAGGAATCATCAAAACCATGGATCTCCTTCGGGCACATGGCTTCGACTACGGCACCCACTCCTACGACTGCGGCCTTCTCGTGACCAGTCCTCAGAATCGGTATCCCGACGGAACCTGCTCTATGTGGGGTAATCCCATTGCGGAAATCATGTACGAAACCTTGAGGTACTTTTCCGGGGCTGCCTCCCCTACCCTCGATTTCACGTACAGCGGCACCACCCCGGACACCGCCCTCGGGCTCCCCCTGGCGGACACCGCTGACTGGACGGACCCCTACACTACCTATCCCGGCTGTTCCAAGCCCTTCATGGTCGTCATCAGCGACATCTACCCTTCCTACGATACGGACCAGCTCCCCGGAAGCGTCTTTTCGCCCTTTTCCGGCTCCACTTTGGCGGCGGCCGGCCTCAGACCCGCTCTCGACGTGCGCTCCGAGGCCGATTTCATATCCACTTTCGAGGGTCTTACAGGCTCACACTACATAGGCCAATCAGGTGCGGACTATTCAGGCTCATGCTCCGCCAAGACAATCTCGGGGCTTGGGGATATACGAGGCCTGTGTCCCGAGGGACCGACCAGGCAGGGGGGATACTATTCCGCTGCCGTTGCCCGTTATGGCCGCACGGAAAATATCGGCTCTTCCCCTGCCTCGCCCCGAAATGTAACGACCTGCGTGGTGGCCCTCGGCTCTCCCATGCCTGAAATCAAGATCCCGGTTGGTACCGCCAACACCATTACCCTGGCTCCCTTCGGCAAATCCGCTTTCTGGGCCGGCGTCATCGATCCGGCACAAGGCGAATTCCAGCCTACCAATCAATGCGTGGGCTTCTACGTCACGGAAGAAATCACTCCGGCCCACGGAAAGCTCCTCATGAATTTCGAGGACGCGGAGCAGGGCAGCGACTTTGAAATGGACGCCGTGGAGACTTATGAATACCAGGTGGTCGATGGCCTGGGCAATCCGGTATCCAATGCAGCGAATGGCACCGCCGTCGATGTGACCATCACATCCGTCTACTCCTCTCAGGCAATCCAGGCTCACTTCGGCTATATCATCTCGGGCACCACGGCCGACGGCACCTACCTGGTTGTCAGGAACAGCGAGACCTCGCCGGCGGACTATGTACGCTACTGGATGGACACTCTCATCCCCCCTGCCTCCGTGCTCCCCCAAACAAGCACGATACGGTTCTACCCCGGCACAGCCCCATCGGCCACTCTGCTCAAAAACCCCCTATGGTATGCCGCCAAATGGGGAGGCTTCGAAGACTACAACGACAATCTGCTCCCGGATCTGAGTGAAGAATGGGACAAGACGGGTGATGGAGCGCCGGACACCTACTTTTACATTCAAAACCCCCTGGAGATGGAAGCACAGATGAACAGATCCTTTGCCGATATTTTAAGACGATCTGCTTCGGGTACTGCCGCATCCCTGATCTCCAGTCCCCGCTCCGGTGAGGGAGCCGTCTATCAGGCGGTCTTTCATACGGAATACAAAGACTCTCTCGGAAACAAGGCCAGTTGGCTCGGAGATGTCCGTGCGCTCATGGTCGATGCTTACGGAAACATGAGGGAAGATAGCAATGGAAACCACCAACTGGATCTCATCGACGATTACGTCATTCAGTTCAGCGAGAGCTCAGCCGGAGCAGTTCTCAAGTACCGGGACCTCGACGGCAATGGTCGGCTCGAAGCCGGCGAAAAGGTCCACCCCATCGCCGTCGATACCACGAGAGCCTGCAGGCCCGACGAGATAAGCAATATTCCGGCGAGAGATCGCCGGTGTATCGCCTGTCTCTGGTCCGCCGCCTCTCCGCTGAATGGAATCAGCGATTCGGACGTCGAAAAGCAGCGAAGCTCGTACATCGGCACTGAGGCAAAGCGCCATATATTCACCTTTGCCGACGGCAACATGAACATGGTTCCGGATACGGGAGAAATCCTGCCGTTCGTGGATTCGAGCAGCTCAATCCATCCCTACCTATACGCATATCCTCCTTTTTCCACCGCTCCTTCCTTTGTTGCGAACATCCTGGCCGGCTATTCGGCCAATCATGCTCCGTTCGACGATTTCCTGACACGCCAGAGCGAGCGGGTGATAAACTTCATCCGAGGCAAGGATCAGGCAGCCTACACCTCGCCGGCCTTTGGGTATACCATTCCCGCGTTCAGAAGCAGGCAGGTCGATGGCGATGAAGACGGCTCAGCCGAGAGCTGGCGGCTGGGAGACATCGTCCATTCCACTCCCACCGTCGTTGCGGCGCCCGCTGAAAACCTCGATCTTCTCTACAAGGATTCTTCATACAGCGACTTTTCCCGCAGGTACCGAAACAGGAGGATCGTCGTTTACGCCGGAGGAAACGATGGAATGCTCCACGCTTTCAATGGAGGCTTTCTCGACGCTGCTCAACACAAATTCTGGAAGTCCTACGATTTTGCAAAAGACCTCTTCCCCGCCTCCAATGCCGTCGACGTCGGCCCGGACCTCGGTGCCGAGCTGTGGGCTTATGTTCCCTATAACCTGCTGCCTCATCTTTTCTGGTTGACCGAGCCCGCCTACAACCATAGCACCCACGTATCCTATGTGGACGCGAAGCCCAGGGTGTTCGATGCCAGAATATTCCCCGACGATGTGACGCACCCCAGCGGCTGGGGCACTGTTCTCGTCTGCGGCATGGGCTTCGGGGGTGGAAAAGTCCGTGCGGATCTGGACAAAACGGATGGCACGGCCTTCAATCCGGCCGTGGATCGCACGCTGGGCTCCGCCTATTTCATCATCGACGTCACCGACCCGGAATCCCCTCCGACGCTCCTGGCGGAAGTCTCTTCCCCTGCCTTGGGGTTCACCATCGGCTCCCCCACGGTTATCACCATGAAAGACAAAGATCCAGCCCGGACCGTGAACGACTGGTATCTCGTCCTGGGCTCCGGACCGAGCGGAACGACCGGAGCGGATACTACCGCACTGGTCAATGGGACGAGCAATCAACCAGCCAGGGTGGTAGTGCTCGATCTAAAACAACTGACCGGCATACAGCCCGCAATAAGCACCCTCGACAGCAGCGGAGCGTTTTCCGCGGGGATGAGCATATGGGCGGCCCTCGATGCAAATGCGTTCATTTCCGATTTCATTACCGTCGACTACGACCTGGACTACAAGGCCGACGCAGTCTACTTCGGAACGGTTTCAGGCAGCTTCACGACCGGATGGGGAGGCAAGCTCAGACGCATTCTCATCAACAACGACAGCACTCCTTCCAACTGGACAAAGGACAGCACCCTGCTCGACCTGACGTCCGTCTTCTCCGGACAGCCGATCGTCGCCGCTCCAGCCGTGGGGCTCGACCCGGCTGGACAGCGATGGGTTTTTGCAGGCACGGGCCGATTCTTCAACCGTCAGGATGCAACCAGCTCCAGGGCCTCGGATCGGCAGAGCTACTACGGAATCAAGGAGCCCAAAGATGCTTCGGGGAGCTATACCTGGGCGGAAGTGGATCGTAGCGGCGACCTGCTGGAGGTGGGCTCCGCAAGCGTGTTCGAAGGAGGCGACATCGTAGAGGGCGTCAGCGTTGGGACCCCCACCGGGGTCACGGTGATCGACTACCCATCCCTCAAGAATGCCATAGCCAAAAAGAAGGGCTGGGCTCTTGATTTTGCAGCTCCCAAGGAAAGAAATCTCGGGCAGGCCACCCTCCTTGGCAATATCCTGACCTTCACGACCTACACTCCTTCGAGCGATCCATGCCAGTTTGAAGGAACCGCCAATCTGTACGCCTTGTCCTTCGACACGGGAACTGCATATACCGGCCAGGTCATCGGCCTGGGTACGGCCATGCGCGGCTCCAAGTATCAGATCCTGAGCCGGACGTCCCTGGGCAAAGGGTTGTCGGTCACTCCGAACATCCATACCGGACAGGAGCAAGGCTCCGTGGCTTTCATTCAAACAAGCACGGGGGCCATCCTGCAGGTCGAGGAGGCCAATCCCGGAACCGTAAAGAGCGGCAAGATATCCTGGAAGGACTGGCAGACCAGATGATCGTCCAGGTACTACGGCAAGGGATTCACCAGCAGCCGGATACCTTGCTCCTTGCAGCAGCGCCCCTTCGATCTTAGCTTTTTATAATTATGCTCAGAATTTGAAGAAATTTGGCTTGTGCACCGGAGGGTCGCGGAGAGCTCCGCTTCCTTCCACAAAGACGAAGGGAAGGATTATGAGAGTTACATCTAAAGCAAGGGTATGGGCTCCGGGACTTGCGGCGATCTGTCTCGTTCTGCTGATGAATATCGGCAGCGCTGCCGCGCAGCAGCCATCCATCAATTCCACCAGCCGGAACAGGACGACTTTACCCGCTGCTCCCGTCGAGGTACAGCCGCTCGCAAACCTGAAAAATTTCAGGATACTTGCGGCCAATGATCTGGGCATGCACTGCGGGGACCTGGATCACAGGATCGCGAGTATTCTACCTCCCTTCAACGTCATCCACGCCCAGGTCTTCCAGACGGCGACGGCACTCGGAGCGCTCCCCAGGATACTGACCGACGTTCAGACAAGCGTCGTCTATTCATCGTCTTTCAATCCCAAGGACCCGGCCCTGCAACGGGTACCCACCGCACCGATCTACAAGACGAACTTCTGGAACAACAACCCCGCGACAGGCAATCCCCTTGGCTTCGACGCTTACAACCCATTCTATCCGCCCAATATTTTGATCAATTTTCCCCTCAATCCCGACGTCGGCCTTCCGGTACCCGACGTGGCGAGGCTTTATCTCGGTGACGGGACCCTTGTAGCGTTTCAGCAGGCAATGCCGAGCGTTACCACCCTGAGTCCCTTTGCGGGCAATCCTTACGTACGAAACAAACCGCAGGTGTTTACGCGCTTCGACGCAGACGTCCCATTTTTTATCAACTTTCCCTTCGGCTACACTTTGACTGCCCGCAACTGGTTTGCGGCGGATGGTATTCCCGCCGCCCCCTTTGATGATTTCGGACGGCTCAACGCCTTCCCGCTCATGCGCATTCAGGCCAAGGACAAGACCGGTCTGCTCACCGGCATCCCCAACCGGACGTTATCCTCCGTCGATACGGTAGTCCCGGTCGCCGCCGAAGCGGACTGTTTCAGGTGCCACACCTCGGCTGTGGACGGAGGCAACGGTCAGGCCGCCTGCCTTCCCGGCATAGACCTCAACTGTCCGCGGCCGGGCTCGCCCACCAACCGCTCGGGGCTGCCCTTCACCGTGAGCAGAGCGGCACAGGACAGGGCCAGTGTACCGCTAGAGGTGAGCCGTGAATGGGCAGCGGATCAGAACATTCTACGGCTGCACGACGCAAAGCACCGAACCGGCCTCATCAACTCCAAACCCGTCGTATGCCAGAGATGCCATTATACTCCGGCGCTGGATCTCGCGCACCTGGGGCCTCTCGGGCCGGGCGATGCCGCGGCCAACGGAAGGGAGCAGAAGAACCATAGCACCAACTCCCGAGTGCTTCATACCTTTCACGGCAAACTGGATCTCTTCCAGGCCAAAATGCCTCCTCCCAACGGCAACCTGAGAGTGAATCCCGCAACAGGTAAACCGGTCGTGAACATTCTGGTTCAAAACACCCTGAACAACACCTGTTACCAGTGCCATCCGGGTCGAGATACAAAGTGCCTTCGGGGCGTGATGTTCGGCTCGGGCGGCCTCGTCTGCCAGGACTGCCACGGAAACATGCTCCAGGTGGGCGATGATTTCTCGGCGGCCTTCCCGACTACCCCCTTTCCCGCCGGCCTGGATCTCACTAAACGGATTCCCTGGGCCAACGAGCCCGCGTGCCAGTCCTGCCATACGGGAGACGTGCTGACCACGATCGCCGGGACCGATCCCGCTGTCATTCGAGCACCGGACGGAATCCGCCTGATGCAGGCCTACCGCAAGGGTAACGCCGCCGCGACTCCGATCACGGCGCCCACGAGCCGCTTCGCTGAAAACCAGTCGCCCGCCGGCATTATCCTCTATCGCCTGAGCAAGGATTCCCACGCCGGCATATTCTGCGAAGGCTGTCACGGAAGCACTCATGCCGAGTGGCCCGTAAAACCCGAGGCCGGCACCGTTATCGCCAACGACAACCGGACGCCTATCGAACGGCAGGGCCATTCCGGAAAGATCATGGAATGCACCGTATGCCATGCCCAGGGAACGATTCCTGTTTCGCTGGACGGTCCCCACGGCCTGCATGCCGTCAACGACCTCAGGTGGGTGAGGGGACACGAAGGATTCCTGGATACACACCCGCTGAACAGTTGCCGCGCCTGCCATGGCAGAACCGGGCTCGGCACGGTGCTCGCCAAGGTTAGCGCACCTCGCGCACTGGCTCTGTCCGCGACAAGAACCGTGACTTTGACAAAAGGTCAGCTCGTGGCCTGCAACATCTGCCACGCCAATCCACTGAGATGAGCTTATGGCCCGCGCCCGGCTCTGATGCCGGGCCGGGCCTCGGGCTCACCATATGCAACCGGCCGCAGGCGTCCATATCCGGATTTTCACGCACGCTCATGCCTGCCGGCACCAGCTCGACCCGACCGACAGGGTGCTGTACACAGCTTCTATAGCGGTACTTAAACGACTCTGAAGGGTTGTACATGAAAGCAGTGACTCTTAGCAAAGCAAGGAAGAACCTGCGCTCTCCGATACGGGAGGTGCGTGAAAACTCGGAGCCGACGGTCATTGTGGATAGAGAATCCGATGATCAGGCTGTCTTGATTTCACTCGAGGATTACCGAAGCCTGGAGGAAACAGCCTATTTGCTTCGTTGCCCGGCAAATCGAGCCCACATTGAAGAATCCTTGCAGCAGGTTCGGAAAGGCAAATTGGCTCCCTTTGGTGCTGACGATCTATGAACGCGTGGAAGGCGATAACGTTATCGTACTGAGCTGCCGCCATCACTACTGATCCAACGTGTCCTAAATATCGCTTCTCTACTTTTGCATATCGGTCCAGGGAACCGATATCCTGAAGGTAACCCCTCTTTTTCGCGAGTTATCCAGGATCTGTACCTCTCCGCCATGTGCTTCGATGATCTTCTTCACGATCGCAAGTCCGAGGCCCGTTCCATCTTTCTTTGTGGAAACAAAGGGAAGGAAAATCTCCTCTCTCTTTTCTTCCGGGATGCCACAGCCGGAATCAATGACATCGATGAGGAGCTTCGAGTGCTTGCCGCGCGTGCAAACCATTACCGTTTCCCCTTCCGGTGAAGCCTGGACGGCATTCATCACGAGATTGATGATCACCTGCTTCATGCGCATGGAATCAAAAAAGACAGGCGGAAGATCCAGGGCGGGCTCGGTTTGAATCTCTACCCTTCTCTCCGCGGCGGAAGCCCTGACAATGGCTATACACTCCTCCACCGTGACATTGATGTCCTCGGGATTTCGTTGCAGCTCGAGCGGCCGGGAGAAGTCCAACATGTCTTTGACCATGCTCTCGAGCCTGCGGGTCTCCTTGATGACGATCTCGAGCTTTGCCCGGTCCGGATTGCCGTCCTCGAGATGCCGGTGCACGAGCTGAGTAAATCCTCCAATGGCGATGAGAGGAGTCTTCATATCATGCGCCACACTGGATAGAGCCCTACCCATCGCCGTCAGGCTTTCGGCATCCCGCAGGGCTTCTTCCGCTCTTTGCCGCTGAACGAGCTTCCACATCCCATCCATTAGCAGCGTGAACTGGCGTACATCGGAGCCATTGTAGGCCTCGGCCTTGTTTGCAACCATGGCAACGGCAACTATCCGGCTCCCGTCGAAAACAGGGATGCTCATGAAACGAGTGAGGGGCAAATGCCCATGCGGGTGGGCACTCTTGGGTGAGACGGGGCAGGGATATTCATTCACGACGACAGGCTCTCTTTTTCTTACGCAATCCGCCCATATGCCGGCTTTCTCGATGGAGCTGTGCGTTGACCCATCCGATACACCACATCGCTCCGCAACCTCATAGGACCATGCATAGCGGGTGAAGACCGTCTCGTCCTCATTCATAAACCCAAGGGAGCCCATCTGGCTTCCGGTAAGCTTGACTTGTTGGTCGAGGGCGAAGTCCATGATCTTTTCCGTGGATGAGTCGCTCATCCGGCTCAACTCCCACAAAGTCTCCATCCGGGATTCATCCAGCTTCAAGGCCTCATTGGCCGTGGCAAGCTCCCTGGTCCGCTCCTCCACATGCCGCTCCAGCTCGTCGTGAGCCTTTTGCAGAATCACCTGCCGTTGCCGGCTCGTGATGAGGGCCAGTCCCACCCCCGCGGCACCGATCAAGATGGCTACCGTAAGCGCAATCAGCCTCGCCGGTCCGCGCAAAGGAGCGTAGACCTCTTCCATGTCCACTTTGGCCACCAAAAACCAACGGGAGTCGCCGACTGCCCGCGTGGACGCCAGCACCGGCACACCCCGGTAGTCCACACCCTCTATGACTCCTTCTTCCCACTGGACGGCCCTGGCGGCGGGCAGGTGAGAATCCGTCACGGGGTATCGCAGCATTAGCTCGGTATCTTTCCGATGCTTGAGCTCATTCAGGAAAACCACCTCATCGCCCTCGCGCAGAACGAGCAGAGTTTCGGAAGTTCGACTCGGCGTCGGCCATGACTGAATTAGGGGATAGAGAAACTTATGAGGATCGATCAAAAGGAGGAGAACCCCGACCACGGGACTTTCGGCTTTATGAGAATCTAAAATCGGGGCAAACAGGCAAAGACGGATAGCTCCTTTTGTCTCGGATCTGTAGAGCTCGGACAAAAACGGCTTCTTCCCGGCAATTACCCGAGGAATAGACTGCGAAAGGAAGGAATCGATCCGTCCCCCCACGACGGCCGGCAACCTTGGATTCCCTTCTCCGTCCGTCAGCAAGACATCCTCATAGTCGTTATGTCCCCTGAGGGCATTGATCCACGTGAGAATATCCTGCCTGAGAGAGGAATCCTCGGGATTTTTGTATCCGTCCAAATGATCTTAGGCAGCTGCAAGAAGCCGTCTTTCGAGCTCGTTAGGAGATAATCCCTTGAGCTCTCTGCCCTGATGCGGGCGATCATTGTATTCCAATAAAAACTGTGAGA
>Ga0074199_1000686_pt1 | contig 44889 bp, 40 predicted proteins | sample EPASupsiteSAE347_FD_64528 | JGI IMG/M metagenome (GOLD analysis project Ga0074199, IMG submission 64528) | Bioremediated contaminated groundwater from EPA Superfund site, New Mexico - Sample SAE3-47 | ecosystem: Environmental > Aquatic > Deep subsurface > Groundwater > Contaminated ... | reverse complement strand
GGGATCAATGGGGGGGAGGATTTTTAACAGAGGGGCCCGCCGTTCCCCGGCCGCCGGCCGGGGGGGGGGGGGGCGGGAAAGCTCATTATGGGGGGCGGGGAGCCGATCTCGGTCCAGTCCATGACCAAGACCGACACGCGAGATACAGGGCGTACGGTGGAGCAGATTCTGCGCCTCGAAGAGCTGGGCCTGTCTCTCATCCGCTGCGCCGTGCCCGACATGGAGGCCGCCCGGGCGCTGGGGAAAATCCGGGAGCGGATTCACATTCCCCTGGCCGCCGACATTCACTTCGACTTCCGCCTGGCGCTCGAGGCGCTGGAACAGGGAGTGGATAAACTGCGCCTCAACCCGGGAAATATCAGGGAGCGGGAGAAAATTTCGCAGATCGCCCGGAAGGCCGGCGAGATGGGCGTACCCATCAGGATCGGCGTGAATGCCGGGTCTCTTACTGAAGAACTGCGAAGCAAACACGGCGGGATAACGCCGGAGGCTATGGTCGAGAGCGCCCTGGAAGAAGCGGCGGTCCTGGAGTCAGCCGGCTTCGGAGATATCGTCATCTCGCTTAAGGCCTCGGATATTCCGCTGACAATTAAGTCTTACCGGCTCCTGGCAGGAAAGTGCCCCTATCCTTTCCATGCCGGGATCACGGAGGCCGGCACTCTTTACCCCGGCTCCATCCGCTCCGCCGCGGGGATCGGCATTCTGCTTTCGGAAGGTCTCTGCGACACCATCCGCGTATCCCTGACTGCCGATCCGGCGGAGGAAGTCAGGGCCGGAAATCTCCTGCTGGAGGCCCTGGATCTCAAAAAGCGCGGTCCGCTTCTCATCTCCTGTCCGACTTGCGGCCGGACTGAGATAGATCTCTTCTCCCTGGCCGCCGAGGTTGAAAAGAAGCTTGAAAAAATTAAAACACCGATCCGGGTTGCCGTCATGGGGTGCGTGGTGAACGGCCCCGGGGAAGCGCGGGAGGCGGACGTGGGGATTGCGGGAGGGAAGGGCTCCGGAATTCTCTTCCGCCAAGGTCAGGTGGTTCGCACCCTTTCGGAGTCTGAACTTCTATCAGCCCTGATGGAGGAGATAGAGAGAATGGAGGAGGAACAAGAAAAATGAAAGTTATTTTAACCAGGCCGCACATGAAAGAAGTCTCACTCATTGCTCCTCCTCTCGGCCTCGGTTATCTTTCTTCCTACCTGCGTCAGGCCGGGCACGAGGTCGGACTGATTGACGGACATGCACTCTCTTTATCCTGTTCCGAGCTGGTAAAGAGGTGCGAGGGAGCCGATGTCGTGGGAGTTAATTGCATGACTATTTCTCAAAATGAGTCCATTGAGCTCGCCCGTGCTCTCAAAAAGGAGCATCTCACCGTGGTGCTCGGAGGGCCTCATGCCAGCGGCGCCTACCGGGAACTTATGGAGGCCTCCGGGGCCGATTATATCGTCGTCGGCGAGGGAGAGGAGAGCTTTCTGGCCCTGATTGATAATCTCGAAGAAAAAAAAGAACCCAGGGGTATTCTGGGTGTTTTCAGGAGCGGAGACAGGCGGGTCGTCAGGCGCCCCCTCATCCGGGATCTTGATTTAATACCCTTTCCGGACTGGGAACAGATGCCCTCGAAGCTCTATGGTTTGTATGCCTCCTACAGGGAAAAACCAGGCGTCTTGGGTTCCAGTTCGGCTCCACTCCTGATTTCGCGGGGGTGCTGCTGCGTCCCGGAGAACTGTCCCGGCAATCCTGTTTGGGGGAAGACCCTGCGTTACCGCTCGCCGGAGAACATCGTGGGAGAAATTGAACTTTTGGTTCGGACGCATGGCTATACGGAAGTGCATCTGGAAGATGAGAATCCAGTGAAAGATAAGGATTCGTTTGAGAGGATCTGCCGCCTGATCATGGAACGGGAAATTTCCGTCGAGTGGGGCCTCACGACAGCGAACCCCGTTTTCACGAAACTCGACAAAGAGTCTCTTTCCCTCATGCGGGCGAGCGGCTGCTATTTCCTCATGTTCGATCTGGGAAAATACGAGGAAAATCCTGTTTCTAAAAATCTCTCCTTTGTCGGGGAGCAGGTTGCTTTTGAAATGACCAGCCTGTCAAAAAAAAGCGGCATGGTCACGGGAGGAACCATCTCGTTAGAGCTGGTTCCCCTCAACGAGGAGGGAGTGGAGAAGACCTCCATCGCTCTGGAAAAATTATTTGCGCCGTTGGCGCTTGATATCTTCTGTCTGAACGTCCTGGTTTTCGGGGAACGCTCCGAGGCTGAGACTTTGTTTAGAAAATTTCATGAAAAAATAAGGAAGAGACTCGAATCCGTGACGCCCTGTATCATCGTTCAAATGCTCACTCCCGGCACCAGTTTTCTGGGCGGAGATGCGCCTCCCTACCAGGACTGCTTTTCCCGCTCCTGTCAGGGCGCCTGATATTTTCCGACAGATGGGGATGCGAGTATGAAGAGTTTTGAGGAGCTGGCCGGTATTTACCGGGAGAAGTTCGGGAGTTCACCCTCGTTTAGAGCCCGGGCCCCGGGGCGGGTTAACCTGATAGGGGAGCATACGGACTACAATGAAGGGTTCGTCTTCCCCGCCGCCCTCGAATGCGAAGTCCGGGTGGTGGCCGGCCCGGTCGCCGACGGGAAGGTCCGCCTTTTTTCGGTTGATTTCAATGAGGAGGATCGCTTTGAGGCATCCGCTTTTTCAAGGAGCGCCGAAAAAACCTGGACTAACTATATCAGGGGAGTTCTCCATCAGATGTTATCCCCGGGCGCTCGCCCTTTCAATGCCGTGTTCTCCGGGAATGTGCCCCTGGGGAGCGGTCTTTCCTCTTCGGCGGCGCTCGAAGTGGCCACGGCCTTCGCCATAAACCGTATGTTCGGCCTTTTAATTCCGCCCGTCGAGCTGGCCCTGCTCTGCCAGCGGGCGGAAAACCAGTTCGTCGGTGTCCAATGCGGAATAATGGATCAGTTCATCTCGGCGCTGGGGAGGGAGAATCACGCCCTCCTCATCGACTGCCGGGATCTCAGTTACAGGCCTGTTCCCCTGAACCTGGAGGGATACTCATTGGTGATCGCGGACAGCCGGGCTCCCAGGGAGCTGGCGGCGTCCGCCTACAATGAGAGGCGGGCCGAGTGCGAGGAAGGCGTCCGCCTGCTTGCCCGCAGGGTTCCCGGTATAAGGGCACTCCGCGACGTGTCCTGGGAGGCGTTTTTAGAGGCGGAGGGCGACCTTCCGGAACCGATCCGCCGGCGCTGCCGCCATGTAGTCTCGGAAAACATCCGCACCCTGGAGGCGGCCCGCGCACTTTCGGAGGGGAATCTGGCCCGCTTCGGAGAGCTGATGACGGCCTCCCACGTTTCTCTTCGGGACGATTACAAGGTCAGCTCGGAGTATCTGGATATACTGGTAGAGGCCGCCCTGGATGGGGAGGAGTGCCTGGGTTCCCGCCTGACGGGAGCCGGTTTCGGGGGTTGCACCGTGAGCCTGGTGCGCTCGGTAGGGGTCCCCGGGTTTAAAGAGCGTCTCGCCCGCGTTTACCGGGAGAAGACCGATCTGGTTCCCGGAATATATGCCAGCCGCGCCTGCCGCGGTGCTGAGGCGGAAGAGTTCAAATATTAAGCGCTCACGTGCTTTTTTTTCCGGGTGAGTTTTCCTCTTCGGGCATATTCATCGAGCAGAAGAGTTGCTTCAGGGAGCGGCGGCTCCAACCAGTTCATGAACTTCTTCCGCCCTGCTGTTTTTATAGTAGGACGAGGTGAAAATAAGGAAGAGGAGCTGCAACTGGTTGGCGATGGCTTCCAGGAAAATTTTCTGGTTCCTGGTGATATCCCTTCTGGGCAGTATGCAGAAAACGACAAGGTCAAGGCTTCTTTGCGTGGAGGTCACTACCGTGTAGTCTTTCAGGCGCTCGCTCTGCGGTTGGATCAAAAATTCGTTTTCAATGGGAGAATTGAGGAGAATGGCGTTGCCCCTGGCTACGTGGGCTTCCCGGAGAGTCTTCCGGGTTTTCGGCTCGACGATCCTCAGTATAACCCAATCGGCATCCACGATGCCGAGGACGCGCCCGGCCAGGAATTCCATGATGTACTTCATCTCTTTCTTGTTTTCCGGGTACTTGATGGCATCGGAAAAAACGGAGCGGATTTCCTCGATTTGGACGTTGAGGGACCCGATGTACTTAAAGGCCTCATTCAGACGATCTTCCATTCCCATTTTGGCCTGCAGCATCTGCTGGCATTTAAGCCGGCTCTTTTCGGCTTCCCTTCGATAAAGGAGCAGGATTCCCAGGCTGATAATAACGAGGAGGCCCAGCAGGATGACTTCCACGGTCTCTTCCTGGAAGATTAAAAAATTATGCGTCACCAGGAAAGGCGTCGTAATTATGGCGAGAGCCAGGATGGCCATGACAGCCAGGTATATCGCCTCCAGGAGGCTTAATCTGTTTTTCTCGACAAGGTCTGCTTTCATCGCTTTTAACGAGCTCCTCTTTTCGATATTCTGCGGGGAATTATAACATATACAGCCGTGGTCTTCAATAAAGGTGGTTGATATATTCATAGCTCGGGGAGGTAGGAAAAGGGAGCCCGGAAAAAGAAACTCATTGCATGAATCATAATGAAAGGTATTCCCGGCAGGTTGCGCTTCCGGAGATCGGCCTTGCGGGGCAGGAGAAGCTTTTGAAAAGCCGGGTGGTCATCGTCGGCTGCGGGGCTCTGGGGAGCGTCTCCGCCGGCCTCATGGCGCGGGCGGGAGTCGGGGATATCCGGATCATCGACCGGGATTTTGTGGAACTTGACAACCTTCAGCGCCAGGATCTTTTTACGGAGAAAGACGCCGAGGAGAGCGCCCCCAAGTCACTCCGGGCGGCTGAGCATCTTCGCGAAATAAATTCCGGGATTCTGGTGGATGGAATATTTACCAACCTGGGCCACAGAAATGCCGAGCATCTTCTGGCCGCAGCCGATATCATTTTGGATGCCACCGATAATTTTTATACCCGCCTCCTTGTAAACGATGTCTCCCTGAAATTAAATATCCCCTGGATTTATGGCGGAGTCCTGGGGTCTTCCGGGATGACGATGAATATCCTGCCCTCACGGACGGCGTGTTATCGCTGCCTGCTTCCGATGCTTCCCCTTCCGGGATCCGTCCCCACCTGTGAGACGGCGGGTGTCCTATCTCCGGTGGTCCGCATCGTAGCTTCCCTTCAGGTTCTGGAGGCCATGAAATACCTGGTGGGAGAAGAGAAGCTTTTGTCCGGAGACCTGGTCTTTTTTGACGGTTGGGACAACTCCTTCCAGAGAATTACCATCGGGAGAAAAGACGATTGCCCCGCCTGCGTGAAAAAAGAGTGGATTTATCTTTATCCCAAAGAAGAACAGTTTTCGGTGACTTCCCTCTGCGGCCGGGACGCCGTTCACGTGGAGGCGCCGGCGGGCACCAGGGTATCCCTCGATAGCCTCGCCGAAAAACTGAAGGATGCGGGCCGGGTGAGGCTTGAGCCCCATGTCCTTAATTTCACGGCGGAACCTTATCAAATCTTCATCTTCGAGGACGGGCGCGCCATAATAAAGGGCGTCCAGGACGAGAAAAAGGCCCTGGCTCTCTATGCCCGCTACGTGGGTATGTGAATAACCTCAGGGATTCTGCCGCGCCGTGTGACGTATGTCACGGCGGTACATGGGCCAGGGAGCCGCGGCCAGTTGGCCGCTGCCGCAGAGAGCGTAAAGATGGCCGTCCCTGGAGCCCACGTAGAGGATGCCGGTGGGAGCCAGGACCGGCGAGGATTCAACCCAGTCCTCGGCGGTGAAGGACCATCTCAGGGTCCCGTCGGAATTAAGAGCATTCAGCTTGTTGTCCCTGGAGCCCACGTAGATCATCCCGTCGGAGCCCAGGGCGGCCGAGGAGATGACCCCGCCCCCGGCAGTGTAGCTCCATTTGAGGGAACCGTTGGGATTGACGGCATAGAGTTTGCCGTCGGAGGATCCCGCATAAATCGTCCCGTCTTCGCCGACGGTGGGGGAAGAGAGGATCATATCGCCGGTTTCGTAAGCCCATTTAACGGTCCCGTTTGGATTGATGGCATAAATACTGTTGTCGATGGAGCCGATATAGATGGTTCCGTCTGATCCTAGAGCCGGCGAGCCCAGCAGGGCGGAACCAGTCTGGTAGGTCCATTTAAGCGAGCCGTTGGAGTTTACGGCGTAGAGTTTTTTGTCGGAGGAGCCGACATAGATCGTGCCGTCGGAGCCGATGGCGGGCCCTGAGGCGATGGGAAGGTTCGTCGTGTAAGTCCATTTAAGCGAGCCGTTGGGGTTGATGGCGTAGAGCTTTTCGTCCGCCGATCCGATATAGACCGTGCCGTCGGGCCCGAGGGCGGGAGAGGATTCGATCAGAAATCCCGTCCGGTAGGCCCACTTCAGGATTCCGTCGGAATTTACGGCGAGGAGCCTTCCGTCAAAAACCCCGACATAGACCGTTCCATCGGTGCCGATGGCGGGTGAGGAATCCACTTCGGCTCCCGCGTCATAGGCCCACTTTTTAGTTCCGTCGGGATTTATGGCGTATAGTTTATTGTCCCATGAGCCGACATAAATCGTCCCGTCTTCCCCCAGGGCGGGAGAGGAGTCGACCCAGGCCCCCCCCGAGGCTGCAAAGGACCACAGCCTGGTCCCCGGGTTTTCTATCCGCAAGGCCGCCTGTTTGCTCGTAAGGCCGTCCTTTGAGGCCGTTATGTTGACGAGGAGGGGAAAAGATCCCGTTGAGACAGCCGTGAAGCGCCCCGTGACATCGAGGCTTCCTCCGGATGGATTATCGCTTTTCCAGGCCGCCTGAGTTGTAACGTCCCGGGAAATTCCATCGCCGGAGTACCAGGTGGCTTTAAGCTGGCAGGCGCCGCCGGGTCCCAGCGTCATCGCGCCGGGAGAAAGAAGTATGAACGGAACGGGCGGCGGCGGCGGCGCACTCCCGCCGCTGCTTCCGCCGCAGCCGGGCAAAAAGATCGCCAGTAAAAGAAAAAGCATGCAGCATGAAAAAAGAATTGATTTTTCAGTAATTTTTTTTTGCAGGCGTGCCATGGCATTTCTCCTTTTTAACGGTGGAGGGAATCCTCCCGTCATGACCAGTTCCTTCGCAGTATCGCCGGTGGTGGTATGCAGGAACTAAGTTCGCCCGGGAGAGGCGAGTTTCCTGTTGAGGGATAATTTACAAGAGAGGGTTTTCAGGGCCATTATTGAAGAGATAGACCGGTAAGATGCCAGGTTGATTCTGATGGCTGCCTGGAGGTGAAAGTAATGAGATGGCGTGACAGGCTGGTCAGTCGTTTTTACCAGGCGGCGACGGGGAGTAGAAAGGTACGAAATCTGCTGACTCCGCTCGGGGCCCTGTTTTTTATCCTGGTGCTCGCGTTGTTTATTTTTGCCTCCCTCTGGCTGGATCGATTCCTGGGGTTGCCCGAACTAACAGCGGGTTTATGGACACTCATCCTCTGCGTTCTCTTTCTGGCCAAAGGACTTTTTCTCTGGCTGTGGTCTCTTGTTTGTTTTATTAAGGCCGGGGGGACCCCTGTGCCCTTCAACCCGCCTCCCAGGCTGTTGACCGATGGCCCATACGCCTGGGTGAGGAATCCCATGCTTTCAGGGGTATTTTGTCTGCTGTTCGGAGTTGGCCTTCTGCTCAAGTCGCCCTCCCTGGTCTTTTTCTTCACACCGGCTTTTATATTCATAAGCGTACTGGAGCTGAAAATAATCGAAGAGCCGGAACTTACGATCCGACTTGGCAGAGAGTACCTGGAATACAGGAAGAGGGTTCCCATGTTTTTACCCTGGGGGAAAAGAGACCCCGGAAGGAATTAAAATGACTCCGGAAAAAGAACGGGAGAAGCTCCTCAAGCTGGTTCAGCTTGGAATTTTCATTTTCATTTTCCTGGTTTGGGGGGGCTTTCTCTTCTCCGTATGGGTCCGGCATTCCGTCCCGCCTGAAAAGAGGGCTGTTCCCTCCTCCCAGAGTGTATCGGAGGCTCCCGAAAAAAGCCCGGAGCCTGAAATTACTCCTGTTGCGGCGCCGACGGCTGCGGCATCCCCGACGCCCCGGAGCACAAAATTTCGGGAGCAGAGCGTGGAAGACCCTCGGGAATCCCCTTCCGGGACTGTTCAGCCGGAAATGACCTCTCCTCCTGCGGCCACTTTAACCCCGCAATCCTTCTTTCAGTCACCTGAGCCGGAAGCTCAGGCGGATGATGTGTTCATCAGTGACTTAATCTCCCCTGTTTTTCCTCATGAGGAAAAAGTCCGGCCGGCGGCTACGGAAGAGCCGTCGGGGCAGTATCTGCTGAACGGCGAAAAGGCATTTTATTCCCCTGATATTTCAGAGAAAAGACCTCCGGTCATTAAAGATAACAGGCAGATGAAGGAAGTCATAGACAAGGCGCTTCACTACCTGGAATCACGCTTTGAGATGGTTTTTAATCGGCTTTTAACGTTTGAGTTTACCACCGCGGAGGAGATGGACAAGGCCCATAAAGGCGGTCACATCGGCTTTTATCTGAAAGGCTCAGATAGTGGGCAGCTTTTTCATCAGGTATATATAGAGAAGGGCAGGATGTATGAAGAAATTTTTGAAACGACCCTGCACGAGCTGACGCATGCCTGGGAGATTGAAAACTGTCTGCCGGATCAGGATGAAAAAATCATGGAGGGCTTTGCCACCTGGATCGCCTGCAAGGGGCTTTTCGACGACGGCGATTATGCCCTTTATCATCAATATATGGATAACCTCCGCGATCCGGTTTACGGAGTCGGGTATCGTTATATTCTTCATCTTGAGGATGAAATGGGAGAAAAAAAAGTCGTCGAATTCATGAGGACGGCCCGGGAATTGCCTGAGTACTAAAGAAGGGCGATCAGCGGCTTTTCAAAGCGGTCGGTCGAGAATTCCGTACTCCTTCCAGGTCTTGTAGTCGAAGTGCCACCACTCGCTGGGGAAGGGAATGAATCCCTCGGCTTTCATGGCCTCCTCCAGTAATTTTCGGTTCCGGATGGCCTCTTTCGGCGCTTCCATATCGTTTCGGCCAGCCCTGGGCGAGAAATCGTCAAAACCCGTCGGCATTTCAAGCTCCCGTCCGCCGGCGTCCACCAGGGTGACATCCACGGCGGCGCCCCGGTTATGTTTAGAACCCTTTTTCGGGTCCGCCACGTAGCGGGGATCGGGCACCAGGGACCACATGTATTTCTGCACGGAGAGGGGACGATAAGCATCCCAGATTTTAAGACCCAGGTGCTCTTTTTTCAGGTTTCTCTGGACCCTCGCCAGGGCCTCGGCCACCGGCCGGCGGAGGAGGGCCAGGTTGGCCGGATATAATTTGCGGTGGGTGAAATTATTCGGTGTGGCATAGGGAATGGCCACAAGAATGCTTCGGTCCACGCTCCTGATATCCACCAGGGTGCCCGCATTCGGGGCCGGCGCGGCCCGGCCGGAAGAAAGAAAAAGGGCCAGAAGAAAAAGTGGAAGAACGCTTAATTTTCTTTTCATCATCGCGTCACCGGCCCTGGTTTTTCAGCCAAACTCTCACGGCAAAGCCGTCTTTTAAGCGGTAAGTTTTCTCAAGGGCAATGACCGGGGGACTCAAAGGCGTGATTGTCGCTGTATTGGTTCCGGTGTTGTATTCAACGACGAAATCTATTTTCCCATCGCCCTCGATGTCAATACCTTCGCCGATCTTATCCGGGATCTTTCTTGTCCGGATCCAGTCCACCTGAATGAATCCCTTCTTCCTGGGCTTAAAGAGGCCCTGAAAGACGGGCTCGTGAATTTCGGTTTTGTAGTCTCCATGGTCAATCGTTTTTATGATCCGACCCCCGTTGTACCAGGGAGAGATGCTGACGCCGGTGGCCGAGACCAGCGCCTCGCTCCAGAACTTCATGCCGCCGAAGGTCGCGATGACAATAATTGTGCAGAGTATGGCCGCCGTGTATCCCAGGAATGCTTTGAATTTCATTTAGGTGCTCCTTTTCTTCCAGCGCCCATGAGTTAGAACAGGCTCCCGGTGGTAATCAACTTGAAAAGGCGGGCAATCGCTCCGGCGATCGTGCCTCCGCCGAAGGTCGCCGCAAAAAGCCAGGCCGGATAGAGGAATAGATTGCGGTCCAGTATAGCCCTTTTGCACGCTTCCGTACCTTTAACATGGAAGGAGATGGCCTGTTTCGGACAGTTGTCCACGCACTTCCCGCACTTGGTGCACGACAGGAGGGCGCGTCCCCTGGCCAGGCTCTCTTCATCGATGGAAAGAGTCGGGCAGAGCTGGATGCATTTTTTGCAGTGGACGCATTTTTCCGGGTCAATGCGCACATCAAAGACGTTGACCGCGTTCGTCAGGGATTGAAAGGCCGCAAAGGGACAGAAGAGGCTGCACTGAGTGCGCTTTCCCGTGAGAATGGGGAAAAGGACGACCAGAAAAAAGAAAAGTGTGAAAAAGATGACGGTCTGAATGACCCTCGTCGAGGAGGTGACCTCCGGAAATTCGGTGACCGCCTTAAAAGGGCAGAGCCACTCGCAGTAGGAGGGTGAGAGGGTGGCGGCTGAAATCAGCGCCATCCCGATGAGGACGGCCCAGGGCAGGAGAGTGAAGCGCCGGTCAATTTTTTTGATCGGCGGCTTTCTGAGAATCTGAGCAAAGCCGGCGTCCATGCCGCCGAAAAAGCAGGCCCAGGAGCACCAGCCCCTCCCGAGGGCCAGGGAGGCCCCCAGCCAGATGACGACCATAGTGGCGACGGGGGCGAAACTCCCGAGGAGAGAGCCGGGGAAGATTATCGTTTTCGTTAGAATCGCCGGGATAAGAATGAACGGCAGTACCAGATGACAGAAGGGGGTTTCCCCGGCCATCATGTCGGCGTCTTTAAGCAGCATGGAACCGCGGATTTCAATCAGGTTGGTTATAAAACCGAATACGAAGCAGACCGCCAGGGTGGAGAAGAAAATCGCCCGGTAGCGGTTCGTCTTCTGCGTGGACATCATCAGGTAGAAGAGTGTGACCAGGAATACCCAGGTGATAATGACGGCCATCAAGGTGATTGGATCTTTCGGTTTTTCCTTTCCGGTGAGGGTCATGGCCAGGAGGAGGGCCATGGGGATTGTCAATAGAAGGGGTTTAAGAAATCGCCATTTCTGCGGGGAGCCGGTTTTCATCTCATCGCTGTTCATTGAATTTTCATCCCTCCAATGCACTTCATCATTCCCAGATAAAAATAGTACGCACCCATCAGGACGGCCGTCATTTTTCCCACCATCCGCACCCGGGGGAAGCGGGTGAGAAGTCCCAGAAAAGGCATGGGAAGAAAAAACGGGAGCGTCCCCAGGAAAAACATGAAGAAGAAAGCGGTGCTTCCAAGCAGGGTGGCGGTATTCGACGAATCGGCGAGAGCCATGAGGAAAGGAGGGCAGAGGTTGATCCCCGTCAGAAAACCGAGCAGGGCGGGAAAGAGAGCACTTCCGGCCCGGATAAATTTCAAGGCGGAGGATTTAGCCGCGGCGTCGGCGGCACAGGGAGTCCGGAAGTCAAAGAACCCGTAAGCGGCCAGGAAGAGGGAAAGAATTATAAAGACCGCCCCAAAGAAAATCTCGCGTTGCGGAAGGAATTTCAACAGGGTTTGCCCGCCTTCCCAGGCGATTATGCCGAAGAGGAGGTAACCCAGCAGGCGGCCCATCATGAACCGTATCAGCGAGATAAAGTTTCCGCCGGTCTTCTTTCCCTCGCCGAGGAGGTAGGGCGTCAGGACCGGCGCGCAGGAGAAAAAGCAGACCGTTCCGCTGGAAAGTCCCAGAAAGAAACCCTGAATGGGTATGTACGGCGCACTGCTCATGGAAGTATATTCTTCCTCTTTAATTTCCTTATTTTTGATTATTTCTGCGCAAAGAAGGCGTCTACCTTCATCCCGGGGGGACAGAGTTGTTTTTATGATTGCCATTATGGCGAGACGACCGTATACATGCCCTCAACGGGATTATCCGCGGGTCTTCGCCTCACGGTCAGGTTGAGGGTGGAGCCGTCGCCTCCCGAAAACTCAAAATATTCCGCCGCCCAGGGGCCGAAGGGGCCCGCAGCCGGGTAGTCGTCATAAGTTTCCGCCATGGGGTACGAATAAATTTTTTTCATAAGAAGTTCATCAGGAGAACCGGGTGGAGCAGCAAAATTACCAATATCCATGGGCGATAGATGATAGACGCCGCCGCCTGTCCAGGTATAGGTCGCGGCGGGATAATTGTATGGGGTGCCCTGCGTATTGCACTTGTACAGGCAGTTGGCGGCGATCCATTTCCGGAAGACGTCGGGAAACCGGTCGGTGTATCCGGATGCCGACAGGGCGGCGTTGACGGCCTCTATGCCCAGTTTGTCATTATTGACAATGTTGAAACAGAGGTTGTTGGTATAATGCCGTATCAGGTAACTGGCGAACATGCCGGCAACGGCGTAATCGTAAGGACCGGGACTGGGCGGAGCATGGTTCCAATCGGTCAGTGAACAATACGGCTTCTCGCAGAACCAGAAAGTTACATCCTGGGGAAATTCCATCAGTTCGGATGCGCCCATCGCCAGAGCTTCGCTTAACCACGGATCGTCACCGTATTGTCCGGTTTTGATGTATTTCTGGTAAATTTCGATCAGATGAAAAAATTCGTGAGCGGAAACCGCCTCCAATCCGTGGATGTCCGCAGGAAGCGATTCCACATAGAACATTTTTCTCTCATTGGAGTATGGAATCTGTTCGTTCTTGGGAAGCATATCATAGATTACCTGCGAGATATTGCTGTTAAACAGGACGGTGACCTTTGTGTCTCCGTTCACCCCTATGGGCTGTTCTTCGCCGAACGCCGCGTGCATCCTGGGATAAATTTCGTCAAACCACCTCTGAAATTCTGAAACGGAACTCTGGGTCATGGCTCCTTTCCCCCACTCGGAATTCTGCACATAGACGCAGCAATAGACTCCGACCTTGCGGCAGGTAGCTCTCACCTGCTCTCCCATGAATGAATTCAAATAAAAATCACGGGATTCTCCCTCGGCGTCTTTGCGTTGCACCGGTTTATACGATGAAATGTCCGTGCGTTGAGCGGAAAGATGCCTTGTCGCGAAAGGTGTCCCGCAGGTAAACGAACGGCCCCGGCCCAAATGAACCGGAACGTTTTTTGCAGAGGGCGCAACCGACGAAGTTCTTAGTTTGGATGAGAGGCTGGCGGCATAGCTGAAAGAAGGCCGCGGGAGCGAGAAATCCCTGGCGTAAACAACCATGTAAACCTTTGTTTGCGGGGAGAAATTGCGGATGCTGTTGCTGGAAACGCCGTTGACAAAGTTTAAATTTATAAGGCCCGATCCCGGATCGGTTGCCGGCGTCTGGGTCGTGAACGGAGGCGGTCCGGTTGAAACTTCTCCCCCGACTCCGCAGGAAGTCAAGAACAAGGCGATAACAACAAGAAAACCGGGAAGAAGAATCTTCAGCCTCAAGCTGCGCCTCCTTGAGGAAAACGGGTCTCAACGAGATATTACTACTGAATGATTCTGTAAGAATTCGACTTATCCTTCGGCACGTTATATACCTCATGCCCGCCGGTGCGGCCGGTGACAGAAAGCGCCGGGCCGCCGGAAAAGGGAGGGCCGAATTTTCTTCCCTAAATCTGGTGAAAAATGCCGGGAGAGAAGGGAAAAGGCGAACTTCTTGAGAAAAAGTTATTTGCGACAAGAGGAGCAGGCATTGGCCTATAAAACGTTTCGGGAGGGAAAGTCGTGAAAGTAACCGTTTTTTCAGGGAGCCCCAAGGGGGAACACAGCGTCACGCTTCGGTATCTTGAATACATCAAAAAAAGGTTCCCGGACCATGAATACACCGTTTTTCATGTCGGGCGGGATATCCGGAAGATTGAAAACGATGCGGTGCTCTTTCAGTCCATCCTGGAGGCGGTGCGTCATTCCGACGCCGTATTCTGGTGCTTTCCCGTTTTCTACCTGTGCGTTCCCGCCCCCCTGAAGCGTTTTGTCGAGCTTGTTTTCGAGCGTAGCCGGAAAGAGGCTTTCCAGGGCAAGTACGCCAGCGCCGTCACGACCTCGGGCCACTTCTTCGATCACGTCGCCCATAACTACGTCCACTCCGTCAGTGAAGATCTGGGGATGCAATACCTTAAGGGTTTCTCGGCCGAGATGCAGGATCTTCTGAGGCCTGAGATCCGCGAAAATCTGGATGACTTTGCTGAACAATTTTTCCGTACGGCTGCGGAAAAACAGCCGGTGGAAAAAGTATTTGAGCCGTTAAAGGCCGGCAACCCGGAATATCAGCCGGGCGAGATCACTCCGTCCGCCAAAAGCGGGAAGTGGAAAGTAGTGCTGGTGACCGACGCCGCCGGGGACGACGTTAACCTGGAGCGGATGACGGATTCGTTCCTGGCCTCCCTCCCGAATCCGGTTGAGGTGATCAACCTGAACCGGATCCGGATGAAAGGCGGATGCCTGAGTTGTTATCAGTGCGGGATAGAGAACGTCTGCGTCTATGATGACGACATCGGGAGCATCTATCGCGAGAAGCTGATGAAGGCCGATGCCATAGTATATGCCGCCGGAATAAGAGATCGATTTTTTTCCTCACGCATGAAGATGTTCTGGGATCGCTCTTTTTTCCTGGGACACGCCCCTCCGCTCATGGGGAAACAGGCGGCCTGGATTATCTCCGGCCCCCTGCGGCAGATCCCGAACCTGCGCCAGATGATCGAGGGCCTCATGGAAAACTGCCCGATGAACCTGGTTGGCATAGTGACCGACGAGTACCCCGATTCGGGAGAAATCACCGGTCTTCTGGAAAACATGGGGCGGGAAATTTTGCTGGGTGTTGAAAGGAAGATACGCAGTAAAGTTTCTTTCTTCGGCGTAGGCGGGCACCTGCTCTTCAGGGATCTCATCTACAGGGGGAGTTATTTGTTCAGGGCTGACGACCGCTTCTATCGGAAGCACGGTTTATATGATTATCCCCAGAATAATCTGGGCGAGAGACTGACCGGCATACTGCTATGGAATTTGACTTCCATCCCCGCGATTCGGAAGAAGTTCTTCCAGGGGGCCTTCGAGAAGATGCTGGAGCCCTTTCAGAAGCTTCTTAACGGTGTCCGTCCCCGCTGATGCTAAAAAACGTAAGGATCGCCCACGTTGTCGTATCTTCTGGGTTTGTTCGGATAGTTTGAACGCTTGATCACAAAACTGTTCACCCGGAAACCCCCGCATTCGGGGGGCTCAATCTCGTGGTCGCCGTCTTTCCCGAAGCGGTCTTCCATGAGGGCAGACTTCTTCTGGCAGACCGTGATTATTACCGGTTCAATCTTTTCTCTCGCATTGCCCAAAACGGAGGAAGAAATGGTAAAATCTTGAACATATTCTCTTCCATGAAATAGTGGACCCGAACATCAGAAGAAAAAAGCGTCTGCTGGAGGGAACCTGTGCTTAAACAATCACCAATGTTTTTATCTCTTGAGAAGGAGGATATGGAATGGAATTTTATGATGTTCTGAGAACGAGGCGATCAATACGGAGCTTCAAGCCGGATCCCGTTGACGAGGCGGTGCTGGAGCGGGTCCTGGAGGCCGCCCGTATCGCTCCCAGCGGGAGCAATCGCCAGCCGTGGAAGTTTATCGTCATCAAAAGCCGGGAGACCCGCGAGAGGCTCGTTCCGGCCTGCCAGAACCAGAAGTTATTGGCGGAAGCCCCCGTAGTAATCGCAGCTCTAAGCCTTCCGATCACCTCCAACCGCGGGATGTACATGGGGAAGTTCAGCGTATTGCTGGATGTCTCCATCGCTTTCGACCACCTGCTTCTGGCGGCCCGCCGCGAAGGTCTTGGCACCTGCTGGATCGGCGCCTTCGACAACGGGGAAGTGAAAAATATTCTGGGAGTGCCGGAGGAAGTTCAGGTGGTGGCGCTCACCCCGCTGGGCTACCCAAAGGATCCGGAGGCTTTTCAACCGGTGAAGGAGCGGAAAGCGATGAAGGAGGTCGTTCTTCAGGAGAAGTGGCCGGGATAGCTCCGAGCGTCTCTTTGCGGTTTGGCGGCCAGGTATAAAAAGATGGGCAGGAGCGCCGAAATTCCTCCCGCCACCATGGAGACCTGGTAGCCGAATTGCTCTCCCACCTGGCTGAAAACGAGCGCGCCCAGGCTCTGGGAGAAGATATTAAAGAGCGTCACCAGGGATGACAGGCCTCCGATGCGCTCTACGTCGAAGCGGGCCGCCATGCCTATGAGAAGGAGCGTGGCGGCGATGCCGTCCCCTGTTTCGTGCAGGATTCGCATGAAAAGCGAGAGGGAAAGGGGATGGAGGACCATAAGGGCCTGCCCCAATCCTGACAGGGTGAAGGCCAGGATTGTCATACGATCTATGAGAGCTGTGTTTTTGTCGAGGCGCCTCCCCGCCAGAATGGAGGCCGCTCCCAGGAATAAAATGGGGATTCCCATGTAGAACGCGCTGATTTCCTTTGAGAGGTTAAAATAGTCTCTTAGAAAAAGGCTGTAGGAGCTTGTTTCAGCTCCCCAGTGGAAGGCAAAGACGGCATAGACCAGGCAGAAGGAAAGAACGCCCTTTTCGCGGAGGACTGAGATATAGTCCAGGAAATGGATGCGGACGGTGGCGGCATCCCTGAGATAAAAAGTGGAAGCGGCCAGGGCCAGGTGGGCCAGGGCCGCAAAATGCAGAAGATAACCTGTCGAAGCATGCTTCAAAATGAGCCCGCCCGCCATGATGCCAAGGGCCATCCCGAAATTGCCCCCCCCTGAATAAAAACCGAGACGGAAGGAGCGGTGCCTCTCCCCCACTACTTTTAGGGCCAGGGATTGCACGGAGATGTTGGCCAGGTTGGCCGAGGCCCCTCCCAGGAGGAAAAGCAGGAGGAGAACGGGGAAGGGGCTCGCCTCTGCAAAGCAAAAATAAAAAAGTGCGCTTCCGAGGAGGGACAGGCCGAGGAGGAAGCGGGATGGAATGCGATCGTTCAGGACTCCGGAAGGAAGCGAGAGAAAAATTGGCGTCAGGGTGTAAAGGGAGAGAAGGATGCCGATCTCAATTCCCGAAAGACCTCTCTCGTTCAGTATGAGCGCAAGAAAAAAATAGATCAGACCCTGCAGAAAGCGGATCGAAGCATATAGAAAAATAATCCAGCGCATTTTTTTATCGCCTGTCGTCAGATTGGTTCCAAACGAGTTTCTCTATTATACAAAATAGAGGCGATCCCTGCCTGGATGGGGAATAGTAGCCGCGAGAAGAACAGGAGGTTTTTAACGTGAAAAAAATTATCATGTGCCTTGCGGTTGTTCTGGCGCTGATCCTTAATTGGAAAATCGCTTCCGCCGAGGAAGGGATGTGGACCCTGGACAACCTGCCGGTGAAGCAACTGGAGCAGAGCTATGGTTTCGTGCCCTCACCCCGGTGGATCGAACACGTGCGGCTGGCGAGCGTCCGCATCGGGGACGGCGGCTCCGGATCCTTTATCAGTCCCGGCGGCCTGGTTCTTACCAATCACCACGTCGCCGTGGGTCAACTGCAGAAGATGTCCACTCCGGAGAAGGACTATGTCAAAGAAGGCTTTTATGCCGGGACTCAGGCCGGGGAGATCAAGTGTCCCGACATCGAGCTGAATGTGCTGGCCTCCATGGAAAATGTAACGGAGCGGGTAATGAAAGCCGTTTCCGGCCTTGCGGGAGAGACGGCTCTTAAAGCCCGCAAGAAGGAGATCGCCGCCATCGAGAAGGAGAGCCTGGACAGGACGGGTCTCCTCCCGGAGGTGGTCCCCCTCTACAAGGGTGGGGAGTACTGGCTCTACAGCTACAAGAAATACCGTGATGTCCGGCTGGTCTTTGCGCCGGAAAAGCAGATTGCCTTTTTCGGAGGCGACTCGGATAACTTCACCTACCCCCGCCACGACCTTGACTTCGCCCTCTTCCGGGTGTATGAAGACGGCAGGCCGCTTTCAGTCGAAAACTATTTCAAGCTTCAACCCGCGGGGGCCGGAGACGGTGAACTGGTCTTCATCACCGGGCATCCGGGTTCCACCAGCCGCCTCTTAACCTGCTCTCAGCTTTTTTTTGAAAGGGATGCAAATTACCCCTACTATCTGGAAAACCTGAAGAGAAAAATTGCGCTCCTTTCCGGCTACTCGGAAAAAGGGCCGGAGGAGAGGCGCCGGGCCGCCACCTTGATGTTCGGCCTTCAAAACTCATTCAAGGCTCTTTCGGGTGAATATCAGGGGCTTAAAAATCCCCGGCTGTCAAAGGAGTTTGCAGCGCGCGAGAAAAAATTGAAGGAACTTGTGAATAAAAATCCCGCTTTTAAAAAGGATGTCGGAGATTCCTGGATGACCGTCTCCGGGGCGGTGCAAACACTGCGAAAAAAGTTCAATGATTTGAAATACCGATCGTTCCGCGGGTATCGGCTTCCGGATTTTGCCATGGCCCTCGTTTTTTACTCAAAGGAAATTTCAAAACCCGATGGAGAACGCCTGGACGGATTCCATGAGGCACAGATCGATACACTCAAGTACCGCCTCCTCTCCCCGGCACCCTTCTATCTGGATATCGAGGAGCTGATGCTGGCCGACTGGATGAAGCTGGCGTCCGAAAAACTGGGAGGGAACGACGGCTTTATCAAAATGCTGCTGGACGGAAAATCTCCGGAAGAGAGGGCCCGGGAGCTCATCCGGGATACCAAACTCTTTGATCTCTCCTCCCGTAAAGCCCTCCTTGAGGGAGGAGCGGAGGCCGTTTCCAAATCGAACGATCCCCTCATCCGCCTGGCCGTGAAACTGGAGCCTTCCATTCGGGAGATGATCGAGTGGAAGGAAAAGACGATTGACAGCGTGGTGACCCCGGCCTCCGAAAAAATCGCTCAGGCGCGTTTTGCAATCTACGGAAAATCCACCTATCCCGATGCCACCTTTACCCTGCGGCTGACATATGGGAAGGTAATGGGATACCCGATGAACGGCACCATGGCTCCCCCCTGGACGACCTTCTACGGCCTCTACGACCGCTACCTGGGATTCGGCCGGAAGGGCGACTGGTCTCTGCCGTCCCGTTTTGTTGAGAAAGAGAAGTCGCTTGACCTGGCAACTTCTCTGGATTTTGTCTCCACCTGCGATATAATAGGCGGCAACTCAGGCTCCCCCGTCATCAACCGGAATCTGGAGCTGGTGGGGCTGGTTTTCGACGGGAACATCGAGAGCTTGGCCGGACGCTTCGCCTACGACATGGAGGCCAACCGGGCGGTTTCGGTTCACGCGGGGGCCATCCTGGAGGCGCTCAATAAGATATACGACGCCCGTCCGCTGGTGGAGGAAATAGAGGGAAAATAAGGAGGAAGGACTCCGATCCGTCCTGCGGCGGCGCAAACACGGGAAATTGGAGTGATGCCCAATGGAGGAAAAATCAGGTCACGCCCGGGCGAAGATGCCTTTCTGCGTGATCGTTCCCTGCTTCAACGAGAAGGGAAACCTCGGTCCCCTGGCCGATTCAATTCTGAGAATATTCGATGAATTCAACCTGCCCGGCAGAATTCTTGTCATAAATGACGGTTCCACCGATGGCACGGGGGAACTGGCCGATGAGCTGGCCTTAAAACACGAAAGGATTCGAGTGCTTCATCAGCCGGAAAACAGGGGCCTGGCCCGGGCTTTGATCCTGGCGTTTTCCGAGATCGAGGAGGAGGTCCTCATCACCATCGATGCCGATCAGAGCATGGATCCATCTTATATCCCCGCACTGTTAAAAAAACTGGATGCCTGCGATCTGGTCATCGCCTCCCGCCATGTCAAAGGAGGCCGGATCGAAGGTTTTCCCGCTTACCGGATTTTTGGGAGCCGGATGGTCAATGCACTGGCATCAAGTATTCTCAGGCTTGATATCCGGGATGTTACCTGCGGATACCGGGCTTACAGAAAAGAGTATCTGAAAAGCGCTTCCTTAACTGATATGCCCATGGCAAGTTTTCAGGTCGAAATACTATGGCAGGCTGTAAAAAACGGAGCCCGGGTCAGTGAAGTTCCGATTATTGAAAAGCCGCGGGTTCACGGGGAATCCAAGTTCAGACTCGCAGTTGAAGTAACTTCCTTCATCAGGCTTATTCTCAAGCTGAGGTTTTCATGAACGTACTGTTCTTGAATCTGCCTTCAAATTATATACGGGAAGGACGCTGCCAGCAGAAAAAAAGCACCCGCGCAACCTTTCTCCCGCCTCTTTCTCTGGCCTATGCCGCCTCTCTTCTCAGGGATGACGGTTTTAAAGTTCAGCTTCTGGACTGCGCCGCCCTCAAGATGAATCCGGACGGATTGAGAATAAACTGCCAGTCGTTTCAGCCGGACCTGGTAATCCTGAGCACAAGCACGCCCTCGGCTGACGAGGACCTTGAAATAATCGGCGAAATAAAGTCCTGGTTAAAGGTGCCGGTGGCCGCCCTGGGCCCCCATGCCACCGCCTGCGACGAGGAGCTGCTCAATGGCGGCCTGGATATCGTGGTGAGGGGTGAGCCGGCGCATACCTGCCTTGAAGTGGCCAGGCATCTCGGCTCACCGGAACTTAAGGAAGTTCAGGGAATATCCTTCATCAATAACGAGACCCTGGTGCGCAACCCTCCCCGTCCTTTCATCAAAGACCTGGATTCCCTTCCTTTCCCGGCGCGCGACCTGCTTCCCAATCAGGAATACAGGCACGTGGTAAGCGGCCGCCCCTTTACGATGATCCAGACTTCCAGGGGTTGCCCGAATCAGTGCATTTTCTGCGTTTCCAGCCAGATTTACGGGCACGCCCTCCGCCAGCGGAGCGTTTCGAGCGTAATCGGGGAGATCCAGGAAGTTCAAAAACGCTTCGGCATCAATGACATCTACTTTTTCGCGGACACCTTCACCCTGGACCGGTCTTTCGTCCTTGACCTGTGCCAGGAAATAACAAGGCATAAACTGGGTATTTCCTGGTGGACCAACAGCCGGGTGGACTGCCTGGATGACGAGATGCTGGGATGGATGCGAAGAGCCGGCTGCGAGACGATGGGCCTTGGTTATGAATCCGCTTCGCAGGAGATTCTGGACAGGAGCCGGAAGGGCATTTCGATCGAGCACTCGCGCCGGGCCGCGGAAATGTGCCGCAAAGCCGGAATCGAGGTCTTCGGCTTTTTTGTTTTCGGCCTTCCGGGCGAAACCCGGAAAACAATAAATGAAACCGTCCGCTTCGCCAGGAAACTGGACCCGGATTTTGCCGATTTTTTCCCCGCCGTGCCCTATCCCGGCACGGAGTTGTTCGAAATACTGAATTCCGAAGAACTGATCGTAGACCGCAAGTGGTCTCATTACGAATATTCTTCATGCGTCATCAGGACAAAGGACATGAATGCTTTTCAACTGCGGGCCAGGATAGCGGCTGCCTATGGCGAGTTTTATCTCCGCCCTTCACCGATGCGCAGAGTATGGCGCAAAACTTCCCCGCTGGGACTGGTGAAAGCCGGGTTCCGCTATTTACTGAACCGATGAATAATTACAGCACTCTCAGTTTCGACGTGGATTCCTGGAGGACGACCCTGGAGGCCCACGGCCTCAAAAAAGACGTGGTCGAAGATTTTATCATCCGGGAGGGCTTGCCCAATATCCTCGATCTGCTCGCCCGGCAGGGAGTAAAATCCACCTTTTTTTTAACGGGCCGGGAAGTAGCCTTTTATCCCGGGGAGCACCGGAAAATTGTAGAAAACGGGCATGAGGGCGCCAATCACACTTTTTCCCACCACCCCTTCTTCGGCTTTATGTCCGAAGAAGATAAGAAAAAAGAGATCTTGGAGGCCGACCGGGTCATTTCGGGATCCCTGGCCAAACCGGTTGGTTTCAGGGCCCCGGGTTACCAGATTGATGAAGTCACTTTAAAGATTCTCTCCGAACTTGGCTATCTCTATGATTCCTCAGTCCTGCCGTCTTTCTTGTTTTATCGCATGTTTCTCCACTCATCCCGGCAACCTCGCCATGCGGTTTCACCGGTTCTGGAACTTCCTGTTTCGTCTTCCGCCTTTTTCAGAATTCCCGTCAACGGGACCACGATAATAAATCTTGGTTATGAGTGGTTTAAAATTAATTGCCTTCTGCTGCTCAAAAAAGGTATTCCGCTTAACATCAATTTTCACGCCCGGGACGGCGTTAAATCTCTGCCCAAGGAAAAAGGTCTCCCTTTTTACCTGTATCACAACAAACAGGCCTCCCTGGAAATAATAAAGAGGGTCATCGGATTTCTTCAGGAAAACACTCAATTGCTCACCTGCGCCCAGTTCGCCGGCAAGATGAAGGAATGGATTTTGTGAAATTGATCAAAGAGAGGAGCCAGGGTATGAAGAGCCAGAGCAGCGATTTGATCCCACGTGGAGGTTCTCCCTCCACCGAGCGCGTCCGGATGATGCGGGAGCGCTATCTTGCCGAGCCGCTGATCATCGATACGGAGTACATGAAGTTCTACACCGAGGCCCACCGGAAGACGGACGGGATGAATGTCCTGGAGCGAAGGGCGGAGTGCCACGCCTCCGCTCTCGAACGCCTGACGCCCGTCATCCGGGAGGCGGAGATGTTCGTCGGAAGCAAGACCCGTTTTGTGCGCGGGGCCATTCCCTACTGCCACTATGCCTCCGGCTACATCCTCAGGGAATTCAACAAGGAAGAACACGAGGCCCAGGACCAGGTGACGGAGGTGGGCACCGGGGGCGGAATAGCCCGGGCGCGGGAGATGGCCGGGAATGGTGATTACGAATTTTTCGCCCACAAGTTTCTTCTCTCGCGGGAGGATAAGGAGAGCCTTCGGGAGAGCGCCCTCTACTGGCAGGGGAAGTGTCTGCAGGACGTCGGAGACGACCTCTGGAAGAACGCTTTCGATAAAGCGGGCTATATTGAAAACGGCTGGAAAGCCGTGCTCTATACCGCGCCCCATGACCCCGCTCCCGAGGGCCGCTATGTCCTTGATTTTGAGACGGCCCTGGGCCGTGGATTTAATCGCATCATCGAAGAGATGAGGGAAAAAATCCAGAAGACTCCTGTCACCGATTACCGCTCGGCGGAAAAAGTGTATTTCTGGCGGGCCGGTATCCGGGTGCTTGAGGGCACGATCCGCTGGGCGCGGAACTACGGCCGGAAGGCCCGGGAGATGGCCGAGTCCGAGAATGACCCGCTTCGCCGGGAGGAACTCCTGGCGATTGCCGGGCGCTGCGAGCGCGTTCCGGCCAGGCCTCCGGAAGATTTCAGGGAGGCGATGCAGGCTTTCTGGCTTATTTACCTGGCCGGACACATAGAGGGCGCCCAGCTCGGGTACAGCCCGGGCCGCTTTGATCGCTATATGTATCCATACTACAAAAAAGATGTGGACGCCGGACTGATCACAGAGGCGGAGGCCCTCGAGTGGCTCGAAGCCTTGCGCGTCAAAATGACCGAAATAGAGTACGTGGCCTCATTTTCATGGGAAGGCCTGGGCTCAGGCAACCTCTACCAGAACATGATCCTGGGCGGAGTGGATGAGCACGGCCACCGGGCCGATAATGACCTTTCCATTCTCATCCTGCAGTCGGCGATCAACTGCCGCACCATCCAGCCAACTCTTTCCATCTGGTATGACGACAGCCTCTCGGAGGAGTTCCTTCTCAAGGCCATCGAGTGCGTGAAGACGGGGTGCGGTTTTCCCGCCTGGTTCAACCTCAAGGTTTACCTCCAGCACGAGCTGGAGAAAAGCGGCCTTCCCCTCTCTACCATTAGAAAATACGCGGCCATGGGCGGCTGCACCGAGCCCACCCTGGAAGGGATGAGCTATGGCATCGTGCAGGCCGGCTTCATCAACCACATGAAGCTCTTTGAGCTGGCCTTATTCGGAGGAGTGGATCCGAGGACGGGGATCGCCTTTGATGCGTCCGCGCCGCCCGGGGATTATGCCGAACTTCTGGCCGCCTACCTTTTTCATCTTAAGAACGCCATCCGAAACTGGCAGCAATACTGGAATTATGTCATGGCTGGCCACCGCCAGACCTGCAATCTCATCTACTCGTCGGTACTGGTGAGGGATTGCGTGGAACGGGGGCTCTCCCTCGACGACGGAGGGGCCGTTTTAAACGGCACACCCACCACCCTCAGCACGGGCATGGTTAATGTTGCCAACTCCCTGGCAGCGGTTAAGAAGCTGGTGGATGAGGAAAAAATCTGCTCCATGAAAGATCTATGCGAGGCCTGCCGCCGGAATTGGGATGGCTATGAGGCCCTGCACCGGGAGGTTGTGGAGGCGCCCAAGTGGGGGAATAACGACGACTTCGTAGATCGGATCTACGAGGAGGTTTTCAACGCCTACTGCGATTTTGTGGAGGAGCAGATAAACTACCTGGGGGTTCCCTACGATCCTTCCATGCTGGCCATCAGCACCCACGCGCCCTTCGGTAAGGTCTGCGGGGCGACGCCCGACGGGCGACTGGCGGGGGAATAACTCTGCGACGGGGTCACCTCTCCGGCCCCGGGAACGGACGTGAACGGGCCGCTCTCGGTGCTTCTATCAGCCGGCAAGATAGACCATACCCGCATCCGCGGCGGCCTCCACAACATGAAGCTCCACCCCTCGGCGGTGGAGGGGATGGAGGGCTCGAAGAAACTTCTCTGTCTTATCAAGACCTACTTTGACCATCCCGGTTTTCAGATCCAGTTCAACATCGTGGACGGCGCCATGCTTAAAGACGCCCAGGAGCACCCGGAAAACTACCGCGACCTAATAGTCCGGGTGGCGGGGTTCAGCGCCTTCTTCGTGGAGCTGGGGAAAGGCATCCAGGATCAGATCATCGCCCGTACCGAACACGGATTATAACTGAAAAGATCAGAGGTCAGGAAAAATGTCCGTCAAGGGGATGGTTTTCAACATCCAGGAGTATGCGGTGCAGGACGGATCCGGCATCCGAACGACGGTCTTTTTTAAGGGCTGTCCCCTCCGCTGCCGCTGGTGTTCGAATCCTGAAGGACAGGAAGCCTTTCCCGAGTTGATTCACATGAAGAGCCGCTGCCGGAAGTGCGGGCGCTGTATGAATGCCTGTCTTAGTGGGGCGGCTTCCATAAATGAGGATGGCTTTCCCATATTTAAAAGAGAACTCTGCCGCATTTGCGCGGATAAACCCTGCGAAAAGTCTTGCCCCTACATGGCGATCCGGGTAGTCGGAGAGGAGTGGACAGCCGAAGCATTGTTGAAAAAAGTCCGGACGAACGCTATTTTTTTCAGGAACTCCGGAGGCGGAGTCACCCTCTCGGGGGGAGAGCCGCTCTTTCAGCCCGAGTTCGTCGGGGAGTTTCTTTCCCGCTCTCAGGGTATCGGCCTCTCGGTGGGCCTCGAGACATCCGGCTTCTTCGAGTGGGAGAAGGTCAGGGACTTCATGCCTCTCTTCGATTTTATCTATTTTGACCTTAAGTGTCCCGAACCCGAAATTCACCGCCGGGTGACCGGCCGTGAACTCGAACCGATTCTAACGAATCTGCGCCTGCTGGCGGAAGAGCTTCCCGAACGGATCACCGTATCCATTCCCCTCGTCCCCGGCGTCAACACCTCGGATGAGATGATGGCCGGGACGGCGGAAATCTGCGCCCGGTGCGGCATCCGGAAAGTCCGCCTTCTTCCCTGCCATTCCTACGGAACGGGAAAATACGAGGATCTGGGGCGCCAATATCCAATGCCAGGGGCACTTCCTCCCGCTCCGTCGCTCCTGGCTAAGTGCGGAGCGATTCTGAATCAAAGGGAACTCAGTATCGAACTGTGAGGCAAAGCAATGGTTGCACAAGCATAAAGGGGAGGAGAAAAACAGGGGGCGTAAAATTATTGAGAAGGCTGCCTTCCGGAAACATATCGACTGGATAACAAGAGGTAAACAATGGAAACTTGTAAAATCATAGATGCGCGGGGCCAGATCTGCCCCAAACCGCTCATCCTGACAAAAAAGGGGCTCACGGAGGCGGCGCCGGGAGAGACCGTCAGGATACTCATAGACAATCCCACCTCGAAACAGAATGTCGAACGGTTTTTGAGGGACAACGGCTATCCGGTGGCGATGGAGGAAGAGGGCGGCCTATTCACTCTAATCGTGACCGCCGGAGGAGCCACTCTGGCCCGCCCGAATGCCGAGGCTTACTGCTCCCCGGACGCGGGAAGACCCCATGTCGTCTTCATCGCTTCCGACCGCATCGGCGACGGCCCTGAAGATCTGGGCCGCCTTCTTTTGAAAGGCGTTCTGTCCGCGATTCTTGAGACCTCTCCTCTTCCCGGGAAAATCATATTCATGAATAACGGAGTTCTGCTCGCCCTGGAAGGCTCTCAGGTATTGGATACGCTTCGGGATCTGGAGCGGAAGGGGGTCGGGATCCTGTCCTGCGGGACCTGTCTTGACTATTTCGGAAGGAAGGCCGAGGTGCGCGTTGGCTCCGTTTCCAACGCCTACGACATCGTGCGGGCGCTGACGGACGCCGGCCATGTAATAGCCCTCTAGGCTTTTTGTGAACCTGATGACATTCAACGGATATTTTGACAACGCCGCGACTTCCTTTCCCAAGCCTCCTTCCGTCGCCGCGGCCTCGGCCGTCTATCTGAACGAAATCGGCGGACCCTACGGCCGGAGCGCCTACGGAAGGGCGCTTGAAGTTTCACGGGCGGTCGAAGGCGCACGCTCACAGCTGGCGGATTTGTTCGGAGTGAAGGACAGCGCGCGTATAGTATTTGCGATGAATGCCACGCAGGCCGTAAATACCGTCCTCTTTGGGCTCGATCTTAAAGACGCCCACGTCCTGGTCTCCCCGCTGGAGCACAACGCCGTCATGAGACCCCTGGCAGAGTTGGAAAGGACCGGTTTGTGCCGCTTTGAAGTGCTTCCCCACGCGCCGGACGGGCTGGTGGACCTCGAAGGGATAGGGCGGGCTCTAACGCCCGGGACCGCCCTGGTGGTGGTGAACCACATGAGCAACGTCAACGGCCTTATCCAGCCCGTCGCGCAAATCAAGGAAACAATCGGTGAGATTCCGCTTCTCGTGGATGGGGCGCAGTCGGCAGGGAATCTGGCTCTCAACCTGGAGGAGTGGGGAATTGACTTCTTCGCCTTTACCGGCCACAAAGGACTTCTCGGACCCACCGGTACGGGGGGGCTTTATATCCGCCGTCCTGAAAGACTCCGGCCTCTCCTCTACGGGGGCACCGGAAGCAGGTCGGACAGCTTTGAGATGCCGGAATTTTCTCCGGATCGTTTCGAGGCGGGCACCCACAACATCGCCGGAATTTTCGGTCTTTCCGCCGCGCTGGCCGACCGCCCGGACGCCCGCCATGAGGAGGCCGACTTCATCCGCCTTATAGATAAGATCCGGCGCCTGAAATCATATCGCCTGCTTGTGGCTGAAGACGGTGGGCGGCAGGGGCGGCTTTTTTCCCTGTGCCACCGGAGCCTCCCGAGTTCCGAGGTGGCCCGCCGCCTCTTCGAAAGACACAAGATAGAGACGCGCTCGGGGCTCCACTGCGCCCCGCTGGCCCATAGAACCCTCGGAACCTTTCCCGACGGGACCGTCCGCATCGCCGCCTCCCCCTACCACACTCCCGGCGATTTTGTCCGCCTTTTTGAAGCCTTGGAGGATATAGGCGGATGAAAGGCAGGGTGCTCGCACTTTTTAAATCCACCCACCAGGTCATCAAGGGCGAAGGGGCCTTAAGTGGGGCGAAAATTTCCTATCGCATCATTCCGGTCCCGAAGAGCATATCCGCGGAATGCGGCATGGCCATCGAGATTGAGGAGAAGGATCGGCCGGCCTTGGAGAACGTCTTGCGCGAGCGCGGCCTGGACGTGCATTTTCATGAAGAGCAGTGAGGTGAGCGGTTATGGATTTTGATCTTCTGACAACCGTCGAATCCGGCGGCTGTTCGGCCAAGGTGTCTTCCGAAAAACTGTCTCATGCTCTCCGGGGGCTGGCTGCGCCCGGCGATCCCCATGTCCTGGTCGGATTGGACTCTTATGACGACGCCGGGGTTTACCGCCTTTCCGAGGATCTGGCCCTCATCCAGACGGTGGATTTTTTTCCTCCAATCTGTTCCAAAGCCTTCGAGTTTGGAGAGATCGCCGCCGCCAACGCCTTGAGCGATGTTTACGCCATGGGCGGGACACCCCTGACGGCCATGAACCTGGTCATGTTCCCCTCGTCTCAGATCCCCCTTGAAGTGCTAAGAGAGATCCTCGAAGGCGGACTTGCCAAGGTGGCCGAGGCCGGCGCCGTTCTCATAGGCGGGCATACCATCGAGGATTATCCGCCGAAATACGGCCTCGCCGTGACCGGGGCGGTGCATCCCGATCGCATCGTCTCAAATGACAGGGCCCGGGCGGGCGACATCCTGATCCTCACCAAACCCCTGGGCACCGGAATCATCGTGGCCGGGAAGAGAATGGAGATGGCGGGGGAGGCCGACTACCGGTCGGCTCTTGATTCCATGAAGCAGCTCCACAAAAACGCCGTCCCCCTGATGTGGAATTACAAAGTCCGCTGTGGAACCGATGTCACCGGTTTCGGCCTTCTCGGACACGCTTTGAAGATTGCCGCGATGAGCGGCGTCACACTCGTCATCGACAGCTCCGAACTCCCGCTGCTGAATGGCGCCTATGAACTGGCGGAACAGGGGTGTATTCCGGGTGCCGCTTTCAGGAATATCAATGACGCCGAAGGCCGATGTGATTTCGTTTACGGCGGCGATTATTCACTCAAGATGCTGATGGCGGACGCTCAGACCTCCGGCGGCCTTCTGCTCTGTGCGCCCCCTTCATCCGCCGGGGACCTGCTTTCCGAACTTAAGAAAGCCGGTTTTTCCCGCGCCGCCGTCATCGGCGAAGTGACGGAAAAACAGGCGAAAGACCTGATCATCAGATGAGGCTCTCTTCAGAGAGTCCGGTTCCCGTGTTTAACTTGTCACTCAGCGCAACTGACCGCGGTAAACGGGGAGGAGATCCCATTTTCTCTGTCGTATCTTTTAAGAGGCTGAGAGGTTTTCTGGAAAGGGGTGGACACTTTGAAGATGAGAGCTTTTTTCCTGGCGGTTTCATTGTTCGTCTTTACGATTTTCCTGGTTCGCTGCGCCTGGGGACTGGATCCTGATTGGAAACTGGTGGCAAGGTTGAACGGGACTGTTGAAAGCCAGAAGGCCCAACAGGACTCCTGGAATTTCATCTGGGAGTCCCGGATGCTCAAGGACGGCGACAAGGCCCGGACCTCGGCTAATTCGCGGGCCAAGATCTGCCTGGCCGATCAGAGCGTCCTTACCATCGGGGAAAATTCCCTGGTGGAGATGTCCGAGTTCAAGATGACTCCCCAGTCCAGAATAGTCAAGCTCAAACTTGAATTCGGGAAACTGCGCTCCCGGGTCGAGAAGTTCCTGGGGAAGGAATCCCGCTTTGAGGTCACCACCCCCAATGCCGTGCTGGCGGCCCGGGGGACGGATTTCCTGGTGGACCAGGAAAAAGTGACCCGGCAGTTCGGTGTCGGCGGATGCTACGTAGTGGTTTTCTCCGGAACCGTAAATATCAATACACCCACCGGCGCTTATTCGCTTCTACCAGGCCAGACGGGCCTGGTGACGACCGGGGGACAGTTCTTCCTTAATCCGCCTCAGGTTTCAACCGGAGGCGGTTCTCCTTCGGTTCTTCCGCCCGGCGACCCGGATCTTTCTCTGCCGGATCCCGGAGAGCCGCCGCCGGGAGGCGGGCATCCCCATCACGACATTGTCCTGGGCGGCTCTTCCTCCGGGAGTCACGGCGGCCCGCCCCCGAGTGGACAGATCATAATCAATCCCAATACCGGCAACACGGGTTCCCTGCCAATCATCATCAAATAGTATCAGTACCGGGACGCCGGGTCGAGATCGGCGGTAAAGCAGGGCCATGAAGCAGATCTTACTTGGAAAATCTCCCTTCACCAGGAGGCAGAGAGTCGTCTCTGTCCTGATTTGTCTTGCCGCCTTCATCCTGGCCTTACTCCTCTTCTTTGTTCTGGACGGTTTCAGGAAGGCCGATCCCTTCAGGTTCGCGGACAACCAGATTCAGAACTATTTTTTCAACATTCGGAACGCCCGGCAGGTCTCCCATGTCTTTGAAAAATTCGGCGAGCGCCTTGTAATTGTGAAGATCGATGAAAAAACACTGGCGGATAAGCGCTTCAAGCAATGGCCTTTCCCCAGGACTTTCATGGCCTCGATGCTAAATCGCCTTAATAAAGGCCGCCCCAAGGTCATCGGGCTGGATATAATCTACTCGGAATACCGCAATCGCGAACAGGATGCGGCCATGGCCGCCGCGCTCCGGGGAATGGACAATCTCGTTCTTCCGATCGCCTGCTACATGGGCGAGGGCCGCATGGTTATTAAGAAACCGATTGAGCTATTTCTGAAAGCTCTCGGGAACCGGGAGGAAAATTACCTGGGTTACACCTATGAGCACCAGGATCCGGACGGGGTCGTCCGGAGGGCGCCGCTTATCCTGCACGTGGGGGGGAAACCGTACCTCTCCCTGGACATCCTTCTTCTGGCCAGGTACCTGGATATCCCCCTGGAGAAAGTGAGGGAGGTAGCGGCTGGCTGGAAGCATGAGACGCTCCTGGGCGACCGCCGGATTCCAACCAACGAGGGAACCATGTACATCAACTATGCCGTCAAGGGCGTCGAAAGCCTTCTGGACCGCAATAAACTCAGTCAGCTCGAAGAGGAAGTCCCCGGCTCCCGCATCATAGACTATGTCTCTTTCTGCGACCTGATGGATCCGCAAAAGATGCCCGACGATCAACTCGTCGGCCTTTTCAGGGACAAGATCGTCCTGGTTGGCGTGACGGCGGCGGCCGGAGAGGATATCAAGAAGACGCCGCTGGGGGATATGCCCGGGGTGGAGATTCACGCCAACATCATACTGACCGCGCTCGAAGGGAAATTCATAGTCCCCATCGGTACGCTTCCGGCTATCCTCATTCTCCTGGGGCTGGCTCTTCTCATGGGCGCCGTTCTGCCGCGCTTGAATCCCAGGCTGGGTACGGTCTTCACCGTTCTTCTGGCGGGGGGGGGCTTTTTTGCCGCCTTCAGTCTCTTTTCCTCAAAAGGCCTGATCGTCCCGGTAAGTCTTCCCTTGTTCACCGTCTTCCTCTGCTTCGTGGGGGTCAATATCTACCACTACCAGAGCGAGCAGCACGCCAAAAAGCGCCTCAGCAATCTCCTTAAGGAATTTGCGCCCATGCCTTCGGAGATTATCGAGGAAGCGCTCGCCTCCCGCAGCGGTGGGGCCAGGGTCGGCGGGACCAAGACGGAACTTTCGATTCTCTTCTCCGACATCCGCGGCTACACGGATCTCTCCGAGCGGCTCGATCCGGTGGCCGTCATGGACACCCTGAACGAATACCACGGGGCCATGGGGGATATCTTCGCCGAAAACGGCGGGGTGATTTTCGACTATCAGGGCGATGCCCAGATGGTCGTCTTCGGCCTGGTTCCGCCCTCGACGGACAACCACGCCGCTTATGCCATAAGAGCGGCCCTTACGATGCAGAAGACCCTGGAGGATCTCCGGGAAAAGTGGCTGAAGGAAGGGAAGCACGTCTTTGAGATAGGCGTCGGGATCTGCTCCGGCGAGGTCTCCCTCGGAATCGTCGGAAGCGCCCAGCGGAAGCAGTACGCGGCCATCGGGGATTCCACCAACGTCGCCGCCAGGCTGCAGGGCATGAGCAAGCAGCTGAACAGCCCCGTGCTCATTTCTGAAACCGCCTTTATCAAGGCCGGGGAATACCTGGAGGCGGACAAGCTCGAACCGGTCAGGCTTAAGGGGAAGAGCGAGCCGCTCCAGGTCTATCGGGCCAAATCAATCACCATTCCAACCGAGAAGAAAAAATGAACGAAGCCGCCCAAATCATCTCTAATTCTCCGCTTTTTTACTCGCTTTCCTCTTCGATCGTGGAACAGATCGCCGGAAAGGTGCAGCTGGTTTCTTATCCGCCTGATACTTTCATCTTTAACGACGGAGACCCCGGCGACAGTTTCTACATCATCCGTTCCGGCCACGTGAAGGTGGTCAAGGCCTCACAGGATCGGGAGGGTGAGGAGTTGGTGATGGCGGTCCTCGATCCCGGGGAGGTCTTCGGCGAAATGGCGCTTCTCATCGGGCAGCCGCGATCGGCGGCGGTGAAGACCATGGACGAGGTGGAAGTATTCCGTCTGATGAGGGAGGATTTCTCGCAGCTCATGCTGGAGAATCCGGAACTTCTGGTGCAGATGAATCATGTTCTGGATCAGCGGGTCTCACTTCTGGACACAACTTCCGGAGGCTCCCAGGATGCCCTGACCAGGGAAAAATTCCGCTCTTCACGCCGCGAGGAAGTGGACCACATAATGCTGGACCTGATCTTCAAACTGAACATGGCGGCGGGAGGAATTGAGCAGATAGAACACTGCAAGCAGACGGCCATCCTGGCCCAGGAAATGTCCAAAATGCTCTGTCCCATGGTGAGCGAGGAGATCATCTCCGGGGCCTACCTGCATGAGATAGGCAAAATATCGCTTTCAAAAACTCTGGTGGAGAAGGAACGCAGCGGACAAGAGCTGACTCCGGAAGAGTCCGGGGAGTTTTCAAAAATATGGAAATACAGCACCGACATACTTGGACCGCTGCACAATCTCCAGCGGCAGGTGAACTTCATCGTCTTTCTCGGGAAGGAACGTTATGACGAAATGCCGATCGAGGCCCAGATCCTCAAGGTGGCCGATGACTACCAGGAGCTTATCAACCCACACTGCCGGAACAAATGCGGGGCCGAGGCCCTGGAGCGCATTCGCGACGGCAGCGGCACCCGCTATAATCCCAAGGTGGCGACCGCGCTTGAGCGCACCATCGAAAAATTCAACGCAGTCCTGGCCGAGCGCCAGCAGTCCTACATGCGCTGCATCAACCGGGCCCTGGATATCAAGGACAGCTACACCCTGTCGCACAGCCTTCACACCCAGGAGATGTCGCTTCGCATCGGGGAGCGCCTGGGTCTGGGGAAAAGAGAGATGGATATGCTGAGCCTCGGCGGGGAACTCCACGACGTGGGGAAGATCTTCATCGAACAGGAGATACTGAATGCTCCAAGAAAGCTCACACCCGAGGAATTTGATATAATGAAAAAGCACCCCGTCTGGAGCGCCAACTTCTTCGCCGAGGTGCCGGGGATGGACGAACTGGCCTGCATCGTCCGGCATCACCACGAGAAGATGGACGGCTCAGGCTATCCGGACGGATGGAAGGGGGAGCAGATTCCTTTTCTTTCAAGAATCATGGCGGTCGGCGATGTCTATAGCGCCCTGACAACCCCGAGGGTCTATCGCCGGGACGAACAGGGACAGAAGAAGGCCTTTCCCCTGGAGAAGGCCCTGGAAATAATGGACGGAATGCAGCCGGGACATTTTGACGGCGCGGTCTTTGAAGCTTTCAAGAGCGTAGTCATGGTTCAAGGTTCTTAACCGGTCCCGTAGGTGCAAAGGAGAAGAGTGCTGTGGCAGAAGAATCTAAGTTAAACACCCTTCTGGCCGGTCTGGGGATTGCCTCGACAGAGGAACTCAAGCAGGCGGAGGAGCAGGTCAAAGAAGAGGCTGTCACTCTGGAAGAGGCCATCCAGAAGACAAAAGCCGTCTCCGGGGAATCCAAGGTCAGCCCTGCGGAAGAAGGCGCCTCCCAGCCTGATGAAAAAACACAGGAGATGGAAAACCGCGCCAGGAAGATGCGGGTCCGGTATGTGGATATTTCAAAGGTGGAGATTGACAAAGAAACGGCCGCTCTCATCCCCGAGCAGATGGCCAGCCGATACCAGCTTGTCTGCATCGGAAAGATCGAGAAAAAAATAACCCTGGCGATGGTCGATCCTATAGACATCTTTGCCGTTGACGACGTGAAGCTGAGAACCGGCTACGACGTGGAGCCGGTCCTGGCGTCGCCTGATGATATAAAGAAAGCCATTGATACGGTCTACGGCACGGACGCGGGGTGGAAGGACAAGGTGCTCAAGGACCTCAGCGAACAGGTCGTGCAGATGGTCAAGGATGACGAGGAGGCTGGGGAGGAAGATGTCGTCATTGACCAGCCCATCATCATCGCGGTCAACAAGATCATCTCCGAGTCGGTACTCAAGAAGGCCAGCGACATCCACATCGAGCCCTTTGAGAGGGAGCTTCTGGTCCGCTTCCGCATTGACGGCGTCCTCCATGAGATCATGAACCTCCCGAAGGCCATCACTCCCGCCCTGGTCTCCAGGATAAAGATCATGTCCAATATGAAAATTGACGAGCGGAGGGTTCCCCAGGACGGAAGGATTCACATGCAGGTCGCCAATCGCGATCTGGACATCCGAGTCTCAACCGTCCCCACCACCTACGGGGAGAGCATAGTCATGCGTCTTCTCGACCGCAGTCGGATGAAAATAGAGCTTACAACCCTTGGTTTTTCCGACCGGGACCTGGCCGGCTTCCAGAAGCTGATCGAGCGGCCCAACGGCATTATCCTGGTGACCGGCCCCACCGGTTCTGGCAAGTCCACCACCCTCTACGCCGCCTTGGGTGCCATCAACGACCCTACCACCAAGGTGGTAACCATCGAGGATCCCATCGAGTACACCATGAAGGGAGTCATTCAGGTCCAGGCCAACAACAAGGTGGGCCTGGATTTTTCCAGGGCGCTCCGGGCTTTTCTCCGCCAGGACCCGGACGTGATGATGGTGGGAGAAATCCGTGACAAGGAGACGGCGACCATCGCCGTGGAATCGGCCCTCACCGGTCACCTGGTGCTCTCAACCCTGCACACCAACGATGCCGTGGGTTCGGTGACGCGCCTCATCGACATGGGAGTAGAACCGTTTCTCATTTCCTCCACCTGCATCGGGGTTCTGGCCCAGCGGCTGGTCCGCAAGGTCTGTTCCAAGTGCGCCGAGCCCTTCGAGGCCTTCCCGGATCTCCTGGATATCTTAAAAAAGAACGACATCCCCATGGATAACCTGACTCTCATGAAGGGCAAGGGCTGTGACAATTGCAGCGGGACCGGGTACTCAGGTCGTATGGGTATTTACGAGCTGATGATTATGAGCGATGAACTCCGGGACATGATCATCAGGAGGGTTCCCTCGTCCCAACTCATGGCCCTGGCCCGTGAGCAGGGTCTCAGGACCCTGCATCAGGACGGACTTCTCAAGGTCTCCAAGGGGGTAACCGCCTACGAGGAACTGTGCCGGGTGACGGCGGAATGAACTATCATATGGAGGAAACCGTGTCCGACCAGGGTTCAAAAGCGAACGTGCTTGAGCGCTTGTGCCGGGTGGGGCAGGAGCTCTCTTCTTCAACCGATCAGGACGAACTTCTGGCGAAGATCATAAATTGCTCCAAGGAGGTCTGCAATTCCGAGCGGGCCTCGATGCTTCTTCTGGACGAAGAAAACAAAGAAATTTACTTCAAGACGACCGCTGGGGAACTGGGGGAGGTCATCCGGAAGATCCGCCTCCCCTTGAATGAAAACAGCATCGCCGGATGGTGCATCATTCGCCGGGAGCCCCTCATAGTCCTGGACGTCAGCCGGGATTCCCGGCATTACAAAGGCGTCGACAAGGCCACCAGTTTTGAGACCCGCTCAATCCTGGCAGTGCCGGTCAAGTGGGGCGAGAAAGTCTTCGGATGCGTCGAGGCCGTCAATAAAATAGGGGACACTCCCTTTTCCGGCGAGGATCAGGAGTACCTGACCATCCTGGCCCAGCAGGCCGCCGTGGCCCTGAACAACGTCTTTATGAGGAATCAGCTTCAGAATTTTTTTGTTCACGTGGTCGAAATTCTGGTCTCCGCACTTGAGTCGGTCGAAAGATCCGGGAGGGGACACACCTTCCGGATCGCCCGCCTGGCCGCCGCGGTCGCCCGGGCGTGGGGAATGTCCGGTAAAGACATGGAAAACCTGCTCTATGCCGCCTATTTTCATGATATCGGCAGATTGAGGCCCGGGATCCTGGGCCGCCATGACATGGATTTTATTCATCCCCAGGAGGGCGCCAATCTCCTGCAGAGGATTAAAATTCTGGAAAAAGCCGCCGCCGCCGTCAGGCACCACCATGAGTATTATGACGGCAGCGGTTTCCCTGATGGAATCACGGGGGATGCCATTCCTCTGGCGGCCGGGATTCTCTCGATGGTCGAGGATTATGACAATCAGCTTCAGGAGTGGGACAAGTCAAAATCACTGAAAGACTTCAACCAGCTTTTCCTGCAGCTCTCCATGGATCGCCACGATCCGATTCTGCTGGAGTTGTTCGGGAAAGTCCTGGAGAAGAACCCGGCCAGGGAATGAAATCCGCGGTCAGCCGATTTTTTCCATTCCGCCGGCGAAGGGTCGCAGTACTTCCGGAATAACGATCGAGCCGTCCTTCTGCTGGTAGTTTTCCATGACGGCGATCATGACGCGCGGAAGCGCCAGGCCGGAGCCGTTCAGGGTATGGACGAATTCCGGCTTGGATTTCGGGGTCTCCCTGAAGCGGATTTGCGCCCGGCGCGCCTGAAAATCGGTGCAGTTGGAGCAGGAGCTGACTTCGAGCCACTCTCCGCAGCCCTGAGCCCACATCTCGATGTCGAAGGAGAGCGAGGAAGAAAAGCCGACGTCGGCGCTTGAGAGCTGGATGACCCGGTGGGGAATCCCGAGAAGGCGGCAGACTTCCTCGGCGTGAAAGACCAAGCTTTCCAGTTCCTGGTTGGAGGTGGAGGGATGTACGAATTTGAACATCTCCACCTTGTCGAACTGGTGGCCTCGCTTGATGCCCCGCACGTCCTTTCCGGCTGACATTTTTTCCCTCCGGAAGCAGGGGGTGTAGGCCACATAGTTGAGCGGAAGAAGACTCCCGTCTATGATTTCATCGCGGTGGAGATTGGTCACGGGGACCTCGGCCGTGGGAACGAACCAGAAATCCTCCTCGGCGTCGTGGTAGAGGTTGTCACGGAACTTGGGAAGCTGGCCGGCGGCGAACATGCACTCCTCCTTCACCATGAAGGGAAGGTAGACCTCGGTATAGCCGTGGCGGGAGATGTGCAGATCCAGCATCCAGGCGATGAGGGCTCGCTGTAGGCGGGCTCCGGCCCCCTTGAGGACATAGAAGCGCGTGCCTGAAAGCTTGACCCCGCGTTCAAAATCAATGATGCCCAGTTTTTCGGCGAGTTCCCAGTGCGGGAGGGGAGTGAAATCCGTCTTGGGGAAGTCCCCAACTCTGCGGATCTCCACGTTGTCTTTTTCGCTCTCCCCGTCAGGGACGTTCTCCTGGAGGATGTTTGGGATCGTCATCAGGAGTTCGTGAATCTTTGTCTCAGTAAAAGAGAGGCTTTCTTCAAGGGCCTTGATTTCCTCGCCGACGCCTCTCATTCGGAGGCTCTGCTCTTCGGCCGCCTCTCCTTTGGCCTTGAGGCGGCCGATTTCCTTGGAGACCGCGTTTTTGAGTTGCTTTAATTCATCCGATTGGACGATGAGTTTTCTTCGCTCTATATCCAGCTCCGCCAGCTGCTCGACCACGGTGGCCGGCATCCGGCGCCTCTTGAGGGCGTTTACAATGGTTTCGGGATTGTTCCGGGCGATTTTTATATCTATCATGATGAGCCTAGTATGGCAGGGAGAGCATTTTTTTAAATTCCTCCGGGCGGGCGGCCTTGGCGATCGCCTCATCCTGGGTGACCAGGTTTTTCTTGACCATGGCTCGCAGGGCCTGTTCCTGGCTGATCATGCCGACTTCTCTTCCGGTGGTTCCGATGATTGACTGAATCTGGAAAATTTTTCCCTCACGCAGGAGGTTGCGGACCTGCCCGTTTCCGATGCAGATCTCAAAAGCGGGCACCACCCCTCCGCCCTGGACGCGATGGAGGAGAGTCTGGGATAAGATCGCTTCTAGGCTCACGGAAAGCAGGGTCTGCGCCTGTTGTTTGAGGTGCGGCGGGTAAAGATCCACGAGCTGTTCCAGGAGCACCAGCACTGACGGAGAGCTGGCGATGGCCAGAATCAGCATCCCCCCGGCGCTTAAATTCAATATGTTACGGGCGATTTCATAGGAGTTAAATTCGTTGATAGCCAGAACATCCGCCCCCTGATGAATCAGTGATTTGAAGGCGGTTTCGTAGGATTCGGTGTCCGTGCCGACTTCGCGCTGGCATATGACTCCTTTCCGGTTTCTGAAGAGGAAGTCGATCGGATTCTCGAGGGTGACGACCTGGCAGGAGCGCATCTCCAGAATATGGTTCAAAATTGCGGCCATGGTGCTGGATTTTCCGCTGCCGCGGGAGCCCGTTATAATGACGAGTCCGGAGCGGAGATTGGAGACGAGAGTCCTGATTCCCTCGGGGATGCCGAGTTCATCCATAGTGGGCGGTTTAGGGGGGTTGGTCATGATTACCACGGCGATGGAGCCCCGCTGAGTAAAGATATTTACCCGGAAGCGGGAGAGCCCCGGGACACTGAGAGTGAAATTGAGCTCTTTTTTTGTTTTTAACAGCTCTTTCTGGGCTTCGCTGAGAATTTCATCGGCAAAAGCGGAGGTGTCCTGCGGCATGAGCACGTTGGAGTCCAGGGGAGCGAAGCTGTCTAGTGAGCGCAGCATGATCGGGCTTCCGGGGATCAGGTGCAGACGGGAGGCCTTTTTATCCACCATAGTGTTGAAGAGTTCCAGGTAGTTCAGTGGCATTTTATTTCTCCTTTATTTATTGACGGCCTATCAGGCGGGAGAATTCATCGGGATTGGATGCCTTGGCGAGGGCCTCTTCGTAGGTGACCAACCCCTGCTGCAGGAGGATTCGAAGCGACATATCCAGTGACTGCATCCCGTACTGGCTTCCAGCCTGGATGAGATTGGGGATCTGGTGGGTTTTCCCTTCGCGGATGATGTTTCTCAAGGCCGGGGTTACGGGCATAAGCTCCATGGCCATAACCCTTCCCGATCCTTTGGCCTTTGGCAGGAGGGTCTGGCAGAGAACTCCCTCTATTGTCACCGAGAGCTGCATGCGTATCTGCGACTGCTGGTGCGGGGGGAAAATGTCAATGATGCGATCGATCGTGGCGGGAGCGCTGTTGGTGTGCAGGGTCGCCATCACCATGTGTCCGGTCTCCGCCGCGGTTATGGCGATCCCCGTCGTCTCCAGGTCCCGAAGCTCGCCAATCAGGACCACGTCTGGATCCTGGCGAAGGACGTGGCGGAGGGCATTGGTGAAAGAGTGGGTGTCGGGACCCAGCTCGCGCTGGCAGACGACGCTGTTCTTATCCTGGTGAAGAAATTCAATTGGGTCTTCCACTGTCACAATGTGACAGCGCCTGTTTTCATTTATATGGTTAATCATAGCGGCCAGGGTGGTGGATTTTCCCGAACCGGTCGGCCCGGTCACCAGTACCAGGCCCCTGGGTTTCATCGAGAGATCCTTGAGAATGGAGGGCAGTTTCAATTCGTCGATGGTGAAGGGTCTGGCGGGAACGATACGGATGGCTGCGCACCAGGTGCCTCGCTGAAGATAGACGTTGATCCTGAAGCGGGAGAGGCCTGGAATGCTGTAAGCCAGATCCAGTTCCTTTTCGGCGATGAATTCAGCCTTCTGCTGGTCGGTGAGAATACTTTCGATCAGGCGGCGCACGGTGGCCGCTGAAAAAAGGTCGTAACCGGCGGGGGAGAGTTCTCCATCAATCCGGAGCATCGGGGCGCTGCCGGTTTTGAGGTGGAGGTCGGAGGCTCCCTTGTCCACCATCAGCCTGAGCAGTTCCTCGATAGTCAGTTCATTTTCCGGAATTTTTATAGGTTCCATGGATTCCATTGATTCAAACACCTCCCCGGAAATATTCTACTTAAGGCCCTTCATCACCTCCTAAAGAGGAATTCAGGAGCCGTGATCAAATATATCTTATAACATTACCTGAGGAGGAGAGGCTCATGCGGAAGAAGAGTTTGATTCTTTTAGTTACCCTGATCCTGGTTTTTTCAGGGATTAAGGCGGATGCCCGGACCAAGGTTCGTGATTCCGAGTTCGGCATAGGAATCGGAATCCCCTACGGGGGAATTGGGTTGAATGCCGAGGTGGGAAGCAAGTTTGTCTTTACGGCTGGGCTGGGGATAGTTCCTTTTTCGGATGCCTCCGACAGGAACACCCAGATGGGGTGGTGCACGGGGATTAAGTATTACCTGACGGAGCCCGTAAGCGGACTGAAACTCAGAACCGGACTGCTGTGGGGTTCCGTGGCCTATTCCGATAGAAAGACAACGGATGCCTCAGGGGCCAACCGAAAGACATACGATCTCCTCACGGGGTTTGCGCCCTTTATCGGCCTGAGGGGAGAGAACTGGGATTTTGATGTGGCCTTCCCCCTGGCGTATTCGGTCCCGGATAACTCGAACCTGAGCAGCGGGAGAGTTATGCTCTCTTTCGGTTTCAGGTTCTAGGTCCGGTGGTCCGACAACGAAGTTTTGGGTCAGCCGAAAAGTTGCCGAAGGGAGTTTGAAAATGATAGATGAAGAGACCCGGGAGGTTCTTTTTTTCAGTCCGGAGGAACTTAAGTCCTCGTTTGTGCCCTGGTCGCAGGGGGAGTGCGGGCAGCAGCTGTACCTCAAGCTTACCAGGGATGATGGGAAAGAGGCGTTTTTGTATGCGGGCATGGGCGGCGTTCTCCAGGCCGATGTCCAGAAGGTCCTGCTGCGTCTTACCAATGAAGGATGGAAACTCGAAGGAGAAGTGGACATCCGCTTTGACGGCAAGTCCGATCCGGGATCGGATCCGCTTTTTTCGAGGGATCTTCTTTGTCTTGAAATCGGCGCTCAGCTTCTGCCGCTGGTGGATCCGGCCCGGGGAGCGCCTCTCCTGGCGCGCCTGGATGAAGTACGACAGGAAATCGCGCAGGAAACAGGATTCATAACCCCGGGGATCCAGGTCAGGGACAACCTGAAGCTTCTCCCGAACCAGTATGCCGTCAAGCTTAAGGAGAGCCCACTGGCCCAGGGAGAGCTGTTTTTAGACCGGCTGTTGGCTCTTGGATCCCTGGAGATGCTGGGGGAGATCAAGGGATGGATCACCGTAGAGCCGGCTTTTCACGGGAGTGCCAAGTGGATTGAAATTTCCGAGAGAGATAAGGCGGAGCAGATGGGGCTCTTCCTCCTGGGTCCGCTGAATGTTCTTCTCACACATCTCAAGGAAGTCGTCATGAATCATTCCCCGGAGATTCTGGGTCTTCAGGAACTGCACTTCATCCTGCAGCGCCTGGCCCTGACCCATCCCGTCGTGGTTGAAGATTTTATCAAGGACACTTTCCGCCTGAGGAAGCTGCGCAGGATTCTTCAGGGCCTCCTCTCCGAGCGCGTCTCCATCCGCGACATGGTGACCATACTGGAGACGGTGGGAGATCACCTTGAGGAGTTGGATAAGACGGATATGCTGACGGAGCTGGCGCGGTTGGCCCTGGGGAGGCAGATCTGTTTTTCAAATCTCTCCGAGGATGGAAAATTGCGCGTTCTTCTCATAGAGGAGGAACTGGAAAACAGGATGATCAATTCCATTCAGCGTGTCCGCGGAGGAGAGGACTTCTGTCTTGAGGAGGAGGATGTTTCCGAGATCCTCCGCTCTCTCAGAAAACACCTGGAGGAGCAACGGCCTCCCCTGGCCCTCCTGGTTCAACCGCAGGTGAGACCGTATTTGAAAAGGGTTCTGAAGGGAATTTATCCTGGTCTTCCGGTCCTTTCGATAGCCGAGGTTCCCCAGGGTTTTGCTCTCGATGTCCTTGGCACGCTCGCCCTCGAAAAAAAGGAGAGCCCGCCTCCTGAGAGGAAAACAAAGGGGAAAACAGTCCAAAAAGTGCATTGAGGTATCCATGATTAGAGAGAATAACAGGAAAAACGATGAATTACGCCCGATCCTGATCACGCGGGGCTTTATCCCCAGCGCCGAAGGGTCCGTTCTCTATGAGGCGGGGAAGACCCGCGTAATCTGCACCGCCAGCATCGAGGAAAAAGTTCCGCCTTTCCTGAAAGATACGGGGAGTGGGTGGGTCTCAGCCGAATACGGGATGCTGCCGCGCTCCACGCTCACCCGTATGCCCCGGGAGGTCACGCGGGGGAGGGCCTCCGGAAGGAGCTATGAAATTCAGAGGCTGGTCGGAAGATCCCTTCGCGCAGCCGTCGATCTGGCGGCCCTGGGGGAGCGGACGATCTGGCTGGACTGCGACGTCATTCAGGCGGATGGGGGCACGCGGACAGCCGCCATCAACGGAGCCATGGTGGCGCTGGTGGAGGCCCTGGACACCCTGGTGCAGGGGGGGCGCATCCGTAAGCTGCCCTTAAATGGGCAGATCGCGGCCGTGAGCGTCGGCGTGCTCGAAGATGAGGAGATCCTCGATCTTGATTATGAGGAGGACTCCAGCGCCCAGGTTGATCTAAACCTGGTCATGACGGGCGACGGCGAGTTCGTTGAGATTCAGGGCACCGCCGAGAAGAAACCCTTCTCGCGGGAAAATCTCGGCAGGATGCTGGCTCTGGGAGAGAAGGGGATCCGCCGCATCCTGGATATACAGAGAAACTCACTGAAAGACATTTTTGAGAGATAACATGGAGACGATCTTCTCCAGATGGCCTCTTTTTCTCATGCTCTTTATCCTGTTTGCCTCGTCTTGTATTTTTATCATGCTGGCGAGGAAGAAATCCCGAACCGAGCGACTGGCGGCCAGAAAGGCGGCAAAAACATTAATTAAAAAGTCTGACGGCAAGTTTTCCATTGTGGCCCAATTTTGCGCGGTAATGGATGATGATACCTGTCCTCTCTGCCGCGCCCTGGACGGTAAGATCATTGAACTGGGCCACCCGGATTACGCGGGCTTTACTCCGCCGCTGCACCCGGTTCTTCCCGGGCGCACTCACGCGAAGTGCCGCTGTTACTGGACCTATCTGAGCAAAAACGACGACCCCGTCCCGTGGGTAAACTGGGGAAGGCCATCCCGCGATCTCCTGGTGCGGTTCTTTGCAAAGGACACCTGGGGGGACTCTACCATTCCTGACTTGCGAATTCGTCAATGATCAGGTCGCGTTCGGCGATGGCACGGTCCCGCTCCTCGATGGCCTTCCTGAGTAACAGGTTCTCCTCATAGACCTTCCGGTACTCTTCGCCGTTCTTCTGGGCTTCATCATTAAAATTGAAAGCCTCTTCCTTCTGCGGTCCGCCCTTCTTGCGGCTCTTTTCCCGGTCGGTCTCCTCCAGAAGATCTTCGAGATGCTCCTTGATGCGTTCCAGTTCGGTTTTTTCGTCTATGAGAGTCGAGATCCTGTCCTCCATATCCTGCCTCTCCGATTCCAGAAGGGCGAGCTTTTCCTCCAGCTGGCGGGTGGCCTCAGAGCGGCTCCCCGAAGAAGTTTCCACCCTGCTTCGCAGTTTCTTTTCAAGTTCTTCCCTGTTTTTTTTAAGAGCAGAAAGGATCTGCTCCCGGGATTCGGAGACCAGAGCGGAAATTTTTCCCATGGCCTCTTCCTGGCCCGATTCCAGAGTATTTATTCTTTCTTCGAAGAGGCGGACGGCGTCGGGCTCTTCGGCTGAGGCGGTTGCGGGGCGGACAGGCTTTTTTTCGATGGCCGCCTGGAGGCTCTTGAGATTCGAGAAGATTTGTACCTGGGTTTCCATGATTCCGGCCAGGCGGCGGACGGCATCGGTCTGCCGTGCTTCAAAGGTCTTGCTGAAATCCGAGAGACGGTCTGAAATCCGGTCAGAGACGCGGGTGAGAAGATTTTCGACGAGGGCGGCGCGGAGGCCGTCGCTGGCGGTCTTGGCAGGAGAGGGAGCGCCGGCTTTCTGTTCCGGCTCGACCTGGAATAGGCGGATGATGGCCCGTGAGGACAGGCCCTTTACGGCCATGTTGTGGATGCGCCTGAACTTCTCCGCATCTTCGGTGGTGTATCGGAAATTTCCACGGCTGTCCCGCTTCAGATTCAGCAGTTCGCCGAAGTTATCCTGGTATTCCTCGATTTTCTCCTCGGGAATCCCGGTTATCCCGCAAAATTCCCCCAGCTTGATGAAAACAGATTTTTTTTCCAACTTTTTATTCCCTCCCAAAAAGAGTTTTATCTTTCCCGGGAGGGTTTTCCTTCTCGTGAAAAGTTAACATTTTGTTAACACCAGGGAGGGGCTCCTCCCTTGCGGCGCTATGCGATATTTGTTATACTGTTGGCGAGGTGAATTAAGATGAGCATAAACCCCGTAAATTTTGATATCACTCGGTTCCAGCAGAACCAGGCCCTGCAGTCGGCCATCCATACCGGTCAAGCCGGCCAGAAGGGAATGGAGCAGCACAAGGGGATCTCGAAGGATCTCGAAGGGAATGATTCTCTCCACCAGACACAGTTGACTGATTTTCTGGAGAATGATAACGAGACGACCATGTGTCCGGACGGCCGCAGTGTCACCAGGGCTCCAAACGGGATGGCGCGCGAGGAATTCCCCGATGGGACTCTGAAAGTGGCTCTTCCGAACGGCATGCTTATGCAGCGGGATCCCGAGGGGAATACCGTCGGCTTCGACCCGGCTACGGGGAACTTCTTCGAGGTGGAATCTTTTAAAGAGCATCCGGAAGGCCAGTATTATTTCAGGTTCCAGGACGCCGAGAACAGCACCTACACCGTTTCTTCCAATACCCTGCGTTTTGAAGTCACCAACGAGGCCAGGACCATCACTGAGAAAATCCAGCACGACGGCGATATCACCATAAAAGCCAGGACGGACTACCGGGAACCGGATTCCATGCACTTCAAAAGCGATGTCCAGCGCCTTTCCATAAAGACGGACGGGACGGCCAGGGAGACCGACGGCCACCCGGACAACGTGTATGTTGATAAC
>Ga0074199_1000685_pt1 | contig 44918 bp, 39 predicted proteins | sample EPASupsiteSAE347_FD_64528 | JGI IMG/M metagenome (GOLD analysis project Ga0074199, IMG submission 64528) | Bioremediated contaminated groundwater from EPA Superfund site, New Mexico - Sample SAE3-47 | ecosystem: Environmental > Aquatic > Deep subsurface > Groundwater > Contaminated ... | reverse complement strand
AAAATCTGAATGTATCCCTCTTGTGCTTCGCACACCGGCAACGAGTTGCCGGTGCCACCCCTCCGAAACCACGAAACTTCATTTCGCCACTTGCAGGCTGGAAGCCCGCGCTCCTGGGGGGGGGACGAACTTACGGCGCGATGATCTAGCAAGACGGGTCTTTCGACCCGTATCCGTGCTTTCAGCACTTAATTTAAACCCATCGGCTTTCAGCCGGTGGGTGTTTAGTCATTACATCCATCAGTTGCTTTGGTCGGACCTGTGCGGCTTGCCCAACCGAAAGTTGAGTTAAGGAATAAGCGAAGCGGATTGAAGTATCGTGCCGGCCTGGCCTGCGACGACAAACGTTCCGTTTACGTAAGCCGAGGCCGAAAGGCAATTCGTGGTCCGCGACGATCTCGGCACTGCTTCAGTTTAATGGAACACCAAAGGCGATGAGAATCAAAATGTTACTCAGGAAATCCGCAAAAAATGAATGCCTTTTTCAAGGCCCCCAGCGTAAGGGGAGTACAGGGTACCACAGAAAAAAGGGCACTTTCCTGAACAGCCTTTCGATCATAACGTTCCAGAATGATGAGGTTAAGGGCTTCCATCAAACTGAAGCAGTGCCCGTGTAGTATCCGATCACTGCTGCCGGGTAGCGGCTCTGATCGAAGGGCTCTCCCATGTCCTCCATGAGCTGGTAGACGGGATAGATGGCCCCCTTTGCGGCCTATATGGCTAAGGGTACGAGCGATGGGTTGAGCCAGCATGAGAAGAAATTAGATTGCGCGTCAGCCGGAAATGGTTTAGATCAAGCAGGATCGACTGCGTCGGGAATTCATGGAGTATCGACAGGCTTCCGGACGGGCAGCAGTCTGAATCTACAAAAGTAACGAGGAGAGAGGTTGTTCATGGAGCACCGTTTATTTGCTTTCCCCCTGATACTGGGATCTTTGGTTGCGCTGTTGGCTGGATGCGGTACCTTTACCTCCCATCAGTCGCTATCGGAGGAATCTTCGGCGCGAAGCGACCAATCCAAGAATAAGACGCAGGCAATTGCGGCTCCCGAGCAGGATGCTTCCCTTGCCTCAGCCAGTGCTCCAAAATGGGAGCTGCCTATCCCGGAGCATCGTTCTATAGAATGCTGGACGAGACGATTTTCCACTGAAAAGCATACAAGCTTTCAAGTTCAACTGGATCGTGCCTGTCCCTACGCCGTGCCGGCCCAGCAAATCTTTGAGCAGCGAGGTCTGCCGAAAGACCTGATTTATGTCGCTCTGGTCGAGAGCGGTTTTACCCCTAAGGCACGCTCCCATGCCAAGGCAGTGGGAATGTGGCAGTTTATTCCCGCAACGGGTAAGCGCTTCGGGCTCGAACAAAACAAGTGGGTCGACGAGCGGTGTCACCCCATGAAGGCTGCACGAGCCGCCGCCGATTACCTCTCCTTTCTCTATGATACGTTCGGCTCCTGGCCTCTGGCCCTTGCGGCCTACAATGCCGGCGAGAAGGCCGTCCAGGGAGCACTCGATCAAAGCGGCCTCAAGACCTTCTGGGATCTTTCCGACCATGGATACCTCCCTTTCGAGACACGCGATTACGTCCCCAAGGTGTTGGCGGCCGTCACAATCATCAGGGACCCCAAGCATTACGGCTTCCATTTGACGTCGGAGCACTACGTCAAGAAGCACGAAACCGTGCCCATTCGGGGAGGAGTGAAGCTCTCCTGGATCGAAAAAAAGATCGGACTTCCCGAAGCCTCACTCCAGGATTGCAATCCGGAGCTATGCCGGCCCGAAACCCCACCGGGATGTTCGAACTATGAGCTGTGTGTTCCCGTGGGAAAAGGAGACGATCTTCTGGCCGCCCTGGCGGAGAGTCCCGTTCAGGAGGAAACGCCTCAAAAGAAGGCTCTCGCCGCCCCACCCAAGCCTCTCCTTTCATACGAAGCCAGACCGGGCGATTCATGGCTGGGCCTATCCAGGAAATACAAATGCTCCGCCAGGGATCTGGCTGCCCTGAACGGCATGACCTTGTCCGATACGCTCAAGGTTCGACAAACGATCAAGATCCCCGCTGAGGAATCTCCCATGGCGGCGGCAGCGGTCCAAGCAAGAGAGAACACGACAGCTATTCAAGCAAAAGAGGACAAGGTCAAGCCCTCCCAATCCAACGTTGACCCGAGGAAATCTCCGAGCTCCGGGCAAAAGCTCACCATGTCTTCCCAGGGTGCTCCCATGGGAAAAGGAGACGATCATCTGGCCGCCCCGGCGGAGAGCCCCGTTCAACAGGAAAAGCCTCAGAAGAAGGCTCTCACCGCCCCGCCCAAGTCTCTCCTCTCATACGAGGCCAAACCGGGCGATTCATGGTTGAGTCTGGCCAGAAAATACAAATGTTCCGCCAAGGATCTAACCGCCCTGAACGGCATGACCTTGTCCGATACGCTCAAGGTTCGACAAACGATCAAGATCCCCGCCGGGGAACTTCCCATGGTGGCGGCGGTTATTCAAACAAAAGAGAATAAGGCAGCTATTCAAACAACGGAGAACAAGGCCAAGCCCTCCCAATCCAACGTCGATGCAAGGAAGCCTTCAAGCTCCGAGCAGAAGCTCTCCACGTCGATTCAGTATCCCGTTCGCCGGGGGGACACCCTTTATTCCATAGCTGATAAATTTGGGATTTCCGTAAAGGCACTCTGTGCTCAGAATGAGCTGACTGAGAAGGAAAAGCTCATTCCCGGCAATCTTCTGACAATACACGTCAACCGGAAAGATTCCGTGCTCTGCTACAAAAAGTCCACAAGGTAGACTTCATCGATTTACTGGCATTAGAAACTGCCTGTTTTCTGCTAAACGGTGTGAACGGTGTAGATGACCGCTCTGCGTTCTGTATCGGCTTCCCGGAAAAGGAGCCTGAAAGGATACACGGAATCATGAAAGTGCGCTTCGTATCCATCGCAGTATCGCTCGTTTTCCTGGTGATCGTCGGAGGAGAGGTTTGCGCCCAACCCGATAACGCCTCCGCCCACAAAGCGATTCGAGCGCTATATTGTCAGTGGAATGCCGTCTTCAAAGCGCGGGATGTCGACAAATATGTCGTGCTGGAGGAAAAGACAATAGCGCCCGACTACGTCGAGATCGGAACGGATGGGAAAGAGACGGGCCGACAGCAGAGCATCGAGGGGATGAAGCAGATGCTTTCCGAAATGAAGCCGCCTGTTCGCAATGTCATCCATATCCGGAAGATCACGATGCAGGGGAAGAGCACGGCCGTCGTGCTTCTGAAGTATGAAGGAGGTTGCACCGTTGCTGGCTCTGACGGGAAGCTGCATCGTATTGCCAGAAAGGGAAGAGACAAGGAAACGCTTGTCAAAACGCCGAAGGGGTGGCAGTGGAAGCGGACGGAGCATCTGGAAGTGCACACGCTCATGGATGGCAAGCCCGTCAACGGTGAAGGGGCGGACTTGACCACTGCCGTCAAGACGGGTGCATTTGAGAAAAGGGAGTAGATCAAGGGGGTTTTAGCTGCGGAGCAGCGATGTAATACAGCATGGAGTGTGAACCCCGGGAAGAACAAGTAACCAATTAGAATAGCCGGTCTACAATGCTCCACCAAATTGAATTACCGCACCCCCTACCAGGATGATCGAAAGGCCTACCCAGGTAGAATAGGGCACGTTCTCACCAAAGACAAACCGGCCGAACAATACACTTACCAACGCGAAGACAACCACGTAAACACCTAATAGTTTGGAAAAATCCCACTTAACGGTATTGACGAGCAGGCCATAGCCAGCCAGCATGAGGCCCCCACCGGCAACAAGCAGAAGACTGGAGCCACGCAGCCCCTTGCGAACCACAGCATCCCCGCCAACTTCCAAAAGGGCTGAGCCCAAAAAAACGAGCCAGGCAACAACCGGTAGATTGAACTTGTCCATACAATTCACCTTTCTTTTGTGTAAACAGATACGTAACTAAGCGGCGTTACAGTCATGGCTTGCGCTCTTGTCTCACTGCGGAGACGCAGATAGCGCAGAGAAATTCCAGTGGTATTCCAATATCCTCTCTGTCCCTGCGTCTTCTCCGCGTCCCCTGCGTCTCTGCGTCTCTGCGGTGAAAAGCTCAATCAATGCCCGCGCGGAGTACGCTGTCCGGGTCTGCTTTGATGACATCAAAAATTGCACTAAAGCGCTTTCTTTCCGGTTTCCCCTGTCCGAATCCGCATGACATCGTCCACACTGGACACAAAGATCGTCGTATCTCCAATTTTGCCCGTCCGGGCTACCTTTTGAATAATATTCATTACATCCGCCAGTTGTGCTTCGTTGATCACTATCATCAGCATCAACTTGGGGATGAAATCCACCCGGTATTCCTCACCTCGATAGAGCTCCACATGCCCTTTCCGGCTCCCGAAGCACAGCATTTCCGTAACCGTCATGCCACGGACTCCCACGGCCATTAGGGCCTGATGCATGTCCGTGAGCCTAAAAGGCTTGATAAGCACCTCCACCCTGACCATTTCCAATTCTCCCAATAGCTAGAATTCCCGACAACGAATCGTCATAGCTGCTCTACTGGCAAAGAGCTTGCCAAGGGAGGGATGCTCACTCTAACCAATTAAACTAATTAGAATTATGCTTATTATCAATCAAAAGCATCTCATCCTTTCGATTCATTTTTGTACCTAATATCGACAATACTGGAAATAGGTGACTATTTTGTTCTCCAAGGGATGCCGGCTCCTTGCGTTTTTCTTCGTGACCTTCGTGTTCTTTGAGCGGCTCATGATCCGGGATGGCTAATGTCAGCGGGGAGACTGATTTCGACGACAAGGCCGCCTTCGAGTGCGTTGCTCGCCACGATGGCTCCTCCGTGTAGCCGCACCGCTCGTTCGGTGATCGCCAGACCGATTCCCGTTCCCCCTGTTTTCCGCTCGCGTGCGTCGGCGACCCGGTAAAAGGGCTGGAACAGGCGATTCAAGGCTTCCTCGGGTACACCCGGTCCGTGGTCACGTATCCGGATGAGAGCGCGCCGGTCATCGTTTATCAGCTCACAGCGCAGGCTGATTTCGATTCCGGTGTTCTCGGGAGTGTAGCGGATAGCGTTTCTCACCACGTTTTCGATGGCACTATACAATTTGCGCCTTGTCGATTCCACGGCTGCCTTCGTGAACCGTATCGACCGTAAATCCTTCGGGCTTCAGGTATTCTGCCAGCAGCTCGCACAATTCCTCGTCATCGTCGATCACAAGGATACGTTCCATCGTTCGTTCCCCATTCCGGTTATTGCCGTATCCCGTCGGAGACCGCTCCTCCTGGTCCCGGCAGGTTCATCCTACATCTAACATCCCCCACTTCCATTAGGAAGTATGAAGATCCCCTCCCCTTGCACAACAAATCTTTACAAGCCACAGCAGCGGCTGAGCTTTCTTCACCGCAGAGACGCAGGGGACGCTGCGAGCGGAAAGCCCCCAGAACTTCTTTACATTTCTTTACCCAATTAAAACAACACTTTACACCACTTACGGAAAAGAATGTGTATCATACAACCTCAGAAACAGTTGAAAGCCCGGCAGGCTCGAAGCGCCGGGAAAAGAGAGCGGATTTCGACGAATCATGACAGGCGAAGGCTTGAGACTCTGAACGAAGGAGGTGAATGCAGGCTCGGAAGGGGAAACGACAGCAGCGAACACAGAGACAAGAGACATGGGGAATTGAGAAAACACGAACGATTCGACTTCATTCAAGGAGATACAGATGAAAGCGATAGAGACGATTTCAAGAAAGGTCCTCACGGGTTTGGCGCTGTTTGCATTCGCTTTTGGCGTTGTGATTGCACAGCCCGTGAATGCTCCGGCTGCGGGAAGCGCGGATTTTCATTCTCTCAGGAAAAATGCGGCGGGCGGAATGACGGGAGCATCGGGACGCGCTTTTCGCGGGCCCAATGGTGGTGCCGCTAAAACCAGCGGCTTTGCCGGCGATGGACAGGGCAACGTGGTGGGAGGCAGCGCGGGAGCTTTCAGCGCCCCCAATGGCGCGTCAGGCATGCGTGGAAGTGGAACGACCCGGTCCAGCGACGGAACCGTTCAGCACAGGGGTGGCTTTGCAGTCCAGGGTAGCAAAGGAAGTGCCGCCAGCTCAGGCTCTTTCACCAAGAATTCCGATGGCACAGCCTCCGGAGAGCGCAACACGGAGGCCACAAGCAAGAATGGCGGAAGCTATCAGGGCAATACGACTTACCAGACGGACAGCGGAGTCACTCACACAGGCACCTGCACCGATGCCAGCGGAGCGACGATCCCGTGCCCCGGGAAGTGAGAAATTCCGCAGCACATCCAGCCGCAGCCACCCGGCATGCCGTTTGTGCCGGGTGAAGGAGAGTCAGGCACATTCGTTTCGACCACACATATCCTTATCGACCATCACCAACCATACAAGGAGAACGCTATGAGACACTATCGAGCCATTATCGCAGGTCTGGTCATGATGACCATGTTTGGATTGATCTCCATCTCCAGTGAGGACTCCGCCGCGAGCGCATCCCCCCGGAGTGCAGTCGTCATTCCTTCGCTGCAAGGCTCCCTACAGGATTATCCTTTGGCTTCGTGGCTGTTCAACCGCTTCTCGAGCCGACTGAGCCTGACCAGCGAGCAGAAGGAAGAGATCAAATCCATTCTGGTTGCCGAAATTCCGGTGGTCCAGCCCCTGATTAAGAAGCTGAGGGAAAACCGGCAGGACATACTCACTGCAACGCAAGACGGCCATTTTGACGCCTCCCGGGTACGTCCCATCGCCAAACGGCAAGGTGCAATCCTGGCAGAGTTGATAGTGATCAAAGAGCAGGTAAAATCGGAAATCTATGCCGTGCTGACTCCCGAGCAACAGGAACAGCTCCAGGAAGTGATTTCCTCGCTGGAAGACACCGTTCGAAAGTGGCTGAAACAATAGCCTGCTTTTTCATCGCCTTGCACCTGAAGCCATTCCCTTTGCAAAGATACCACAAAGAAAGTCCGGACCGCTGAGCGGTGATCCGGACTTTCTTTGTGGTCGAGATCACGCATAAAATGCATTATCCTGGAATTTCGCTTTATTGTGAGAAAGAAGCATAGGATTCTCGGAATTTGAATTCCGAAAGAATTTTCAAGATGAAAGAAAAGCTAACCGTACTCATAGTTGATGATGAGGATTTGCTGTTAGACTATCTTGCACTATCACAGTATTACCGAGCTTCAGGTGCACCTTGCAAAGCTCTTTCAGACCGCGGTATAATAAGCGAGGATCAGAGTGAAAAAGCCATATTGGAGAGATCGTTCGGGAGGTGGCGGGTGAGCGAGATCAAGAGCGAGGAGATGATCGGGAAGGGAGAGGCGATTCCCGCAGCGGACTTCGATAGTCCCTGGAAAGATGCGCTGGAGGAGTATTTCGAGGCGTTCATGCTGTTTTTCTTTCCCCACATTCACGCCGAGATCGACTGGTCCAAGGGGCATGTGTTTCTGGACAAGGAGTTTCAGGAGATCGTCCGGGATGCGGCAACGGGAAGGCGCTATGTCGACAAGCTGGTGAAGGTATTCCTGCTGGGCGGCCTGGAAACATGGCTTCTCATCCATGTAGAAGTCCAGGGTACGTACGAAAGGCTTTTCCAGAAGCGCTTGTTTACCTACAATAACCGGATTACCGATACCTACGATGTTGAGGTGGTGAGTCTCGCCATATTGACGGACGACAACCCCTCCTGGCGTCCCGACCATTTTCGCACCGAGCGCTGGGGATGCGAGCACCTCTTCAGGTTTCCGACAGTGAAGCTCATTGACCTGGGACGTGACTGGAGCGCTCTTGAGCAAAATCCCAATCCTTTCTCCATTGTGGTAATGGCCCATCTCAAGACCCAGGAAGTGAAGGATGGTGAGGAGCGGGAGCGATGGAAGCTCTATCTCGTGCGCCTTCTCTACAAGAGGGGGTACGAGAGAAAGGATATCCTGGAGCTCTTCCGTTTCATCGACTGGCTCCTGGTGCTTCCCGCGGGACTTGAGAAGAGGTTTCGTCAGGAATGCTCGGCATTGGAAGAGGAGAAACAAATGCCTTATGTAACGAGTATCGAGAGGCTGGCAAAAGAGGAAGGCAAGGAGGAAGGCATTCAAATTGGTGCTCTTCAAGAAGCGCGCGAAAATGTGCTCGAAGCACTGGACGCACGCTTCAAGACCGTTCCCGATGACGTTGTCTTGGCCCTGCAAGGCATGGAGACCAGGGAAATATTGAAGGCTCTCCACAGGCAGGCCATAACCTGTGATAGTCTTGAAGCCTTCCGGGAGGGTTTGCGGAGAACGGTAGGGTGAATATCCGTGGGGACATTTTCCCGTTTCCATGGCTTGGGGGAAAATGATTATACGCGACGCGGGGCCAGGTCTTGAGGAGGACAGAGGGTTGAAATGTCTTCTGTTGAACCCCCAATTTTCTCTCCCGGGTCCGTATTCTGCTTCTGTGTTTCTGTTATGTCGGGAGTGTAGGTGTGCCCCCACCTCCGATCACTGAAATCCGAACAAAGGGGGAGCTTTGCAGCACATGCCATACGTGAACATCAAAATCACCAGGGAAATCGCCACAAAGGAACAAAAAGCCCGCCTCGTTCGGGGTGTAACGGCACTGCTCTCGGAGGTGCTCGGAGAAGATCTGGAGACCACGCTGGTCGTGATCGATGAGATCTATTCCGAAAACTGGGGCGTCGATGGAGAGACCGCCCACATCGTCCGTTCCCCTGTGAAGCAACGGGAGAAGCGAGCGCCCAAAAGAGGGTTGCCCGAAAATCTGATCCGGTACCAGGAGGAAAGAAGGCGAGCAAAACTCCAGCAGGCGACATCGGACTTCGATATCCTGATCAAGGAGGGAGACCCTGCAAGAGGGGACAACGAGAATGATCTCGAGGAATAGCGGAAGGCCGACCGGAGAGAGTATACGGCTTTCGCTGTCGTATGGGAAGATTCGTTGAATTCGATTCCGAAACCCTGCCGTAGAGAAAGACATTCGCGCTCAGGGCCACTTTCCTCGCACCCGAATGGCGCTTCGCTCACCCCCGAAGCAGAAGGCAGAGGGCCGCGCCGTGCAGCTTTGGGGATGTCTTGGAGTAACCCTGGACGAAGACGATTTTGGCTGGGGTTTCGCCGTCGAAGGGGCTCAGGACCAAACCGTCGCTGGGATGCGAGCACCTCTTCAGGTTCCCGACCGTGAAGCTCATCGACCTGAGGCGAAACTGGAGTGTTCTTGAGCAAAATCCCAATCCTTTCTCCATCGTGGTGATGGCGACCACGCCCAAAAGGAGAACAATATGAACGACTTTGTTACCGAAGAGCTCATCCTGAAGGTGGTAGATTTCCATGGACATATGTGCCCCGGACTCGCATTGGGTATCCGTGTGGCAGAAATCGCCCTGCGTGAAATCGGGCCACATGCTCAGGATGAGGAGGTCGTTGCGGTTGTAGAAACTGACATGTGCGCAATCGATGCCGTTCAGGTACTTACGGGCTGTACACTCGGCAAGGGAAACCTCGTTTACAAAGACTACGGGAAGAAAGCCTTCAGCTTCTATCGTCGATCTGACGGAAAGGGTATCCGCATTGTAGCACGACCAAAAGTCTTTGGTTCTTTGGATTCCGAGCGCGAAGAGCTGTTCGGAAAGTTGCACACCGGCGATTTGACAGCGGAGGAGCAGGAGCGCTTCGGCGAGTTGAAAAGAAGCCTGGTTGAAAAGATCCTGCATGCCCCCCTGAAGGATCTGTTTGAAATCAAAGATCCTCCTGGTCAAGCACCGGCTCCAGCCAGGATTCATACGAGCGTCGTATGTGATGTTTGCGGTGAAGCCATCATGGAAACACGGATAAACCAGAGTGAAGGCAGGAAGCTGTGCATACCATGCTCCGAGGGGTCTTCATGATTGTGGGGATCGTTTACGGTAGTGGCAGACCGGTATCCTGATTTCGTCTTCCTTCACTTCAGCTTCACCAGGTCTGCTGGATATCGATACGAAAACGCCCGGAGGCCTTTTCGGCTCCGGGCGTGATATTGCTGAATCCTACAACGACTTTCCTTGGAGGTTACTTCGGAAAGGGCTCGTCGATAATTCTCTTCTCTCCAGTTACCCCGTTCTATCGATTCACCGCTTCCTCTATACTCTACCCTTGAGCCGTAAGCTTGACCGTTTCCTTGTCCGTGCTGATCAAGCCGCTTCCCTCGGTGAGAAAGCTCGCGTAGGCCAGATCCATCCCCAGGCTCTTGGTGAGTGCCTTCAAATCCTTGGGGATTTGAGGCTGAGTGATGAGGACGACAAGATCGAAGGTTTCCGTCGCCTCACTTCCGTTGCTACCCGCCGCCAGCTTGAGGCTCTGATCATCGAGGGCCTCCACGGCGGAAACAGTGCCTTTGCGGATATCGATCCGGTCGAGCTTCTTTACAGCGGCTTCGTTTTCCTTGAGAAAGCCTTCGATATCATCTGCAAAGACCTGGATCTCGGCCTGGGGGAGCTTGGCTCGAACGAGGATGGCCTCGTTTATGCCAAAGCAGAGGGCTGAGTTATGCATCTGGGGTGATGTGGATGCGTAGCTCTGGACGAAAGCGATGCGCGAGGGAATTTCTCCGTCGAAGGGGCGGAGAACCAGTCCCGCGCTCGGGCCGGTCTCGCTCAGCATTCGATCCATGTGCAAATCCGTGATTACGTTTGGATAGCTTCCGAAGCCGAAGCGCTTGTCCGTTCGGTCAAGAGCCCGCTCAACCCCGGGGGAGATGATGACGGTATCGGCTTCGATATCGAAATATTCATCTTCCATCTCGAAGTTTATGGCCTCGGGCTTGCACTCGGCCCAGCAGAGGGCACATCCCAGGCAGCGGCGGCAGCTCAGGCAGCGCTTGGCTTCCTGGAGGGCTCTTTCCTCGTTGAAGCCGAGCTCCACCTCGGAATAATTCAGCCGCCGCTCATCGACTTCTATTTCTATCTGGTGCTGGCGCGCCTTGGGGATATCCGGGAAATCAACAATGTAGCGTCCCTTTTTTTCGTAGTCCATGGTGACCTCGCTTTATTTTCGTTTGGCTTCGATGTAGGAAACGATGCCTTCAGCCGCCTTCTTTCCTCCGGCACAGGCGCGGATGGCGATATCCGGTCCCGTTTCCACATCACCCGCCGAAAAGACACCAGGAACACTGGTCATGTAATTTTCCTTATCGACGTTGAAGGTATTCCAGCGAGTGGGCTGCAGGCCGCTCGAATCGGTTACGAACTCGAGGTCCGGACGCTGGCCGATGGCGGGAATCAGGGTTTCGGCCTCGATAACAAATTCCGAGCCCTCGATGGGCACGGGGCGGCGGCGGCCACCGGCATCGGGCTCGCCAAGCTGCATGCGAAGGCATTTCAAGCCCTTCATGCGGCCGTTATCTCCAACGACCTCGACCGGAGCAACCAGGTACTGGAATTTAACGCCTTCGTGCTCGGCGGCATCGATTTCCCAGGGGCTGGCGGGCATTTCCTTCTTGGTCCTGCGGTAGACGACGTATACTTCCTCGAAGCCCTCGCGCCAGCTCACCCTTGCGGCATCCATGGCGACGTTTCCGCCTCCTATGACGATGACCTTTCCCTTGGCCGGCCATTTCTTTCCCGCATTTACTTCCCGCAGGAAATCAACGCCATCTACCACGCCCTCCATCTCCTCGCCCTTGATCTGGAGCTTCATGCCCTTGTGGGCGCCGACTCCGATAAAGACCGCGTCGAATTGCTCCATGATCTCATCGAGAGTGACGTCCTTCCCGATGCGAGTGTTGCAGCGAAGCTCGACACCGTGGGCAAGAATCCAGTTGATCTCGTGCATGAGGGTCGGGGTCGGGAGCCGGTACTCGGGGATGCCGTAGCGGAACATGCCTCCGGGCTCGGCAAGAGCCTCGAAGCAAACGGAGCGGTATCCGGCTTTTCCGAGAAAATAGCCGCAGGTGAGGCCGGCGGGACCGGCTCCGATGATCGCGACTTTTTCCTTGTGGAATTCATCGGGAACTTCCACGGGCGCCGTCAGCTTGTTGTGCAGCTCATAATCGGCCACGTAGCGTTTGAGGCCGCAGATGGAGATGGGCTCGTCCATGTAGCCGCGGTTGCAGGCGGTTTCACACGGATGAGGGCAAACCCTTCCGATCGAGAGGGCGAAAGGCAGCCGCTCGCGAATTTTAGCCAGGGACTTTCCGTACTCGCCGTCCGCGATAAGACCCACATAGGAGCGGATATCGAGATTCCCAGGGCATGTTGCCTGGCAGACGGGCATATCTTCTTTGAAAATGTTGTACTCGCCGGTCTTGGGATTGAAGTAGTCGATTGCGGTCCGAAATCCCATGCCGTCGTTAAAGTCGTCATACATATGAATGGGACAGACCTTGATACAGGCCTTGCAGTCGTTGCACTTTTCCCGATCCACCCGCGGGGTGAGCCGTTTTATCCGGAAACGGTAGGAGCCGTTTTCAGCCTTCGTCTTTTCCACCCGTGAATTGGTCAGCACCCGGATGTTCGGATGGTGCATGACCGCCTCGTAGCTCGGGTCCACGAAGGGAGAGCCATCGGTTATGAGCCGACTTTTCGAGATGCGCTCTCCTCCCAGACTCGGAGCGGATTCCACCAGGGTCACCTGCATACCGGCCTCGGCCTGCTCCAGAGCCGCCGCGATACCGGCTGGATCGCCCCCCAAAATGATCACTCTTTTTCCTGACACAGTTGCATCCTCCAGAAATGATGGGAGCAAGCACTCATGATCAAGCGGCCCGGGAAGCTTGTGCTGCCTGGGCTGCCTGCTCGACAATTTCATAGCGGGGCGTGTTGCCGTCCACTCCGGAAAGTTTCACGAATCCCCGGCGCTGCAGGGCCAGCACGTATTTGAGTACATGCGGAGGCGGCAGCTCGAGCCGCGCGGCCATGTCTTTAACAGCCGTGGGCCCCTGCTCCAGCTCGCGCATGATCTCGAAGGTCGCCACCTCGTCCATGATGATGGTATCGAGGGTGCGCCACATTTCGTGCTCCGTGAAGCGCTCGCCGTATTTGTTGCCCGTGGTGTTGAATTCCGTGAACTTTCCCACCACCCAGCGGAGCTTTTCCTTGCCCAAGGCGACCTTTGCGATCTCGATCTTCTTTTTCAGGGCGGGAAGCGGCAGTGTATCCGCGCTTCCGCCAAGAGGGCCGAGCTCCTGGATTTTGCGGTCGAAGGCGGTCACAAGACTCACGAACCGCTCACCTTCCGCTCCGGAGCACTGGTTGAAGGAAACCCGCTCGGGGTTCATGCCGACATAGCCAAGGGTTCGGGCGGCAAGGCCCACCTTGATTTTTCCCTGATAGTTACCGCTTATGTAATGACAATCGCCAAAATGGCATCCCACCACCATCAGACCGTCGGCTCCATCGAGGAAGGCCCCAGCCACCAGGGTGGGATCCACACGGCCTGTACACATGAGCCGGATGATTCTCACATCCGTCGTATATTGCATCCTGGAAACTCCAGCGAAGTCAGCAGCCGCGTAGCCTCACCAGGTGCAGCAAAGTACCAGGATCTTCGGAGAGAAATCTGACATGAGAGTTGCCTCCTCACTGCGGAATGATCGAAAAAAATGGTTTTAGGTTTAGATTTTCCACTTATTCCCAGGCTGCGCGCGGTGCGTTAACTTATAGGACCTATAAGACTTATGGGACTTATAAGACATAAATGACATAAGAAGCTCAGAGGACGCGAAGACTATGAACAGGTAGTGCTATTTGCCTTGTTTTTCATGCGCTTGATCCTCTTTATGTCCTATCTGTCCTTTTTGTCCTTTAGGTCTTTGGTGTTTCCCATTAGCCGGGATTACTCAAGAGATCCTAAGTCAACGCTAATGCGCTCTGCATGGGAAAAGGGAAAATTACAAATCCTTGTGTTTATCCTCAGACAGTCAAAAACGCCTTGATCTGCTCTCCCACCTGAGCATCGCTATACGAGTTAATGCTGAGAGCATGCTGATAGCAGGTGGCCGCACAGACGCCGCAGCCCTTGCATGCAACGGGAATCACGCGGACCTTGCGTCCCTTTTCGGTTCGAACGACTTCAAGTGCTCCGTAGGGGCAAAGAGCGACGCACAGGCCGCAGCCTCGGCAGGCCTCTTCGTCCACGAGATTCGAAACGATGGGCTCGACGGTCATGACCCCTTTGGAAAGGGGGATGGACGCGCGGGAAGCAGCACCCAGAGCCTGGGAGATGGCCTCGCGCATCGACGCCGGATAGTGGGCGTTGCCGCAGAGGTAAATACCGTCCGTTGCAAAATCGAGAGGCTTCAGCTTTACGTGGCCCTCAAGGAAGAACTTGTTGGCATCGATGGAAACACGGAGCATCCTGGAGACGGCTTCATTGTCTTCACCGTAAATGAGCGGGGTGGAGAGGACCACCAGGTCCTGAGGAAGATCTAAATCCCTTCCCAAGAGATCGTGGTAGACCACTACTTTTCCCGACTCGACCTTGGGAGGCTTCGCCGGATCGTACTTGATGAAAATTACTCCCAGTTCCTTGGCGTGCTGGTAGAGCGCCTCGTTTTCAACACCATACGCCTGAATGTCCCGATAAAGAATGCGGACACCGGCAGCGGGGTTTTTCTCCTTTATGGCGATGGCGTTTTTGATGGCAACCATGCAGCAGATGCGCGAGCAGTATTTTCGCTCTTCCATTCTAGCGCCGACACACTGGATCATGACCACGTTTTTGGCGTCCAGCGTTTTAGCTTTAAGTCGGTCTTCCAGCTCGAGCTGGGTGATCACTTTCTGGCCGTCATAATTGTAGAAGCCGATTGGCTTCAGCACTTGGGCACCGGTAGCGAGGATTATGACTCCGACCCCGAATTCCTCCGATTTTCCGTCGGATGTCGCCGAAACCTTGAAGTGGCCGATATAGCCTTGCACTTCATTGAGAGTGGTAGAGGTCAGCACCCGTATTTTCGGGTTCTTTTGAACCAGCTCCGTTTGCTGCGCGGCAAAGACGGAGGCATCCACGCCGGAGGGGGCAAGCTTATCCAGACGAAGCAGCATGCCTCCAAGCTCCGGAGCTTTCTCGACCAGGGTCACTTCAAAGCCGCGATTGGCAAGGGCCATGGCCGCCGTCATGCCGGCGATGCCGCCCCCGACCACCATGGCTCTCGGGTCCACATCCGATTGGATCGTTTCCTGAGGCTGGAGCAGCGCGGCTTTGGCAACACCCATGCGAATGAGATCTTTCGCCTTGGCGGTGCCGCCTTCTTTCTCCTGCATGTGCACCCAGGAGCACTGGTCACGGATGTTCACCATCTCGAAGAGATAGGCGTTGAGGCCCGCTTCTTCGCAGGTTCCGCGAAAGAGGGGCTCATGGGTTCGGGGCGTACAGGAAGCCACGATCGCGCGGTTCAGCTTTTCTGCCTTGATGGCTGCCTTGATCTCGTTGATGCCGTTTTCAGAGCAGGTGTAGAGATTTTCTTTTACAAAGACGACGTTAGGCAGCGTTTTAGAGTATTCGGCCAGCTCCTTGACGTTCAGGTAACCGGCGATGTTGCTGCCACAGTCGCAAACAAAGACTCCAATGCGAATTTCTTCAGCCAATTTAGCACCTCGTCCTTCGAGCGGAAGGCCCTCTCGCCCGTATTAACCCGTTGCCACGGCCAGTTGCACCTGCGCGACAGTTTCCGCGGCACGAGCCGCGGCGCTGCTCGCCTGGGCAACCGACTCAGGAATGTCCATGGGACCCTGCGCGCAGCCACAGACGAAGATGCCCGGCCGGGTCGTGTTCAGGGGAGCCAAAGAGTCCGTTTTGATAAAGCCGTTGGAATCGAGCTTCACGTCCAAAAGCTCGGCGAGCTTTGCGGCACCAGCCGCCGGGATGCAGGCGGTAGCCAGGACGACCATGTCGAAAGCTTCATGGACCACTTGGCGGCTCGTGGTGGATTCGTACCAGACAACCGGACTCTTGGCTTCGTCTTCCGTGATTTCCGCAATGCGGCCGCGGACGTATTGGATGTTTGCCTGCTTTCCTCCGCGAACCTTGTATTCCTCGAAGCCTCGCCCCACGGCCCGAAGGTCCATGCAAAAGATCGACGAGGAAACATCGTTATCGTGCTCATTAGCGATCATGGCTTCTTTTACCGAGTGCATGCAGCAGTAGGAAGAGCAGAAGCGGTTGAAGCGAAAATCCCTCGAGCCCACGCACTGGATGAAGGCAATCTTTTTGGCCGTCTGGAAGGTGGCCTTTTTATCCTTCATGGCGTTGATCCGGACTTCGAGCGCCGCCGTTTTTTCGGCCATGCCGTCGTTTGCATCCGGTTTTACCTGGCGGCTGAGCTTTTTATGCTCCTTTTCAAGATCCTCCAGGTCCTTTTCAAAAGCGATATCCGAGGGCCGATCCAGATGCCCCGCCGTCGGTCCGCTGGCACTCAGCAACCGCTCGAACTCGAGGGCCGTCACCACGTTGTCGATTCGATCGTAGCCGTATTCCGGAATGACCGACGGGTCAAAGACCTCATAGCCTGTCGCCACGACGATGGCCCCGACATTCAGCTCGACTTCCTTGTCTTTTTGCTCGAAATCGATCGCTTTTGCCTGGCAGACTTTCGCGCAGACGCCGCACTTTTTCCCCTGGCCGAGCTGGCGGCATTCGGGGGCGTCTATCGTAAAGACCGAGGGAATTCCCTGGGGAAAATATTTAAAAATGGCTTTTCGCTTGCCAAGGCCCGCGTTGTAGACGTCCACCACCATGGTCGGACACTTTTCGGCGCACGAGCCGCAACCGGTGCAAAGATCCTCGTTCACGTAACGGGCCTTCTTTCGCACCTTGACCTTGAAATCACCCATCTCGCCGCTCACCTCTTCTATTTCACTGTAGGCAAGCAGATTGATTCTCGGATGTCGACCGACATCCAGCAGCTTCGGCGAGAGAATTCAGATGGCGCAATCATTGGTGGGAAAGGTCTTGTCCAGTTGGGCCATCTTGCCGCCGATGCTGGGGAGCTTTTCGACCATATGGACCTGGATGCCCATTTCGGCCAAGTCCAGAGCAGCCTGAATGCCGGCGATGCCACCGCCGATTACCAAAACATCGTTGCTCACAATCCACCTCGTACCATTCCCCCCGTTTTTTACGGGGTTGTATTATCCTTATGCGATCTTTTTTTGTCGCACTTATCCCGCGAGCTCAAACCTTAGCCTACCGTGTTTTCAGCAATGAGCGTGATGAGATCCTTGATCTCGAGATCCATGTCCATGGTGCCCAGAGCACAGCTCAGGTGGATCTTGCATTTGGGGCAGGATGTGACCAGAGTGCCGGCTCCGGTGGCTTTGGCTTCCTTTAAACGTTCCACCTGGATTTGCTTGGACCCGGAGGAGCAGTTGGCCCAGCCGCTGGTGCCGCAACAAACGGCGTTTTCCCTGTTTCTCTCCATTTCGGCGAGATGCATATCCGATAAGGCACCGAGGATCTTTCGCGGGCTCTCGTAGATCTTGGCCATGCGCCCGAGGCGACAGGGATCGTGGTAGGTGTAGACTCCGCCTCCGTTTTGGAGCTTCAGAGCGCCATCGGCCACCATCCGTCCCACGAGATCATAGATGTGAACGACTTCAAAGCCCAGCTCTCCCATGTACTGGGGATAATGGTGCTTGAAGGTGTAGTAGCCTTCAGGGCAGCTAAAAACCACTCTCTTTGCGCCCGAATCCCGGATGACCTCGAGGTTGCGCGCGGCCAGCTTCTGGAAGACGTCTCTCTTGCCGTTCCAGAGCATGTCATGGCCGCAGCAGGTTTCAGAGTCGCTCACAACTGGTGTGATCCCAGCGGCGTTGAGGATCTTTATGACTTTTTTGCTGACGGAAAGACTGTCCACGCCAAGATCCCGGAAGATGACATCAAAGTAGGGCATGCACCCGACAAAGAAAAAGGTATCCCCGGTTTGTGCAACATTTCCGGCTTCCCTTGCCCAGTCCGTCTTCTTTTGCTGGATTCCCTGGGTCTGGAGCTCCATGATGCTCTGGAGCATCCCGTGGTGGGAATAAACGGGGGTGGTTCCAAGCTTCCCGGCCTCTTCGCGAAGAGCCCGCATGAATTCCGGAAAGTTTATATTCGTCGGACAACGCTCGTAGCAGCGGCTGCAGGTAAGGCAGGACCACAGCTCGCGGTCCCGAAGGAGCTCATCTCCCAGCTCCAGCAGGGCCTTTTCCACGATGATTCGTGGCGAGAAACTGGGCTGTACCCGCGATACCGGACAGCTTCCGGTACAAACGCCGCAGTCGAGACAGGCATACGTCTGATATGTTTTTACAGCTTCTTCGATATTCATGCAGCCACTCCAAGGGAGGATTTCCCGAGCTTCTTTATTTTGTCGGTAAACGAAGTGACGATACCGGCAAAGCGGGCCGCTTCAGCCGAAGAGACCCATTCCAGTGCCAGGCGCTCATCGTCGATGCCCATCAGCCGGAGCAGCTCGCGAGTCATACCGATGATCCGCTGTGCCTTTTCATTACCGTCCAGGTAATGGCAGTCACCGATGTGTCAGCCACTCACCAGAACGCCGTCGGCCCCGAGCTGGAAAGCCCTCAGAATGAAGTCCGGGGAAACCCGGCCGGAACACATCACCCGGATCACCCGAATGTTCGATGGGTATTGAAATCGGCTGACACCGGCCAGATCCGCGCCGGCGTAAGCACACCAGTTACAGCAAAACGCAATGATCTTGGGCTCGAACTCCGCAGTCATGATCTGTTTTCCTTTATACTCCAATATTTGCAAATTCCTGCACTCGCCTCCGAAGGGGCCTCGGGAATTCATCCCGAGGCCTCGTCATCACTTGCAGAGGGCGGCTTCCACCATAGTCAGCACTTCCCTGTCGTTAAAATGGCGGATGGCCGCTGCCCCGGTGGGACAAGCCACCGCGCACGCGCCACAGCCCTTGCAGAGCGCTTCCTGGATCTCGGAGAGGGAGAGGTCCTCGGTCTTTTTCACCAACTGTGGAGCGCCGTAAGGGCATACTTCGACGCACTTGCCGCAGCCCCGGCACAGACTCTGATCCACGCTGGAGATGACGCCCTCGACCTCGATGGTCTTCTGGGAAAGCACGGTAGCGGCGCGCGCCGCGGCCGCCTGGGCCTGAGCGATGCTCTCATCGATCGGCTTGGGGTAATGCGCCAGACCGCAGACGAAGATACCGTCCGTGGCGAAATCGACGGGCCGAAGCTTCATGTGCACTTCGAGGAAGAACTTATCCTGGCTGAGAGGCACCTTGAACATCTGGGCCAGCTCATCCGCTTCCCTGGTCTCGATGGCGCTGGCCAGGGTGATGAAGTCGGGCGTGAGCGTTATGGGGCGACGGAGCACATGATCCATGACCGTTACCCGGAGAGCGCCACCGTCTGCTTCGGTGACCACGGGCTTGCTCTTCTCGTCGAACCGGATGAAGAGAACACCCTTCTTCCTGGCTTCCCGATAGAGATCTTCCCGCTCACCGTAAGTCCGGATATCTCTATAAAGGATGTAGACATCCATATCCGGATTTCGCTCTTTTAGCTCCACCGCCTTCTGGACCGAGAAGGTGCAGCAGATTCTGCTGCAGTGAGGGCGCTCAGGCTCGCGGGAGCCCACGCACTGGATGAAGACGGCGCTTCCGGCGTTTTTCACCAGATCGCTTTCCCAGGCTTCATCCAGCTCATGCCACCTGAAAACACGATCGCTCTTTCCGTAGAGGTGCTCGGTCGGCTTTATTGAATGAGCGCCGGTTGCAAGAATCGTCGCTCCATGCTCCACTTCCTTGACGTCTCCGTTGGAGGCGACGGCGGACTTGAAGTTTCCGATATAGCCGGATGTGCTTTGCACTCTGGCGTTGAGGTGCACTTCCACGTTGGGATTTTCGTTCACCTCATCGATGAGGCCGGTCAAAAACTCGGGAACGTTTTCACCCTTCCAGGTTTTCTTGAGCTTGCGCCCGTGGCCACCCAGGTGATCGTTCTTTTCTACGATGTGAGCTTTGAAGCCCTGCTTTGCCAGAGTGAGGGCAGCCGTCATACCGGCCACTCCACCGCCCACCACCAGAGCCGTCGGCGTTACGGGCACCGAAGGCATGGGAAGCGGTTCGATGAGAGCCGCGCGGGCAACACCCATTCTCACCAGGTCTTTGGCCTTTTCCGTGGCCTCATCGCGGTCGGAAGCGTGTACCCAGGAGCATTGATCGCGGATGTTGGCCTGCTCGAAGAGGTATTTGTTCAGACTGCTGTTTCGAAGCGTTTCCTGGAACAGAGGCTCGTGGGTGCGCGGGGAGCACGCGGCTACGACCACACGGTTGAGATTCTGATCCTTGATGATGCTCACCAGTTTGTCTTGAGCGTCCTGAGAGCAGGAAAAGAGATTTTCCTGAACATAGGCGACGTTTGGAAGCGTCTTGGCGTATTCGACCACTTCCGGAACGCGAACGACGCTTCCGATATTGATGCCACAGTTGCATACAAAAACACCGATGCGAGGCGGCTCGGCGCTGACATCCCGCTCGGGGGGGAAAGTCTTTTGCTGGACCAGGGTGTTACGGGAGCCGCTGAGGTTGCTCGCCGCGGCTCCGGCGGCAGCCGAGGCTTCCATGACCGAAAGAGGAATGTCCTTGGGACCCTGGAGCACGCCGCAAACATACACGCCGGGATTCGAGGTCGCGACGGGAGAAAAACTGCTGGTGGCGGCGAAACGGTAAGAGTCGAGATCGATATTGAGCTTTCCTGCAAGCTCGCGGGCATCCGGCGAGGATTCCAGGCCCACCGATAGGACCACCATATCGAAATCTTCCGTTACCATCGAGGCGTCTTCGGTTGCGTAAGTCAGCCGAAGGCCGCCGGTTTCGGGAACGGGCTCCACGGTGTGGATGCGGGAGCGCACGAAGCGAATGCCGACTTCCTTTGCGCGGTTGTAGTACTGCTCGAATTCCTTCCCGTAGGTGCGCATATCCATGAAGAAGATAGCGGCGTCGAGGTCTCCCTTGGCATGCTCCTTGGCGATGACCGATTCCTTGATGGCATACATGCAGCAAACGCCCGAGCAGTAGCCGTTGTCGCAGTTGTTGATGTCACGGGAGCCCACGCACTGGAGCCATGCGATCTTTTTGGGATCATGGGAAGCTTCGGCTTTGGCCTTCATGGAGGTAAGACTGCTCTCCATCCCGGCGATCTTCCGAACCAGATCGTCGGCCGGAGCCGTGCCCTTTTCCCCGGCCTGTTTTGCCTGACGCTGCGCCTTGGCAAGGTCCTTTTCGAGATCGGCGATTTCAGCCTTCAACGTTATGACGGAAGGCTGCATCAGATGCCCGGTGGTCGGGCCGCCCGCGCTCAACAGCCTCTCGAATTCCATGGCCGTTACCACGTTGGGATGGTTGGCGTAGTCGTAGGCCTCGAAGCGGCTCGGATCGAAAGTCTTGAAGCCGGAAGCGACAATTACGGCCCCGACTTCGAGATCGATCATCTGCTCTTTCTGATCGTAATTGACGGCACCGACCGGGCAGATTTTGGCGCAGATGCCGCATTTCTTACCTTGGCCCAACTGGCGGCAGTTGGCCGAGTCGATGGCATAGCCAGACGGAATCGCCTGGGCGTAATATTTATAGATGGCTTTGCGCTTGCCGAGACCCGCGTTGTAGGCGTCGATCACAACCGTCGGGCACTTCTCGACGCAGGAGCCGCACGAGATACATTTGTCCAGATCGACGAAGCGCGGTCTCTGACGGACCTTGACATGGAAATGCCCTTCCTCGCCACCCAGATTTTCCAATTCGGAATTGGTAAGTAAATTGATATTCAGGTGCCGGCCGACCTCGACCAGCTTGGGAGAGATAATTCACATAGCGCATTCATTGGTTGGGAAGGTCTTGTCCAACTGAGCCATGCCTCCGCCGATGGCGGGGCCTTTTTCCAGGAGATGGACGTAATACCCCGAATTGGCCAGATCCAGAGCCGCCTGCATCCCCGCGATACCTCCACCGATCACCAAAACTGAACCGATGGTCCCGTTGCCTTGTTCCCTGGTCGTCATACTTCCTCCTGAACGGAAATGATTTGGAGGCGAAAGGTCTTCGTGGTGAAAGACGATTCAATCATGTCAGTCCTGAGCTAGGTACCATTCTCGATCCTACCTCCACCGGATACGTTTTTTCCGGAAAGAGGGCTTCGACATTCCCGATTGGCGCTCCCGGATTCAAGGGCTCGCCGCTGTTCTGGAATCCATGAACTGATTGTAATTTCGAGCACATGATGTCGAGCTTACATAACCTGTACCCGAAGAGTTGTCAAGAGAACTTGCACGTTCCGGAGCGGCTCCTCCGGCCGATGAATCCAGTCAGGGAAAAGCTCGACAGCAACGGAGGCCTTGTAACGAGAGCCGCTCCTTCCTGAATCTTCTTCCACAAAACCATGGCCGTTGCAAGGGTAATGTGAATTTGTTTTCACATACTCAGAACGTGCCCCTGTCTATGCCCATCGAACACACCCACGACGCTCGCCGCCACAAGAGCCTTGTTGACTTTGGCCCTTTGCCGCGGATATGCTTTTGCTTGGTGTTCGAATTATTCTATTCATAAATGAGTGCCGAAGGAGACTCCATGACCGAACTGCTAAAGAAGGCCTTCGAGGCCGTCTCGAAGCTCCCTCCGGAAAGCCAGGATGCCATAGCCGCAAGAATGCTCATGGATCTGGAGGAGGAAAGCCGCTGGGATGAAGCCTTTGCCAAATCCCAGGATGAACTGGCCCGGATGGCCGACGAAGCCATTGGCGAATTCAAAGCCGGGAAAACGGTTCCGCTTGAAAATATCCTATGATCTCCCGTGCAACCAGAGGCTTTTGGAAGGCTTATCGGGAGCTTCCCACCGATGTCAGGACGCATGCCCGGAAGGCCTATCGTCTCTGGTTGCGTGACCCCCGCCACCCTTCGCTCCAGTTCAAGAAAGTGCATTCAATACGCCCGATCTACTCGGTGCGCATTGGGGTTAACTGCAATACCCGTGAACGAATGACTATTCAGTGACATGCCGGCCTCTTATCCGCTGGTTCCCAAGCTCCAGCTTTGGAACCCACGTCCGCGAAGCTCCGGCTTCGCGAGGCTGCTAACGGCACATGGAAGTAGGCTGGCACCGGAAGCTGGAGCTTCCGGGATTGCGTTCCCAAGCTGGAGCTTGGGAACGAGCAGTGAATCCTCCCCCTTAGTGTTTCTCGGATATCTATCTGTCTAGCCGGGCACCTGAAAGCTTGTATTGAGGCCCCTCATGGCGCTTTCCAGATCCTCGGCCCGGACGACTACGGAAATGGAAGAGATGGCGCAGCTCATGGCCATCGGCCTGATGGCTTCGGAATGCAGAGCGCCCACCAGAGAGTTGGTGATCCCGTAGCGGTCGCCGAAATGCGGCCCATGAAGGGATATGGCCACCATGTTCGTCCGGTGGACGGGTTTGACCTCGGGCAGATGGTGGGCCAGGATTTCACCCACCTGTTCGCAGTGAGCGCCCGCGAAGCAAAAGGCGCACAGCAGCGTATCCTGCCGGCCGGGATGGGCCACCAGGAAAGGCAGCTTGATTCCCATGCCGTCCAGAGCCTTCATGGCCGTCCCGAGGCCGTCCAGCCTCGAATGAGGAACTGCCAGGCTCCAGAGATCGAGATCCGGCTGCTGCAAGATATTGTAGACCTTGATGACAGGCTCCTGATAGGAGCAGATGATCTCCTTCAGGACCTGCTCCTTCCCCTTATAGGCGGCATGCCAATCATAAGGGGAATGGTAGGTGGGAAATTCGAAGGCATCAAAAAGACCGTCTATCACCGTCCCCGTATCCATGGAGGAAACAAGGACCGACATGGCTGACGGGGAGCTTGCGAAGCCCTGCACACGGATGTTTTCTTTCGCCAAAAGCTCCATCAGCGCGCCAGGCACATGAGGCTTCTGATCATGGGGGAAGATGGAGAGGATACTCATATCCGATTCCAGCTTCACCACACTTTCACGGTCCACCTTCAGAAGGAAGTAACTGGAAAAACTATCGGCGTTTTCGGTGCACAGGGCAGTGGCGGAATCCCCGTTACCGATGTCCGCCATGTGCGTCACGTAGTTGAGGTTGATGCGGTCCGCAGCCAAGCGGTAGCAGACCCCCGGCAGAGCGTTCTCACCGTTGAGTGTGGAAGAAGTCAGGTGAGAACGCCCCTCCAAGATTTTGATGCCTCCGAGTCTTATTTTGGTCATTGCCTCTGCAAGCCTCTACAGGAAGAGTCTCTCCACGGCGGTAACCAGGGACTGAGTATCCACGGGCTTCGGAATGTAGTCGTCGGCTTCCATCGACATGCCGTCGGCATGGGTGTAGGTGGTGGTCTGGACCGCTTCACCCACGGCCGTGAGCAGGATAATGGGGATGTCCCGGGTTGAGGCGCTTTTTTTCAGCTCGGCGCACAGGGTGTAGCCGTCTTTTCGGGGCATCATGACATCCAGTACCAGGGCATCGGGCCGGCGCACCTTGATGGATTCCTCACCTTCTATGCCATCATATGCCTTGCCTACTTCAAAGCCCTTGCTCTCGAGCATCATCCCAACGGTTTCCAGCATGTCAGGATCATCATCAACGATCAGAACGTATTTTTTAGACATTTGAGCTCCTCCTAAAGTCAAAAAAGTTAGTTGAGTGTTTTCGGGCACGTGTGTTTCCAGTCGCTCTCAGTTGACCGAGGGCCTCGGATAGAGGCCGGCGGCTTCCACTATTTCCGGAACCTTCTCTTCCCATTCGATGGCCATGATGTGAAAGCCACGAACGCCTTCTTCCTGCTTCAATTCCTCGATCTGCTCGATGAGCATCTTGATGCCTTCCGAGGCCTGCTTATCCTTTGGAACTCCCTGCAAGCGCTTCACGACCGAATCGGGAACATCCATTCCGGGCACGCGATTTTTCATGTACTTGGCCATGCCCACGTTCTTCATGGGGGTGAGGCCGGCCAGGATCGCCACTTTTTCATGGAGGCCCAAAGCCCGCACCTCTTTCATCCACGCCTTGAACTTATCCATATTGTAGATGCACTGGGTCTGGATGAACTGGGCTCCGGCCTCCACCTTCTTGGCCAGGCGCAGCGCGCGGATCTCGAAGGGGTCGGCGAAGGGATTTTCCGCCGCTCCGATGAACATATTGGGACGATGCTCGTGCATTTCGAACCCGCCCTGCAAACGTCCGTCATCGCGCATCATCTTGACCGTCTGGATGAGCTTCGTGGAATCGTAGTCGAAGACGTTGACGGCGCTGGGATGATCGCCGAAGCGCTGATGGTCGCCCGTTAGGCACAAAACGTTGCTGATGCCGAAGGCCGTGGCGCCCAGGATGTCGCTCTGAAGGGCGATGCGATTACGGTCGCGCGTAACCATCTGCAGGACCGGCTCGAGGCCCATGAGCTTCAGACGTATGCAGGAGGCCAGGCTGCACTGGCGCACCACGGCGGTCTGGTTGTCCGTTACGTTGATGGCATCCACGTGGTCCTTGATGAGCTCCGCCTTCTTGGCAATTCCCTCCGGGTTTCCGTTTCGCGGGGGACCGCACTCCGACGTGACGGCATATTGTCCCGACTTGATGATCTTTTCCAGTTTGCTAGGGGTCGTCGTCATGGCCTTACATCCTCCCTTGTGATTTCGCGAGGTCCGCCGTCACGGCTGGCAATCCAGTCCTTGTCCTCGGAGGGGTGAGCGAACCGATCCAGTTGTCCCATTTTCTTCAGCCGTTCGTAGATGAGATGCCATCCGCAGGGGACATCCCGGCCGAGCACAATGCTGATTTCGCACTTGCCGTCCTCGGAGCCGCCGCAGGGGCCGTTCAGCATTCGTTTGGAACAGCGGGCGATGGGGCAGATGCCTCCCGTCGTTGCAAGGACGCACTGGCCGCATGCCTGACAGCGCTCACTCCAGACTCCCTGCTCCAGGGTGACCCCGATGAAACAGGTGTCCACGCCGGGGAAGATCACTTTCTCGCCGAAATTTTCCGCCATGTACTGGATTCCGGCGCCGCAGGCCAGAGAGACCACGGCGTCGTACTTATCGATCTGGTCATCTATCGGCTGGAAGTATTCCTTGTCGCACTGACGGGTAAGGCTGACCTCGTCGATCTCCATGCGCTTTCCTTCCTGCATGAAGTGCATCCTCAGGGCCGACGCCAACACTTCGACTTCTTTCAAGCCACCGGCTTCACACACCGCAACGCACCCGTTGCAGCCGGCCACCAGGACCTTGTTCAGGTCCTTGATCATGTCGATGATTTCACCAATGGGCTTCGGTTTTGCTACGATCATGCGGCCACCTCCTTTATCGCCCCACCCGTTTTCACGGGGTTGGGACCCAATTGCCTAACTTTTTCGGTCATTTCCCTGGCAATCTCGGCAAACCTCGGGCCCATGCCCGCGGACAGGTTATACATGGCAACCCGTTCGGGGTTTGCTCCGATGTTCGCCAGAAGCTGCTTTACGTAATTTACCCGTTTTTTTGCCCGCAAATTGCCGGCCTGATAGTGACAATCTCCTTCCAGGCATCCCGCGACAAAGACCCCGTCCGCTCCCCTCTCGAGAGCTTTCATCAGGTGGATAATGGCCACCCGCCCCGTACAGGGCACCTTGACGATCCGGACATTGGTCGGATAGCTCAGTCTCATCGAACCTGCCAGGTCCGCTGCTGAGTACGCTCAATAGGTGCAACAGAAAGACACAATTACCGGTTCGAACTGTTCCATCAGATCACTCCTTCTAAAAGGACATCCACCTTAATCATGATTTGATCGTCGCCGTAATGGGCCAGATGGATAGCCTTGGCCGGACATTCCGAAGCACAGATGCCGCAGCCGTGACAGACGGCCTCATTGATCTCCGAGACGTCGTCCTTGTTGATCCGCGGAACTCCGTACGGACATCTGCGGACACACACAAGGCAGGCGGCGCAAAGCGCGGGATCGACCCTGGCGACCGCTCCGCCGACCGTCTGATCCGTCGCCGCCAGGAAGGAGGAGGCTCGGGATGCGGCGGCCAGGGCCTGAGCGATGGACTCGGTTAAGAGCTTCGGGCCGTGGGCCGTACCGCAGAGGTAGATGCCCTCCGAGGAAAAATCCACCGGGCGCAGCTTGGCGTGAGCCTCGATGAAGAACCCGTCCGCATTGCGCGGAACCTTAAGGAAGGACGCCAATTCCTCCGTGTCCACCGCCCGCGTCGAGGCGCTCAGAATCACGGCGTCGGCCTTCATCTTTATGGGCCGCCTCAGCACATGGTCCGTGAAGGTCACGAAGAGGTCATCGCCCATGGGAGTAACCTCGGGAGGCTGCTCATGGCTGTAGCGGCTGAAGAGGACTCCTTTCTTTCTGGCTTCCGTGTAGTAATCCTCGAGCATGCCGTACATGCGCATATCCCGGTAGAGAATGACGATTTCCATCTCGGGATTGAGCTCCTTGAGGTGCAGGGCATGCTTCACCGCTCCCTGGCAGCAGATGCGGCTGCAATTGGGACTTTCTTCGTTGCGCGACCCCACGCACTGAATCATGAAGACCCTGTTCCAGCCCGCGACCTGATTGGCCTTCTCTTCGGCCAGGCGCCCCAGCTCGAGCTGGGTCATGACCTTGTAGCTCTCGCCGTAGAGGTATTCCCTTGGCTGATATTCCTGAGCTCCCGTTGCGACGATGGTCACTCCATGGTCTATCTTGCGCTCATACATACCGGGGCCGACCAGGAGCTCCGTCGTGAAGTTACCCTTGTAGCCGGTGTACCCGACCACCAGGGCCTCGGTGAGGACCTGGATGTTATCGCTGCCGCGCACTTCATCGATAAGGCCGTCCAGGTACTTTTGAACGTCCAGGCCCTCGATGGTGTGCTGGACATGCCGCGCCATTCCGCCCAGATCCTTTTCCTTTTCGACGAGGACGGTTTCGAATCCCTGCTTGGAGAGACTCAGAGCCGCGTTCATACCGGCGGCGCCTCCGCCGATCACCAGTGCCCGTTGATTGATCTCGAGGGGCGTTTCAACGAGAGGCTTCAAGAGCGTGGAGCGGGCCACGGCCATGCGGATGAGGTCCTTGGCCTTTTGGGTTGCGAGCTCATGCTCCTTCTGATGCACCCAGGAATCCTGGTCGCGAATATTGGCCATCTCGAAGAGATACTTGTTGAGACCGCACGCCTTGAGAGTCCCCTGGAAAAGCGGCTCGTGCGTTCGAGGCGAGCAGGCGGCCACCACCACCCGGTTGAGGCCTTCTTCCTTGATGACCTTGCGCATCTTCTCCTGCGTATCCTGAGAGCAGGTGAAGAGGTTGTCTCCGGTATAGACCACGTTGGGAAGGGAGGCGGCGTAGGCGGCCAATTCCTTCACGTTCACCACCGAGGCGATATTGATACCGCAGTTGCAGACAAAGACTCCGATACGCGGCTCCGCGTCCTTGATATCGATCTCGGGCGGCGTTTCACGCACCTGGACCCGCGTCCCGCGAGAATCCGCCAGGTCGATGGCCGAGGCGCACGCGGCGGCACTGGCTTCCATGACCGAAGAAGGAATGTCCTTGGGGCCCTGGAAGAGGCCGCAGGTATAGACACCCCTTCTTGTCGTATTGACCGGGCTGAAGGCGTTCGTTTCCGCAAATTTATACTTGTTCACCTCGACGCCGAGCTTTTTCGCGAGCTCCGCCGTTTCGGGCCTCACTTCCATGCCGACCGAGAGCACGACCATGTCGAACTCTTCCTCGCGCATCAGCCCGTCTTCGGTGGCGTACTGGATTCTCAGATCCCCGTCCTCCGAAACCGGATCGATGGTGTGGACGCGCGAGCGAATGAAGCGGACTCCGTATTCATCCTTGGCACGGTTGTAATACTTCTCGAAATCCTTCCCGTGAGAGCGGATGTCCATCATGAAGATGGCGGTATCGAGAGGCTCCGCGCTGTGCTCCTTGGCGACGATGGCCTCCTTGATGGCGTACATGCAGCAGATGCCCGAGCAGTAGCCGTTTTCGTTCCTATTGGTGTTGCGCGAGCCGACGCACTGTATCCAGGCGATCTTCTTCGGCTCCTTGTGGTCGGAGGGCCTCACCATGTGGCCCATGTACGGGCCGGAGGCGCTGAGAACCCGCTCGAACTCGAGGCTCGTGATCACATTGCGGTGCTGGCCGTAGAGATAGGTTTCCCTGGTCGGATCATAGGTCCTGGCACCGGGGGAAAGGATCACGGAGCCCACATCGAGCACCCGCTCGACGGCTTTTTGCTCATGATCGATAGCTCCGGCGGGGCAGGCGGTCACGCACTGGTAACATTCCGAGCACACACCGCAGTTGAGGCAGCGCTGAGCTTCCTTGCGCGCCTGCTCTTCCGTGAAGCCGAGCTGCACTTCATTGAAGTTATCGATCCGTGCTTCGGGAGAGAGGAGAGGCATCCGCTCCCGCCCAATGACATCGTAGCCTTCCGTCTTGATCCCCTCGAGGGCATGCCATTCCTTCTCGCGGCCCGCCTTCAGATCCTCGCCCTGGATGAAGCGCTGGATCGAGATGGCGGCCTGCTTTCCGGCTGCAATGGCTTCGACCACCGTCTTCGGACCCGATACCGCATCGCCGCCCGCAAAGATGTCGGGATCGTTCGTCTGAAGAGTAAGCGGATCGACCTGCATGGTTCCCCACTTGCTCAGGGTACAGGCGCATTCGGAAGTAAGGCATGCCCAGTCGGATTCCTGGCCTATGGCGGGAACCACGGCATCTACTTCTATAATGAATTCAGAGCCCGCAACCGGTTTCGGACGGCGCCTGCCGCTCGCATCCGGCTCACCCAGCTCCATCTTCACGCACTCGATGGCCGTGGCCCGGCCGTTATTCGAGATGATCCGCGTGGGATTGGTGAGGGTCATGATCTCGATGCCTTCTTCGTGGCATTCTTCGATCTCTTCATGATTGGCGGGCATTTCATCGTAGCTGCGCCGATAGATGATGAAAGGCTTCTTCGACCCCGTGCGCAGGGCTGTCCGCACCGCGTCCATGGCTACGTTGCCGCCGCCGACGACCGCGACGCGATCTCCGAGGGGAATGGTCTTTCCCAAATTCACGTCCCGCAGGAATTCAACCCCGGGGAAAACCCCCGGCATATCTTCGCCTTCGACTCCGAGCTTCTTGCACTCATGAGCCCCGATGCCGACGAAGATGGCCTTGTAGCCCTGCTCCCGCAACTGAGCGACGGTGATGTCCTTTCCGATTTCGACTCCCGTTTTGAACACCACGCCCATGTCGCGCATGACTTGAATTTCAGCTTCGATGATGTCCCGAGGCAGCCGGTAGGAAGGAATGCCGACACTCAGCATGCCGCCCAGGACCGGGAGCTTCTCGAGGACCGTTACCCGGTAGCCCTCGATGGCGAGGAAGAAGGCACAGGAAAGCCCCGCCGGTCCCGACCCGATGATGGCAACCTTTTCTTCCCGTTGCGGCTTGCATACGGGGACGTAGCGGGTTTCGGCATTCAGGTCCAGGTCCGCCACGAAGCGCTTGATGGAATCTATGGCAACGGGCTCATCCACCAGGCCTCGGGTACAGGCCCCTTCGCACGGATGGTGGCAAACGCGGCCGCAGATGGCGGGGAGCGGATTCTCCTGCTTTATGAGCTTCAACGCTTCCTGGTATTTCCCTTGAGCCACCAGGGCCACGTAGCCCTGAACGCTGATGTGAGCGGGACAGGTGGCTTTACAGGGGCTGGTGCCCTTTTTGTCGATGGCGAAAGCACCGGGAACGGCTTGCGGGTAGCGCTTGTAGGCCGCCTTCCGGATGGAGAGGGCTTCGTCGAATTCATTTCCGAGCTGGACCGGACAAACGGCGGCGCATTCACCGCAGCTGGTACACTTCGAACGGTCGATGTAGCGTGGATTCTGAACGACGGTAGCCTTGAAATTCCCCACATCGCCTTCGAGGGCTTTTAGCTCCGTCAGGGTGAGGAGCTCGATGTTGGGATGACTGCCCGCTTCCACGAGCTTTGGGGATATGATGCACATGGAACAGTCGTTGGTGGGAAAGGTTTTGTCGAGCTGCGACATGGTCCCGCCAATGGCCGAGGCTTTTTCCGTCATGTAGACGTAGTAGCCCGAATTGGCAAGGTCCAAAGCGGCCTGGATGCCGGCGACGCCACCTCCCACAACCATGACCGAACCAACGGTATTTTTTTGCTTGGCTTCCATCATGCTTATACCTCTAAGATGTTGGGGAGCTTGTCCTCCCAGCCGATAGTGGAGACGAGTACACCGCTGCATCCGGTCTCTTTGAGAGCGGAAACGAGCTCGCCGGCGATGCGGACACACTCGCGGACTTTGTCCGGAGCCTTCTGAATACGCAAAATGAGGTCGTTGGGAATATGGACGTGATCGAGGTGCCGGTCCATATAGCGGGCCATACCGACCGATTTCAGCAGCAGCACGGTGGGAATGATTTTCGCGCCGCGATCGGCGATGCGCTTCATGAAGCGGGTGAAGGGCTGCAAGTCGAAAACGGGCGGCGTGATGAAGAACTGAACCCCGGCGGCCATTTTCCTGTCCATTTCCTCGATTTCGAGATCCAGAACCCCGCCGCTCGCTCCCGCGTTGACGGTCGAGCCCACGCAGAACTTGGGCGCCCCTCTAAGCTCGATGCCCGCCATGTCCCGGCCGCTTTGGAGCTTCTGGACCGCCTGGAGCAGTTCGAGCAGGTCGATGTCGTGAACGGCGCGAGTCTTGTGATGGTCGCCGAAGCTCGGATCTTCCCCCAGGGTGGCCATCACGTTGGTGATCCCCAGGGCCTGAGCCGCCAGCAGATCGGCTTGCAGCGCGAGGCGGTTGCGGTCACGGCAGCAAGTCTGCATGACCGTTTCCAGCCCTTTGCCCTGCAACAACATGCACCCCCCCAGTGAGCTCATCTTCATAACGGCGTTGCTCATCTCGGGGACCACGAAAGCGTCCACTTTCCCTTTCACCCGAGTGGCATTGGCCACCATCAAAGATACGTCCACTCCTTTCGGGGGCTCCATCTCAGCGAGGATCAGGAATTCCCCCGTGGCCAGTTTTTCATGCAAGTTCATAAACTCTCCTCCCGAATGTGGTGCTGCGATTTTCTTTCAGCGCCCGGCCCCCCCTGCCCGCCGGCTCTCCTCGATTGCGCGGAGCCGGCAGCCGGAAGCCCTGCACGGAAAGCTAGAGATACGACCGCGCCATGGCATTGGATATGGCGAGCATGAGCTCATCCATTCCGAAGGATTTGACGTGGTAGTAAAAGATGCCTTTCTTCCGGATGCGGCTTTCTTGCTCCGGGTTGTTTTCCTCCGTGGTGATGATGATGGGTACGTTACGGCAAAGCCCCTTGATGATGGAGATAGCCTCGTACCCGATCCCGTGCGTGAGGCAGAAGTCCAGGACCAGAACGTTGACTTTCTCGCTCTGGAGGATCATCAGGACGTCTTCGAGGTTATCCGCGACCTTGACTCCGTAACCCTTTTCCCCCAGCCACGGGTCGAGGGTCGATGCCAGCTTGGCGCCGGGTTCAGCGATCAACAACGTTGCACACTTTCCCACCATGACCCTATCCAGCGTAAAAAGAGGTTGACACCAAAATTCAACGACTTCTCTATGTTACAAGGGTTGTGCCAAGGGGCGCAAAAGAGGGATATTGCAATTTTTTTCACTACATAGGCAGAAGGACAGCTTGGGAGGGACACGGAGGGCTAAGGGGCAGAATGCCACGTCCTCGATGATGGAAAGGTGGTTAAGCTACTTGATTTCCTGAAATAGTGTAAACAATGGGGAAAAATACCCCAAACCCCGAAATGACCACAGCGACCTCATTTATTCCGGCTCCCAGGCTCCTCAGCGGACGAGCCGAATCCCGTCCGTATTCGTTTGGTCCTTCAGATCCCCGGCCCGCAGCCGGGAAGCAGCCCATCGACCGCAGCGCGATACGGCTCATGTTGCGCTTGACCCTTGTGAAAAAGAGTGTAATATTGCCTTCAATTGTAACCCTGACCGATCTTGGCCAACTTCTTGTATCGTGGTGCTTTCCGACTTTCAATGTTCAGGTTGCCGCTCAGAAATGGAGCACCCTTCCGTGACGGCTCACGGAGGGCATCCTCGAGAATAACCTTTTAAATCAGGTGCCGGATCCCACCAAGGGGTCCAGCCCGAGCTATTCGGTTGAGATCAATGGAACGCTCTATTTTGCAGCCAATAACGGGACCAACGGGAAAGATCCGTGGAAAAGCGACGGCACGGCTCTGGGCACCGTGATGGTAGGGGATTTGAACCTTTATGGAGACAGCAGCCCCTCTTATTTGACCGTTATCGATAACAAGCTCTTCTTTGCTGCAACGGATTGGTACTATGGTACCGAGCCGTGGGTAGCCGCTTCTGCCACTCTGGTCGATCTGGTCTCTTTAACACATCCAGCGGAGTCATCGAATCGTGGGCGTGGAGCTTTGGAAATGGAAGCGAAAGCCGTGCAAAGAACCCGGTTATCACCTATACCACACCGGGAGTCTATCGCCTCGGCCTGACCGTTACCGGCCCCGGAGGAACGGCCCGAAAGAGCGTGCGGGTGCAGGTGAGATAAAAAGACGGGCTCTGCGCTCGGTGGGCTCCGGTTCGGCCGGACTTTATGGGCCACCGCCCGAAAAAAGAGCCCTGCCGGGCACAAAGCCTGGAAGAAGAGCCGCATACAGGCGGATGGCTTGCCACTCCGGCATCGGATCAGGATAAAATCAAAGTTTATGCCTACAAGAGGAGCCTTCCCATGCGACGATTCCATTCCTATGGCCCCGTGGACTGTGAACGTCATTTCTGCGTAGAGCGCAGGGATCTCGTTCATAATTGCCTGAATTACCTGATTGATGATCCCGTGAAAGGCGGGCACTACTTCACTATTTGGGGTCCGAGGCAGACGGGGAAAACGTGGCTGATGAGGGAGGTCGTCAAGGAAATCAAGTCTCGCCATGGCGATATGTTCCTGATCGGTACCATGTCCATGCAGGGCGTGGTCATGGAAGACGATGAGCCCGACGATGCCTTCTTGTTGCGCGTGCCTTTGCTGATGCATCGAGCGTTTTGCCTGGAGATGCAGGCACCGCGAAAATGGGAGGACTGGCCGCGCCTGTTTGCCGCGGACAAGGGGCTTTTCCGCAAACCGGTCGTTCTTCTCATAGACGAATTTGACAGCCTCCGTCCACAGGTGATCGACCGTTTGGTACGCCTCCTTAGAGACGTATATCTCAACAGGGATGGCTACTGGCTCCATGGTCTCGCTCTAATCGGCATTCGCGCGGTTCTTGGCATCGAAAGCCAACGAGGCTCTCCCTTCAATATCCAACGGTCACTCCACGTCCCGAATCTGACGGCAGACGAGGTGAGAGAGCTCTTTAAGCAGTACGGGGAGGAATCGGGTCAAGGGATTGATCCCGCGGTGGTGGAAAAGGTCTATGGGGTTACCCGTGGCCAACCGGGATTGGTTTCCTGGTTCGGTGAGCTTCTGACCGAGAAGTTCAATCCGGGCAAAAACAGCCTCATTGACATGAAAACATGGGAGAGAACCTACGCCAGAGCTTGCACGACGGAATGGAACAATACGGTCCTCAACATCATCAAAAAGGCACAGGGCGAGTACAGGGAGCATATTCTCGATTTGTTCGCAAGGTCGGATATCCCGTTCACCCTTCGTGCCGACTGGTGCAACTATCTCTACCTGCACGGTATCATCGACTATGAGGAAGCCATCGATTCAAACGGCAGGGAGGTTGAAATCTGCCGGTTTTCATCTCCCTTTGTCCAACGTTCCATCTACGATGCCCTCACCCACCACCTGGTTGGCGGTCATACGCCGGTTCTGGCCCTGGAACCGCTGGATGATCTCTCGGATGTATTCGACCAATCCTCTCTCGGCGTACCGGGTCTCATCCGACGCTATAAGGACTACCTCAAGCGGCTGAAGGCGAAGGGCCTGAGTCCCTGGAAGGAACAGCCCAGACGAGCGGACATGCATCTGACCGAAGCGGTTGGGCATTTTCACCTTTATGCATGGCTTCGAGGTGCAGTGGGCAGGTATTGCGTTATCAGTCCTGAATTCCCCACGGGAAACGGTAAAGTCGACCTGCATCTCAATTGCAGCGGAAAGACCGGAATCATAGAGATCAAGAGCTTCACGGATGTCCGGCAGGCCAGGGATGCCGTCCGACAGGCAGCAGGATATGCCGCCCGGCTTGGCCTTGACTCGGTAGCCCTGGTCCTGTTTGCACCCGTGGAAGATGAAAGCGTGCTGGAGAAGCTTTCAGGAGAACAATCCGTGGATGGAGTGCTGGTGCATGCTTTTGCCATCGAGTGCTGCTGACTCCACGCTGCATCTTTTCGTCCATTATGCCGGCACTGCTTCAGTTTGATGAAAGCTCTTAACCTCATCATTCTGGAACGTTATGATCGAAAGGCTGTTCAGGAAAGTGCCCTTTTTTCTGTGGTACCCTATACTCCCCTACGCTGGTGGCCTTGAAAAGGGCATTCATTTTTTGCGGATTTCCTGAGTAACATTTTGATTCTCATCGCCTTTGGTGTTCCATTAAACTGAAGCAGTGCCAACAAGTTGCCCGTGTCACCCGTGGAAAATACCCCAAACCCCGATAATGACCACAAATACCCCGGAGCTCAATGTTCTTCCTCTTGCACATCATCAAAATGCGTAATAGCTTCAAGCATCATTTCTCGTGTGCAGCTTTTGTGGATCCCAAAGGGGACGGAAAGTAGAATATGGAAACCGATATTTCCAGATACCGCATGAACCAGGAAGTCAAAATAGTGCTGGTGCGCAATTCCGTGGATCTCAGTAAATTGAGCTATTCATGCACCGGCGGCGCTGTCTATTTATATGGCGACCTGAGGAAAGATCCCAGCGGGTCTTTGACGGCTCTCGACGTGGAGAATTTACTTGCCGAATTGTCTCGTTTGCCTAATGTCAGGTACATACAATGTGATTTCCAGGAATGGTCCGTCAGCTCCGAATACGGGATATGGAAGGTATCCAGGAAAAAGAAAGCTTACTATGCTCCCTCTGAAGAAGAAAAGACGATAACCATCGACGATACTGACTCAGAAGCGGAATCATCTGAACGCTAAATGCTTACATCGAAAGATATCCGAGCTTCCTCTCGTGGGCTCGTGGAGTACACCTTATGAGCATCGGAAAAGTCCTGTCCTCCCTGCGTTTTTTTCGGCCTAGCCAGGAGAGCGGACAGTGTCGGGAAGAAAAACTGGCCGGAGGTTGGGGGGAGCTCCGCTGTGGGGGCAGGAATTGGGAGGAAATGCACCGGAGCCGGTGGCAGTACGATAAGGTTGTTCGGTCGACTCATGGGGTCAATTGCACCGGGTCCTGCTCGTGGAACGTCTACGTCAAGGACGGGATCATCGTCTGGGAAACCCAGAAGGTGGACTACCCGGGGCACGGGCCTCACATGCCGGATTACGAGCCCCGCGGATGCCCTCGGGGGGCCACTTTTTCCTGGTACGTGTACAGCCCGGTGCGGGTCAAATACCCTTATGTGCGCTCCGTTCTTCTGGAATTGTGGCGGGAGGCTCTCGCGGCCCATTCCGATCCGGTTGCCGCCTGGGAAAGCATCGTTGAAGATCCTGTCAAAGCCAGGCGCTACCGGGAGGTACGAGGTCAGGGAGGATTCGTTCGGGTGTCGTGGGATGAAGCTTCCGGGCTCATCGCGGCGTCTCTCGTGCACATTGTTCGAAAGTACGGTCCGGACCGCATTTTCGGCTTTTCTCCCATTCCCGCCATGTCCATGGTCTGCTATGCCTCGGGTGCACGCTTTCTCTCCCTCATCGGGGCTCCCATGGTGAGCTTCTACGACTGGTACTGCGATCTCCCGCCGGCTTCGCCCCAGATTTGGGGCGAACAAACGGATGTTCCCGAAAGCGCCGACTGGTACCATTCCACCTACATGATCGTCTGGGGAACCAATCTGCCCCAGACCCGCACACCGGACGCTCATTTCTATACGGAAGCCCGATACCGCGGAGCCAAAGTGGTGGCCGTCGCGCCCGACTACGCCGAATACGTGAAGTTCGCCGACACGTGGCTGCCCGCCAAAGCGGGGACGGACGGGGCTCTTGCCATGGCCATGACCTTCGTTATCCTGAAGGAATTCTACCTGGACCGGCAATCGGAGTATTTCACGGATTACGCCGGGAGATTCACGGATCTTCCCTTTGTGGTGGTGCTCGGGCGCGAGGGCGACTCCTACGTTTCCAGCCGCTTCCTGCGGGCGACGGACCTTGGGCTCGATATCCCCAATGGGGAATGGAAGACTGTGCTTTTCGACTCCCGCAAAAAAATGTTCGCCGTACCCAACGGGAGCATCGGCTTTCGCTGGGGCGAGGAAAACGGGAAGTGGAATCTGCATTTGAAAGATTCGGGAGATGAGGCGGAGCTTGATCCGCTTTTGAGCTTTTCCGATGAAAACGAGGGCTGGGCTTCCGTTAGACTTCCGCTTTTCGAGCTCACGGGCTCCAGTGTCAGAGTGGGAGCCGTTCCGGTCAAGAAGGTCGAGGTGAAGGGCAATGGCTGGGGGCGCCATGAAACAATCCTGGTTACCACGGTATTCGATCTAATGGCAGCCAACCTGGGCATAGACAGAGGCCACCGCGACGCAGGTCCGGATTGCACGGACGACTACCATGATCCCAGGCCCTTCACACCCGCATGGCAGGAATCCATCACGGGAGTTCCCCGGAGCGACGTGATCCGGGTAGCCCGTGAATTTGCCGAGAACGCTGAAAAGACCCGCAGGAAATCCATGATTTTCCTCGGGGCAGGCACCAACCACTGGTACCACTGCGATGCAACCTACAGAGCCATCATCAACCTCACGACCCTCTGCGGATGCCAGGGAGTGAACGGAGGCGGCTGGGCTCACTATGTCGGACAGGAGAAGATCCGCCCCCTCGCCGGCTGGTCCACACTGGCTTTCGGGCTCGACTGGAGCCGGCCGCCGCGCCAGCATAACGGAACGTCTTTCTTCTATTTCGCAACGGACCACTGGCGCTATGAGAACCTCAAGCCCGACCAGCTCCGCTCGCCGGTCTATGGAAAAAGCGGCGACGACCGGAGCCACCCCACCCACCTAGCCGACTATAACGTCATTGCCGCCAGGCTGGGCTGGCTTCCTTCCTATCCTCAGTTCGACCGTAACCCGCTCGAAGTCTGCCGGGAAGCGGAGGAAAACGGAGCGCTCACAGACGAGGCCATTGCCGCCTATGCCGCGGAGAAGCTAAAGACGGGAGCCATGAAATTCGCCGTCGAAGATCCGTGCAACCCGGTTAATTATCCGCGAATGCTCTTCTTGTGGCGGGCGAATCTGCTCGGGGCAAGCGGCAAGGGGCACGAGTATTTCCTCAAGCACCTCCTGGGAGCCGCAAATTCAGTCTTGAACGAGGAAAATCAGGACCCGGAGGCGGGGCCTCGGGAGATGGTCGTCAGGGAAGCCGATCCCAACGGCAAGCTGGATCTGCTGGTAACTCTCGAGCTGCGCATGAACACGAGCGCCCTCTATTCGGACGTAGTCCTCCCGGCGGCCGGCTGGTACGAGATGCACGACCTCAGCACCACGGACCTGCACCCCTTCATCCATCCGTTCAACCCGGCCATAGATCCGCCCTGGGAGACCCGCACCAACTGGGACCAGTTCAAGGCCATAGCCGAAAAATTCTCCGAGCTCGCCGCCGTACACCTGGGAGTGCGGAAAGACCTGGTGGCGACGCCTCTCCTCCACGATTCCCCCGGAGAAATCGCTCAGCCCCCGGGAAAGGTGAAGGATTGGAGGAAGGGCGAAGTCGAGGCCATTCCCGGCAAGACCATGCCCAGCCTCAAGGTGGTCACGCGCGATTTTCCCAACACCTACCGCATGATGACGTCCCTCGGTCCCTTGGTGCCAAAGCTGGGCATCGGCGCCAAAGGCGTTTCCTGGAACGCCGCCGAAGAATACGAAGATCTGAGAGAGCGGCTGGGGGCGGTCGAAGCTCCCGGCATCAGCAAGGGCATGCCCGAGCTTTTGACGGCGAGACAGGCGGCCGAAGCCATCCTGACCCTTTCCCCCGAAACCAACGGTAAGACGGGCGTCAAGTCATGGCTGGGGCTGGAGAAGCGCACCGGGCTGCAGCTCACGCACCTCAGCTCCGCAGAGGAAGGTGAGCGCTACACTTTCGCAAACCTCGACGCCAGGCCGCGTAGGGTCATGACCAGTCCCACCTGGAGCGGCATCGAAACGGAAGCGCGCACTTATTCGGCCTTCGTTATGAACATCGAAGAGAAGATCCCCTTCCGGACGCTCACGGGCCGGGCCCAATTCTACCAGGATCACGAATGGATGCTCGCCTTCGGTGAGGGATTACCCATTTTCCGGCCTCCCCTCGATATGGAAGCTCTCGGCTCGACCCGCGTGGCCGGCGTTCGAGAGCCGGGCAGGGAAATAGTCCTGAACTACCTCACTCCCCACTCCAAATGGTCCATACACAGCACCTATTCGGATGTCCTCACCATGCTGACCCTCTTTCGGGGCGGCGAGGCCATCTGGATCAACAACGAAGACGCCGAACAAATCGGAGTCAAGGATAACGACTGGCTCGAATGCTTCAACGTGAACGGAGTCCTTATGGCCAAGGCCGTGGTGAGCCACAGAATTCCGAGGGGAAAAGCCTTCACCTACCATGCGCAGGAGCGGCTGATCAACACTCCCGGCTCTCCCATCAGCGGACGGAGGGGTGGCACGCACAACAGCGTCACCCGTATTCTCATGAAGCCCACCCAGATGATCGGCGGGTATGCGCAGCTCAGCTACGGCTTCAACTACTACGGCCCCACGGGAGCCCAGCGCGATGAGGTGATCGTGGTGAGGAAAGCGGGGAAAATCGACTGGTATGAAGATTAAAGCGCAGATCGCAATGGTCATGAATCTCGATAAGTGCATTGGATGCCATACCTGCAGCATCCCTTGCAAGAACGTCTGGACCAATCGCACCGGAGCCGAATACATCTGGTACAACAACGTCGAGACCAAACCTGGAATCGGATACCCCAGGAAATGGGAAAACCAGGCGGAATGGAAAGGCGGATGGAGCCTGAAAGGGGGGATCGGTACGAAGGCCGGAAAGCTCGTCCTGCGGGCCGGCGGACGGCCCGAAAAGTTTCTGAAGATCTTCTACAACCCTGACCTTCCCGCCATCGACGACTACTACGAGCCCTGGACGTACAACTACGGGCATCTCATCGCAAGCCCCACTAAGAAGCATCAGCCGTCCCTGCGGCCCAAGTCCCTCCTTACCGGCGAGAATATGCGTGTACAGTGGGGTCCCAACTGGGAAGACGATCTGGCCGGCACTCATGTGACCGGCCTCGAAGACGTCAATTTCGACGGCATGGAGAAGGAAGCATACCTTCAATTCAAGAACGTCTTCATGTTCTATCTCCCGAGGATCTGCGAGCACTGCCTGAACGCCGCCTGCGTGGCGTCCTGCCCTTCCGGGGCTCTCTACAAACGGGACGAAGACGGCATCGTCCTGGTGGATCAGGAAGAATGCCGGGGCTGGAGGTTCTGCGTCTCGGGCTGCCCCTACAAAAAGGTCTACTTCAACTGGAAAACCGGCCGTTCGGAGAAATGCATCTTCTGCTATCCGCGCATCGAAGCCGGCATGCCGACCCTTTGCGCCGAATCCTGCGTAGGCCGGATTCGCTACATCGGAGTAATCCTCTACGATGCCGACCGGATTCACGAGGCAGCCTCGACTCCGGACGAGCGTTCCCTATACGCCGCCCAATCATCCCTCTTTCTCGACCCGAACGACCCCGAGGTTGCCGCTAAGGCCCTCGCCTCGGGAATTCCCAGGAGCTACATCGAGGCTGCACGCAGCTCCCCCGTATATAAGCTCGCTGTCGAGTGGAAACTGGCTCTCCCGCCACACCCCGAATTTCGTACCCTGCCCATGGTGTGGTACATTCCGCCCCTGAGTCCCCTCGTGCAGGCTGCTGAGATCGAAGAGGCCGCAGGAAAAGGAGGCGCCGAAGCCGATGTACTCGACCGCATGAGGATTCCCATCAAATACCTGGCCAACCTCCTTGCCGCCGGCGATGAAGGTCCGGTCCGACTGGCCTTGAAGCGGCTCATGGCCCTTCGAGCTTATATGCGCTCGCTGAACGTGGATGGGGTGCCGAATACGAAGATATTGAAAGATGTCGGAATGAACGCTGGAATGGCCGACGAAATGTATCGCCTGCTTGCCATTGCACAGTACAAAGACCGCTACGTGATTCCGACCGTCAAGACGGAAGAGGTCAAGGACCTTCACAGGAGCCAGGGTGAGTCGGGCTTTCCCACGGACTGCCTGGGCTGACCATGAAGATGAAGATATGGAGGTACAGGGACATGGAAATGAGGATCGACGAATGACCGAAGAAAAGCGTTTCCTCCTTAAGGTGATTTCCCTATGCCTGCAGTATCCCGATGCGCAATTGGCCGAAGCTCTCGATCAGGTCGCCTCGGTAATGCGGGAGGTACTTCCGGCCGGACCGGAAGAAGCCGTCATTATCGAGGAGATTTTGTCACGTCTGCAAAAGACACCTCTCCTCGAGCTCCAGAAGGAATACACGCGAACCTTCGACCTCGACCCGGCTATGACTCTCAATTTGAGCTATCACAAATGGGGCGAGGACAAGGAAAGAGGGCGAGCCCTTGCGCAGCTCAATCAACTGTACAAGGCTGCCGGCTATGACACCTTCGGCGGCGAATTGCCCGATTTCCTCCCCTTGGTTTTGGAGTTCCTGTCAGTTTGCCACGAGGAAGCCTTTGGGACCATCGCGGAGGAATACCGAACCTGCATCGAGGCTGTGGGCTCCCGGCTCGGGGATGCTAACAGCCCTTACGCCGGATTGTTTCAATTGATCGGAAACTTCCTGGTGAAAGAGGAGATTCAGCAACCTTCATAACAGTCATAGGAGTTATATGAGTCAGAGGAGTCATATGAGTCCTGTAACTCCTATAACTCCCATACTCCCCACGAGGATTGACTGCGCTTTTCACCGCAGAGACGCAGAGGCCGCTGAGAAAGCGCAGAGAGGACATTGAAAGTCCGGCGAAATTTCTCTGCGTTTTCTCTGCGCCCTCTGCGTCTCTGCGGTGAAGACAAGAATGTGAATCACTACAAACCTCAAGGAGAAGGACATGGTAGACTGGAACATTCTCGGATTTGTGGTCTTCCCCTATCTATCTCTCGCCACCTTCGTGGTAGGCCATGCATACCGACACGTTACGGATCCTTTTCACTGGAATGCGAGATCCAGTGAGCTTCTCGAAAAAGAAGGCTTAAAGACCGCATCCGTCCTTTTCCATTACGGTATCGTTCTGACGTTTGTCGGACACTTCGTGGGGCTCTTGATCCCTCAGGCCGTCTACGATGCGGTTGGCATAAACAGTGAGATGCACACGCACATTGCCATCTTCCTCGGCATTCTGTTCGGGTTGGCGGCCGTAGTTGGTAACGTGCTGCTTCTCAGCCGCAGGATCACCCGGAAGCGCGTGCGCGTGACGTCCACAGCAGGAGATTTCGTTACGTCGATCCTTCTTCTCTTCGTTATCGGGGCAGGAACGTACAATGTTTTCTTCGGCCATTTCCATGTTCTCGACACCGTGGCCCCCTGGATTCGCAGCATCGTAACGCTCGCCCCAAAGCCGGAGCTCTTGGATACCGTCCCCATTCTGTACAAAGTCCACATCCTCGGTGCCTTCGCCCTCTTCGCTTTTTCTCCCTTCAGCCGCCTGATCCATATCTGGAGCCTTCCCGTGCCGTACGCGCTACGAAGTCCTCTTTCTTTTAGGCGTCACAGCGCTGATCATATCGATAATCGCATCGCGGAATCTTGAAACGGCGGCAAGGCTCGACATGGTGACTGTTCAAATGAATCCCTCCGAGACAACGACTCTTCACGAAAGACTTCGGTCCGCAATTGCAGGACTTTCTCCCGCCTGCTTCGCCCTGGTCATGGCCACCGGGATCGTCTCCATAGCCTCGCATCTGCTGGGCTTCGCTTTCATCGGGGAGCCACTCTTCCGGCTCAACGCAGTCTTCTACGGGAGCCTTTGGGTGCTCACCCTCGGGCGCATCGCCCTGTATCCCCGGCGTCTCGCCTCCGATCTGGCCGACCATAACCGGGGCGTCGGCTTTCTCACCATGGTGGCGGGAACATGCATCCTCGGAAACCAGTGCATCCTCTTCTCGAAAGCCTACGACGCAGCCGCCCTGCTCTTACTCCTGGGATTCGCTCTGTGGACTTTTCTGATCTATTCCATCTTCGCCGCCCTGGTAGTGCGCAAGGAAAAACCCTCTCTCAAAGAAGGCATCAACGGACTATGGCTGGCCTCCACCGTCGCGACTCAATCAGTATCGGTCCTGAGCGCCCTTATCATTCCCCGGTTTCCCATGCACCAGCACCTCATCCTGTTCTTTTCGTTCTGCATGTTCCTCATGGGCTGTATGCTCTACCTTGTGATCATCACGCTCATTTTCTACCGTCTATTCTTTTTCGAACTGACACCGCAGTCCTTCACGTCCCCCTACTGGATCAACATGGGTGCCGTGGCCATAACGACCCTTGCCGGAGCAACCCTTTCCCTCAACAGCTCCCACATGCCTCTCCTCGAACGGCTACAGCCCTTTACCCTCGGCTTCACCCTTTTTTTCTGGGCCACCGCCACCTGGTGGATTCCGCTGCTTTTGATGCTGGGAGCATGGCGCTACGTAATTTGCCGCGTAAGATTTACCTATGATCCTCAATACTGGGGGATGGTCTTCCCCCTCGGCATGTATACCACCTGCACCTTTCGCCTCGCCGCGGCAACCGGCCTCGACTTCCTCCTGACAATCCCGCGCTGTTTTATCTACGCCGCCCTGCTGGCCTGGAGCCTCACTTTCCTGGGGCTGCTCAGGCATCTGGCGAGCACTGTGCTCTGCGCGGTTTCTCGACGACATAGTCCGGTTCCTTGACCCTCTTTCATGAGTGATAGGATAGTCGAAGAGCCATGGAAAGAGCGCGAGCTCGAAGAGCTCCCATTGCCCTCCTGGTTGGATATAAGCTATAATATATCCACTACCATAGAGTGGAGGTTTTCAGATGAAGGTAATGTTTTCAATTCCTGATCCTTTGTACGCTCGAATGATGGCTATCATCCCGCAGCGACAGCGGAGCAAGGTAATTGCCAAGCTGCTGGAAGATGAAGTCAAAAGAAGGGAGCAAGAGCTCTACCAGGCCGCTCTGGACGTTGAGCAAGACGAAGAATTAAGTGCCGAAATGGAAGAATGGGACGTGACGGTGGGTGATGGAATCGAATAGACTTCAAAGAGGCAGCGTGTGGTGGGTCAATCTCGATCCGACACAAGGCTCTGAAATCAAGAAAATACGTCCATGCGTACTGGTCGGAGCATCTGTTGTCAATCAAGTTCGAAGGACCGTCCTGGTGGTCCCCCTCTCAACTTCCGGCAGTTCACCGCACCCACCAATCACCATCAGGGTTTCCTGTATGGGAAAAGATGCCCTTGCCGTATGCGACCAACTACGCGCAGTGAACAAAACCCGCCTTACCGACTGGATTGAAACCATGGATCAAAAACCTCTGGACTCCATCAGCAAAGCACTCCAGCAGATCTTATCCTTCTAAGTCAAAGAACAATTCGGCATCCTTCATTTGGTAGTTTACACTTTCGTCATTCCCGTCAAAAGCACGCGGGCCATGATCATCGTTTCGGCCGGACCCGTACCGTTCGTGCTGAGGTATCGAAGCACATCGACTCGTGCCGAAGTATCGAAGCATGTCCCGAGCGGATGTTCGTCGATACTTCGGCACGAGTCGATGTGGTTCGATACCCCAGCACGAACGGAAGTGCGTCGATAA
>Ga0074199_1000684_pt1:5000-44938 | contig 44938 bp, 36 predicted proteins | sample EPASupsiteSAE347_FD_64528 | JGI IMG/M metagenome (GOLD analysis project Ga0074199, IMG submission 64528) | Bioremediated contaminated groundwater from EPA Superfund site, New Mexico - Sample SAE3-47 | ecosystem: Environmental > Aquatic > Deep subsurface > Groundwater > Contaminated ... | reverse complement strand
GAATCAGAACATCGCCTACAACTTCACCTATGATGCGAACAACAGAATCACCCAGATAACCGATTCCAACAGCCGCACCATCCAGTACACCTATGATGCGGCGGGCAACCGGGCAAGCATGGTTACCCCCGGAAACAAGACCACTACATACACCTATGACAACAACAACCAAATCAGCCAGATTGCCACCGATTTGGGCAACTTCACCTTCACCTATGATGCAGCCAACAGACGGATAACCAGAACCTTTCCCAACGGAACCGTTTCAACTTATGCCTACGACGACGACAGCAGATTAACGGGCATTACCACCACCAATGGCGGAACGACCATAGACAGCGCAACTTACACACTGGACGGCGCAGGCAACCGCCTGAGCAAAACACAGAACTCGACGATTGTTGATTACACCTATGATAACATTTACCGTCTCACGAGCGCATCGCCGACAGGCACAACCCAAGCTCCCGAAGCCTATACCTATGATGCCGTCGGCAACCGCCTCACCAGCGCCTATGAACAACCCCCATCCGTTAATGAGACAACCACCTACGGGTATGACGGTGAGAACCGGTTAACGGGCATACAGATCACACAGGGAAGCAACGTCAAGCAACTTGCCTTTGCCTATGATCCTTTCGGCAGAAGAATATCGAAGACCATCGTTCAAGATGGCATCGGCACGGACTGCACCACCCCGAACACCTGCCCGAGGACAACAACATACCTCTATGACGGACAGAACATCATTCTGGAGTACAACACCAGCAGTGAAATAGTAACCAGATATACCCACGGGCCAAGCATTGATGAACCGCTGGCGATAGAAATCAAAAACACGACTTCCTATACACCTTACTATTACCATGCCGACGGATTAGGAAGCATCACGGCATTAAGCAACGCCAGCGGAAGCATCGTTCAGCGCTACGAATATGATTCATTCGGGAACCAGACAATCACCACCAACGGCGGCATCAAGCAGCCGTTTACTTTTACGGCAAGAGAATACGACCAAGAAACCGGGCTTTACTTCTACCGGGCAAGGTATTATGATCCGAAAGTCGGGAGGTTTGTGACGAAGGACCCGATATCATTTGCGGGCGGGGATGTTAACCTTTATGCCTATGTGGGCAATAATCCGGTGACGGGGATTGATCCGAGCGGAATGATGTCTGAACCTTTAGTAATTGGTTGGGGCATAGCATTAGCCGAACCAACACCGATAGGTGAAATAGTAATGGGTGGTGTTACCGTAGGTGTCGGCGTATGGGGCTTGTATAATATTTTTTCAAATGGAAAATGGATTGATCATCCAGATGCAAAAAAAGAGCATGATGAATATAAAGATTTGTATAGAATGCCACCGCCACCGGGTATGAATGAATGTGAACTTCTAAAATGGAAATTGCAGAGAGAAGAACAGTTATTAAAGAATAGGCAGAATTGGGATAATAAATGGGCGTCCGGCACTCACAGTGAACCAATTAGACAAAGCCAAAGAGCCATTGAAAAGTTGAAAAGAAAGATCGAAAAGGTATGTAAACCATGTCCATAAATTTAAACGAAAATGAAATAAGTGAGTTAAAGACGGCTTTTCAAGATTTAATTAATTATGATGCAGATGATCCAACTGAGCCGATTGATCCTTTAAAATATCGAGCGCCTGACGGAGACACTTGTCTTCATGTAGCTGCTTCACGCGGGGATATCAGATCTGTCCAGTTATTACTGAAAGCAGGTATGGATGTTAATCAGGCAGGCGATATGGGATACACAGCTTTACATTATGCTGGAAAGAAAGGCTATGAGGATATTATTCAAGTGTTGTTATCACATGGCGCATCTAAAAACATAAGAGATGCATTTGGTAAATTGCCATTAAATGGTGACCAAAAGGGTGCAAAGTGGTCACCCGAAAAAAAGTGAGTATCCTCTCTTTGGTAATTCCTTTTTGTGGGCAAGTGGGGACTTCAAAATAGGGCACTGGAGGGACGTCCGTAAAAAAGTAAGTTTCTCTTTGGGGATTACCATCAAACCCTTGCTGGTTCTGGTATTCAGAGCGTTTGTAGATTATTGAAACCAAACAGAATGCGGAAATCAATTTGAGAAACGTAAACTACATCGTTCATCGGAAAGCCGTATTGATGCAAATGCATCAGGCCGTCTTGTTTTGCTATTTGCAGATTCTACGGAGGTATTTTGTCAGTTATCTGTGCGACCCGTCAGGCAAAGTAAGAACCATGACCTATCCCCAGTCCGGCGCGTCCACCTTTACCGAGAAAGACGGCGGCGTCTGGACCTACACCTATGATCCGGTCTATTCCGTCAAGACATCCCAGACCGACCCGCTGGGCAATATCACCCGATATACCTACGACCTGAAACGCAACCTGACCGCCGTTATCGCCCCCGACAACAGCGCCACAACCTACACCTATGACGCAAACGGCAACCTGTTGACCCAAACCGATCCGCTGGGCAAAACCACAACCTATACCTACAACAGCCTCAACCTGGCGACCAGCGTCACCGATCCCAAAGGAAATATCACCCGGTACGGCTATGACGCCCTGGGCAACCTGACCTCGATTACCGACGCCTTAAACCACGTGACAACCTATACGTATGACAGCCGGGGAAACATCACCAGTATAACCAACCCCCTGAGCAAAACCACCGCCATGACCTATGATTCGTACAACAATCTCCTGACCGTCACCGATCCCGGAAACGGAACCGTTGCCATGACCTATGACGCTGTCGGCAACATGATCACCCAGACCGACGCTTTGAACAAAGTTACCACATTTCTATACAACAACTTAAACCAGCTTACCCAGATAACCGATCCCAGGGGAACGATCACCCAATACACCTACGACTATCAGGGCAACCGGTTAACATCCACCGACGGCAACAACAACCCCACGTACTTTACCTACAACTACAAAGGACAGGTTACCCAAATCACCGACGCCCTGAACCATCAAACCGGCATGGCCTACGGTTCAACGGGCTGCTCTTCCTGCGGCGGCGTGGACAAACTCACATCATTGACCGATGCCAAGAGCCACACCACCGCCTACACCTATGACCAGAGAGGCAAACTCCTTCAGGAGACCGATCCTCTGGGCAAGACCACCGCTTATACCTATGACGGCAAAGGCAACCTGATTACCCGGACCGACGCCGACAACAAAACCATCGCCTACAGCTACGATCTGAACAACCGGCTGACAGGCAAAACCTATTCAGACAACACTTCCGTCGTCTTCCAGTATGACGATGCCGGAAATATGACCTATGCCGGGAATCAGAACATCGCCTACAACTTCACCTATGATGCGAACAACAGAATCACCCAGATAACCGATTCCAACAGCCGCACCATCCAGTACACCTATGATGCGGCGGGCAACCGGGCAAGCATGGTGATTCCGAACAACATCCTGAATCTGACCTACACCTATGACAACAACAACCAAATCAGTCAGATTGCCACCGATTTGGGCAACTTCACCTTCACCTATGATGCAGCCAACAGACGGATAACCAGAACCTTTCCCAACGGAACCACCTCCACCTATGCCTACGACGACGACAGCAGATTAACGGGCATTACCACGACAAATGGCGGAACGACCATAGACAGCGCAACTTACACACTGGACGGTGTCGGCAATCGCATGAGCAAAACACAGAACTCGGCGATTGTTGATTACATCTATGATGACATCTACCGTCTCACGAGCGCATCGCCGACAGGCACAACCCAAGCTCCCGAAGCCTATACCTATGATGCCGTCGGCAACCGCCTCACCAGCACCTATGAACTGACCCCATCCGTGAATGAGACAACCACCTACGGGTATGACGATGAGAACCGTCTGACGGGAATCCAGACAACCAGAAACAGTCAGACCCAACAACTGACCTTTGCCTATGATCCTTTCGGAAGAAGAATCAGAAAGACAGTGTCCCCCTTTGGAGGGGGTGCGGGGGAGGTCACACACTATGTTTACGACGGCCAGAACATCATCTTAGAGTACGATCAGACGGGAACCATCACAACCAGGTACACCCACGGGCCAAGCATCGATGAACCGCTGGCGCTAGAAATCCCGAACGCGACAGCATTCACTCCTTACTACTACCATGCCGACGGATTGGGCAGCATCACGGCATTAAGCAACGCAACCGGAAGCATCGTTCAGCGCTACGAATACGATTCTTTCGGGAACCAGACGATCACCACCAACGGCGGCATCAAACAGCCGTTTACTTTTACGGGAAGAGAATATGACAGCGAAACGGGGATGTATTTTTACAGAGCAAGGTATTATGATTCCAAGGTCGGAAGGTTTGTGACGAAAGACCCGATTGGCTTTAACGGTGGCGATGTTAACCTTTATGCGTATGTCCAAAATAATCCTATCAACTGGAGTGATCCATGGGGGCTGGCTACAGATGTAATGCCGTTTCCATGGACAATACCATGGACAATACCATGGTGGGTACAGCCAATACTACTACTACCGCTTCTTATAACAGGTGATACACCACAGCAGCCGATTACGATTCCAGAGCCAAGATCTATTCCTATGCCGAAAGAACCAAAATGTGGATGTACGTGCATATGCCGTGCAGATGCAGACGACAATATGCCCGGGAATATTAAAGGTGGAGCTCCTACATTTGCATTTGGAGAATATACAGGTAGCAATTGCAGTGAAGCTAGCAAAGAAGCGAAAAGAATTGCAACCCAATCTCTACGAGCCAAACCGAAACATATTGGATGTCGTTGTGCAGGAAAATGATAGGGGAGTAAACTATGGATGCATATTTAAAACCTTTCGATTGTGAAGATAAAGAAATTACTGTTGATGATAAAGTAATTTATTTTAAGGTAACAGATCATTTATTAAAAAATTTGCCTGATGAAGATCAGGCCGCAATTAAGGCTCAAGAAGGGAAAATATTTAAAGTTATTTCTTTTGATAATTATGGGTATGCAGAAATAGAGTTTGAGCAGAAGGATCAGAGGCATACAATGTGGGTGGAGCCAAAGTGTCTTAAGAAAATTTAGCAAATAGAAACAAATATAGACAACGCCATATTCCCGCGATTCTGGCGGTTGGAGATTTTTTCTTCAACCGCCTTTTTTGTTTTTTGTTTTTCAAAGGGTAGGCGCTGGGCCGTTCCCCATGCCCCGGAAGAAGTTGCTGCGATAGTTTGCGGGAAGGAAACATAACTTGGTTATGTTTAGTGTGTGAGGGAAGGTTCAAGGGCGGGACGCCTGCTTTCTTTAGTTGCTGGCGGCATGACCTTGAAGCCATGGGTGGACTGGAGGGACGTCCGTAAAAAAGTAAGTTTCTCTTTGGTGATTGCCATAAAACCCTTGTCAGCTCTAGCATCCCGGCGGTTGAAGCTTGGGGCCGAGGGGGACACCCTTAAATAATTAAATAACTCAGGAAACCCTTGTCAGTACAGTCATTCCGACGGTTGGATATTTTTTTTCAACCGCCGCTTTTGTTTTTTGCTTTTCAAAGGGCAGGCGCTGGGCCGTTCCCCATGCCCCGGAAGAAGTTGATGCGATAGTTTGCGGGAAGGAAACATAACTTGGTTATGTTTAGATGTTTACTTTCGATTTTTCCCTTAATGTCAATATGCGATTATTGTAAGTAAATGCAATATGAAATTCTCTTTCAATCGGGGAACCAAAAGGGAAATCCTATAATATTTCCCTGTGTCCGCTGATCCTGCCGACGTCTAAAAAGACGTATGTTTCTGTTGACTTTCAGGGCTTATCTCGTTTATGATTTTACCGCTGAAATATCCGACAAGGGAGATGTGCCATGATGAAAAGCTTTAAGGCTGTCTTTGTTTTTGTGCTGCTGTTCATATCGGCGCCGGCGATGGCCGAGAATTTTACGGTCAGGGGCGATATGGCGTCCACGATTCATTATGAGCTGCAGCATCAAATCAAGGCCGGCGATTCGATGAAGAAGCTGCTGCTGAGTTTTGTCGTGCCCGAAAGTTTCGATTCTCCCACTTACAGGCAGAAGATCACCAATTTTAAAATTACTTTTTCGCCCGAGGCCCAGCAAAAAACCACCACCACGGATGACCGCGGCAATAAGACCATTCTGGCGACCTGGACAAATGTTCCTCCCACCATTGACGCGGTTGTGTCTTTTGACGCTCAAACCAACACCGGTCTTTCAGCCATCGAATCCAACGCGCCTTTCCCGCTTGCATCGACGCCTCAGAAGTTGAAGGTCTATCTGCAGACGTCCGAGCAGGTGCAGACCGATGATCCGGAAATCCGCGCGCTGGCGCGCAAGCTCACCGGCAGTACGAAAACACAGTTTGATGCTGTTCAAAAGGTGGTGAGCTGGGTTGTGGACCATGTCCGGTATGTCAATCCCCCGGTGCAGTACGACGCCCTTTACTCCCTCCGGACCGGAAAAGGCAACTGTCAAAACTATTCCCACCTGACGGCGGCGCTTTTGCGCAACGTGGGGGTGCCCGTCCGGATTGTCAACGGCGTCACCATGAATCAGCCGTTTGACGTCACCTGGACAAAGGGCACCCTGACTTTTAAAATGGGGCAGGGCCGACATTCCTGGGTGGAGGTGTGGTTCCCCGATCTGGGTTGGGTGCCCTATGATCCGCAGAATATGCAGTTTTTTATTTCCAATCGCTTTGTGCGCATTGAAGTGGGCGTTGACAATAACGAAACAAAAAATGACGGTCTTGTCCGCTGGGCGCAGGGTTCCAACGCGCGCACCAAGCCGACGCTGCAGGAAACGATCGATGCAAAATTCCTTTCCGACACCATAAAAGTATCGGCCGAGCGGCAGAATTACGGTCCGAAGAATCTGCTTTTGGGGCCCAGTGTTCTGGCCCAGTCAGCCGTTCAACCTCTTCCGGAGCCTGCGCCGCAACCACCGGTCATTATTCCTTCTGAGCCTGTGCCGCCGCCATCTTCTCCGGAACCTGAGCCTCCCGCTGTCCCGCCGTCTCCTGCCCCTGTTTTGGCGCCTGAGCCCGCTCCTCAACCTCCGCCTCCTCCACCGGCGCCGCCAAAGCCGCCGAAAGCATTACGTTATGACGTTCCCTTTGTTTACGGCAATTTGGGATTTCCGGAAAACGTTGATTTTGCCTTTCCCCGTGAAACCAGGGACAAGGGAAAAGGATCATTTGAAATGTCCCGCAATTTCCTGGTGGAAACGGCGGAATTCGTCAGTCACAGTGTGACGCAGTATGCGCAGGTTATCGAACTGGCCAAACCGGTCACGCTCCATAAAATCGCGCTGGCTTTGCATAATTTCGGCGGAGACGGCCAGCTCTGGGTGGATGTTTTCAAAGATAATAATGGCCAACCGGGCGAACCCTTATGTACGACACAGATGATTAATGTTGAAGATATTTCCACCCGGCCGGGTTATCGCTGGGAGGCCTTTAAATTTACGAATAAGGAAAGACCGGTCCTGAAGCCCGGCGCTTACTGGATTGCTCTGGGATTTTCCGGAAGGCCGATCATTAACTGGTTTTACACTTACGGCAAGCCGGTCGGACCGGTTTACGGCACCCGCTATAAGAGCATTTTCGACAAGGAATGGAGCGGGGCGCTGAACTATGAATTTAACTACCGGGTCGAGGGGATGACGGTTAAATAACACGTTTTTTTGAGTCTTGCTCTTCATCCAGCTTTTTTCTGGCCCTGGCCAGCGTGTCGTCAAAGAGTTTTTCCAGTTGTTCATTGACGCCGCGCAGTCCGTCAATCACCGCCTGCGCCCACTGCAGATAGTCGATCCTTCTTTGCAGGGGCCAGTTGTCCGGCGGAGCAAAAGCGATGTCATGGACATTGCATATTTTATCGGCCAGTTTGATTTGTTTGGCGCGCCGGGACAGACAAGGCGAGTGGATGATCTGGTTTTGTTTTCTTTCCCGCTTGGGAAGATTCTTGTCATCGCTGACCTCCAGCACCAGTTCCAGAACTTCGTCGCCGAAGTGAGAGCGGATTTCTTCCGGGGTGGCGTCCGTGTCTTCAAGGGTGTCATGAAGAATGGCGGCAATGATGGCCGCCTCGTCGTAAACTTCGCCAACGGTCCATAAGATATTGGCGACTTCAATCGGGTGGTTGATGTAGGGAGAGGCGGCCGAGTCTTTCCTTCTCTGAAGGCGGTGCTTTCCCGCTGAAAAATTCAGGGCATTTAGAAATAAGGCTAAATCGTTTTTCAATCCGGTCTCCTGATTACGGCTTTAACATATCACAGGCGGAGGTCGTGAGGCAAATAAATGTCGGGCGGCCTGTTTGAGATTATGATAGATAGGTGTTAAAAATTTCTATATGTTACACGGACGGGAATGAAATGAAAAGTGAGCGGGACGCAAGCATGATCAACGAGGATGCCGGGAGAATTATCTTTGAAAAACCGGATCTGGCGCTTTTGAATAAAGATTATGCCGTTTTTGATATGCATTTTCATACCCGTTTTACGGATGGCCGCGACACCATCCGGGCGATTGCCGTGCGGGCGCGCGCCCTGGGAATCGGCGTCGCCGTCACCGACCATAATGATATCCGGGGCGCTCTGGAAATGGAACAGTACCGCGACGTGTCCAGCATTCCGGGCATTGAAATTACCTCCCGCGAAGGGTCGCATATCCTGGTTTATTTTTATCAACTGAATTCGTTGAAGAAATTTTATTCCAAATACATCAAACCTTTCCTGGGCCGCGACGTGATGAGTTCCACAAAGCTGAGCATGGAGGAAATTGTCCATTGCGCAAAGCTTTTTCCTTCCGTGACGATTTTTCCGCATCCTTACTGTGTGGCCTACACAGGCATCTGCAATTTTAATTTCGATGAGCCGCGTCTGGAGCGTCTTCTGGAAGCCGTAAACGGTGTGGAAGTGATTAACGCCGAAAATATCCATCGCTGGAATTTACGGTGCGCGCTTTTGGGATCTCGTTTAAAAAAAGCGATTACCGGCGGCAGCGACGGCCATTCCCTCTACCACATGGGCAAGGTCGTGACGTATGCAGCCTGCGAAAAATCAGGCCCCGCCATGCTGGATGCCGTGGAAAACGCCAGGGTCCATGTTGTCGGCAAAGAAATCAACCTGCTGCGCAGGGTGGCCGCAAGCGGCGCCAAACTGAATGTTCATGCCGGGGCTTATCCGGGCCGTCTGGGGAAAAATATCCGTTACAGTTACCGTGTGATTCATGTAAAATCCGTACTCATCAGACGGCAATTGCAGTTGCGTTTTTACCGCGGGAGAAATAAGACGCATCCGCTTATTTAATGGATGGTCACTTGAAGGAGACAAGCGATGTTTCATAAACTGTTTTCAGGTTTGCCCATATTGATTTTCTTTTTCCTGCTGGGGATGGTTACGTTTTTGCTTGCTTATATCCTGAAGCCGTTTTTCTTTGCAATTTTCTGGGCGGTTTTGCTGGCCGCAATTTTCGATCCGCTCAAGGATCGGCTGCATCAAAAATTTAAAAGCCGTAATCTATGCGCGGGCCTCACGCTGGGGGCGGTGTTGGTCACGATGATTTTACCCGTCGGACTGATTCTTGCTTTGCTGTTCGGTCAATCCCTTGAAATATACAACTCGATTCATTCCAGCGGCGGTTCCTGGATGAATTCCCTCACCGGTTTGTTCAACTCTCTGAGCCAACATCCGCTACTGGCGCGTTTCGATCTGGACCAGCAATTTATTATGGATAAATCCGTTGAACTTTTAAAAGCAGTTACTAATTTCCTTGTTTCGAACCTGTCCACCTTCACGGGAAATACGATCGTTTTTTTCGTCGAGTTTGCGGTCATGCTTTACTGCCTGTTTTACTTTTTGCGTGATGGGGACGACTTGATGGATACCATTTCTCATCATATGCCGGTTGATGACCGTCATATTAATACCTTCATTTCCGAATTCCTGGTGACATCGAAAGCCACTTTGAAGTTTACCTTTGTCATTGGCGGCATTCAGGGATTGCTGGGTGGCCTGGTTTTTTATATGACCGGCATTGAAAGTCCGCTGGTCTGGGGGGTGCTGATGGTTGGCCTTTCCATCGTGCCGGCCATCGGCAATGCGATTATCTGGGTGCCGGCGGGGATCATCATGTTGCTTTTGGGCCACATCTGGCAGGGCGTGACGATCCTGATTTTCGGCGCGGTCGTGATCAGTTCCATCGATAATCTGCTGCGCCCGATTCTGTTGGGGCAGGACATCCAGATGCATCCGCTGCTGATCTTTCTATCCACCCTGGGCGGCATTGCCGTTTTCGGATTTTCAGGATTTGTCCTGGGGCCGGTGGTTGCCTCATTCTTTCTGGCCATCTGGAAATTATTTCTGGAACTCTATGAGCAGGATGAAAAACATCGACAGGCGGCGGACGGTTAGGGGCGCATTGTAAACCGCCACAGCGCCTCGCGGTCCTCTTTGCGGGCATAATCGATGCCGATGCGGGGCGTGACGAAAATCCGCTTCGCCGGAACGCTTTGATATTGCTCCACCCACAATTGACGGCCCTCGGTCAGGTCCCGGCCATTGAAAGACTTGTCAATCGCCAGGGCCTGGCATAGTTTGGCCGGGCCGTTCGTCAGATCTTTTCCCCGGCGTTTGCGGCGCGTCTGCATTTCGTCAAGACCCGCCAGCGGCAGAATGGCCCGCACCAGCACCGCGCAGGGATTGCCTTCTTCTTCGGTCACCAGGTTCAGCAGGTAGTGCATGCCGTACGTAAAATACACATAGGCGCATCCCGGTGGTCCGAACATCACGGCATTGCGAAGGGTTTTCCCCCGATGCGCGTGGCAGGCGCTGTCGGATTCACCGCAATAGGCCTCCGTCTCGACAATGATTCCGGACAACTCCGTGCCATCGATCCGCCGGATGAGTTTTTTTCCCAAAAGGTCGCGCGCGACTTTCAGGGTGTCGCGATTATAAAATTTTCTATCCAGCGCCATCATGACTGCTTTATTGAAAAAATGAACGGTATTTTCAACTTGACTTAGCCTGATCTTCGTTTTAGAACCTCTCTACCATGAAGCAGGATAATGTCAATCCCATCTTTAATTTTTAGGTTTTTCAAGAGGTAAACGGATGAGTGAAATGAAAGGCGTTGTGGCTGTTTTCCCGGGACAGGGGTCGCAGAGACAGAAAATGGGGAAAGATTTTTACGATCAAATACCCGTTTGCCGTCAAACTTTTGAAGAGGCGGCCGACGCTCTGGGGTTGGATATTGCGGCGATTTGTTTTGAGGAAGACGCCCGGTTGAATCTGACTGAATACACGCAGCCCTGCATTGTGACCACGGAAGTGGCCATGCTCCGGGGACTTTCCGAAAAATACGGGTTTCAAGCCGATTACTTCGGCGGCCATTCTCTGGGCGAGTTCACGGCGCTGGTTGCCGCGGGCGTCCTGCCGTTTGCCGATACGGTGCAAATTGTCCGGACACGCGGCAGGCTGATGCAGGAAGCCGTTCCGGTGGGTGTCGGCTCCATGGCGGCCGTGATATCCGAAGGCATAGATGTTGAGGCTTTGAAGACCGCGCTTCAGGATTTGCCGATCGATGTCGCCAATATCAACTCCGCCAATCAGGTCGTCATCAGTGGGGAAGCCGCCGCCCTTCCCGAAGCGGAAAACCGCTGCAAGGCATTATTTCCGGCGCCCCAAACATATCGGTTTGTGCAACTCAACGTCAGTGCGCCCTTCCACAGCCGTTTTATGAAAAAGATTGAAGTCCCTTTTGCCGAAACCCTGAAAAATTTCAGCAAATCATTTCATGTCCAAAACGCTCATAAAGTCACATCCAACTATTCAGGGTCGTTTCACGAGGATGCCGTTGACGTTGTGGTGAATAATCTCGTCCGCCAGCTTTCCAACGCCGTGCTCTGGCGCAACAATATGCAGGCCCTGGCGTCTCGCGCCGGTCAGGTTTACGAAATAGGCCCGGGACGCCCGCTCCGGGACTTTTTTAAATCCATCGGCGTGACCTGCGAATCGATTACCGGGTTGACGGCGGCGGAAAAAAAATTTGCCAATGCCTGACCGTTGGAAACAGCCGCTTTTTTCCACAGCAGGCCAGTGTGAGGGAACATCATGGATTTAAGTTTCAGCCAAAATCAACTTTTGTATCTGGAGACCGTGCGCAAATTCGTCAAAAACGATATTGCGCCGCATATCCTGGAGTTGGAAAAAGCGCATCGCTTTCCGTGGCCGGTTATCAATAAGGCCTGGGAAACGGGCATCATCAATTTATGCATTCCGGAATCGATCAAGGGATTTGATATTGATGTCTTTTCCTCGGCGCTGATTATCCGGGAAATATCTTACGGCGATACGGGTATTGCCACGTCCGCCATGTGCAACGATCTGGCCAATGTTGTGATCAGCCGGCGTGGAACCGACCAGCAGAAGGAAAGGTTTTTGCGGCCCTTTGTTGAAAAGCCGCTGCTGGCGTCTTTCTGCCTGACCGAACCTGACGCCGGTTCCGACAATTCCATGATGACAAGTTTCATCGCGAAGCAAGACGACGGTTCTTATGTTTTGAACGGGTCCAAGTGTTTTATCACCAATGCGTCCTATGCGTCGCAGTTTACCGTTTTATGCAAAGTCGGCAAGCCCTCAGCCAACTTCATGGCCTGCGTGGTCATTCCCGTTGCGCCCGTGACAGCCGACAATCTGCCTGACGTCGGGAATTCCACAAGGGAAATCAATTTACCGGAAGGCGGCAGAATCATCATCGGCAAACCGGAAGACAAACTGGGCCAGCGGCTCTCCAATACGGCCAGCGTCACTTTTGAGGATGTGATTCTTCAGCCCGATCAAATCATCGGGGACCGGCGTTTCGGTTTTAAATACATTATGGATGTTCTTGATTTTGCGCGTCCGATGGTTGCCGCCATCGGTCTGGGGCTGGCTAAACGGGCCCTGGATGTCACTCTGGCTTACACGCGCGAGCGCAGGCAATTCAGTCAGCGCATCTGCGATCTGCCGGTGGCCCGGGATATGCTGACCACCATGTGGAAAAAAGTGGAACTGGCCGAGTTGTCGCTCATGAAAGCCTGCTGCAAAATTCAGGAAAAATCCGGGGATGCCGACATCTACGCGTCGCTCGCGAAAAACACCTGCGCGGAAGCGGCTGTCTTCTGCGCAAACGAAGGCCTGCACCTGCATGGCGGTTATGGGTTTACGGCGGAATATGAAATATCAAAACTGGCGCGCGACGCTCATATTATTGATATTTATGAAGGCGTCCGGGAAGTGCAGAACATGATTATCGGACGGGAGATTGTCTAGAAGCATTGCGTCTGTCCGCCGTTTATCTTCTGAGCGGCATGATGCAAGAGGGAGGGACCATGAATAAAACGGACGTTGTCGCTCTGGTTACCGGCGGAGCATCGGGATTAGGCGGCGCCACGGTGCTGGAATTAGCCCGCAATGGCGCAAAAGCCGTTATTGTGGATATGGATACAGCAAAAGGCGAACAGCTGGCGGCTCAGGCCGGAGGCAATGTTCTTTTTGTCCACAGTGATGTGACCAGTGAAGAATCCATTCGCCGGGTCATTGAAAAAGCTGTTCATGCATTCGGTAAAATAAATGTTGCGGTTAATTGCGCGGGCGTGCCGGACGCGGGTAAAGTGCTGGGCCGGAAAGGCCCCCTGCCGCTGGCATCCTTTAATAAAGTCATTCAGATTAATCTTGTGGGAACCATGAATGTGATTCGTCTGGCCGTTGAGCAGATGGTCAACAATGTTCCCGGTGAGGAGGGCGAGAAAGGCGTGATTATCAATACCGCTTCGATTGCCGCATTTGACGGACAGATCGGACAGGCGTCTTACGCGGCGTCCAAGGGCGGCATTGTCGGTATGACGCTGCCCATTGCGCGGGAATGCGCCGACTATGGCATTCGGGTCGTTACGATTGCGCCGGGACTCTTTGAAACGCCGCTCATGGACGGCATGCCCCCGGCCGTGAAAGAAAGCATGGCCCAGGGTGTTCCTTTCCCGAAGCGTCTGGGCAAGCCTGTGGAATATGCCCGGATGGTCCTGCATGTTATTGAAAATCCGATGCTCAATGGCTGCTGCATCCGTCTGGACGGCGCCCTGCGCATGCCGCCTAAATAATGGCGATGTTCTGAAAACCAGGATGTCCGGGGCAGGAAAGGATGGACGGTTTTTGCCGATTAGAAAGTTGACCGGCCCGGAGAGAGACCTGGTAAAATTGACTTGAAAAGCACTGTTAATTCATGTAATCAGCTTTACAAATGATACAAATGATAGCACATCCGAATGGGTAATGGTTGAGCTTATGAAACCATCTGAGGAAGGCACAAGCATACAAGGCATCGATTCCATTGTTTTTTCACAGGTGCTGGATATGGTGGATATTGGTCTGGTGATTCTGGATCGGGATTTGCACGTGCAATACTGGAACCGCTGGATGCAACTGCACAGCGCGATTGAACCTGAAAAAATTATCGGTTGTGCTGTTTGCGATGTTTTTTCCAACCTGCAGCGCCCCCGATTTTTAAATAATTGCAAGGCCGTTTTAACTTTTGGCAATTTCTGCTTCTTTTCTCAAAAGCTTCACCACTATTTGTTTCCGTTCAAGCCGATCAGCTCTTTTGATTCCGGTTTTGAATATATGCAGCAAAGTTGTACGATGGGGCCGTTGCGCAATAAAGAGGGTCACATCGACTATCTGTTCATCGCCGTGCACGACGTGACGGAAACGGTTAATTTTGAGCAGAAACTGGTGGCGCTCAACATGATCGACGCGCTGACCGGCGTTAATAACCGCCGCAGTCTCGAAATACATCTCAAGGAAGAGCTTGACCGGCATAAAAGATATGACCGTTCTTTCAGCCTGATCATGTTTGATATTGATCATTTTAAAAAGGTCAATGACACCTATGGGCACCAATGCGGCGACTATATTCTTCAGGCGATGGCTACATTAATCGCCTCTTCCATCCGCACGGAAGATATCCTGGCGCGTTACGGGGGCGAGGAATTCTGCTGCCTTTTGCCGGAAACCGCTCTGGAAGCCGCGGTAAGCATTGCTGAGAGATGCCGGAAAAAAGTTGCCGGTTATCATTTTGAATATCAGGGACAAAATATTCCTATTACAATCAGTCTGGGAGTGTCCTCCATGAATGCGGAAACAAGCAGTCCGGATATGCTGTTGAAAAAAGCCGACAACGGATTATACGCGGCAAAAGAAAACGGCCGCAACAGAGTTGAAGTTGTTGAGTGAGAAATATCAATCCTTGAAAAAATAATGTTTTTCGATTAAGAAAAACGCGACATCAATGCAATGGTTTTTATCGATGCGTAGGGGCGGTCATGGTAAAAAAAATACTGATAGTTGATGATTCACCTATTTCCATTAAAATTATGAAAAGCTGCATCCCCAAGGATCAGGGATACGAATTATTTGACGCGGCCAACGGTCAGATTGGCGTGGAAATGTTTAAACAAATCAATCCGGATGTTACTTTTATGGATTTGACCATGCCGGTGATGAACGGCTTCGAAGCCCTGCAGGAAATCATGAAACTGGATGAACGGGCGATCGTGATCATTGCCACCGCCGACGTTCAAATCAGGGCCATTGCCAGAGCGCATGATCTGGGCGCTTTTTCCGTCATCAAAAAACCACCAAGCAAAGAAAAGATCGCTGCTGCGATTGCGGAAGTTGAAGAAACACTGGCGGAACGGGGATAATCTATGGAGCTCAGCACTCAAGACGTATTGATTACAGAAGAAGAAACAGATATTCTGCAGGAAATCATGAACATCGCGTTTGGTCGCGCCGCGTCTGATCTTGCGGAATATATTGATATTTTTGTGATCCTGAGCGTGCCTTATATCAAGCTTTTGCGCTCGGCGGATCTTCCTCCCTACATCCATGAGGAAATTAAGGACTTTGATAAAGTATCCCTGGTGGAACAGAATTTCTGGGGAAAATTCAAGGGCAGCGCTTTTCTGGTATTTCCCGCGGATAGCGGCAAAAAAATACTTTCCCTGTTCGACGGTTCAGAGGAGCATTTTGAATCGGATCCCGTCTATGAAATGGAAAAAGAGACCTTTCGCGAAGTCGGCAATATTCTGATTGGCGCCTGTGTCGGGAAAATTGCCGAACTGCTGGGGGATGTCATTACCTATTCGCCGCCCCGGGTTGTTGTGGAGCGGAGTCACGGCAGTGTTATTTCAGAGACCCTTTTTGACAAAGACTCTCTGGCGATTGTCTTGAGGACGGTTTTTGATTTTAATGAACAAAACATCAGCGGCTATCTTTTCATTGTCACCAATGAAGAATCTTTTGGCTGGCTGAAAACGGCGCTGCATAATTTTCTGGAACAGTACGAGTGTTGATTCCTTTATTCCGGTGTTCATTGCTCGACGGCTGTCCCCCCCCCCCGCCGCTTTATTCCGTGATTTCTTTGCGTAACAAAACAGGTTTTGTCTGTCTTTTGCGCATCCGGATATTGAGCATTTCCACGGCCACGGAAAACGCCATCGCAAAGTAGATGTAGCCCTTCGGCACATGGACGTCGAAACCTTCGACAATCAGCGTGACCCCTACCAGAATCAGAAAAGACAAGGCCAGAATTTTAATGGTCGGGTGATCATCGACAAAATCGGCAATGGGTTTAGAGGCAAACAGCATGACGCATACGGCCAGAATGATTGCGACGGCCATAATGGAGACATGCTGCGCCAATCCTACCGCGGTAATGACGGAATCCAGGGAAAAAACGATATCCAGCACGGCAATTTGAACCAGCACGGCGGCCATGGACACGGTTTTCATGTCCGGTCTCTGCTCCTCGACGCCTTCCAGGGAACTGTGGATTTCATGAGTGGCCTTGGCCAGCAGGAACAATCCGCCGCCGATTAAGATGATGTCCCGGCCGGAGATTTCCTGCCCGAAAATAGTAAACCAGGGTTGCGTCAAGTTGGCCACCCAGACAATGGAAAAAAGCAGCGCGAGGCGGGTCAGCATCGCCAGCATCAATCCCAGATTGCGGGCGAGGTTTCTTTTCTTTGTCGGCAGACGCCCCACCAGAATAGATATGAAAATGATATTGTCGATGCCCAAGACGATTTCCAGGGCCGTCAGCGTTCCGAGAGCAATCCAGGCTTCAGGACTGGTGAACCACGAAAACATAAGCTTTCTCCTTAATCAATTTAAATAAGTAAACGTAGTCATAAAAAATCCAGCGTATGCCGACGATCCTTATTGGTAACATTGTGCAAACAATAGCTTAGTTTAATGCCAATTTCAAATTAAACCTTGGCCTCCTTCCTGCCGTTGCGTGCCACGGGTGGCTTTACCGGCTTTGTCCGCCCCGAGAGTCGAGGTCCAGTATTCCCTTGACATGCAAGGCCGATATTTTTATAGTCTGCCCGTAAGCAGGCAGTATTTAATCAACATCAGTACGATATTTTTTACGGGGGATTGATATGAAACGAAATGTATTGGCTCTTATTTTGTGCCTGGCATTGCTGGCTTCCTGCACCGTTACCAACGAAAGTGGAAAAAGAGTAACGACCGGTTTTGGTAAGGCCATGATGGGGGTTGCCCAACTGGTGCTGTCTCCACTGCAAATTGCGGCCGGCCTGTTGGAAGGAATTTCCTCGATCCCTTATTACCTTTCCACCAATGTGCAGGACATCAACAAAGGAATGATTGCGGCCAACGCCAAAATAACGCTGGATGATACGTACGAGTCGGCCTACGGGAAGCGAATCAGCGCCGTTCCGGAAACAGGAGATACGGGAGAAGTGTTTCGGCGAATGAAGCACGCATCGGAATATTTCCAAAAAGTTCTGAACCGCTATGGGGTTCCGGATGCCAATCATTACATGCTGACAAGTATTGATACAGCCAATTCCAAAGGTTATACGCTGTTTGCCGTTGTTTATCGTCCAACCGGCCATATCAAAGTTGTTGACAAATACGACGGCGCAACGATCAGAAACTTTACATCTGATGATCGCCTGTTCTATGAACCGTTTGCCAGGGATGCCAACGGGAAATCTTTGGATACCGTCATTGACTGGGCGGCGATGCCCCGCGAATTTATCAACACTCAAAAGGCTCAGGCTCTGCTTTTAACGATGGCCGCCAATTCCGTAGCCAATGAAAAGCGGTCCCCCGACTACTGGGATATCGAAAAACGCTGGATCGCCGGAGCCTTCCAGGAAATAACGGAACAAAAAATGAACGCCGTTAAAAACAAAATGAAGATCAGCGATTAAAAGTTATTTTCCGGCCTCCACGCCGTTATTCATGATCGCATCTACATAGCTGCGTCCGTACGTGGCAAAGGGCGCCAGAAGATCGCGGGTGTCCATGGTTAATTGATCTACCGCAGCCTGGCCTTTTTCCGTTTTAATTTTCTCGACGATTTGTCCTCTTTCCGCGGATGTCCCCAGTTCGAAATCAGGATCGGAAACGAATTTTTTCGGCATATATTCTTCCAGCGCCGTATCCAGTTTCTCCGCCTTGTCGTGCGCCGTTTTGGCGACGGCGCTGCGAGGGATAGTATCCACGTACGGCGGAACTTCTTTTGCCGATTGCAGAGCCGTCAGGATCGGATTATTTTTTTCTTTATCCCGATAGGCTCTTTGCAGGATGACCTGCGCAAACTTTTCTATTGCCGCATGCCGGTTGGAAACAAGCTGGATGGCGTTGGCCTGGGGGCCGTGAACGCCGATCATATCCATTGTGCCGATCCATATCGTATATGCTGTGCTCACGCCGGGCAGCGCCGTGGTATGATACGGCTGGGTCAGATCCGCCATGTAATGCAACCCCCAGCCGGTAAAGCGCCATCCCCAGTAAGGATGCCCGGTCTGAAAAGCCAATTGGGCCAGTTTCTTGTAAAGATGGATGCGGCATTCGGGATACGTTTTTTTCAGGGCGCTTTTAAAAAAATAGGTAATTCCCGCTTCGTAATAAAATCCCATATGAAAAGGCGCCTGACTTCCGTATTCCAGATTGGGATTTCCGAAAGGCTGGGTTCCCAATCCGTAAATCTTGCCGAACTCCGTTTTATTGTCTTCAAAAAGTCCGATATCAATTCCCAGAAGATCCGGTTCGTCCGAAGCGCTGGTAACAATGTCCAGTGGCCGCGCCATATCACCCGGTTTTAATCCGGCAAAAATGGTTCCGCCCCAATCGGATGTATCCCGCAGAAAGGTAAGGTCTTTCGGCTGAATCAATGGTTTTCCATCCGCTGTTTCTCCCGGAATCATTTGCAGGTAAAGAGGAAATTTAGTCGTCGGGTTGACACGGATGGCATGACAGAAGCGAAGAAGACTGTCATCGCGGTTTCCGGTGGCTTTGAACACAAGGGGCGCAGGCAATGGCGCGTACCACGAGAAATTTGTTTTCGCCCATGCTTCTTCTTCAGCAAGCAAGGATTCCAGTTTCTTTTCTTCCGCGCTGATGAAGGATTCCAGACTTTCCGCGACAACCGGTTGAGCGTTGCGCACTTCCGATATGCTGCCAACAACAGGGTATGTAATCAGGGGATGTTCGCTCCAGGCCCAAACGCCTGTTGAGGGCCAGAAGAATAAAAACATCAAGAATAGCATTGCCATCCATTTTTTCCGCAACATTGTCAGATTCATCAAGTCATCTCCCTCCTAACGGTTTCCATAATCATGGGTTTATTTTATTGATCGAACCGCTTTAAGACAAGCCACACAAACACCTTCGGACTGATAATGATCCCCCGGAACAGCTATCCCTCCGGCCTTCTCGCCAATATTAACCATAAAATTACCCTCGGCGCAACGATCGGCGCTCCAGAGATACCAGCAATAATTCTTGACATCAAAAATGGGATCCAGATAGCTTTGCCTGCCGCTGTCCATTTTACCGCCGGGTTTTTGCTCAGCCAGAGACGCTATTTCATTCAGCGTTGGAATCCGCCAATCGGAATAACCGGCAAATTTTCTTCCATTGAGCTGTTCGATGTATTGTTTTACTTCCAGAATGTTTTCCCTGATATCATAAGAACGCATCCACATTAACCCGGTTTTCAAATCGGAGATCGTTCCATCTTCGTTATTGACATACTTGTTTTCAATATTGCTCGTGGAAATACTGTTCCATAATTCACTGGCTTCCCTGAAGGCGCCAAATTCTTTCGGTTGCGAACGCAATTTTCTCCAGAGTTTGCCTTGTTCGGGTTTTGTTTCGCCGACCTGAACTTTTCCAGACAGGACAACCTGATACGTTCCGTCTTTCTGATATCCGATGTCGATGATTTGAAAACCGGGCAGTAAAACGGCGTTCGCCCTGCTTTCCACCATATCGTATTGAATCTGAAAATTTTCGACTTTGGTAATCGATTGAACGGACACGCCGGCTCTTTCGATTGCCTGCAATTTGGCATTCATCACCGCTTCTTTATAATCGCGGTCACGGCTGGTTTTTACACCATCATCAATGCCCTTGATCAGAACATCTATGGTTTCGGCAAAAATGAATTTGGGCTGGCATGCGATCATCATGAACAAAACAAAGAGAAATATTATTTTTTTCATCATGGCCATCCTGAAAATTTTTTTGAAGATGACGTTCTCTATACCATTTCATGAAAATAATAAAGAGGAAGAAACAAATCGTCGTCTTGAAGTCGGTGTGAACAGCGCTTTATTTTATGGCCGCTTAATACTCGATTCCCGCCCGATCCTTGATGCCGGCGGCGTAGTGATGCTTGATTTCTTTGACCTCACTTACGGTGTCGGCCAGTTTTAGGATTTCCTTGGCCGCATAACGACCGGTGAGAATCAGATCCAGCGCCGGCGGCTTGTTTTTAATTAAATCGACAACGTCTTCAAGAGGGATGAGTTTAAAATCAACCGCCACGTTGATTTCGTCGAGGATAATCATGTTATATTTGCCGGAAGCAACGGCTTTTTTCACCAGGTCGAATCCCTGACGGGCCAGTTCTATATCCACGGGAGCGGGGTTGTCGCGCATGACAAAGCTGTCCAGACCCGAGCGGCGAATGGTCAGGCGCGGCAGATACTTTTCAGCGGCCACATACTCGCCGTAGTCACGTCCTTTCATAAACTGAAGGATAAAGACTTTATAGCCCTGCCCGACGGCGCGCAGCGCCTGCCCGAAAGCGGACGTTGTTTTGCCCTTGCCGTTGCCGGTGATGACGATAACCAGGCCCCGGGGCGCCAGGGCGGAAGCCGTCAATGGCTTCTCCGGGGTTGCCCCCTTTTTTTTTGCCGTGCTTTTTTGGGGTGCCTTATTTCTCCCGGCTGGCTTCATCACTTTTCTCCTGATTTGAGGAAACGGCGCGCAAGGGCTTCCGCTTCGGTATAGGGATCCGCTTCCCGGTTCTTTACTTTTTGGGCAATTCTTTTCAATTCGCCGCTGTCCGTCAGTTCGCGAAGCAGCGGATCGAGAATACAGGATTTGAGCGCGTCGGAAATTTCGATCAGCGCCTGGCGTTCCATACGGTGGGACAGTTGTCCGCTCGCGAGCAGATGCGCGTGATGATCCGAAATTTTTCGCGCCAGTTCGGCCGTTTGTTCGGCAAAGGCAGCCGGTTCATACAGGTTGCCGATACTCACGATCGGCGGTTTCCAGGCACCCGGAGTCAGGGGGGAGGCGGCAAGCAGACCGGTGAGTTCAGTCTGCAATTGCTTTGCACCGGGGCGGTCGGCTTTGTTGATGGCGAACACATCGGCAATCTCCATAATGCCGGCCTTCATGGTCTGAATTTCATCCCCCATGCCGGGCACCAGCACTACGATCACACTGTGCGCGTGATGGATAATGTCCAGTTCCTGCTGGCCGATGCCGACGGTTTCCACCAGGATGACGTTCTTGCCCATGGCTTCCATGACGTGGATGGCGTCGCCGGCGGCCTGCGAGAGTCCGCCCAGTGCGCCGCGCGTGGCCAGCGACCGGATGAACACGCCCTCATCTTCCGCGTGTTTGAGCATGCGGACGCGGTCGCCCAGAATGGCTCCTCCGGAGAAAGGGCTGGTCGGGTCAACGGCCAGAACGCCGACGGTTTTGTTCTGTTTGCGGAATTCAGTGATGAGCGCGTCGGTCAGAGTGCTTTTGCCCGCGCCGGGCGCGCCGGTGATGCCGATAATAAATGATTTTCCCGTGTATTGAAAAAGCTGTTTAAGCCTGGGGCGCGCTTCGGGTATCCTGTCTTCCAGATCCCGGATCAGGCGCGAGGCGGAACGGATGTCGCCTGCGCATATTTTGGCAGTGGTTTCCGTCATTTGTTTTTTAATGATGTTCGTCTCTTGTTTGAATGCTGGCGCGGATCCAGTCCACAATGGAGTCGAGCGAAGCGCCGGGCGTGAAAATGGCCTTGATGCCCGCGTCATAAAGCATCTGAAAATCCTGCTCGGGAATGATGCCGCCGCCGATGACGGTAATGTCGGAAGCGTTCTTTTCCTTGAGCAGTTCGACCACACGCGGAAACAAAATGCGATGCGCGCCGGACAGACAACTCAGTCCCACCAGGTCCACGTCTTCCTGAATGGCCGCCGCGGCGACCTGCTCCGGCGTCTGGTGACAGCCGGTATAAATCACTTCGAAACCCGCGTCGCGAAAGCAGCGGGCCAGGATGCGCGCTCCCCGGTCATGGCCGTCCAGTCCGGGTTTGGCCACCATCACTCGAATTTTTCTTGCCGACATAAAGTTCTCCTTTAATACAGACCGGGGTCTCTGTACTCCCCGTAAACCTCGCGATAAACGTCGCAGATTTCCTGTTGAGTTGCCAGATTCTTAACGGCCTCGATGCAGCAGGGCATCACGTTTGCACCGGATTTGCAGGCGGTGCGGATATCGGTGAGCGATTGCTTCACGGCGTGGTTGTCGCGTTTGCGGCGGACATCCTGAACCCTTTTGATCTGTTCCTCTCCCATTTTTTCATCGATCTCCATCAGTGGTACCGCGTGCTGCGCCTCGGTGACATACTTATTCACACCGACCATGATTTTTTCCTTGTTTTCAATTTGCCGCTGGAATTTATAAGCCGCGTCCGCGATTTCCATCTGAGGGAAGCCTTTTTCAATGGCGGCGATCATGCCGCCCATCGCATCGATTTTTTCGATATATTCCCAGGTCTTCTCCTCTATTTCATTGGTGAGGGATTCGACAAAATAGGAACCGGCCAGCGGGTCGATCGTGTTGACCACGCCGGTTTCTTCGGCCAGAATCTGCTGCGTACGCAGAGCCACTTCCACCGCATGTTCGGACGGCAGGCAGAATACTTCATCGAGCGAGTTGGTATGCAGCGACTGCGTCCCGCCCATGACGGCGGCCAGCGCTTCCACCGTGGTGCGGATGATGTTGTTGTAAGGCTGTTGCGCGGTCAGCGAGCAGCCGGCGGTTTGCGTGTGAAAGCGCATCCACAGCGAACGGGGATTTTTCGCGCCGAAGCGGTCGCGCATGATTTTAGCCCAGATACGCCTGGCCGCCCGCAGTTTGCAGACTTCCTCAAAAAAATCGATGTGGGAGTTGAAAAAGAAAGAAAGACGCGGCGCAAAATCGTCCACATCCATTTTCTTGCGGCGGATGACGTCTTCGACGTATTCGATGCCGTCGCGCAGGGTGAAGGCCAGTTCCTGAATTGCGGTCGCGCCGGCTTCGCGGATATGATAGCCGCTGATGCTGATGGTATTCCAGCGGGGGACGTATTTCGCGCCGAACTCCACCGTGTCGCTGATGAGTTTGATGGAGGGTTCCGGCGGGCACATGAACGTCTTTTGCGCGATGAATTCCTTGAGCATGTCATTCTGAATGGTGCCGCCGATTTTGGCAAGCGGTACCCCTTTGATATCGGCTGCCGCGCAGTACATAGCCCAGAGGATGGTGGCCGGGGGATTGATGGTCATGGACGTAGTGACCTGATCCAGCGGAATCCCGTCGATCAACTCCAGAAAATCCTCCAGCGTATCGATGGCCACCCCGCATTTGCCCACTTCTCCCAGCGCTTTGGGGGAATCGCTGTCGTAGCCCATGAGCGTCGGAAAATCGAAAGCCGTGCTGAGCCCCGTCTGGCCTTCGCGAAGCAGCATGTGCCAGCGGGCGTTGGTGTCACGCGCGCTGCCCATTCCGGAAAACATGCGGAAGGTCCAGTGCCGTCCACGGTAACCCGTTACCTGGTTGCCGCGCAGGTAGGGAAATTCACCCGGTGCGCCGATGTTCCGGGCAAAATCCACATCTTTTAAATCTTCAGGTGTGTAGAGTCTTTTGATGTCCAGGTCGGAAACGGTCGAAAAACGGTCTTTCCGGTCGGGATTGCTTTTTAGTGTCTCCTGAACCTCATCCTGCCATTTTTCGGTCAGACGCCGAGATTTTTTTTGTGTTTCATCCGAGAAATACAATTTACCCCCCTGTTGATATAGTCCTTACGGGGAAACCACCCCGGGACTGCCAGCTAAAAAACTGGCCAGAACTATCTTAAGTGTTCTATTTTTGTCAAGGAATATTAAGATTTACGCCGGAGGATGATCGTGGCGGCAAATAAAAAGGCGGGCCAAATTGTGACCTGCCTTTTTATTTATCGGGAGGGCGTGGTTTTACTTACGACCGGCCTTGAATTTAGCGCTTTCCTCCGCCATTTTGCCGTATTTATTTGTTTTGGCGGCTTCGATATATTGAATCTTTTTCGCCATTTTCGCCATTTTCTTTAAAGACTTTAAAGGGGTTTCTGTGATCGTTTTATTGGCAATGCCTGACGGCACGCCTTTGCCCAGGTCCGGATCTATCATAAACGTTACCCGGGTGTGTTCCCGATCAACCCACTCAAGGGTGAATAATGAATTGAATGAAGGCATTCTGACGTATCCTTTGCCCGTATCGTAGGACATATCATTGGTGGAGTCGCCGTAAACAAGATTCTTGCCATTTTTCACATCAATGATTGTTTTGCTTTTAAGGACCATATCCCTGTCGGTAAGCAGCGTAATATGCTGGCGGAACCAGAATATAAAAACATCTTTTTCGTCATCCACGACTTTCAATATTTTTGTTGCTTTGCAATCTTCCATCCATTCGGGATAATTTTCAATGTCTCTGAGGATAGTGCCGATGACCTCGATTCTGGCAGGTATCGTGCACGTCGTTTTAGCCGCGATATAATCTCTGCCGGGAACTACGCTGGTATATATCTGGCACCCGTCTTCAATATCGACCCGTTTCCATTGATACTTGTCAGCGGCAAAACCTGTTGTAGCCGTGAGCAAAAACATCAGCGCCAGGGTCATGACAATATTTCTTTTAGACATAAAATCCTCCTGATTTGTTTTTATGTCTGTTATCTTGCACATTTTCCGCAATAGTTCAATCATTCGATCATGATTTCAAGCGCTTCCCTATTGACAGAAGAGAGAAACGGGCATATAGCGAGGCCTAATATTGTTATAGAAAAGGCAGACCAGTGTCATGTTGGAATTAAAGAATTTGTATTTTTCAGTGCCGGAAAACGGGGAAAACGGCGGCAACCTGCGTAACATCATTGACGGAATAAATTTCACTTTTGAAGACGGCAAATTTTACGCGATCACCGGACCGAACGGCAGTGGCAAGACCACGCTGGCTAAATTGATCATGGGAGTTAATCCGATATCGCAGGGCGCCATCATTTTCAATAGTCAGGATATTTCCGCTCTGACCATTACCGAACGGGCCAAAGCGGGTATTGCCTATAGCTTTCAACAGCCGGCGCGCTTCAAGGGAATCACCTTTCGCGATCTGCTGAAAATTGCCACCGGGATTGAAGATGAAAACAAGCTTCTGGAAATTCTTGGACGGGTGGGCATTTGTCCCTTGTCATTTTTGGATAAAGAGGTGGACGCCAAGCTTTCCGGAGGGGAAATTAAAAAAATTGAGCTGGCCACAACCATTGCCGCCAACCCTAAACTGGCCATTTACGATGAACCGGACACAGGGATTGATTTATGGACGATCGGTCCGATGGTGAGTCTTCTGAAAAAAGAACTGGCCGAAAATCACACAACCACCATTGTCGTGAGTCATAATAAGGCCTTTTTGGAGGCGGCGGATGTGGTGATCATTATTAATTCCGGCCGGATTGCCTACCATGGAAACCTGGAAGGCGCTATGCCGCTTCTGGATGATTTGAGTGTGTGCACTTACCGGGACAGCTGTGAAGGAGATCGTGATGCTGGATGCTATCGATAAATCATTGTTAAAAACGGTCGCCGACCTGGAAGAATTGCCAAAAGGCGCCTACAATATACGAAAAAACGGCAAGCTCCTGAGCCGTCACGTATCGGCCAATATCAATATTGAAACCAATGCCGATGAGACGGGCATTATTATCAAAATCAAACCGGGAACGAAAAACGAATCGGTTCATATTCCCGTTATTCTGAGTCAGGCCGGCCTTTACGACGTGGTTTATAACTCCTTCATCATCGGCGACGATGCCGAAGTGACGATTGTTGCCGGCTGCGGGATTCACTGCGGTTCGTCCGAACCGGAAGGTCACGCAGGCATCCATGAATTCAGGGTCGGCAAACGGGCGAAGGTGACGTATGTTGAAAAACACTATGCTTCAGGCGAAGGCCGGGGCCGAAGGACGCTCAATCCGACCACCAAGGTCTTTCTGGCCGAAGGTGCGCACGCGGAAATGGAGTTAACGCAGATTGCCGGCGTCGATGAAGCCAACAGGGTCAATGAAGCGGTTTTGGGGCCAAACAGTCTTCTGCTGATTACGGAGAGAGTTCTAACGGACGGTGATCAGACGGCCGTCTCCACGAATAATATTGTTTTGAAAGGCGCGGGGAGCCGCGCCAATATGATTTCGCGCTCGGTGATGAAGGGCAATTCCAAACAGACTTTTTACGCGCTGATGGATGCGCAAAACAAATGTTTCGGTCATATTGAATGCGATGCGATCATCATGGATAACGGAACCAATGAGACCATGCCGTCGCTTAAGGCCGGCCATCCGGATGCGGAATTAACGCATGAAGCCTCAATCGGTAAAATAGCGAGCGATCAACTGACCAAACTGATGAGCCTGGGGTTGACGTATGACCAGGCGGTGAACCGGATTATTCAGGGTTTCCTGAAATAACCTGACGTTGCCGACCCTGATTACGGACGCATCTTCCTTCTGCTTAAAGCGGCGTCAAAAATCTGACGGAACCCATCGTTTGATAAACAGGCAACTTCGAAGAAAAAACGAAGCGCAAAGAAAGTCTGTCCCGCCATGGTCCGCAAGCGTATCATCACTTCCAGAATTTCATTGCTGCAATGGCCGGAGCCTCTTGACCGCTACCTGGCCGGTCGATTTACTTATCTGACGCAGGATCAGTGGAGGCGGGAAGTCGCCGACGGCAGAATATCGCTCGATGGCGCCATAGCCGCCGATCCGTCAACCGCCGTCGCAGGCGGCGAAGTGCTGGCCTGGGATGGCGGCAGAATCGTTGAGCCGAACGTTGATGGAAGGATAACCATCCTCTATGAAGACGAATGGTTTGTTGCCGTCAATAAAACGGGAAACTTGCCGGTCCATCCGTCGGGACGGTATTTCAATAATACTCTGACCGCCCTGCTGGAAGAACGTTATGGGCGCAAGGTTTATCCGGCGCACCGCCTTGACCGTGAAACTTCAGGCGTCATCCTTCTGGCCTTCAATGGAAAAAGCGCGGGCGATCTGTCTGAATCGCTGGCAAATGGATCCAAAGAGTACCTTGCCCTGGTACACGGATATTTTCCCGACCATGAAACAATCATCGGGTTGCCTCTAGGGCCAGACCCTGAATCCGCCGTAAACAAGAAACGCAAGGCGTGGCCCGGCGGAACCCAAAAAGCTCTGACGCGCTTTCGAAAAATTCTGACCGCCGGGGAGTTTTCCCTTGTCCGATGCTTTCCCGAAACGGGCAGGCTCCATCAGATACGCGCGCACCTGAAATCCGCAGGTTTCCCGATTGTCGGTGATAAACTTTATGGCCGGGAAGAAAATGCTTTTCATGAATTTATCAGAAACGGATTCACCGCCGAACTGGAGGAACGTCTTCTCCTGCCGCGCTCGGCGCTCCATGCCGCCAGACTGGTCATTTTACATCCGCGCACCCGGAAAAAGATGATCATCCGGGCGCAGCTTCCGGAGATGTTTGCTGATTTTATCCGTAAGGAAAAAAGCGCGCACCCGATCAGGCGTCCAGGTTTTGGTTTGCAGGAGTGATTAATTCACCGTGCGGTCTTGCCTTTGTGTCTGGCGTCGATGGCATAACCGTTGTCCGGGATTCATTCTTGGCGTGCGTCATGGAATAAGAAGTTATCTGTTGCGGCAGGCATAAGGATCAAGAAAAGTTTATGCCGCCTGAATTCTCCTCTATTCTTTGAGATAAAACTGCAATTTAAGGCCGCTGACTTCCACGATATCGCCGTCTTTGAGATCGTAGCGGCGTTGGATTACCTTGCCGTTAACCTTCATTTCCTTGCCGCCGGATGGAGTGATAAAATAACCTTCTTTGCGACGATTAATCAGGGCGACCAGCTTAGGGGCAAAAAAACCTTTCAATTGAATAGCGGAACCGGCTTCTTTCCCAATCGCGGAAACTCTTTCTTTGAGTTCATATTCTTTCTCGTCCGTTGAACCCTCAAGAACCACAAAGCCGCCCAGCGCCTCCGGAATGCTCGTATCCGCGGCAGTGATGATTTTCTTTTGGACATCCGGTGTAATCACCATTGTTTCGTCCATGGAACGGCCGCGCACCGCGAAATTTTTTGCATCCCCCGCCCTGTTTTTATCGGAAGTGACATTTAATGAATGCACGCCGATGACAATGACGTCACTATTGAAAAGCTCCGATTTAGCCGCGACTTTCTGGCTGTTCAAATAGGTGCCGTTCAGGCTGCCTAAATCTTCCAGCATGAGCGCATTGCCTTCCAGCTTGATGACAGCATGGTGACCGGATACGGCTTGATTATCAATAACGATATCGTTGTCCGGTTTGCGGCCGATCGTGGTCACTTCCTTGTCCAGTACAATTTCTTTGACAGCCGCTTCCTTGTATTTCAGTAAGACCTTTGCCATATATCACCTCCGGAAAAATTCCATGAATTTAAACAAACCTGAATACCATTTTTTGTTCTTCTTAACACAACCTATAATCACAGTGATATTATCTTTGCCGCCATTTTTATTGGCTGTATTCACCAGTGCATCACATGCGGTCGTGGGATCACCTTCACTGGAAATGATGTCCAGAACAGCCTCATCTGTTATCATATTACTAAGTCCGTCGGTGCACAAGAATAAAATATCATCGCCAAACAGGGTAAGCTCGTCCAAATCCGGTTCCGTGTCCGCATGGATCCCCAGAGCTTTCGTGAGGATGTTTTTCATTTCCGATTGGGCCGCTTCTTCTTTGGTGATTAAATCACGCTTCACCTGTTCATTGACGATGGAATGATCATCGGTTAACTGGTCAATATTGCCGGCGCGGATCAAATAAACGCGGCTGTCGCCGATATGGGCAATGCTCAGTTTGTTTCCGGTCATGAGGACCGCCGCAATCGTGGTGCCCATTCCGTTTAATTGCGGCGAGCTTTGAGCAGCCTCATAAACGGCCAGATTGGCCAGGCGGATTGCACGGTTCAATCTGTTGGTGGCTTCGGAATAAGCGGGATCATAATCCCGGATACTTTTTTGCGGGCGCTGAAAGTAATCCCGGATCACATTGATAGCCAGACTGCTGGCCGTCTCGCCGGAAGCATGGCCGCCCATGCCGTCGGCAACGACAAGCAGCCCCAGATTTTCATCCAGATAAAAATTATCTTCGTTATTCGAACGGACTAAACCCTGATCGGTTTTGCCGCTGGCAGTGAGATTCAATGAAACCTCCTAATTTAAACAGGCAAGCAAATCATCCGCCAATGACTTGCCGGTTTGGTAACGGGTCTCCACATCTTTGGACAACAGTTTTTCCACAATCGGAACCATCTTTTCCGGAATGCCGGGGGAAAGCTCTTGAATGGGGGGCGGCGGAGAGGATGTGATTTTGTACATGAGGGTGGCAATGCTGTCTCCGTCAAAAGGTTTTTCCCCGGAAATGAGTTCGTATAAGACGACGCCCAGTGAAAATAAATCAGACCGGCCGTCCACTTTTTTGCCGGCTATTTGTTCGGGCGACATATAGCTTGGTGTACCCATGACAACACCGGTTTGTGTCTTGGACGTAGCCATGACCCGGGCAATTCCAAAGTCCGCCACTTTTATTTCACGATTGTTGAGCATCATGATGTTGGCCGGTTTGATATCACGATGAACAATGCCGTTTGCGTGGGCATAATCGAGCGCCGCAGCGACACAGGAAACAACCCGAACGGTTTCCTGCGCCGACAATAAATTTTCTTTCTTGGTATATTTCTCCAGATCGGTGCCGTCCAGCAGTTCCATGGCCATGTAAGCGATATCGTAATCCTCGCCGACATCATAAATGGTGACAATGTTCGGATGGGACAGCTTTCCGGCGGCTTCCGCTTCGCGGAAGAACCTTTTCTTCACTTCGTCGATCTGTTCGGGATCAATTTCTTCATACCGTAATGTTTTAATCGCCACTTCCCGGTTAATACGCGGGTCTTTACCGAGGAATACCGTCCCCATGGCGCCGCGCCCCAACTCTTTCACAACTTCGTAACGCCCCAGCGTCGGCTTGATTTCGGTGTTATCCATCATGACGGTGGCTTCTTTTTTGGATCCGGACAGGCCGAAAATCATGGTTTCTCCGGCAGCCGTCAGCTTCTTGATGCGTTCGCCGATATCTTTAAAATTTCCGGCTGTGGCAATATGCTGATAAACCGCCACCGCCTTGTTGAGCATGCGCTTTCTTTCAAAATCCAAACCGAGATTATAGAGCAGTTCTTTAACCGATTCATCTTCAGCGGGACATTTGCGGAATTTATCGAATGCCATATCCAGCAAACCCTGCCCCTGGAAGGACAACCCCAGCATCTTGTTGGTTTCCACACTGTCGGCTTCCATGCGAACGTTTGTTCTTTCCGTCAGCAGATATCTCTTGGAGACAATGACGATATAGCCGACAATCAAGATAAGCGCCGGATAAAGCGCCCTGATCCAGTAGCCGTAAGCGGCAAAAAGATAAATCGTCGTCATCATCCAGCCCAGCAGGAGAATCAGAGAAACCATAGCGCTGATACCGGCCTTGATTCGCGGAATGACCAGCGCAATGTAAAGGCCGAAGACAAGGATCATGATGAGTTCCAGCGCGTTTGCCCAACTCGGACGCACGATGTGATCATCGTTGATAATATTTTCAATAACATTGGCAATGATTGTTCCCGGCGGGACGTTGACCGCGGTTGGCGTAACCTGCATGGCGCCTAATCCGGCTGCGCTCTGGGCGATAATTACAATCTTGTCTTTAAAAACATCAGGCGCAACTTTTTTATTGACGACATCAAAAAACGAATAATAGGGAATGCCGGAAGCATAGCTGATCAGCATCCTGTTGTTTTCGTCAACAGGAACGGTTTTACGGCCAAATTTTATTTCATTGCCCGGTTTCAGTGTCTGTAAATCGTAATTGAGGTATTTTAAGGTCAGTTGCAGGGCGAAAGAAGGAAAAAGCTTTTCTTCAAAATTAATAAACAAAGGCTCGCTGCGCACTGTGCCGTCGCGGTCGGCAACGATGTTGATGTGACCCAGTCCCATGGCGGTTGCGGCAAACTCGGCGATGGGGGGGACGATTTCCCGCGCGGTGATACTGTTATCTCCGCCCGTCGGCGAAATAGAGTTTTTTTGCAGATAATCCGGCAGATTCGAAGCCGTTCTCCCCGAAGGATTGCCGGGGACAAAGAATAAAGGCAGCACCACATTTTTACCTGCGGCAATCGAATTGGCCAGGATTGCATCATTATCAAGCCTTTTTTCAGACTCTTTCAAAGAGACCAAAATACCTTCCAGGCTCTGCTTTTTTTTAACCGGGATGGCGGCAACGATGCCCGGCGTCTTTTGCGCAGGCACGGTTTCGACGACGCCCGGAGCCTTCGGAGCCGGTGCGGTTAAGGCAACTCCTTGATTCGCGTCAGCCGGATCACCTTCAATTTCTTTGATCAGGTTGCGTACTTCGAGAAGCCCCTGATTGGCATCCTTTTCCGAATAAATAATATCCAGGCCGATGACCTTCGCCTGATAAGATTGCAGCAAATCAACCATGGCGGCGATGCGGGCGCGGGGCCAGGGCCAGCGGCCAAGGTTGGTAATGCTTTGTTCATCGATGGCAATGACGGCGACAGGGGCGGAAGATTGTTGCACCCGCAGATTGGCGTTTAAGTCATAAATGCCGTTTTCGAGTGTTTCCAGCGGTCCCCAGGAAATGAAAAAGGAGAATAATGCAAGCAACATTAAAACGATACCCAGAATGAAATCAGAAATCGTCGAATTTTTAATTTTCTTCATGCACGCTCCTTAATCAGGGGGAATACGGCCAACTATTTCACATTGAGGAAAACTTTTATCATAAGTAATGGGCATTTAGCAAGTTTTCTTGTTAAATTTTTTTATGCCGCTGCCTGACCGTATTTTCTAATGACAAATTCTCCTTACACCTTGCTAAACGACGAGAAATGCATTGCGATCTCAATCAGCGATGTAATACAGGACACCATCATTTATAATTTCTCTGACGGCGCCGTCGCGTTTGAGGTCCTGAAGATACACGCAGGTTTCATTGAGCGCCATAAACTTTTCCCAGTCGTCCCGGTTAGCAGCCGCTCCAGCGAGCATTTCGCCGCAAATGGCGTAGGTTGTTTTGGGATCGGCGCCGATGCTTTTCAGAAGCGCCTGTTTTTTCAATGTATGGTGTGTGCGGATTTCCTGTATGCGTTCATCGACACCGGAGAAAGAATTCCCGTGTCCCGAATAAATCGTGGTGATCGGCAGTTTATCGATGATCTCCAGCGACTCCAGATAACTTTTGAGCGGTTCAAAGACGTCATCGTGGATATTGGGGCTGAGACTTGGCGCAATATAGGGCAGGACATGATCGCCCGCCAGCAGCAGGTTTTCATCCCGGAAGAAGAAACAAACGTGCCCCGCCGCGTGTCCCGGCGTAAAAATAACTTCAAATGAACGATTGCCGAACCGGCGAATTTCATTTTCCCGCAAAAAGGTATTCACTGCAAATCGCGGAGTACGGGCGCTGATATCTTGAATCTCCGCCGCGATCGCTTCTATCTCCGAAGGCGGCAGGCCCTGCCGGGCGAAAAAGACTCTGGCCTGCGCAATCAAATCACCGGCCTCAAGAAAATGCGAATGAACCTGATGAGAGACTTCCGATAAATGAAGACGGGCATTTGACTTTTTCTGAATTTCTTCCGCCATGCCGCAGTGATCGGTGTGGGTGTGGGTGATGTAGATATCGCGGATGGATTCGACGGACAGACCGATACTTTTGATGTCCGCCTCCAGCTTTTCATACGCGCCGGGCACGAGCATGCCGGTATCAAACAGCGCGATATTCTTACCGTCAACCAGCGCATAGGCGTGGACGTGGCGCAAACGAAAAGGCATGGGCAGTGTCATCCGGTAAAAATTGTCCGAAATTTCAGTAATCAGCAGGGCACCTCTTTTATCCGCACAGTCTATCCGCCAATGAAATCCGTTTTTCAATAGCGGAGCATAAGCACTAAAGACGAAACACTTCAATCAAATAAGCAAAGATCATGGCTGTAGTCGTCAGACTGTGGACTTTAATCATCGCCAGATTGGCCGGCGCCATGGCCACGGGATCATTCAAATGACGTTTCATAATTCTAAGGGATATGATGGCAAAGGGCAGACTGGTCAGGCCCAGAACAACGACAGGTGACAAAGCCTGCATCCATCCTGAAAGGATCAGGATGCCGTAAGCCATGGCCAGGCCGATACTGTAAAGAGCGGCGCCGGCCTTTCTACCGTAGCGGGCAACCAGATTCCATTTGCCTCCCTGTCGGTCCGCTTCGTAATCGGGAATTTCGTTGATAATGATCATCGACCACATCATGAAGCCTGGCACCAGTGAAGCAATCAGCGGTTCGCAGGCAAACGTCTGAGCCTGAACGTAATACGAACCCAGCACGATAACCGGTCCGAAATTAACCAGCAGCCCCAGCTCCCCGAAGCCCCGGTAACCGAAACGAATGGGCGGCGCGGTGTAAAAAATGGAACAGGCCATGCCGAAAAGCCCCAGAACCAGAACAGGCCATCCGCAGACACAGGTTAAATAGGCACCAATGGCCGTAGTTGTTGCAAAACACAGACCGGCTGTCTTCAACATCTGTGTGTCCCGGAGCAGGCCTTCCGGCAGGACACCGCTGCCGCCGGTGAAGAAGTTCTTTGCTTCGCCTTTCCGCAAATCAACAGCATGACGGTAATCGAGCACATCGTCCACCAGGTTGAGTCCGAAGTGATTGACGGTGACTCCAACAACAACCAGCGCAAAGTGCAGCAGGTGAGGCGGATAGCCCTGAGCCCAGGCTATCACACCGCCTAAGAACGCCGGTAGAATGCTGGGCAAAACAAAATGGAGGCGAAGCGCGCGCAGCCAGACATTCCAGGCAGGCGGGTGAGTTTTTCCCGGGTTGGCGTCACTGACTACGGAATGGCTTTGTCTAATTCTCATGGCTGGACGTCACCGTATCGCCTTCTCTGAATGGTGGTTACGCCGGACATTGTTCCGGAAAGCTTTATTCCTTGTGATTCTTGAGCACTGCCAGAATTTTATCCTGATACCGCCAGACCAGCAGGGAGACAATCACGGATGCGACGGCAACAATGGCCAGCAGCGTGTAATGTTCTTCGCGGGCGATATTGCCGCTGATGGACAGCATCATGGTGCCGAAGAAGCGACCGATGGTGGAAATGATAATAAATGTTGACGTCGGAATGCGGCTGACGCCCATGATGTAGCATAAATAATCTTTGGGAAAGCCCGGGATCAAAAAGAGCATAAAAGAAACGAGCAGGCCCTTATGCTCCATGAAATGATCAAATTTTTCGAAGACTTCTTTCTTCACCGCTTTTTCCAGGAGCGGTTCGCCGAAAAAGCGGGCCAGTATGAACGCCAGCCACGAACCAATGGTTAACCCGATCGTGGAATAAATCGTCCCCCGGATCGGGCCGTATAAATAGCCGCCGATGAAGCCGCTGATTTCTCCCGGAATGACCGCAACGACCACCTGAACAATCTGGATCGCCATAAAAGCCAACTCGTCGTAGCGCGACGTGTTAATGAATTTGATAATTCTATCCTTGTCTTTGAAAAAAAGATAAAGGTCAAAATGGACAAAAAGAAAGACACAAAGCCCAATCAACAAAACGAGCAGTATAATTCGAAATGCTAAATTTTTATTCATCAAGGGAACTCAATAATTTTCACCATCAGATTTATTGGGATTTTTTTATATGAATAATATTTTTTCGTCAAATTGTTTCCACTGCCTGCAAAATAAAAGGAGAGGCAATCACTGGTCAGGATAATGGAATAGTACCATTTTTACCTCAAAATAGTTGACTAAACAAAATTGATATGCAAGAAAAACACACTCTTGAAAAATATCAAAACATGTTAAATGTACATGGATCAGCAGGGGAGGGAAATTATCATCATGTCGAACGTGCCGCAAAAACTGGATAGAAAAAAATCAGAGATTTATAAGGACGCACCCATTGCCAAATTCGGCGAAAGAAAACCTGACTTTACGACGATGGGCCGAAAGATAAAAAATCCCCACACGAAATTCCGCGAGGTGGTTTGCGTGGAAGCCTGTAGGACGCCTTATGGCCGTTCCGGCGGGGCTCTGAAGGATTTTTCGGCCATGGAACTGGGCGCAATGGCGATCAAGGAAGTTTTGCGTCGTACCGCAGGTAAGGTAAAACCCGCGGATGTGGACTACATTTTCATGGGACAGGTCGTTCCCGCCGGGTGCGGTCAAATCCCCGCAAGACAGGCAACCATTCTGGCGGGCGTGCCGGAATCCGTTCCTTCGATTACCGTCAATAAAGTCTGTTCGTCCGGCATTAAAACGATTGACCTGGCCTTTCAAATGATTCTGCTGGGACGAGCGGATATCTGTATCGCCGGCGGCCAGGAAAGCATGAGCAACTGTCCGTTTGTACTGCCGGATATGCGCTGGGGCGCCAGGATGGGGCTGCCCAACGGGCGTGTCGTAGATGCGATGGTATACGACGGGCTGTGGGACGCCTTCTATGACCGCCATATGGCCATTCATGGATCGGAAGTGGCCGACGAGTTCGGCTTTACGCGGGCGGACCAGGATGAGTGGGCGCTTAATTCCCAGATGAACGCCGTTCGCGCGATGAATGAAGGCAAACTGGACGCTGAAATTTTCCCCGTGGAAATTAAACAGGGCAAAAAAGTCATCATCATGGAGAAAGACGAAGGCCCGAGGCCGGAGACAACACTGGAAGGGCTGGCCAAACTTCAACCGGTGTTCGGCCATTTGAGCACCGTGACCGGCATGCCCGGCAGTGTCACGGCCGGAAACGCTCCCGGCGTCAATGACGGAGGGGATGTCTGTCTGTTAATGAGCCGGGAAAAGGCCGACGAACTGGGTCTCAAGCCCGTCTTCACTATTGTGGATTATGCGGAAGTGTCTCAGCCGACCAAGGATATCGCAACCGTGCCGGGCCTGGCCATTAAAAAAATCCTGGAACAAAATGATCTGACGATTGATCAGATGGACGTCATCGAAATCAACGAAGCCTTTGCCGCGGTGGCGCTGGTCAGTTGCCGTTCCATTCTGGGAATGACCAAAGAAGACATGTTTAAAAAAGTCAATATCAACGGCGGCGCGGTGGCTTACGGCCATCCCATCGGCGCCACCGGCGCCAGAATCGCCATGACGCTGGGCTATGAGCTTCAGCGCCGCGGCGGCGGTTACGGCGTCTGCGGCATTTGCTCGGGACATGCCCAGGGCGACGCCATGCTCATCCGAGTAGAAAATTCCGGTTCAGTTGGCTGATGTATCCTGATGGCGGAATTCATTCCACCCGTTTACCGGCGCAATACCGGCTGGTGATGAACAAGAAAGGAACAGGATATGATTGACTATATCAAACAGCACGAACGTTACGTCGCAGAACTGCTGGAATCGAATCCGGAACGTGACGTACAATGCGAGCTTCTGGCTTATCATGACAAGCAAATTTTATGGATACAGCATGAAAGGCTGGCCCATCTGATTACCATGATGTTTGTCTGCCTTTTCTTTTTTCTGGCCTTCGGCTTTACGATGATTCATTTTATGTTTCCCTACATTCTTCTTACGGCATTGCTTCTGATTCTGACAGTTGCCTATATTCTTCATTATTACCGGCTCGAAAACAGTGTGCAACGGTGGTATTCATTATCCAACCGGATTAGAACAAAGATGCTTCAGGGATAAGTAATATGAAGCAGCATAACGTATTTTTTATTCGGAGCTAACGACATTCATGAAAGTCATATCCATCGCAGGAACGAAGAAGACAGGTAAAACCACTCTTGTGAGTATGCTGGTCAGTTCTTTGGCCAGGTACGGCAAGGTTGGGACGATCAAAAATATGGCTACGCATCCCGTGGATCATGGCGATACCAGGCGTCACTTCGAAGCCGGGGCGGATGTGGTGATCGGCCTTGGCGAAGCCAGGATAAAGGTAACCCGGGAATGCGGTGATTTGACTTCAGCTCTGGCGGATCTTCAGGCCGAGGGGGTTGACTATGCCGTTGTCGAAGGTTTCAAGCACAGCCATCTTCCCAAGGTCGTGATGGCTGACATTGAGGTGTCTGAATGCATAAGAAGAGTGTCGTTTTCCGAGTTGAATGACGATTTGATCTATGAACTTACAAATCTGGTTTTGGGCATGGACGATTATCAGGCGGATCCCCCTCTATAGGTGATATCAACGCCAATCCTTCCTTCTTTGAAAAAAGTATTACGACAGGCTTTTTCTCTTTGACCTTGATGAATATTTTTAATATAATCAGCGCCATATTTTACCGGTAATAACAAGAAAGGAGTATCAGCATCATGGCCGATACAAACACTCCCTATATTGACAATTCAGGAAACGTAATTGTTCCATTCAATGCCGACCCTAAATACCACTTCTGGAATGGCGGCCAGTCTTTAACCGCTACCTTGGCGGAAATCAATGCGACTGAAAATATATGGAGGAAACATACCGAAAAACCATATCCGGAAACTGCGGCTTAGGAATGGAGATTATTCTATGCCGATCTTTAATGATATTTAGAAAATACACACAGGATTCTTTAAAAGATGCCTCGGCGCAGCGGACGAAAAAGGCGATCAGGATCATCGAGAAAAATGGCGGGAAAGCAATTTCCATTTCAAAATTACTCTTCAATGAAAATGATCGATCTTTCTTGCCGGAACCGACCACTGTCCTGTCAGGGTGTTTAATGTTCCAACCTGTTTTCCGTTTTCAAAAAAAAGCACCTTCTTGTAATCGTGTTTGGGAATTCTTATGGCCAGGTAGATATTTCCTTTCCACTTTGCGTCAGACTCCCGTTCATTGAATCGATAGTGAAGCGCCAACTCTTGATTCCTTTCAGTGATCCGGTCTACTTCAAAGATCGATTACAAAATTCCTTATTGACAGCATGTCTTTTCAGTATTACTGAAAACAAGAAAGAAAAGTATAAGGAGCGCATTTTATGATTATCGTAACCGGCGGCGCGGGCTTTATCGGCAGCGCCTTTGTCTGGAAGCTCAATCAGGAAGGCATTGGAGATATCATCATTGTCGATCGCCTGGGAACGACGGATAAATGGAAAAATCTGGTGAATCTCCGTTTTGAAGATTACATTCATAAAGATGATTTTTTCCAAATGATTTGCGATGACGACCTGCCTTTTGAAGTTAGTGGCGTTGTGCACATGGGCGCCTGTTCTTCGACGACCGAGCGGGATGCGGACTATCTCTGGGAAAATAACTTTCTCTACACAAGAACATTGGCTGAGTGGGCCATAAAGCGCGGCATCCGCTTTATCTACGCCAGCTCCGCCGCGACGTACGGCGACGGGAAACAGGGTTTTTTCGATGACCTCTCCAAGATCAAGGCGCTGAAGCCCATCAACATGTATGGTTACTCCAAGCAGGTGTTCGATTTGTGGGTGCTGCGCCATCAACTGGAAGGCAAAATGGCCGGGGTTAAATTTTTTAATGTCTTCGGCCCCAATGAATACCATAAAGGCGACATGACCAGCGTTATTTTTAAAGCGTTTCATCAGATTCGTGAAACAGGCAAGGTTCGCCTCTTCAAATCCTGTCTGCCCCAGTATCCCGACGGCGGCCAGATGCGGGATTTTGTGTATGTTAAAAATTGCGTCAATGTCCTTTGGTGGCTTTTGCAGAACCCGTCGGTAAGCGGTATTTTCAATTTGGGCACGGGCAGGGCGAGAACCTGGAATGACCTGATTTCCGCGGTTTTTGCCGCGATGGGCGTTCAACCGAATATCGAATATATTGAAATGCCTGAATCGCTGCGCAATCAGTATCAGTATTTTACGCAGGCGGGAATGAACAAACTCAAAGCGGCGGGCTGTCCGGTGGATTTTTCAACGCTTGAGGATTCCGTGCGTGATTACGTGGGAAATTATCTGCAAAAACCGGATCCGCACCTGTAAAAAGAGGGTTAAAAAGTGATTTACAGGCGCGCTGTCCCAATAATTAAGGAGTATCCGGGGCGATTGTTATTGTCTAAGTATTTATAAATATGCGGTTAATAATGTTTTGAAAAATAATCATACAATAATGAAAATTTTTTCTTGACAGGTTTAAGCAGAGGGAGTAGAAGTCCACTTCTGTTCGTCAGAAATGTTCTTGAAGGTAGTTGAAGTTTTC
>Ga0074199_1000684_pt1:0-2500 | contig 44938 bp, 36 predicted proteins | sample EPASupsiteSAE347_FD_64528 | JGI IMG/M metagenome (GOLD analysis project Ga0074199, IMG submission 64528) | Bioremediated contaminated groundwater from EPA Superfund site, New Mexico - Sample SAE3-47 | ecosystem: Environmental > Aquatic > Deep subsurface > Groundwater > Contaminated ... | reverse complement strand
TACCCTCAGGAAAAGAAAACGACAGTGATTCCCTAAGTAGTGGCGAGCGAACGGGGAAGAGCCTAAACCGACGGTGCGTGATAGCCTGCAAGCGTTGTATCGTCGGGGTTGCGGAGCTCCATTGGAGAATATTGCAGTGTTCTCGGAAAGTTACAAAATCTGTTTATAGTCGAGGTCGTTGGAAAGCGACGCCACAGAGGGTGATAGCCCCGTAAACGAAATGAACAGATCTTTCTGGATGGAGTTTCCAAGTACTGCGGGACACGAGAAATCCCGCAGGAAACTAGGGGGACCATCTCCTAAGGCTAAATACTACCTGGCAACCGATAGTGAACTAGTACCGTGAGGGAAAGGTGAAAAGCATTCCGAGAGGAAAGTGAAATAGTACCTGAAACCGTGCGCCTACAAGGTGTGGAAGGACCAGGGATAGGGCTTGCCTTATCCGGTCTGACTGCGTGCCTTTTGTATAATGAGTCAGCGAGTTATTCTATGCAGCGAGGTTAAGCCGTCAGGTGTAGCCGTAGCGAAAGCGAGTCTTAATAGGGCGATTTAGTTGCGTGGAATAGACCCGAAACCAGGTGATCTATTCATGGCCAGGGTGAAGCGCATGTAACAGTGCGTGGAGGCCCGAACTGATGTGGGTTGAAAACCGCTCGGATGAGCTGTGAATAGGGGTGAAAGGCCAATCAAACTTGGAAATAGCTGGTTCTCCCCGAAATATATTTTGGTATAGCCTTGCAACTTTAAGTATCGGAGGTAGAGCACTGAATGGGCTAGGGGTCTTACCAGACTACCAACCCCAACCAAACTCCGAATGCCGATAACTTCAATTGCAGGAGTCAGACTGCGGGAGATAAGTTCCGTGGTCGAGAGGGAAACAGCCCAGACCGCCAGCTAAGGTCCCGAATACATGCTAAGTGGAAAAGGATGTGGAAGCGTATAGACAGCCAGGAGGTTGGCTTAGAAGCAGCCATCCTTCAAAGAAAGCGTAATAGCTCACTGGTCAAATGAGTCTGCGCCGAAAATTTAACGGGGCTCAAGCATGTAACCGAAGCTGCGGACTCGCATCGTAAGATGGGAGTGGTAGGGGAGCATTCTGTCCTAGGTTGAAGCCGGATCGTAAGGCCCGGTGGACGAAACAGAAGAGATTATGCTGACATAAGTAGCGACAAAGTCTGTGAAAAACAGACTCGCCGAAAACCTAAGGTTTCCTGAGTAAAGCTAATCTTCTCAGGGTTAGTCGATCCCTAAGCCGAGGCCGACAGGCGTAGGTGATGGGAAACAGGTTAATATTCCTGTACCACTGAAGACGCGTTATTAACTAAGGGGGGACGTAGAAGGGTAAGCCATCCGGGTGTTGGATGTCCCGGTTCAAGCAGGTAGGAGGAGATTCCAGGCAAATCCAGAATCTTATTAAACTCCGAGATGTGATGAGGAGAGATTTATCTCGTAAACTGGCCAATCCCATGCTACCAAGAAAAGCCTCGTAGTGAGTTTCTTTGGTGATCGTACCGCAAACTGACACAGGTAGGTGAGGAGAGAATCCTAAGGCGTCTGAGTGATTTCTCGTTAAGGAACTCGGCAAAATGACACCGTAACTTCGGAAGAAGGTGTGCCTCATTAGCGTGAAGCGATTTGCACGTGAAGCGCGAAGAGGTTGCAAGTAAATGGCCCAAGCGACTGTTTAGCAAAAACACAGGACTCTGCTAAGTCGTAAGACGATGTATAGGGTCTGACTCCTGCCCGGTGCCGGAAGGTTAAGGGGATTTGTTAGCCGTAAGGCGAAGCTTTGAACCGAAGCCCCGGTAAACGGCGGCCGTAACTATAACGGTCCTAAGGTAGCGAAATTCCTTGTCGGGTAAGTTCCGACCTGCACGAATGGAGTAACGATTTGGGCACTGTCTTGACGAGAAGCTCAGCGAATTTGATAAACCGGTGAAGAAGCCGGTTACCCGCAACTAGACGGAAAGACCCCGTGCACCTTTACTATAGCTTGACAATGAACTTTGGGCTGGTTTGTGTAGGATAGGTGGGAGGCTTTGAAGTGGGGACGCCAGTTTCCATGGAGCCAACCTTGAAATACCACCCTGATTATTCTGAAGTTCTAACCTGGATCCGTTATCCGGATCGGGGACATTGTCTGGTGGGTAGTTTGACTGGGGCGGTCGCCTCCAAAAGAGTAACGGAGGCGCGCGAAGGTTCCCTCAGGCTGATTGGAAACCAGCCGTAGAGTGTAAAGGCATAAGGGAGCTTGACTGCGAGACAAACAAGTCGAGCAGGTGCGAAAGCAGGTCTTAGTGATCCGGTGGTTCCGCATGGAAGGGCCATCGCTCAACGGATAAAAGGTACGCCGGGGATAACAGGCTTATCACGCCCAAGAGTTCACATCGACGGCGTGGTTTGGCACCTCGATGTCGGCTCATCGCATCCTGGGGCTGGATAAGGTCCCAAGGGTTTGGCTGTTCGCCAATTAAAGCGGTACGTGAGCTGGGTTCAGAAC
>Ga0074199_1000682_pt1 | contig 45002 bp, 34 predicted proteins | sample EPASupsiteSAE347_FD_64528 | JGI IMG/M metagenome (GOLD analysis project Ga0074199, IMG submission 64528) | Bioremediated contaminated groundwater from EPA Superfund site, New Mexico - Sample SAE3-47 | ecosystem: Environmental > Aquatic > Deep subsurface > Groundwater > Contaminated ... | reverse complement strand
ATATGAAGTATCCAAATGTTCACCCCCTAGAATAATTATGATTTTAAATGCTAGAAAATAGCGATGTGTTAATCTATATCTAATGCGTGAAGTGTGATCGGTATCTGATGAGAGATATCCCACTATGATACAATATCATTTTTCTTTCCTTGACTCTTAACCGATTTTATATGAAGGAAGTTATTCCATGGAATCCGATTATTTAGAATACACTCCAGAGATTAAAGAAGCAATTTTAGAAAAAAGCCCACTAGTTGCACTTGAATCAACAATCATCACGCATGGTATGCCATATCCCCAAAATATCCAAACGGCAATAGAAGTTGAAGAAGTCGTGAGAAAAACAGGAAGCATACCGGCGACAATTGCCTTGATAAAAGGAAAAATAAAGATTGGATTGACCAGACGTGAATTGGAATATCTGGGCAAATCCCGGGATTTTATCAAAACCAGCCGCAGAGATTTGCCGGTCGTTATCGCGCAAAAACTCAATGGAAGCACTACCGTATCGGCAACAATGATCTGCGCAAAATTAGCCGGTATTAAATTCTTTGCGACGGGAGGAATCGGCGGGGTTCATCGGAATGCAAACAAGACGTTCGATATTTCGGCGGATTTGATTGAATTATCTACAACCAACGTTGCGGTTGTTTCAGCCGGTGCCAAAGCAATACTAAATTTAAATTGGACTACCGAATATCTGGAAACGCTTGGGGTTCCGGTTATTGGATATAAAACAGCGGAATTTCCATCATTCTATTCGAGAAAAAGTGGGATAAAACTTCCATATAAGGTAACAACCGAACGCGCAGCAGCGGAAATCATTAAAACAAAATGGAATTTGGGTATAAACGGCGGCATTCTCATCGCCAATCCCATTCCGCAAAAATACTCATTATCTTTTACAAAAATGAACGAAATAATCAACAAAGCGATAAAGGAATCGGAAAAGAAAAAAATCATCGGAAAAGACGTAACTCCTTTTTTATTGTCATATATCAAGGATAATTCATCTGGTGACAGCTTGAAGTGCAATATAGAATTAGTAAAGAACAACGCCTTAATTTGCGGAAAAATTGCCGTAGCTTACAATGTTTTGGGTTTGAACAGCGTCAAACATCGTATGCTTTAAAAATATGATAAAATGATTTCGTATTACTCTTGCGTATTTACATTTCTTCACTATAATTAAGAGAAAGTTCTTGGTACATAACGGATTTGAAATTATTTTCGAGAGTCTATAACCTGGAGTTGTGAAAGGAGAAATTTTATGAAAACCAAGACGCTTAAAGTGCTAAGCAAGATAATGTGTCTTGTCATGGTTTTAAGCTTCGCGCTTGAGACCCCCTTGCTGGCCGCGACGCCCGCCGCCACTACTGCTCTGAAAGTGAATGGTCAAACATTCAACGTCTCCCCCGGAACATGGGTGAAAGCAGCGGATGGCACTTGGTATTCCGCTCACTATATAAACGGCCGGCTCGTAACCTTGGATCTGGCGCAATTTACGAGACTTTCTTTCGGTGATAGCGTAAACCTGCCCGGGTTAAATCCCACACAAACAAAGATAACCGATACCCCCATTTCGAAAACGAGCACAACGGCTGATGCTGCTGTCTCCGAAACAACTTCAACTACGCCCACTACAACCACAGACAGTACCCCTGTCTGGAATGAAAACGCACAGCGATGGATGGATCCCAATACTCATAAATTCGTAAAAGCCCCGACTTCCGGGACGACTGCAGACTCGACAACCGCTCAACCCACAACAAAGCAAACAGCGTTATCCGATGTTGATGCCGACACCTCAAGCTCTCAAACAACAACAAGGCAAGCAACGCTAGACGAATACGCCGATCCTATATCCCAAAATCAGCAATCCGCTGATCCGTCGGCCGATCCGGCTCTTCCCACCGACGGCGCAGCAACAGATCAAACCGTAACGACCGATCCCACCACCCAAGCTCCTACCGACGCAGCCCAAACCGACGCGGCGGTGGACCAAACAACGGCAAAACCCGGATTAAAGGAAGTTGCCTCGACTAAATTCAAATCCGGGTATGAAGCCGGAAAAGCAATGACGAATGCGGGTTTCCAAAATGTTAAAGACAACCTTACGAACGGATTTAAACCTACGAATATTCTACTCACCGCGGGAGTAACCATCGGTGTCGATCTCGCCACGCAAATTATGCGGGGTGAAAAGCCCAGCGCGAAGAAAGCTCTGCAGGCGGTTTGCTGCGCCGAATTCGCAGGGGGAGTCGTAGGTTCCGTTACCGGCGCCGCAGCAGGTTCTTTCTTCGTCCCATTCTTATACGCGCTTCCTGCCGGCCCAATCTTAGCAGCTCTTGCTCCGACTTTCGGGGCAATCGTGGGCGGTTCGGTCGGTGCCTACATGGCAGGCGATTTGAAAAACGGCAAGTTTTCCATTCAAGAAGCCTTCCGTCACATCGACTGGGTCGGTGTTGCAGGCCAAACCGTAGGGTCCACGCTCGGCGCCATGTTGGGGTCATTCATCCTGCCTCCGCTGGGAACAATTCTGGGAGGTATAATCGGCGGTTATGTCGGGAACCTGCTCGCGCATAAAATCGCCGGATTATTCGGCAAGGATAGTCAAACCGCTCAATCAGACACAGTGACTCAACCTTCAGGAAGCAACCCCTTGGGGAGCTATAGCGGAGGCTCAGTGTCTATCGATACGACCGACGATTCAAGTTCCGATACAAGTGAATCTACTTCCTTAGTAATTGATGATACGAGCGACAGCACCGAATCTTATGAATCTCAATTACAGTTATCTTATGCCAAATACCAGGAACTATATAAACTTTACGCGGAATACAATTCTCAACAACGTTATGACGAAGCACAGAAAGTGGCCGTTGAAGTCAACAAGGCAAAAAAGGAATTCGAGGCACTCAAAGCCAAATCGTCCAAATAACCGACTTTCCCTAAAAACCCCGGAGTTCCCGGGGTTTTTTTTAACCTTGATTTCACGAATCTGCAATTCGTGGGTTAGTGTCCTAAATTAACTGAAGAATTCAACGCAGAGCCGCAGAGATGCAGAGAAAGCTCATGAAATTCATAATGGTTTTCTTCTTATCTCTGCCATAAAAAAAGTTAAAATATGACACCACCAATTCGTGAAACAACATGAAAACCATTTATTATACCGTCATCTATATGTCGGAATCAAATCGTCCGTGTTAATCTTTAAATCGCCAGACTTCATTTACACCATAAAAAAATAATTTCAGAAATGTGAGGAAAGTTATGATTACCAAGTTGCTAAAAATCGTTTTTCTCGTTTTTCTAGTTTTGCTATCGACGGCAAACGGCGCATTAGCAAAGAATATCGGCATTGTCATGGGAACATTCGATCCGATTCATGCCGCTCATATCGCCATCGCCGACAATTCCATGAAAGAAATTCCACTGGATGTCGTCTATTTCATTCCTCATTTCATTCCACCCGAAAAGCCAAATGCCGAGTCCTTCGATCATAGATACAACATGGTCGATTTAGTCGTAAAAAGAAATAGAAATTATCGGATTCTGGAAAAGGAAACCATTGCAGGCATCTACCAAAGCGATCCATCACGATATTTCTCCGAAATAATAGATGAAGTTATCCGCCAGGAAGGTCAGGAAAATATGTTTTACGAAATTTCCGGCGCCGATGCTTTCGAAAAGTTTCTTCAAAAAGGACGATCAAAAAAATCGCCAAAGAGGCAGAACCTTTTTCGTGTCATTTTTTCACGAGAAGGTTCCTCGATCGAATCGAATGATTTATTCAACCCGGAATTGAAAGTTAAAACCATTTTCATCAATATAAAACCCATGGATATAAGTTCAACTAAAATCAAAAATATAATCAGATCCGGAAGCATTCCAAAAATCGAGGAATTACCGGAATATATCACATGGTATATCCAGCGAAATACTCTTTATGGATGCTCGGCTCCGAAAAATAAAGTGCCAATAAAATACTATGCCAAGGATGAAATTTTCAATGCAAGCTGTTCAGCTCATTTCGAGGAATTCCCGATTGAGTCGCTCATTTCAAAAACACATTCATTTCTACCAATCGATTTCGATCAATTTATTAAAGACAAATATCCGCAAGAAATACTTGAGATCATACTTACCGGTAATGTTCATGTCGGAATTATATGCTCTCTCCATCAAGACGCAATCGGATTTCTCCATTCCATGGGATTTGAGCGCGGAACGGTGTATTATCCGAGATTCAACGAGAAGCGCGGCATAAGATACCATTACATACTAACGGCTAAGAACGGCGAAAAGTATTTATTTCTCACACATTGCTTCGGCAGAAACCTCAACATACATAATGTCATGAAACTCATTAATCTCTTATCAAGAAATCTTATTCCGTTGTCGCATTTAAAAGTATATTGCATATCGAATTACGATTCCTTAACCCTGGAGCTATTCCGGAAATCGATTCGGGAACTTGAAATCGACAGTCGAACAATTGTAACTTTCGGTTATCGCCAATTCTTCAGTTTTCTGCTTTCAGATTATTTAAAATATTTCGAATTAAATGGAATCAAACGCATTTGCGATATAAATTTCAGTGTATTGACTGAAATCGACAAAAAATACAAAGAAACACATCATTTACAGGACAAATATATCGGAGATGGGAATTTTCCATATTGGGTTTATTATTTACCAACCACAGATGGAAAACCCGTCAAATTCATATGTTTCAGGAATCTTTATGGCGAGCAAAGCGAAATAGCCATAAATGAACTGATTGAAAGAGGAGCGCGGACTTTCATTCTATTTGGAAGTGCCGGCGGGTTAAACGGAACAAAAGTCGGCAAGATTTACGCTCCGACGGCCATTTCATATGACAGTGAAATGCTTACACTGAAAAACCTTGCCGTCCTTGATTATCCGAATAAACCCGGGATCAATGTAGCCTCGCTGTTGGAAGAAACGTTGGACTGGCTCAACGGCCCGGCTCGGAATTATTCCTTTGTTGAGGTCGAGAATTTCGGGGCGGCAAAAGCTTTCAAAGGCAAAAGTAAGATTTCGATTTATTCCGGGCTTCTTATCACGGATCTTCCCGGAAAAGCCACGAAAATCGAGCAAAATGAATACAGCGATGAATTCATAAATTCAAAGCGGAAATTCTTTTTTAATGCACTGAATCGAATGATTCCACGCATTATTTCAAAATCGGAAATAGAGAACTTATAATGATGAGATGGAAATTAGTGGACTGTGATGGGTTATCCAAAACCTCTCTAAACGAAAAAAGGGCCGATTTCTCGGCCCTTTTTTTATCAGGGATTAGAATTCCACTGCCTGATCAACAACAGGAACGATATCCGCTCCAACAACGGTAACATATGTATTGGGGGTTCTCGTCAAGGAAAGCGTCAACGCTGCTTCTCCCTGATCGTTGGTGAACCCGCCGGTTGAAGTTTCAACTTTCTCCGAATAAACGCAAACACGAGCATTGGATATCGGTTTCCCTTGAGAATCCGAAACAATTACTTTCACATCCGCATTATCACCATTTTTCGTAGCCTGCGTTTTCACGGTAATTGCTTGCGGTTCTTTGAATCGAGCCAAGAGCGTTCCATCACCGAAAAGGTGCCATTGTTCAAACATCATGACGCCGCTTCCCTTCGGCTCGGTTCCATATTGCTCAAGACCTTTGATGATTCCGTTAAATGCCAAACCACCAACGGTTTTGTAGGTTTCTTTAGCCGTGTAATTTACAATTATTTCATTTTGAACATCGCACGGCGGAACCCATTCTTGGTTGGTCGAGGCACCAAAAATCGCTACCGCTCCTCTGGGCTTCTCGATGTCGCCGGCTTTAAGCCAAGCTTCGCAAAAACATTCCTTGCCGACAAAGTTTCCATTAACGCAGGCAACGCTCCAAATGATGGGCATTTTCCAGCCATTCGCGAGCTGCCCAACGTCGTTGTTGCTATATCCGGTTGTGCCCCAACTGGTCGTGCTGCCATGACCGATATAATTAATCAAACTTCTGCCTTCATTTACCGCAGCGGCAATTTTGGCTTTAGTAGCCGTCGGGTCATAGATTTCGTCGATAGAGGCAAATTGCGCCTTTAACAGCGCGTCACGTAACAATCCGGCTCGGGCATAATCAGTCGGATTTCCCTGGTTGCTGGCGATTCCCGTTCCCTGTTTGTACCAGGAGGCTTCAGCTCCTGTAATCGGGAATTGCTCATAGTTGATGAATTTCGCCACTTGATAAGCAACTTGCTCCGGCGTCGTTGCGGATAATCTGCTGATGATGCAGTCGGGAACATGGTCATCACCGGCGAGTTTGGTATAACACGGGTCGGAGTCAGCCTTTTCCTTAACTCCTTTGAGGGTGGGAACTTGCTCGGCATCACCAACTATCATAATATTGGTGAGTCCGCCTTTATTGTACTCATTTTGGATAAAGGTCTTTATTGCCTCCGCAGTTGCGCCCGCTTCACTTGCTTTTGCAAGAACTACGGTGATACCACATTTTTTCTTCCATGAAACGAAAGGCATAACGGCATCAACGAATGCATCGCAGCAAATAATCAACAATCGGCCGTTTTCATTTAAACGAGGAAGGCGTTTCGCCATTTGATCGAAATTAACAAAAGCTTTTTGGTATAGTGGTTCAAATGCCTTGCTGATCGAAATCGAAGATCTAAGGGGATTCGTCGAGACGCCAGACATCCCGTTAATAGATATGGAAAATTTTCGATGAATTCGGAGTTGATTTTTCACGGGATTATATTGAACCGGTTGAATCAACACACGAACGCCACGAATATCACGCATGATGAAGGGTTCATCCATTTTGACAAGTTCATTATCAGCCGGATACCATTTATCTTGATTATAGATATCACCAAACACAAACGGTACTGTTTCCGGATCGATGTCGCGCGTAAAGTTGCCTCTACTTGGAACTATGGGCGCATCAAGGGGTACAATTTCAGGTTCCGAATCCGAAATTTTGAACCCGGGATTTTTCTTAGGATCAATCATAACTAAAGCCGACATTTGAGGAAGCGCGGGTGCATTTTTCTCGTAAGAGGAAATGCTGCCATTGATTGACACGGCAATCGCTTGCTTTCCCGCAACCTGAACTTTGGAAAGCTCAACATTTGGTACACTCACATCCAAATCGCAGTTGTAACCCTTTACTGCTTTCACCGTGATTCCCGGAGAGGCGCCAAAAGCGACTCCAAAAACAAAAAAAGTCATGATAACGACGAGCAAACACTTAGAATTTCTCACGAATCCTTTCCTCCTAAATATTATTCCCATTTGATGGTGAACGATCGAAGTATACAGAAGAAAAATATTTCTTGCAACCATAAAATCAAACCTGCAGGGCAAACGCATGAGTTTCGCAAATCCGCACCAGTAGTGAGTCGAATTTCAGATGGGTACACATGGCAAAAAATGTTTTGCCTCGAAAATCAGCCACTCTGAATAAATTAAGCCATTTTCCCCACACATACTCATGCGCTTGCCTTGATCAAAACCTTCAGAGAATCAGAAATTTCTCAAGAGTTTGATATCTTTATCACCTTAAATTCCCACAATTTTATAACTATGAAAATTCTAAAGCACTAATCATGAGCCTTTGCGAAGAATAAAGGGAAAGATTGATCATCCGAAACACAATTTACTTGGGAACAGGAACTTCCCGGGGAATCAATTCCCTCGGTGGAACCGGCCAAGATGCGGGAATGTAACTTGTCCACGGTGTCAGAAAAAGGTATAACTCATCTCCGCCGCCTGTGTAATTGTGGTCAACAGATCTTTTTAGAACCGGTCTGTATTTATCTTTTTTTTGAATTATATCAGGGTACCAATATGGAAATATCAGCAGGAAATCGGGACGCGCTTTATCGAGATATTCATCCAATTTTCCCTTGCGACGCCAAGCTATCGTATCCGGCGTAGCTAAACCTTCAAGATCTACGAGTTTCTGATTTGCAAAATACGAGAATGCGCCAATGTCGTTCATTCCCACCGTTAAACCCTGCGGCATTTTTTCGCCAAACCATCGTCCAAAGGCAACCTGAAGATTTGAGATATTTTGAACTTCAAGTCCATAGCCTTTTGCCAGCTCAATTTGTCGATCAATAACAAACAGACCGACGGGAATCAACAATAAAAAAATCCACTTGGGTTTGCCTCTCTGAAACCAAATATCCGATGCAATTGAAACAGCTATAATTCCACTTAATACCGCTGTATGAGCAAGATATCGACCATGAAATAAAGTATAAAATTCCGGTCCAGCCAACAAACCTACAAAAATCGCTTGAGCCGGTAAAATCATTAATGCCGCCATCACCGAAGCTTTTTGAGGCATCGTCAAAAGGAATTTTTCCGATCTGAAAGATCGTATGACACTAAAAACGGCTATAAACCACAAAACGGGATATAAAGGGTTTTCCAAGAAAAGGAATTGAAATGTCTCCGCTAGATCTTTCATGGGTGAAGTAACCAATGCCCGAATAAAACCACTCAAATTTCCTGATGCCGCGATCAAAGGTAATGCTCTTTCGGTCATTTTTGCAGTTAAGGTTGAGGGAAACGGATGCCCTCCTAGCCAATAATAAAAGATATGATATGAAATTATCAGAGGAGAAGACCATAACGCTAAATCGAGAAATCCTTTTCGAAAACCTAAACGCTCATTTACAGCCAAAATTGGAAACATCACGACTAATAAAAGTAAATTTTCGGGTCTGGTAATTACCGCAAGTGTCCAAAATATAGCGGCAATTCTCCTTTGGTGTGTCGTGCCTTGATTGGAACAACCCTCAATTTGAAATAACAAAGCAACAACACATAAGAAAATGTTCAAGGAAACTTCCATTCCCGATAGGGCTGCCCAAGAAAGTGGATAAATCGTCACAACGAATAACAGCACAAACAATCTTAAATAATCGTTTTGAACAAAATATTGCGATATTCTCGTCAAGCCCAAAAGTGTCAGCAGTGTTAAAATAACACCCGACATTTTCACCGATAAAATAACAAATTTGAGTCCCCATGGTCCAAAGAAGAAATGAAGAAATGCAACCCAGAATGACCACAAAAGACTGGTTGATGCTCCTGAATTAATATTAGGAATAATACCAAACCCTAAATTATTGGCAAGATTTCGCCCAAATGTCATATGTATCCAAGCATCATCTAATGGAAAGCCCAAGAAATTTCCATTCAACCTCTTTTCTTGATATTCTGCAAAACAAACAAATAGCAGAAATAATGAAATGCAACACAAATTTGGCAAAACAGATCGTTTCATATTTTCACGACAATGATATCATAATTGTGATAATATCGCGTAAGCAATGACACAATTCACAGATTGGAATAACTCAATTTAAAGGTCGTCAACACTCAATTCGAGCTAGGTATAGAATCTGAGTGACGATATCATTATCACATTCAAAAGAGATGAGTTTTGGAAAATATTTCAAGAAAGGATGCACTGTTGAATCCATCATATATCGATTTTGGTCTCGGATACTGTTTAGTTTTAATATTGAACTCAAGAAAATCGACGCTTTAATATGTCGATTGCAAGAATCCAATACCGACACGGGAAATATTGAGGTAAAATAACATCGCGTCTGCTTTTGAATAAAACCGGTTTTTCGTTTCGCTGATATTTCTTGCAAATTATTGAGTCCTGCCTTTCGAAAACTCCTCAAGCTCGGCGGATTACGGCGCTGGCACCTAATCCGCCCTACCCGAAAACCAGCTTTCATTTTGAAGCTATCAATAGCTCCACTCAATGACGATTTAATATCGATACGACGAAATAGATCAGCCATTTTTTTTACACTACCCCTCCGCATTAAAGCGAAATCACCATTTTTTATCTTCCTGTTGTTTTCTATTCGCGTATGAATTTGCGCCATACTTGCGGACGTATTTTCGCCGGTTGAATTAAGAAGATGAACGATAGTCATTCTCATTTTCGCCAAAGCGGGTGAGAGGGTTTCCATTTTGCCGTCTTGGCTCGGGAGAATTACACCCAGACTGCGAGCCATTTTTATACGACTTTCCTTACGCGATTCCATCTTGACAAGTGCCCGCACAAAAAGAGGCGCTCCAATTTCCATTCCAATCGGACTTTTAGAATTATGCGGTTCGGGGTTTTTAACCTGCTCAAGAGTTGGAAAATCTTTCGATGCAGCCCAAGGAAAGGATTCCTTGATTCGCCAACTGGGAAGAACAACATTCAATCTTCGGGCTTCTTTTTCCCGCCAACTCTTTCTTTGCTGCCACTTTTCAAGACGAGCTAAAATCGGATTTTTTTCCTCCCATATTTGGGGAACCGGATAAATGGGGGTTGTAGAGGCACTATATGCAGGCACGCTAAAACCCCAAATAGAACCAATCAACAACATTATTAATCGCAACATCAAATTTGATTTTTCCCTCGGGATGGAATCCTGATAAAAAAGCACAAAAAGCTGCTCCTCTGATAACAACTCAATATTTCAATAAGTTAAAAAGATAATCAAATTTTACATTTTACGCAAACGTTTTTTCCCACGTAACAAAAAAAAACACAACCGAGGCATGCTCAAATCACCGATCATGACATCATCTTTGTGATAATCACATCTTTATAATAAAGAAATATTACTTGATATAATCATCATATATTAAATAATTTTAATGCGAAATAAAGGCAACCGCAAAAAAAATCGGCAAATTCCATTCAGTTCACGGTGGATTACACTTCGGCGATGGCTATCTCCACCACAATTGGAAATCGCCAACCTGCAAAAAATCTTTGCGGACTGCAAGAAGAAGACGGTTAAGTTTTTGGTCAGTTGGAATTTTGTATGCTCGTACACATAGAGATCGGGAGGTCTGAATCTGGGTTCAGGAAACCCACCAATTGGAACAACCCAGTAAGACCCAAGCCGAAGTCCTAAAAGCGTTTGGTTATCGAATGACGAGGGTGGGGTCCAAGTCGAAAGCTAGAAAAACCTCATTATACGCGGATTACCTGAAATTTTTTCTCTTTATCCCCGAAACTCCTGTCAAATTCGAAAACCCGCACCAAATCAGGGTTAATTTTTTCCATTTTTGCCAATCCTAGCAATTATGCGTACCGTTGATTTTTTTCGGGGGTGTGAATGCTTACCAAAAAATGAAAGAAAATAGGTCGGTCAGATCAAGAGAGAAAGCAAAATCCAGAAGATGCTTAAAATTAAGCCACCACGAAAAATGCTAAAAAAGCTATCAAATTCGATCCCATCGACTAAGTCGGCACAGACTCCAAGTAAAATACAATTAACAACAACATAGCCTGTTCCAAGTGTAAGCCAATATGTAATTTTCAATAAACCACCCAATAATAACGATAGGATAAAATTTATTCCTACCATAACCGCGAAAAGCTTTAAACCTGCCCTTGAATCTCTAATTCGTATTCCACGGTCAAAATACGGCAATGAAAGAACGGCTAAGCTTCCCATAATGCTTTTCAAAATAAATCCCATGATATTATCCTCCCCATTTTTTATTTCTCTTGCGTCGACGTGACGCCGGGGGGATTGAATGGTTCACAATCTCGACAAATCTACCGGCGAGTAAATTTGCTTGCCATGGTCGTAAAGCCCCCATCGTAGTTAGAGCTTCTATTGAATTAGGTCTTATATGAGCAATACTTTCCATGGCATCGGGAGAAGCTAAAAGCGATGCCGGGAGTGATATCTCGTTAGCGCGATCATTTCTTGCATCTCTCAGACGCTTAAGAATTTCACCTTCCCATGAATTTAAAATCGTCTTTTTTCTATTATGGTGACGGCTTCTATCTATTTTGGGAATACCAGCTTCAACTCCCCGCTTTATGGCCCCTTGTATATCAACTCCATATTTTTGAAGAAAATCCTGATTCAGGCTTCTGATCACGGAGATTCCTGCAAGCGTTCTTGGCGCCTTTTCCGCTATTTCCAACAAGGCTTGGTTGCTCATAAGCATAAATGGCGCCCTATCAATTTTTTTGGCTATTTCCTCACGTAACGCCCAAACCTCCCTTAAAATGGCGAGAGCCTTCATTGAAAGCCCAGAAGAGCCTTTAATTAGAAAAGGATATGGATTATCTACTCTCGGGTGAATTTTGCAGCATTCCCGCGCTTCAAACCCAAATTCGTCAATTGCCCAAGCAAGGCGATCCATTTCCTTCAATCTCATTTCCAAGGCATCTTTTATCGGAATCAAACAAATGGCATCAAGTAGTGCGTATCTTTTCATGGCATCGGTAAGAGGTCTACGAGACCAATCGCATCTCTGTAATTTCTTATCCAGAGGATATCCTAAAAATTCCTGCGACAGTGCACCCAACCCAAGGCATCTCAATCCAAGCAATTCTGAAGCAATTCTGGTGTCAAATATCGTATTGATTTTTACATCCAGATCTTTCCATAAAATTGAAGCATCATAATTAGCACCATGGAAAATCCATACACGCTCAGGATTTTCGGAAAATTTGCGCAATGGTGAGAAGTCTTTCACAGCTTGGGGATCAACTATCGCGGCAATTTTACGCGTTGCGATCTGGATCAAATTAATTCGAGCGTAGTATTTATAAAATCCGGCCGATTCAACGTCAACCGCCAACGCTTCCTCATTTTCAATTTGGTTAAGAAATTGAGACAAAGCTTCGCTATTATCGATAACGAGCGCCGATTTTAGATGCGGTTCAGGATCAAATGCTGTCATAGAGTGGCTTGAAGGAACAAATGTAAATTATTTGGAATCCTATGTTAATCATGATCTGTTGTCTATTTATGCGTCAGATGGTAGCTTCCATCCCATGGGTCAGGCGGCGGCGTGACTTTATATTCCTGACACCGGGAAAGATACGTTTTACTGGGGCCGTCTTCGGGCCAACGAGCAAGAATATTTTCAAAAATTCCAATGGCTTCGTCCCATTTTCTTTCGAGATGAAGATCATAAGCCTTGTCGTACATCGTAACCAAATCGCTCCAGTCGGGAGGTTCCTTCCCCTTTTCGCAAACCAGTTGATACACTTTAACCGGTTCCTTTTTTCCTTTAACAGCGAGATAATCGAGTCGCCTGACGGTGACTCTATCTTTGGCTTGCTGATATGTTTTATCAGAAATCATTAAATATGTCCCATATTCTTTATTCGCTCCTTCAAGACGGGAAGCTAAATTGACTCCGTCACCCATGCAAGTAAAATTCATCTGGGCTTTTAGAGAACCCATGTACCCGACGACGACATCAGCCGTGTTCATTCCTGCACGAGCAGCAACCTTCGGCAAGCCACGTTTCGCCCATCCCTTTTGCAGTTCCATAATGGTTGCCTGCATTTCCAGAGCGCACAGGCATCCGCGGATAGCGTGGTCGGGCTGGGTTCGGGGATAGTTCCAAAATGCCATGACGGCGTCTCCGATGAATTTGTCGAGGGTTCCGCCGTATTTAAAGAGGATATCGGTCATTGTACCCAGGTATTCATTCAAGAGTACAACCAATTCTTCAGGGGTAAGAGCTTCGGAGATCGAAGTGAAACCGGCGACATCAGAGAAGAAAACGGTCATCTCGACCTTTTGTCCGCCCGGTTTAACCAGATCGGGATGTTCAACCATGTAATGCACGACATCGGCCGAAACGAAGCGAGAAAACATCGCTTTCGTCGAATTCGCTCGTGTCAATTGTCTAAGGTAATTCGTTAAAGTGGCCAAAGTCCAGGTCAGGGGAAAACTGATCAAGAAAGGAGAGAAAAGAAAAATTTGTCCCAGCGTGTTGTAGGAATAATAACCATAAGCTCCGGCACCGCATATTCCAGATATTGATAAAATCAAACCGATGAGAGGAGAAAAAATGTCCAAGAGCATTCCCAAAAGTAACGTGAAAATAAAAAGGGCCAGCGTCGTATGTAATGTATTTGGATCTTTTATAAACCTCTTGTTGAGAATTGTAGCTATTGCATTTGCATGGATTTCAATTCCCATTAAAGTTCTTGGGATGATCTGATAGGCAGTTTTTAAAGATAGAGGCGTCTCATAGAAATCAAAATCACTCTTTTCAAAGGGTCCCAGAAGGCAAATCCGCTTGCCAAAATTTATCATGGGTTGTGCAGTTCTTAAATGAGCAGTTTTTGGTAAAAGCTTCTCATGATGCTGTGGATTTTTTTTTGCATATAGATCCAGTTCGTCATCATTAAGACATTCATAGAAAGATACTGAAGGAAATATAGCGGAGGACTTGACCTTACCATGATATATTCTAGGGTCAGTGGCTCCGTAATAATACACGTTCATACAACCCTTTTCATCAGTTGGAATAACAATATCCTCTATCTTAAGGCCTCCTTTATAAGTTTTTGCTTTAACATCCGGCAAAATCCTTTTCATTTCAGCTTTCATTGCGGAAGTATACTTATTGTTGCCATTCATTCTATCCAAATAGATAACTACGCTGACAAGACTGAAAGACGGCTCAATACGGTCTTCGTTTTCTATGTATTGGAAAATCGGGATTTTAGTAACATATCCCTTGGAAGTAGTGAAAATGTTTATATATCCAATCCGTGCCGATTTTATTTCGCGAAATTTTTCATGGGGTAAAATGTTTCTTTTTACAGTCGACTTATTCAGATTAGTTCGGGTCAGCTCTATCGCGGAGATACGATCTTTCATTTCCTCCTTTTGAGTTAGAACCTCTACGGTGTCAATCTGCCCGGCTAGAACAAGCGGGGAACTGGAATTAGAAATCGCGTCACACAACGATCGATCTTCTTCCGGAGCTTTCTCCCCCTGCAAAATAAAGTCCAGGCTAATTACACCGGCTTCAGGAATATGAAATGTTTTCGGCGGATCGGGCTTAAAAACTTGCAGAGCTAATTTTATCAGGGTTTTATCGTCAGGAAACATCGTTACCGAGAAATAAAAATAACCGGTGACTATATTATAGAAAAAGATACTCAAATAGTTTTGCATTTCCATTGAAACCGGAGAGAAAACATTTTTTTTCAAGTCCTGCATCCCGTCGAAAATAATCTGAGACAAGGAGGCAAGATCGCATTTTTCATCCGATGGAAACTCAAACTCTATAAGCGCTTTGATTTCATCAGCATATTTGAAGAAACACTTTACTTTATCCTGATTTGCAGCCGGAGCTTTCCCAACAAAATCCTTTTCCAACTTGTAAAAAAATGAGTAGACAACCTTTCCCGGTTTTTCGTCGAAAAGACCAATTTTAATTTCGAAAAGATTTAGAAAACTATTATTTCCCTTCACCGGAAACTCTTCCTCGCGTGGAGACCCTAGATATCGAATAATAGAAGAATAATCATTTCTTCCGGGGTTCTTATCGATCAATTCCGAATTTGTTTCATCTTTCTTGACTATCAGAAACTTCGACTGTGGACTCATTTCCTCATATCCGGCTTGGTAAACCACAGCGGTAAGATATTCATCAAGATTGAACAAACTTTGAGTTATGAAAAGGAGGAAGGAAAGCAGAAATGCTATGAGCGAAAAAATCACTCCACCGTGAAGCTCGGTGAGTTGGGAAATAAAAGAACCGATCTTAGTAAAAAAAGACCAAAAAGACTCTTTGCCCTGGGTGGAATCCATTAATAGGTTACCTGATTATAGTGTTGTCAGCGATTGGATCGATAAATTCGATAATCGATTTCGGGAAACAAGTTATCGCGCCACTCGACTTCCTTCAACCAACCATCATCGATACAATCGGCGAGGAGATCGTTGTACAACCTCGTAAAGCGAACACAATGATCTTTGGTGCGCTTAACCGCATATGGGACCGTAGTTCCGGTTTTCATAATAAAAGCCCAGTCGGAGGATTGCATAAGCATAAGCTCTCTTGCAGCCTGATTTAAAGCCCGTAATTTCAAGCCGGAGGAATCCTGAAATCTGTCCGCAAGCTCAATCATACGTTCGGCAGCTTTATGCAGATGCCGGTAAATCCAATCATTGCTTCCTTCAAGCCATACTTCGTGATAGCCTTTATAACCCCACGATGACATAGACGGCATCGCAGCCTGGTTTTTCGGGTTTTGAGCCAGGTATTCAGAGGGAGTGATTGCTTGAAGCGTTTGACTGTCGCAAGCAACTTTTCTAAGAAGAAAATTGATGAAATCGGGACCTTCGTACCACCAATGCCCAAAAAGTTCGGCGTCATATGGCGAAACAACGATCGGAGTACGGTCACCCATCAGATGCGAAAGATATTCGACTTGTTTTTCCCGACACCACATGAAATGGCCGGCATGCGTAGCGGCTTTTGCCAAGGCGTTATGCCGATTGTAGGGTTCCTTATGATCGCCCTTCCGCGCGGTTATTCGATAATACTTAATTCCGGTATTCAACCTGATACCTGACTCATGGATATAGGCTTTGATGTAATCCAAATCAAGATCATAACCGACGTCTCGATAAAATTCACGATAATCAAGATCTCCGGGATATCCCTCCTCGGCTGACCAAACCTGCTTGCTGCTTTCAAGATCTCGACCGAAGGCAGCAACGCCTGACGGACAAAAAAGCGGTGCGAATACGCCATAACGAGGTCGCGGATGAGCATGCAAAATTCCGTGAGCATCCGTGAAGAAAAATCGGATTCCATAATCGGCAAGTATTTTGTCATCACCCGGATTAAAAGCACATTCCGCAAGCCAAATACCGCGCGGCTTCCTTCCGAAGTGACGCTCATAATCGATTACCGCCATTTCGATCTGCGCCCGTACAGCGGGCCGATAGATTTCCATCAGAGGAAGATATCCATGAGTAGCGCAGCAAGTAATAACTTCGAGATTTCCCAAATCTTGAAATTTACGGAACGCAGTTACCAAATTTCTTCCGTATTGATCACAAAAGATAGATCGAGCCTTGGACAACTTTTCATGGTACATTAAGGCGGTGTCGTGAAACTCCGGCATCCATCGGGTTCGGTCAACTTCCTTGCTCGCCAGTTCCAAGAGACTACTCAAATGCTTCTCGTAACGTTCCTGCAGTAAACCGTCTGTAAGCATACCAATCAAGGGGGGGGTAAGCGACATCGTGATTCGAAAATCTACCCCGTCTCTTATCATGCCGTCATAAATATCAATTAAAGGAATGTAGGTTTCGGTCATCGCCTCAAACAACCAACGTTCTTCCATCATGTCGGAATGCTCGGGATGGCGCACGTAAGGCAAATGAGCGTGCAACACCATGGATAAATAGCCCTTATTCATAAGAAGAACCTTCCTGCCATGTTTTCAACAAAAGCAATATTTCTAATATATCCGGCTTTTTTAACCGTGTAATTTCGCGATACAAATTAAAAAGTCGATTTCTCGACGACAGGCGTAATCGTTCTTTCCATATCTCCATCGGAATTTACGGCACGCACCGGAATTTTTTGATTGCCGTCGGGGAGAGCGAATCTCAGAGTAAAGGTTCCGTCGGGACGTAGCTGCACGGGCTTTCCCTGTACCGTAAGATTGGCATCAGCCTCAGTGGCTCCGTACACAATCAATTCGGTGTTGACAACCAACCAGAAATCTTTAGCCTTTTCTTTTTCAGGATATTGTCTAACCGGGGAACTTAAGGAACTCACTGCTCCGGAGCTGAGCTCTTGCATAAGCCGTTTTGACATTGCCTGTTTAATCTCTCCTGAGCTTGCCCCAACGCTGAGGCCGCCTGAAAGCCGGTAAATTTCTTGAAAAGTCGAATCAACAACCATCCATTGATCATCGATAGTATCGGAAAAAGTATCGCGAGGCGTATTAATGCGATTACTTCGAGCTATAAGAATGAATTCACCTGACGGTGTGATAATTCCGAGATCGACAATGTACGAACAATTTGGTTTTTGAAGATGAAGATACCAATTACTGGCACCTTCAAAAATATGTACATCATAATAACTATGCGCATTTAACCCGTCAAAATTAACATTTGTTACGTCATAAATTCTAAGTACGAAAATTGATCGGGTATAACCTTCATCTCCCAAATCTTGTCTTAATTTGTTTTTTACATTGTCGGCGATTTCCCAATAGGCATGCGCCCAATAAGGATCTCGAACTTGAAGTGTAATTTTATTATCACCGTACCCCCAAGGCAGTTCACCCGTGAGTCGGGCTTCACTGACCCTAGATGTGTCAGGTGGCTTTACCGGTTGGAACGGTTTTCCGGAAGCCTCCACAACGCTTCCGACTAACTGTTTCACGGTCGGCTTGCTCTTAAGTGTTGGGTTATCCTTTTTTGCGGAGGGTTTTCCGCGGGCAATAGGAGCAAGAGTTGAAGTTGGAGGCGATGAAGATTTTCTTGTTTTCTCCAAAGCTTGCTCTCTCAGTTGATTGATATTGGCAATTAATTGACCTTTTGATAATGTTGAACGCCCCTTAATGTTCAATTCTTTAGCAAGCTCATATAGCTCTTCGCGGGTCATTTTCCGGAGATCCTTCACCTGTCCGTTATTGTCCATTGGTCACTCCTCAATATCAAAAAAATATAGCACCTGATCTCTAGCAATTATAATACCAGAAAAAAGGTAAATTTTTACACATGATAACCTACTTTAAAAATTTGGTCAACAATGGAGTGGACACAATAATAAGCATTCCCTGAACTGATATTTACCATAGAAGAACTTGAAAATAGATTAATCCTTTCCATTGCCGAAAAAACTTTCAATAATTGCGGGAATAAGAATTAAAAGAAAATAATAATGCAAAGCCATAAAAAAGCCAAAACAATAACCCAATATTTGAAAAATCATGTTACATCAAGCACGCTAAATATATAATGCAAAAGCATCAAAACATACTATCCTGATTACAATCTCACCCAAGATACATCTTGTGTGTGGCATAAACATTCAATAAGTTTTCGGCAATCGTGCATAAATACATATTATTTTTTAACCACAGACAGATGGATTTGTATCTGTGAGTAAAGTTGCGTGGCACGAACTCCTTCTCCGTAGATATCTTGAATATACGCCGTAGTAAGGTTTACTTCTTGAAAAGTCACAATATATTTGACATCGGCATCATCAAAAGAGACTGTTTTCTCTGAAATACCTTCATCGGCCTTGAATAGAAATTCTTTTTGATTCTCGCCTTTACCAAGAGATATTGTAAGAACTTCAAAACGATGCTCGGGAATATTATTCATCTCATTTGCAGCTTTAAATGTAAAGGCACATTTTGAAAGATCTTTTGAAATAATTCCCGGATCGTGAAATTCCAGATCCGTTTCAAAAATCAACGAGCTATCTTGCGGTATAACTTCTGCTAGAGCATCTTTGGGTCTTTTAAATTCGACAAATGAATTTTTCTTTTGAGTGTAGAATACGACCTTTTCCTCCGCTTCCTTGGCTTGTGAAGAATTCGGATAAATAATGAGGATTTGCTTCAAGGCTTCCAAAGATTTCTCCGTATCACCTCTAAGCTCGAGTAATGTAGCAAGCTTAAGGAGTCTTCTTGGTTCATTCTCCTTATTTTCCGATAAATATGTCAGGTATTGAATCGCATCGTCAATCAAACCGGATTCATCTTGCCCCATAAGAGTAGGCTCCAGTTGAAGACTTTTCAGATAATCGTCAACGCATCCTCTGATATCCCGTTTTTTATAAGCACTCATGGCTTTTTTAAAAAGCCTCATCGCTTCTTCATGTTGAGCCAGTCGAGGAAGCGCTTTCAACTTCGTCATGACTCGGCTGGCCAAGACTTCCGGTAATGAACCTGTAATCGCGAGTTTATAATGATAAGCGGCAAAGTCATAGCGTCTTACGCCTTCAAGACATTCGCCAAGGCGGAAGTGTACCTTGCTTTTAATTTCGGGATCTGAAATTTGATCCAATGCTTCGGAATAGAAAATTATCGCATCCGCATAATTGTTTATTTTAAAAAGCTCTTCCCCTCGATTAAGTAATGTTGTCAAATCGTATGGACGCGTGACATTATTGGGCACCGCCGACGCCGAAAAAGCACAGGTTGAGAAAACGATAAAAAAGACAACGAAACAATACAAATATGAACAACTTAAGCAGTTTCGTCCGAACATATCTTCAAGCGCTCATTAGAAAGCTCGGGGAAGAGAGTCTCCAATGACATAACGCCCCAGGTATTCCGCATTTTTTATATTGGGAACGGTTTCGAGAATAAGACATTTCTCTTTTCCCTTTTCCAGATCTTTTTTAATCATTTTTAATAGTGGAACCATGTTAATATCACCACTCTGAAATAATCCAAGGTTGAAATAATTATTTCTATAGGCGTCGGCATATTCTCTATAGAGAGAATTCAAGCGGTTAAAAATGGATTCATTCGCTTGTTGAAAGCCCAATTTAATTTCGTCGGAAAAATCCTCACGAAATTTCAAGTAATATCTTAATGCTTTCGCCATTTCTTCCTTTCTCGAATACCATTTGTCGATTCCAGGCAGAACTTGATGAAGAAGTAAAACCGATATTTGATCCGCGAACATATTATACAATTCTTCAATATTAACTCTTTCCAGGTGCGCCATTCCAACGTTTAGAGCCATGAAACAACCTGTTTCCTTCGCTATTTTCGAAAATAAATCTTTGGACAGTCCTCCTGTGCGCAGGTGAAAAGTAAAACCCTTTCCTCTAAAACCGGCGATAAGCTCTTTAAATTTCGATCTGAATTCATCAGCGGCAATAGGATCAAGAAACAAACCCGGCTCAGAAACCGGAACAATTATTTTTCGAACCTTATATTTTAACGCCATCTCCAGGATCGGCAGACAATCCTCAACCTGCAATGTATGATATGCATCGGGATCGGTAACGGTTCGGGGCACTGCCAGATAATAAGATTTAAAGCAAGGAACACCCCGCAAAGGAATCTGTTTAGCCGGGGGTGTCTTCACAAAGGAAGGTTGGTCAGTTTCCGGAGGTGCATCATACACAATTAATCCCAGTTCAGGCAATGTAACTATCGGTTCGATTCCAAGTGCGTTTGCCTTTGCTAAAGTGTCTTCAAATGCGGCACGGTAGTTTCGAAGACCGGGGTCATTGATACGCAGATCGAGGATCTGCATCTTACCTCTCCACTTCGCCAAAGTTCCGTTCAGACTTACTGAAATCGGCGGCAAAAGCGGATCATAACCATCCGTCAATGCTTGTTCAACGCATCCAATTAAAATTCGTGGTTCATAAGAATTCATAGGAATGATATTACCACAATTTTCCCTTTCCTCTCAATTTGAACGTTTCAAATGACGATATCTTATTTAGAGCATGGAAAGAGTATTAAATCGGAGGTGTAACAAATCATGAAACTGAACCGAGACGAAGCCTACTTCATTCTCACGAACCTTGATTCTTTCGTAGCGCATTTTGAAACCACGACGAAGAAAAAGGTAACTCCAGGGGCTCTCCAAATTATTCACGAAATACTAACAGAAGTATCTTTCCCGGCTGTCGGAAGCTCAGACAAAATACACTAAACCAATACAAAATGATAAAATAGAATAAAAATCAGAGAACCGATAAATAATATCAGGAAAAGCCTCAAGTAGCTCTGAGGCTTTTCCTGAACTACTTTTAGCAGCCGAGTTTTATTATCAACTTTGATGGTTACGGTGCAATGTTCCTTGGCCGGAAGAAATCTGGTACCCATGAGGTGAGCCAAACCCTTTGCCTTCTTATCACACTCCAACATGGCTTCTCTTTTATAGTTTGTTACGGGAAATATCCTACCATTTTCCAAGACGATAACCGTCGCATAAATCCACCAGTGATCTTCACGAGAACGCTTATTAATCCCGGAAGTCGTTACCGCGGCTACCTGTGAAAAATCCGCCACAAACCGCTCGGTTCTTAAAAATAAAAACTGAAAGTTGTATAACAAACTCTTCTTTGCCAAATCTACTATGTAATGATTATCAGTGGAAAAGTAGAGAGTCAGCGAGACAAATGAAATCAACGAGAAAAAAATCAGCTGCATTCTTGGAGCAAAGCCGAATATATCAATATTGAAAAAAGAAACAAATACTCCAAAAACTCCGACAATGACACTCGCGATTAGGAATTGTTCCAAAGGCGTCGTCAGATCGACTTTTATTCGATCCGAACCGATTATTTGAAAACCCAATGAAGTCAGTTCAGTATTGCAGATAGTTTTCGCGTGGTTCGAGGGAAACGTCGCTACGGTAGTCTGCGGCGCCTGCCAAGATCCGGAAATAGCACCAAGCTTACTTTGCTTAGACGGATCTTCAGGATGGCTTTCATCATGCTTGGTTTCCGGAATTTCACTCATCACGCTCTCATGATATCAGAATTATTGAATATTTAAAACATGAAACCCCTTGGTTTCAACCAAGGGGTTCACAAGTATACTTAAGACAACCAGCTAAGGCCTTGTCGGCAAATAACTGTAGACGAATTTTTAGGATTTCCGGCCACAAGAACCTGTAAGAAACACAACCAGACGATCCGGTTATTTTCTAACAGGCTCTAAATTGAATTCCTAATCACGTCTGAAAATCTGGATTCCCTCTTGGTCCGCAACCAAAATCCAGAATGAATAATCTCCGATCGGACCGGTAGCGGATGATCTGAGATAGAGATTCGTCGAGAACGGCTTGTTCAAAGCACCCCATTTATCAGACGCATCATCAATCAACCAAGGCACTTGTGTGGATTTCGCCGGAGAGAAACGGAACACTTTATTATCATCCGGTGCCGTTATCAAGAATTCGGAATCCAAGTCGGTATCGGAAGGATCAAGAACCTTCAACCAGTACATTCCGAATTTGCTCGGTGTTGTAAGGGTGATCGCCCCCGAATAATCGGCATAAGTCAGTTGGGTTTTTCCGGGAATGACCGGAACCAACGAATCATATGCCAAGTTGGCACCGGCGGAATTGGTATATAGCGCCAAGATATTCCCATTGGTATTCATAACACGGATTTTTTCCTCAGGACCATCAGTGACGGATTCCAAAGCAACCGTAGTCAAACCGGTACCAAACGAGGCGACTATAGGCGGACCATCGAGATACGTAGTTAGATTCGTATAACCACCGTCCGGCGTATAAGCTCCATTGACTGTCCAATCCGTAATCAGCTGAACATTTCCCAGCCAAGAGGAATTTTGGATGTTTTGGAAGAGGCTTCCCGTTCTCTTCATTCCCGCGAAGTTCGATTTGATCGAAGAAGCAGTCGCCGGAGTCGTTTGCGTAGCGATGTAGGATTGAGTCGCAGTGTTAAAGAGACACCAGAGTTCATCTCCGCTGGTTGGATTGGTAGTTAAAATGCTGTCAATAACCTCATAGGTTGAATCGTAGCTTGACAGATTGTTGAACCAAATATTGGTTGTCGCGGTTGAAATGCTTAAATTTCCTCCACCGGTCGTTTCGGTCGTAGGAAAGGAATATACTCTGTCAGAACAAGTGAGGAGAAGCCCGAATGCTTCATAGGGAACTTTAATCGAAATTTTCGTTCCGGTGAAAGTGCCCAAGGAAGCCCAAGAATAATAGTTGTACAGATTTACAATATTTGTCAACCTGATCGGATTGGTAGCTACAATATAATTCCCGGTTGTATCAATGACGTTTTTAACCTTCAACCGAAGAGTCGTAGAATTGCTTGGGAATGAAGCAAACGTCAAGATAACCCCGTTAGCGCCGCTGATAGCTGCCGTAGAAGGACTATAAGGAGTAGTAAGAGTAAAGCCGTCACTCTTACGTACCGTTTGATTTTCCAATATATAATTGGCGGTAGCTATATAGTTGGGACCAACGGCAAACGGGAAATTAACGGCAATCGTTGTCGAATCAACATATGCAGCGGACGCCGTCATGGGAGTCGGCGGCGGTTGTGTGGTAAATGTCCAGGTTGCGATTTTGGGCAAGTGATTTCCATAGATATCGCAAACCGACGTCGAGACCGTTACCATATATGTCGCCGAATAATCCAATTGTACGGACGGAACGAAGTTGACAAGCGATGGGGATACAAAGGTATTAAAGCATGTTCCGGGGATAGTACCGCTTCCAACCTGCATAAGGGTAATCCAACCGGATTTTGGTATAATCGTATCAATCGGATCGCTGAAGTCAAAGAAGATCGACGGACTAACCATAACTCCGGTTGTTCCATCGCTCGGACTAACAAGCATAATGCTTGGGGCAGCCCGCGTAGAAAATGTTGCAATATATGGTGCAGGTAGAGGATTTCCGGTGATATCGGCAACACCGGCCGATATTGTCAACGCACAACTCGCTGAATACGGTAATGCAGAAGTTGGAGTAAACGTGGCAATCGTGGCAGACGCTCCACCAAATCCAATATTTCCTGGAATATCCAGCGAATTAGCCGTAAGGGTAATGTTCGCGTTGGTCAAGGTCGTAGTGTTAATGAGTTCGTTGAACGTCATCGAAATAGTAGTATTCGTTGCGACATTTGTCGCTCCATAAGGTGTAGTAACGGATAATACCATTGGCGGCGTAGTGTCAGGTTGGATTCCGGTAGAAAACGAATACGTTTTCTGCGCCGTCATTAAGTTTCCCGCAACGTCCGCAACATTGGCTATTCTACTCGAATAGGATGCGATGTATGACAATGCAACGGAGGGAGTAAAAGTGGCTTGAGTATCGTTCGCATTAAATGTAAAATTACCTGCAACCTGCACCAAGGCCGCATCCACAAGACTGAAATTGGATATGACAGAGCTCTGTTGGATGGGTTCAGAGAAAGTCAAAGATACTTGAGTATTTACGGGAACGTTCGCGGAACCGTCCAAGGGGAACACGGCAACAACATCGGGAGGAATCGTATCTACAAAAACGACCGTGGAAAAGCGCCAGATCATATCTTGAGCCAGCATGCCGCCATCCAGAGCCAAGACTCCGGAAGAAATTTTAGCATAATAGGTCGTTCCTTCCGCAAGAGGGGTAAGAAACGAGAATTGCCCCGTCATACCCGTAGGATCGACGAGATAAACTCCCGGAATGACACCGCTTACGGCGGACCAAACGATCACATTCGAAGAATTGAAAGTCGCAGACGCAATCGGTCGATTGAATATTACGGATATTCCCGTTGTCGTAGTCGCGACATTAACGGCTCCTGATGCCGGGGTCACAGCCGCGGTGAGGTATGCCGGCAAGATCTGCAAAGAGTAAGGCTCCGTAGCCGCTTCCAAGTTTTTATCGGTGACTCGAATCGTGAAGGTTGCAACACCAAATAGAGTTGGAGTACCCGATAAGTTCCCGCCGATTGAGAGGGTTAAACCCGAAGGCAAGGGACTATCACTTATCCATGAATAAGTCGCGGTTCCGCCGACGGCTTTGAAATTATAACCGTAAGACTGTGCAACCCTCCCGACGGGCAGGGCTTCCTTATAAATCGCCAACTTCTGCGATGCCGTGGAATCAAACCTGATATCCGTAATATACCACTCGTTATCGGTTTTCTGCAGCTTGAAGTTCAAAACGAAAGTTACGCCGGCTCGCGGATTATATACCGCCGTAACTTCAGCCAATGCTTGTGATTGATAGATAATTCCGCCGTCGAGAATTTGAAACGTATAGGAGGAATTGTCATTGAAATTCGTGATGTCCGAGCCGAAATCCCACACTTTCAATTGCGCGATGATCTCGGCAGACTGCGTAGCCGTCGCATATAACGGAGAAAAGAATTTTTCCACGGAAACATTGTTGCCGCTCGTTAAAGACTTCATGAATCCATTCAACGTCATTGAAACAGCCGAATTATCAGCGGAATTCGTATATACTTCTCCGCCGGACTTTCCACCCATGCACCCGACAACAAACCATGCGCACACCAGTAATCCCAACCCCAGTAATATAACCGCCTTTTTCATCTTTCTACCTCAATTAAAATTCATACTCCAGGCCGCCAAAAAACTCCGTTATCGTCATCGGGCGCGTGAAATCCCACAATAGTTCCTGGGAAAGAGTATCAAATGTTTTATAGTATGTTTTTTCATAGGACGCGGTAAACTTCAGTCGTAGGTTATCGCGAAGAACAAATCCGAGCTTCGCCATGGAAAACGGTTGCGCTTTAGACGTCCAAGGCGTCGAAATATTATTTCCATTTTGGAAAGAGAATTTTCTATACGCCTGCTCCAATTGCCAATCATATTTCTTTGGTTTCGCATAAGATGCGGCCACACCGGTGGTGAAATACTTGTAATCAGGATAATACAACGTACGATAAACTCGTTGTAGATATTCATTCCTCCAAGTCAATTCGATTTTTTGAGGTAATTTCCAGGTAGCCTTTGCTGAAAACATATTTTCCCTGAAATCCATAATTCTACCAATCAGCGTCGATCGCTTGTGATAGTTATCTTCCACTTTAAGTTTGAAAGTCTTGCTGAAGTTCTTTTCCCACATTCCATTAAAGTCGTGATTTTTATGGGCTTTAGCCTTCGTATTTTCAACATTATTAGTATAGATATGGGTAATTCTCGCTCGCGTATCATTATCAATGGTAATTTTCGCGGCAGTTTTCAATTTGACCTGCGCGTATCCTCGCGGGTCGTCACTTGGATAGAGGCGCTTTTGCCATTCATCTTCAAACAACCATGTAAACGTCTTGCTTACAGGCAGATCATAATGGAATCGGAAATAGTTGTCCCAATAGTTCGTTCGAAACAGGTTGACAGCTTCGTTTCCGTAATGGCGGTTATCATATGTATCGGAAAAACCGATCTCGCTTTTATTTCCTGAAAAACTGCGATTATATTCGAGAAAGTAATTTGAATTGATGTAATCGAGCGATGGTGAGTTTTTATATTCACGCCAATTATGCGTGGATTCTCCGAACAATGTACCATTCCGAATGAAATATGTCGTTTGGCTGTTCGAATTGATCTGGCTGAAATCCGATTTTGAGTAATTCGGGTAATCGCGGGTTTGATATCCTAGATCATAAAGATATTCCCATTTTCCTTCTTTCTTATTCCAAAACAATTCAGCCAAATTATCCCTATATTCTTTTTGGGTATTTTGGGGATACCAAACATGATGCAGCGTATCCTTAGCCGTAACGTTGGTTTTTATCGAATGTTTATGTAGAAACGCAAGAGTCAGGACATTTTCTTTTACAAGCTCGTTTCTTTTGCGCTGTAAATACTTGTCATCAAGCACAAATTTGTTTTTTGGGTCAAAATCATACTTCAGCGACAACCGTGCCTGGTAAAGATTATTGGGAAGCGCCGTATTTTGAGCCGTAAATTTCTCATTGCGATTTTTCCCGTCAAGCTTCAGACTGCCGGTCAACGCAGCTTTATGCGATTGATCTTCCGTCGCTGATTTTATCCGGGGTTTTTCGGCTACCGAAGGTTTTTCCGTCACCGAAGGCGGATTAACTATGGGAGGAGGAAGCGTCAAACTCAGTTCGGATTTTTTATCAGGTTGCGTCGCGGGAACCGGCTTTTTATCTTCCTTGGGAGCCGGCTGCGCTTTTTCTTCTACCTTTGCGGGTTGTTTTTCCACATTGGAAGTCGCCGGACCGCTTTCGGTGAATTTTTCCATGTAGAAATCGCGACATTTTCGATAAAGATCGTCGGTTCTCTGAAAACCTTCAAGCAACGCGGGTCTATCTTCCGGATAATCACCGGAATAGCTTTTGTACAAGTCGTCAAGCAAATCATATCTTTTTTGAACGAATTCCATTATATCGGCGGCTTCCGTTCTGATCTTCGCAAAAGCATCAGAAGCCGGATCAAGCCCCTGATTTTGAACTTTTCTCCACAATTCCTGGAGTTTTGTAATGGCCGTTGAAAAATCAGGTTCGTAGCGTCTAAAGGCCTCCAGACCTTTAGATGTAGCCTCCGAAATAGCAAAAGCCTGGGACAACATCAAAAAGCAGGCCACGAAAACCAGAACGGTGATTCTTAGCTTCATTTTCTTTCCTCCGACATCTGCGGTTACTTCAGGAGAGTCCCAAGCTGGCTCTCAAGTTCATTCAGTCGAGACTCCAGCTCACCGGCCACAATTCCAAGCGTTTGATAAGTATCCGTAATTCTTTCGTATTTCGATTCAAGTTCTTCCTGCTCAGCGGTCTTGAATTTTTGCCCGGAAGTGGTCTTAATAATCGAATCGAACAATCGCTGGGCATTTATATACAATCTTCTGGATTTTGAAAAGTCGCTTAAGATTTGGAGAGATGATCTTAGCCGCTTTTCAGCGTCTCCGCCCTGAACGGTCGTGTTGTATTTATCAATTTCCACGCGTAATTGAGAAATCGCGCCGGAAAGGCTGTCGTCTATGTCTTGCATTTGCGTAAGAGTAGAAGCCTCGATCTCGACGATTGAAAAGTCCTTCATCATATTTGCAATCTGCTGTTGTAGATTAGACGCCTGTTTCAATAATTCCTTCGCAAGTTGATCATTGGGATTGGCTTCGAGAAGAGCATTCAGATCCTCAACGACACGTTCAAGTTTTGTCAAAGTATCGCTACATTTGGAAACGGCATCTTTAAACCAGTCTTGAGACAAACCGGTCGGTTGCGCTTCTATTTCTCTCAAAACCGCATCCACACTTTCTTTTATTTCCGCAACTTGGTTTTGCACTTTTTCGACGCCTTCCGAAACCACGTTTTTATTGAAATTGGCCTTCAGCATTTTTGCCAATTCCCCTTGAAAACTCTGATTTTTTACCCGCGCCGCACCAACCATCTTGAGATAACTTGTGATTTGAGACATTTGATCCGGGGCAACACCAGCCGCATGAGCTTTATCAATCTTAAGCTGCATGCTCTGAATGATCAGTTGATCTTCCATCAAGACCCCGATGAAGCGTTCGGCATCTTTCTTAAAAGCCTGGGCAGTTTCCTCGGAAACCGATCCGGCACTTAACAAGGTTTTAAAGGTATCTTGAAGTGCTTTAAAAATTTCGGTCTCACTTTCACCGATTTTTTGTAAAACATCGGGAATCTCATTCATCTCGATATTCTCACCCATTTTTGAAGTGATCTCTTTCCAGCTCTCTTTTGCCGCATCAACGTCAAACCCAATCTTTTCAGGTTTTACACCTTTTTTTACGATCAGCTCCTCGCCTTCCTTTAACGTGATATGTTCTTGGCTTTCCTTGATTAAGATGTCGGCTTCGCCCCTTAAGACCTGTATTCTATCTTCCATCGACAGTTTGTCGGTTTGGCACGTAATATTCGTTCCTTTGATACCGGCGACGGCTTGGTTCATTTCAATTTCCATCGTTCCATCTTTAATCATTTTTTTCACATTGACCCAGACATTACCCGCAAGCAGTTTAACCTTGCTCTCCTTTTCAGGACCTGTATTCAAGATAATTTCACCATTAGGTTTCATCACAAACGTCGTCAAATCTGCAAAACTAATGATGGCGCTAGAATCTTGCGCCGTTTGAATATGATCCATTACATTTAAAACAGACGATAATTTCGCAAGACTCCAAGCATCTTCATCAACATCCGGCCTAATTTTAACCTGCCCCGAAAGGTTCGAAAAACGGGCATTGGAATCGACGGATGAAAAAACCGGACTACAAATGATTAAAATGAACAAGGGTACAAGCAACCAACATCGCTTCATTCTTTATACTCCTAAAAGGAAATTACACTTCGCCTCTCTTAGTGAAAAAAACAGTGAATCTTATCACATGTGGTAAATAGTGTCAATTCGCATTTCATGGGATATTATGAAGAAAACGGCTCAGACCGGATTGCCCATAATTCAAACGGAGAATTTCTCACAAATAGCAATTCCTATATTAGTTGTACTTTTCGATATAACTGAAAAAGTCATCACTCTCCCGATTTTCAAAGACAGACTTTCGAAAAACTTAGAGCCTGTTAGAAAATAACCGGATCATCTGGTTGTTTTCTTACAGGCTCTTATGGCCGTAAATCCCAGAAATTCGTTACACTTATTTGCTAACAAGGCATTGGTTACCTTTTCTCCCGGATTTCCTCGACATTGCCTGCGCAATCAAAAATCTTCAACAGAATATTTTTCTTTCCGGTTTTCCCCGAAAAAGTCACGTAAATCTCATCTTTATCGGGATCGGAATCGACGAGAACCGCTTTACCGTCAACCCACGCGCGGATGGCATCGAAATCCAACCCCTCACCGACATCGTTCGCTTCATAGACATAGCAGGACCCCAAGTGCTTGATGTTTCTTTTTCCTTTGTACGAACACGTTGGTGATATTTTATCTTCCAATATCACAAACGCCCCGGTTGTACGAGCCGAACATGCAATTTTACATTCTTTAATCTCTCCACCACAGTATGAATAACGACCGGATGCCGACTCTTCGTAGATTCCCAGCTGGCGAGGATTTGAGGCAACCGGCAACTCGAATTCAATTTCCATCGGTCGGGGTAATATTAAAGACGAAGGAATCAGATCCCAAACAGAACTTCGCGCTATCAATTGCTGTTTATCCGAACCATATTGTTTCAATCGACTGCTTCGTCGGATCAAATCGGCAAAAAACGGAAAATCCATGCAATTTTTAGGAAATACGACCTTGACCTCGCTATCTCCGTGAAGCTCACCACCCTCTAGTGATATTAAAGATTGGCGAGGGAGTATCCAGCAACCGTCGACTTGCGCGCCCGAAGCCCAGATTTTATTGATTGGAAAAGCGATGCGAACTCTTCCGTTCTCAATCGAAGCGGGTAGAATATGCTCGCAACCTTGTGCATCTTTGCATTTCACGGAATCAAAGCTGCCCTTAACAATTGCTTCCTTCGATGAACAATCACACTCGGAAACAACTGAAAATGCGTTATATCGCAGATTCCTAAATGTCAATTGCCCGCAAAAGGATCGACTCAACGTCGATGGATTTAGGATAACGACTTGTCCTTTCGCGATGACTTTATTTCCCCCAAAATCGATCGCTTCAATTCTGATATTGTGTTTTCCCGGAAGTTCGTCGCATAGAATTCCCGCCCAAGGAGGAAATTCTCTTGAATAGCACAAAGTTTCAGCAGGCCACTTGAACAACGTATACACGTAACCGGTTCCGCGGAGAGATGAAAGAAAATAATCATAGGCATACGTACACTGCCAATTCTCATCATACGAATATTCTTGAAATACTCGACGCAATAAGATCTTATCATCCAAAAAGAGATCTATTTTCTCGACTCCAAAGCGGTTTCCGCTTCCGTTCGTATCTATTAATCCTATTTTAAGTCCTACCTTTCCTGAAACGATTACCGGTTTATCCCACGAATAAATATTAGGTTTAATCATTTTCAGCGGGATCGCTGCTCTGTCAAACCCACCATTGATCAACGAATCAGATGCCAACCCCTCAAAATATACGGACAGCAATTTGGGCGGAATTTTATCGGGAATTATCATTCCCACCGAAGTGGGCGAAATAGGATTATCGTTGAATTTCCTCAATTCAAAATGCAGATGAGGAGGACCAATTCCTGATTCCCCGGTATATCCGATTATCTGGCCCCTTTTTATCGAAAATCGTTCCGCAGAGAATGAGTCATCAATTCCATACAATTTCCCCATTTTTTTTTGCTTTTCACGGACATAGGCAGCCATTGGTTCCGCATAATCCTCGAGATGGCCGAAAACCGATCTTATATTTAATGCCGGGTGATCAATGTAAAGTGCGTAACCAAAGCCTCTGTGCTGTACTTTGATTCTTGAAACAAATCCGTCGGCAACCGCGTAAACGGGGAAACCTGTTCGTTGTTGCGTCCGAAGATCGACGCCTCCATGAAATCTTAATCCTCGAAATTCTGCAAAACTTGAACTTGGGCTTATTTCTATATCGAGCGGCCAACGAGGCGTTTGAGCGTAAGCAAAAGAAGGGATTAAAAAAATCAATAATATACAAACCTTCTTCAAAATCATCCTCCCGAAAATAAATTAAGTAATCTTATGGATCACATTTATTATCGGCAAAATAGAATTTATCTAAAATTCAACAAACGAAATGTCGATAGAGAAATTGGGATAATATATTTTGTGCAAGGAAAGGAGGTGAAAACAATTGTATATTGATGCTCTAAAAACGCAAGACTCTACTGGCCTGTTTTCGGATACGGAAACCAAATCGGATAATATCGGGCAAGAATCCGGTTTTGCATCAATTCTTCTTCAATTTCTAACCCCTCAGCAGCAAAACTCATTTGATCAATTAAGCAGCAGTCTTTTGAGTTCGAAAAAAAACAGTGCGCTCAATTATTCAAAAAAGCAGAAACTAAACAAAGAATCACTTTCAAGCGCATCAAGAAATTCACAATCACCCGTAAATACGAACGGAATTTCGAATAAATCAAGCGGTACGACGCAAAAGACATCCGTTGCCTTCAATAAATCAACTCAGCTCAAGGTCGCCGAACAAAAGCGAGAGCAAGCGGATTCATCCAATGAAATTACCCAAGCGGACAGCAAATCCGAATCCAATAAGGCTGAAGAAATCAACACCAAAGATCCGGAATCCGAATCAGCCGGCGAATCGGAAATACCCGAAGATCTTATTCAAGGACTTTTAAATTCGGAAGATTTTCTCAAGATTTGCGAGCAATTAGAAAACCTTGATCCCAAAGCTGTTTTGGAAGCACTAAGACAAAACGAAGAAACAGGAGAACTTTGGAATGCGCTTGATGATAAGACTGCACTGAAAGTCATCTCAACGCTCATCGAAAAAATGAAAAATGAAAATAAAACTGAAAATCCCGATGAAAATCTACCGGAATTTAAACCCTCGGATAATAACGGAAAAAGTTCATCCACAAAAGAACATATAACAAAATCTAAAACATCGGAAGATAATCTAGCAACGGAAAATTCTTCTTCGACAAACTCAACGGAAAAAAGCATTACCGATCACGAATCGGCAAACCAAAAGGAAAAGGCCGAAAATAGAAAAAAAGATACGGTTGATTTTACATCACTTCAATCTACTGAGATTAAAGAAGGTGATTCATCCAAGAGCGCGTCGTCCAAAAATACGCCGGCCTCTGATTTATTGTTGCTCCTGCAACCGGAAAGCGCCGACACAACAATCTCTTCACAAGTCCAATTGGAAAAAAGCAATTTATTGCGACAAATTATTGACAAATCATCGCATGGCGAAGAACTCACCGCATTGAAAGGAGAAAAAACATCTACAAACTTCCAAAATCAACCTAAGTTCGGAGGGGACTTCCAGTCACAGAGTAAATTTCAGAAACTGGAAAGCTCTAGTTCAAAGAATTCACAGGATGTCGTAAAGCCTCTTTTGTTCTCACAAATTATTGAAAAAGCCGAATTTTTCAAAGGTACAAACAATCAAAAATCCCTCACAATTCAACTCAAACCGGAGTCGCTGGGAAAGCTGAATATAGAATTAATTTCCAAGGATGGAACGGTAACCGCCAGAATTTTTACGGACAACGATACAGTCAGGGAAAAGCTTGAACAAATTGCACCGCAAATCAAAGAGCATTTGGCGCAAGAGGGAATTTGCTTAAACCAAATTTCCGTGGACATTTCAACTCAACTGCCCGATGAAAGAAGAAGGGAAGCAAACAAAGACAATTCCGGTTTTTCAAGAAATTCGGCAAACAACTCAGAAAGCACCTCGGAACCGTCTTTAGACGTACTCCCGGCAATCAGAAACATAGCTACGAACATCCAAAGGGTGGATATAACAATTTAAAATAAGAAAGGAGGAAACACGCAATGACGATTGAAATTACCGATACAACTTCATCCACGGGGACCAGTACGACAAGAGTCGCGAAAAAAGAGTTGGGTAAAGATGATTTCCTGCTGTTGCTTACCAAGCAACTCCAAAATCAAGACCCGATGAATCCGACGGACAATGCGGAATTCTCAAGTCAAATGACGTCATACAGCACACTGGAACAAATCACCAATATGGCGTCATCCTTGGAGTCGTTTCTAACTCTAAACGCAAGTAATTATAAAGTTCAGGCAATGGGATTGCTCGGACGAGAAGTTACGGCGCTGCCCTCGACGGCAACAGAATCAATAACGGGAACCGTTTCATCGGTGAAGTTCGTTGACGGCGAAGCCGTATTCACGGTCGGAGATCAAGAGATATCGATGGCTGAAATAGAATCGATCAACACCACCTCGTGATTTTTTCATGTCGTTAGTTCCATCAAATTCCAGGAGTTGCTAATCAATTAATGACCACGCAAATATCCTCATTCTATCCGACAAAAATTGCCGCAAACTCATCGGCAAACTCATCGGCAAATTCCTCCTTCACAAAAACCGCTACGAAGGGGTTGGACTTTAGAAATGTTTTAGAGCAAACAATTTCCTCGCAAGACTCAGGGAACATCCGTATTACCGCTCATGCGGAAAAGCGTTTGTCCGAAAGACAAATACCTTTGAATAACCAACTGAAACAATTACTATCACAAGCTATCGACGAATTAAAAACAAAGGGTGCCAAAGATTCTCTGGTACTTACGTCTGATGCGGCATATTTGGTAAATATTCCCACAAGAAGCTTGGTAACGGCAATGGACATATCAGAAATGCACGATCGAATTATTACCCAAATAGACAGCGTAAGCCTTAAATAAATTTAAATATCAACGCAAAATAAGGAAGCAAGCAAAGGGTTCACAATGAAAATAAGGAGACATTGCGACAAATCAGAATAGATACGGTGGTTCATGGAATGGCCGGACCCTTTTATGGGGAAGCCGAAAACGCCCGATCGACAGAGGGCGAAACCATGGAAATGCGTATTTGTGAGCCCGACTTGGCGTGATCGGGAAGGGGCATTACATGAAGTGATAAGCCCCTTTCCGATTCCCCGCTCCATAATCAACATGGAGCTTGCCGACAGAACGAAGGACGCGAACTGAAGGCCCGACGGCGACAATGCCGAAAAAAGGATATAGCACTATGATGCGATCACTTTTTACCGGAGTGTCGGGACTTAAACAGAATCAAACCCGAATGGACGTTCTCAGTAATAATATTGCCAACGTAAATACGACAGGTTTCAAAAGAGGCCGTGCGCTTTTCCAAGATCTTTTCTCGCAGACCATTAGAAATTCACAGCAAGCATTCGGATCATACGGCGGATTAAACCCCATGCAAGTGGGCTTAGGCGCGCAACTCGGGTCCATTGATACGTTAATGGACCAGGGAACCCTGGAAACTACCGGCAAGAATACCGATTTGGCTATAGAAGGAAACGGATTTTTTGCCGTCGAAAACGGCAACGGGGTCACTCAATATACCCGAGACGGCAATTTCAGCGTCAATCCGAACTATGATCTGGTAAGCGCCAATACGGGTTATAAACTGCAAGGATGGCTTTCAACGCAGAACGCGGTGACCGGAAATCTTGAATTAAACGACACTGGTACTGTTCCATATGATATTAATATCGTGAAATATCTGAAAAAGTTCGCTCATCAGACAAACACCGTCACATATGCATCCAATCTTGACAGCAGCGCCGATGAGCGCGATGTCAAGATGGGAGAAGATACATTAACATTCAAGGACAGCAACGGCAGTTACCAAAATCTGCAATTTAAGTTTAAAAAGCTCGATGCTACGAATTGGGTCTGGTCCGCAACCGACGATTCCGAAGGGAACGTCGCTTCCGGCACTTTTAAAACCGATGAAACTGGGAAATTAATCGAAAGCACCGTTGAACCCGCGGGACAAAATTCAACAGCAGGCCTGCCGTATTTTACCTATGATCCGGATGGAACTCCCGCACCGGCCACGGCAACGACTTTGGTTAATGCTTTAACCAATTCGGGAGGCGGCACCAGTTCGGGTGTTGTCGCATCGGGAACCGAAGTGAAAGATGAAACCGTGTCGGTAATATTCGACGGCGGTGATCCGACAAGGGCGACATCATTTAGAGTCGTGGGTTCCGAACGCGGATATATCGGATCCGGTTTATTGGGCGGCACGCAAGCCAAACTCGAAGGAACCACGGTCACCTTCGGAACGACTTGGACCCCAACGACTGATACATCCTTTACCGTCAGCGATCTCCAATTCAATCCGCCGCGACAAGCAAACGTAGCTTTTACAGCAGGGCAATCTTATACCACATCGGAAATAACCGACGCGATAAACACCGCCGCATCACAATCCGGGTTACGAATAACCGCCTTTTACGATTCGGTTCTAAACCAATTTTCAGTCGTCAGCAACGAAACAGGAAGTAACCAGTCCATTTCCATAAGTAACGCGGTAGGTTCGATCAGCGATCTCGGACTTCCGGCGACAACTTCAACCGGCACGGGCGGATCCAAACCCGAAGTATTCAGTTCTATTGACTTGTCGGGTGATACTTGGGATCCGACCGGAGATGTCAGCTTCACGGTTTCCGATAGCGAGGGGCGATCCGCTTTAATTCAATTTGATGATGTTGTGGCCGGGCAAAATCAGGTTTATTCGCGAAGTGCCATCATCTCAACCATAAATTCCGCGCTTGCATCTAATAATGTCTCGGCAACGGTTAATATCGTAGACACCAACGGCGATGCTACGAGCACTCCGGATCAATTGGTAATTACCGGCTCTCAAAGCGGATCCGGGGAATTGATTACGATTTCCGGCGACGACAGTATGAGTCAATTAGGCTTGACGGCCGATACCTACCGAGGAACTGCCGCGGTTGCAACCTTTAACCAAGGAGGTTTGAATTTTTCCCTCACGGAGGGAACAAACGCATGGTTACCCAATGATTCCATGACGATGACGACTACCGCCGAAAAAGGGCAAGCTGACGCGGTCAGCATATATGTTCCGCAACCTAATGTCGACACCCTCACATTTCAAACAACCGTCGGAGGAGAAACCTATGATATTACGGGAGCAATAAACAAAGGAGCCGTGCATTCGACCAGTATCAATGTTTACGACTCGCTGGGCGCCGCTCATGAACTCAATACGGAGTGGGAATCCACGAACAAGGAAACCAAAGAATGGACATACAAGGTTTCTTATAGCAAAGACGACTCGGAAATTACCAATTGGCTCAGCGATCCGGCTAACGGCGTAGCCTCACCATCCGATCCGACAACCGATGATTTGGAAAGAGCTAACGATGCTTTACTGAAAAATCGAAAAGGAACAATTTACTTCTCCAACAATGGAAAAATAGATGCCACAAAATCATTGATCAGCGCCGTTGAAGCCACGCCGAAAGGCAGCAATCCCATTAAAATCGCTCTAGACATGGACTTGGTAACACAATTCGATTCCTCTTTTACTACCGCCGCGCGCGATCAGGACGGCTACGAAATGGGCGTTCTCGAGAGCATGTATTTCGAAGCCGACGGAACCATCCGGGGCGTATATTCGAACGGACAAAAGCAACCTATCGGCGCTGTCGCTCTTGCAACTTTTAATAATCCCGGAGGGTTGGAAAAAAGCGGTGAAAACCTTTATGATACATCACCCAACTCCGGAATGGCGGTAGTTGGAAGACCGTCGAGCGGCGGTCGGGGAGACATCTCCGCAGGAGCTCTTGAAATGAGCAATGTTGATATCGCTGAAGAATTCACGAATATGATTGTTGCTCAACGAGCATTTCAAGCCAACTCACGAGTTATTACCACGTCCGATGAAATGCTCCAGGAAGTTGTAAATCTTAAACGTTGATAATGAAATGAGAATTCGGTCTGCATATGGTCAAATTGACCCGAATAAATAAACAAGAGCTCTATCTTAACGCCGAATTGATAGAATCGATAGAACAAACTCCGGATACGGTTATTACGCTTGTCGGGGGAAAAACAATAATGGTTTCGGAAACAGTCAAAACCGTGGTTCGGCGCATCATGCATTATCGAAGAAGAATTCACGTTACTCCTACAAGGAGATTTCGCGAAAAAAAATAATTCCAATGCCGTCCCGAAATTCATTCTTGGTTGTCCGTGGCGTTCTATGTATTATGTTACCCAAATTTGAATTTATTTAAACTGTTGGCTTTGGTTCATTGACTAGGACTTTTCTAAAGTGGTAGGATAAAAAGATATGTCGCCGAGAACAAGAATCATATTAATCGTAGTCGCCTTGATGGCCTTACTACTGGTAGTGGCCGGAATTTCCTACGTATTCGCGAATAAATTTCGGACAGGTCCGTCCAACGAACCGCCTCCGCCGCCAAGCCAGGAAGAAATTTCCAAGAAACCGAAAATGGGCAGATTCAACATTGGAGAGTTCATATCCCCCTCGCGCGATGAAGAACTTCACTATATAAAAGTGGAGGTTGAAGTCGGTTATTTGGGAACCCTCGACAAGGAATTGGAAGAAAGAAAAGGAGAACTTCGCGACGCCATAACCAGACATATCATGAAACTCACGATTCAACGAGCAAAAGAAGATTACGTAGACGGTTTCCTTCACAAAGATATCGAAAAGAAACTCAATGAAGTGCTGGGAACCTCCACATCGGAAAGCCGAATTATCCAAGTATGGATTCCATCCTTCATCATCAACTGATTAACTGAAATTCCTTTTTCTACCGATAGTTTATTCATGAGCGATAAAATCGACATCAGGTATGGGGATAATTGTTTGTTTATTTTCACTTTTTTTTCGGAAATTCTCCAGCCTTTCGCCTTTTTGGGGCTTAGATGGTAGAAACCCTTTCTCAAAATGAAATAGATGCTCTGCTTTCAGCATTAAACACATCTGTCGGAGGCGGAGGGGATAAACCTTCCCCATCTTCACCCGCGCCGACTTCGGCACCTACTTCCGGATCTTCTCCCAAACAGGAAGGGGATAAACCTAAAAAGGGTAAAATATACGATTTCAAGCGCCAAACAAAATTTTCCAAAGAACAATTAGGAACGATACAACTCATCCACGAAACCTTCGCGCGCTTGGTCGGCACATATTTGTCAACTCAACTGAGAGCGTACGCCCAAGCTACGATCATTTCAGTCGATCAATTAACCTTCGAAGAACTGATACGCTCCATCTATTCTCCGACATTTATAACGGTCTTTAAATCCGAAAAACTTGACGGAAAAGCTCTAATCGATATCAATTTAAACGTCGTATTCACGATTCTCGATCGAATTTTGGGAGGACAAGGCGCCCCCCTGGGAACTCTGCGCCAGCTGACGGAAGTCGAACGACAAATCATGGAAAGAATCATGATCCGTATCTTGGAGCGCTTGCGCGATGCATGGATCAACATCATTGATCTCGCTCCATCGATAGAACTCATAGAGTCCAATCCTCAATTCGCGCAGATAGTTCCCCCGACAGACATGGTACTTAGCGTTGTGATTGAGATAAAAATACACGACGTAACCGGAATCATGAATCTTTGCATTCCTTACAATACCGTCGAACCTATCGCCGCGAAATTCAATGCGGCGTCATGGTTTGCGGCAATTCGAAAAGAGCCTTTGCAAACCAACGTGGAAGCCATAACCCATCAGGTTCGATCCGTCCATCTCCCCGTTATTACTGAATTAGGCGATACAACTGTGACTTTACAAGATATCTTAGGGTTGGCGGTAGGAGATATTATTGTTCTAGATCGGCTTGTAAAGGAAGATCTGGATGTCCGGGTGGGAAACCTCGTTAAATTTCAGGGACGACCCGGAATTTTAGGGAAAAAGATGGCTGTGTTTATTACAAATGTAATCAACTCCCCCGAGGAGGAAAAGCCGTGACCGATCTACTTTCTCAAGAAGAAATCGATGCTTTGTTAAGAAGCGGCGGCGGAGGAGAATCTCCCTCGCCTTCGTCCAATTCCGAACCAATGCCTAGTTCTGGCGGTGGAGGCGGTTCAACGTCGGATATACTTTCAAAAGAAGCGATTGATCAACTGTCTGAGGTCGCCAAATTATCGCTTGGAGCAACCTCCTCAGTCGTTCAAATGCTGTTGAATAAGCCCGTAGAAATTATTCTTTCGCAACTTCGAGTCGTCGAATATGCAACCCTAGCTTCAGAAGCCGGTTCTGAAGAATATATTATCGCCAAAATCGCCTATACGGAAGGTTTTGACGGTAATTCATACCTTCTCTTGAGAAAAACCATTTCCGCCATCATCGGAGATCTGATGATGGGAGGCGAAGGAAAAACCCCGGAATTCCAAGAAATGCACAAATCGGCCGTTGGGGAAATGATGAATCAAATGATGGGGAAAACTACGACTACGCTTTCCGAAATTTTCAAGAAGCGCGTCGACATCGCTCCTCCCCAGGTGGAATTGGTTAACTTTACGGCCGGTCCCCCAAGTATGCCTGATTTCAGTGATCAAGCAGTTTTTCTACGAATCGGATTCCACCTAAAAATCGGTGATATCGCTGAAACCGAGATGGTTCAACTGCAACCAATCGATTTCGCGAAGTTTATGGCCGCAGATTTGGCAAAACCCGTTAAGACCGAACAAAAAAAATCTCCTCCTCCTCCTCCGCCGCCACCTCCGCATCCGCAAGGAATGGGTTATCCCCAAAGCCCTCAAAGCGGAATGCCTCAACAACCACAAAACTCCGGACAACAACAGATGCCCGGAATGCCGATGCCGGGAATGGGAATGCCAGGAGCGATGCCGGGAATGGGAATGCCCGGGGGAATGCAAGGAATGGGGATGCCCGGAGGAATGCAAGGAATGGGGATGCCCGGAGGAATGCCGGGAATGGGAATGCCCGGAATGCAGCTTCAAGGAAATCCCGCGGAATTTGGGATGCTGCAAATGCCGATGGGAATTGGATTACAATCAAATATCGACCTTCTTTTAGATGTCCCGCTTCAAATAACTGTTGAATTGGGACGCACGCGCATGTTAATAAAAGATGTGCTTGAATTAGGAATAGGTTCTGTTGTAGAGTTAAATAAACTTGCGGGTGAAGCAGTAGAAGTTTTCGTAAATAATAAACTTATTGCAAAAGGGGAAGTTGTGGTCATTGATGAAAATTTTGCCGTCAGAATTACAAATATTGTTAACCCACAAGATCGACTACAAAACTTTTAAGGAGATCCTCTGACCAATGGGGAAAACCATCCTGATCGTTGATGATGCCGCATTCATGCGGATGATGATAAAAGACATCTTGACGAAAAATGGTTATCAAGTTGTTGGAGAGGCACAAACGGGCAAGGAAGCCATCGAACTTTACAAAAAGCTGAAACCTGATCTTGTAACCATGGATATTACGATGCCGGAAATGAACGGTATCGATGCGGTTAAAGCCATTAAAAGCATCGATCCGGCATCGCGAATCGTGATGTGCAGCGCCATGGGGCAGCAAGCTATGGTAATTGATGCTATTCAAGCGGGCGCCCGTGATTTTATCGTTAAGCCTTTTCAGCCAAACCGCGTTATTGAAGCCGTTCAAAAAGCGTTGCGTTGATCGTTTTAAAGTCATTTCTCTCGAAAATCAGACATTCAATATTTCTTATTGGCATATTAATCTTTTTTGTTAATTCAAATATTCTTGCAAAACCGCAAGCATCAGAATCTTCTGCTATTTCAAGGGAAAACCAAAAAGAATTCGCCGGGACAGCCTCGTCGCCGCTAATACAAGACGACAGCTTCCTTTTTTTCCCTGCACAGCCAGCCACAAGTCCCGTTTTTATCGCGCCTGATCCCTTTTCTACAACTCTACGAATTCTAACGTCCCTTGCTGCGGTTATCATTTTGATTCTCATTCTTTCATGGATTCTTCAAAAAAAAGGAACATTAACAAAATCCGGATTCGGCCAAATCATAGGGATTCTCCCAATAGACAATCGAAGGTTTATTTATCTTGTCGACATCATGGGAAAAGTTCTCGTATTAGGAATAACGGATCATCATATTTCCTATCTCACGGAAATTACGGACAAAGCAACAGTCGACGAATTGCGTCTACAATCTCCTTCTTCAACCCTCCCCGGATTAGAACGCTTTTTCGGCTTTCTCAAGCATTCCAAACCACCGGCAACCATTAATGATGAAAATACGACCGACGAAGAAGATATCTCCAAATTTACTCAGTCCGCCCAGCAACAGATAAAAAAAATGGAAGATCTTTTGTTAAGACGAAACAAGAATGACGATTTAATGAAGAAATAGTTGATATTTATTTGCACGAAAAGTTCTTGCATAACAAAGAAAATTTCAGGTATAACTAGTAATCAGGGATACACCGTGCTCTAATTTCGACTAAACAGAGATACACGATAAGCATGCAATGGCTACTGGGAGTAACGATTTCCTTACTAGACTCTCCACGAAAAGCTCGACTTATTATTACCTTGCTGATGATCGTTCTTGGGGCATGGAGTGCTCTTGCACAAACAGGTGATTCGGCAAAACCACAAGCGAAAGTTTCAATCCAGGATTCAACAAAAGTATTAAAAATTGAGCCGACCGAAACTCCATTTCCAATTCCGCGGATTAGAATTGAGGTTGATCCAGCCAAAGAAAGAGGACAAATCGGAACAAGTATTCAAATTTTAATATTACTGACTATTCTCAGCTTGGCCCCTTCAATATTAATCCTACTTACAAGTTTTACAAGAATACTCATTGTATTAAATTTTGTGCGGCGTGCACTAACTACGCAACAAGAACCAAGCAATCAAATCATAATTGGCTTGGCATTATTTCTGACTTTTTTTACCATGTCCCCGGTAATTGAAGAAGTTAACAATAAAGCGATAAAACCGTTTATATCCAAGGAAATTGATTACGTGGAAGCCTACAATCGAGCTATTTTTCCCATCCGCGAATTTATGTTTATGCACACACGAAAGACTGATTTGGCACTTTTCGCGGGCATGGAAGGAGGGGGGAAGCCAAAGAGCAAGAATGATTTCAGCACGCTTGCATTAATTCCGGCTTTCATTACAAGCGAGATCAGAACCGCTTTTCAAATGGGCGTAATAATCTTTCTCCCTTTTCTGATAATAGATCTTGTTGTAGCAAGCATTTTGATGTCCATGGGAATGATAATGCTTCCTCCGGTTATGATATCGTTGCCCTTTAAAATCCTGCTCTTCGTGTTGGTAGACGGATGGAATCTCGTTATAAAATCTCTTGTCGTCAGTTTTGGAGGAAACGTTTGACTGAATTTACGCTTCTCGAACTCTTGAAAGAGACCATTTACCTTTCATTTATCATATCCATGCCTATGCTGATCATCGGAACAATAGTGGGCGTGGCAATCAGCATTTTTCAGACTGCAACTTCCATTCAAGACCAAAGTCTATCATTTATCCCCAAATTATTGGCGACAATAGCAAGCATAGCCGCATTCGGACCATGGATGCTATCCATTCTGATTCAATTTACTACGCGAATTCTTGGAGGCTTGCAACATTTTGGGAAGTAAATTGTTCTGGAGAAAATTATTTCTTTTTCCAAATGAAAATGAATCTTGTTGATCGACCGGCAACAAGATGACAGAACAATTTTTCTTGAATGCTTTCGGAATTTTTGTTATCTCTCTGGTTCGCTTTACCGGTTTTTTCATTAATTTGCCTGTCTTCGGTGAAACCATTGTTCCGCTCAGAGTGAAAGCCGGCCTTTCCGGTCTATGCGCACTGCTTCTCTTGCCACACTTGTCGGCCACACAGCAACTTCCCGAATTGTCCATATTGGAATACGGTTTAATGGTGATAAAAGAACTTGTGTTGGGGTTGACAATCGGCTTCATCGTACTCTTAACAATTGATGCATTCAAGTTCGCCGGTGAAATAATAGGTATGCAAATCGGTTTTTCATTTATTCAAGTTGTTGATCCGGAATCCAATCGCGGCCAGGCAATAGTTTCCGAATTCATGCAGGTTCTCTGTGTTCTAACGTTCTTAATTCTCAACGGGCACCTTATTCTGTTGAATAGTTTCGTGCAAAGCTTCAATTTAATACCATTAGCAGGAATGAAATTATCCGGCGGAGTGATTGGTGAAATAATGATTATTTCCAGCAAATTAATCTGGATTGGAATACAATTATCAATGCCCATTCTTGCGGTCATCCTGATCGGAGATGTTGCTCTAGGTATCATCGCGCGAACCGTGCCCCGCTTGAATGTTTTCCAAGTAGGGTTCGCTCTGAAAATACTTGGAGGATTATTTACTATTATTCTGACGTTACCATTCTACGCTGAAGAGATAAAAACACTGATTTCACATGTGTATGGAGATATTAATAATATTTTAAATAAGTTGTAATCTAATTCCATTTATTGTTCTATTCAAAAGATTGAATATTTATTTTCGGTGCAAAGATTAATAGATGAATCTCGACTCTCCGACCGGTAATCAATTCCTTCCGGATAATCAAATACGATTTACCCAACTCTCTTTTGACATCCAGCTTTTCGCCGGAGAAAAAACCGAACCGGCCACGGAAAAACGTCGCGAGGAAGCAAGAGAACGAGGCAATGTTCCTAAATCCAATGATCTTGATTCCGTTGTCGTAATGTTGGCAGCTTTTCTCATACTAAAGTTCTATGGGTCTCAGTTACTTGGCGTCATGGGTGATTATATGAGATTTTCAGTGACGAATTTAATCTCGACCGAACTGACCTTGCCTGTAACTATTCTCATAATTAATCAATTATTCATCGTCGTTCTAAAATGCCTAGTTCCAATTTTTTTAATCATAATAATCGCCGTTATCTGCGTTAACTTCTTTCAAGTCGGCTTCATGCTGACTTTCGAACCGTTAATACCTGATTTTGAGCGATTGAATCCGATTTCCGGATTACAAAATGTTTTGTCCAAGCGTGCTTTGGGCGAATTAGTCAAGTCGATTATTAAAATTCTTGTGGTTTCATACGTTCCCTATTCCACGCTGAGCGAACAAATGCCGTTATTGATACGGTTCGTGCAACTTGACCCCGTGCCCTCCATGATAATACTTGCCAAATTAATTTTTTCAATGGCGATTAAAATAATATTAATTTTATTCGCACTGGCAATCGGCGATTGGTTCTTTCAGAAATGGAATTATGAAGAGAATCTAAAAATGTCCAAGGAAGAAATAAAGGAAGAAT
>Ga0074199_1000681_pt1 | contig 45026 bp, 47 predicted proteins | sample EPASupsiteSAE347_FD_64528 | JGI IMG/M metagenome (GOLD analysis project Ga0074199, IMG submission 64528) | Bioremediated contaminated groundwater from EPA Superfund site, New Mexico - Sample SAE3-47 | ecosystem: Environmental > Aquatic > Deep subsurface > Groundwater > Contaminated ... | reverse complement strand
AATCCAATACCTAGTACCACTAACCCATTACGCCCGCAAGTTCCTGCTTAAGTAGGAACACTAACAACGAACTAATACCTACTCTTTGCCTCAATTATAGGCGTTTATGTATGGTTCAGCAAGAAATAAGTGCATATCAATAAGTCGCTATGTATCGTTTTTTTAATGCTCATTCGGCAATATTAAAACTCCATTTTCAAACCACAACTCAATCGTATTTAATGGGAAATCTGTCCAATCAATCTTTTCCCGATAAAGTTCGTGATAATTTCCATCTTCGTATATTAAAAGCGCCGATTTATCTTCATTTACCGTAAGCTTCCACGCCCCAAATTCCTGCAACTCTTTCTTTTTCATTGTCATAAACAGTATTCTGTCAATCAACCAAAAAGCTCCTCCCTCTTGGGCGAGATAAAGTACGCCATCGGTGTAAAGATAACCGCTTAAATGCCTATACCACTGCTCTGTCCCGGTAAATTGTTCTAACGTATCCTTTGTTAACATTCTGCACCCCCTTTTTTACTTTTTATTAATCCTTTATCCAAAAAACTGTAGAAACTCTTTCCCACAATAATATGATCCATGACATCAATATTGAGTAACTTTCCGGCATCCGTTAATTTATTCGTTATTGCCAAGTCCTCTTCACTGGGCTCGTCACTCTCAGATGGGTGATTGTGAACAAGAACTATCCCTGCGGCATTCTGCAAGATAGCCGGCTTAAAAACCTCCCGGGGATGAACCATACTTGCATTTAGCGTACCGACCGAAACAACGTTAATACCCAATACCCGATTCCGTGTATTAAGCTGTATAGAAAGGAAAAGTTCCCGGTCAGAATTCTTTAATTCATCCTTAACAAGTTTATAAACATCCTCCGGACCTGTAATAATGCATTCTTTCGTTGGCCTGGATTCCCTAACGAGCTGAATTTTAACTTCGTGGCCGAAATAGTTTTTAACCATTTTCATTGTTTTTCCTTTCAGATAATTGTTGTCCATTGAAATAGCATCCTTCGCAGCTATTGTTTTTCTCCTTACGGCATATTTCGCATACCGGTTTCTTATCAACTATCGCTAATGATTGAATAAGCAATTGCTCAATCACTGCCGTCATAGGTTTATTCCAGGCACGCTTTAACCTGTATAACGTTTTCACCATTTTTTCTCTTAAATCAGGGCTATACATACTTCATTCACCTCCTTTTCCGGGACTTCAACCCAGATAACTCCATCAATTACCACCCAGTCAGAAATCTCCTCCCAACTTATTCCTTTCGTTGATTTGTCTTTTTGTATCCACATCAGCAATCACCTCCCTCTTCTAATAAATCGCTATGTTTTTCAACAAATGTTTCCAGGCTTTCAGATCCGCTTGGCTTAATACCTTTGGCCAGAAGCTTATAAACGTTCTTCATCAGACGCCTTTCTTCCCAAAGAGCGGATAAACCGAATGCTTGCTCCGGCAGATCCTCAGAATAAGTTCTGTATTGGGAATTTCGTGTTTTTGAATACCTTTCCATACAGGCATCTGCGCGTAACACCCCATCCTCAAATTTTTCGTTCTTTCTTTCGTTTTTTTCTTTTTCTTGCCTCATGTGAACCCTCCTTTCTTTTTTCGCCAGAAATGCAAAGCACAAGGATTTGACCCGCAGGGGCGGTCATCTTACGAGGCATCCCCCGGAAGATGAGAAATTACAAAGGAAACTTTTTGAGGTAAACCACAAAAAGGCAAACTTTTGATTTCAGCCTTTTGTCAAGAAAACAGGAACTGCCCGAAAGAAACGAGCGCCAAGCGAGTGGATTTCCTGGGGTCTTTGGGAAAAATTGAGACTCCCCGCAAGGGGCAGAATACTTCTGATGCCTAAAAGCCTTTCCGAGGCAAACCACGAAAAGGCTTTTAGGTAGAGATGAATTTTTTCAAAAGATTTTCTTGTACAAAAGTCAATATTGGGCTATTGTCGGCGAACAAAAAGAAAGAGGGTTACGTGAAGGCAAGAAGGAGTAAAAAACGAAAGAAAATTTGAGGATGGGATGAGAAGCGCGATAGGGGTTGGAACAACAGAAACATTTTATAATCTGCCCTGGATTTAACGCGGTAATATTAACTCTGCTTTAGTTGATCAAAAATATGCTTTTTCTCAAACCCTTTTGCTCTATACTCAATTTTGTGATAATGAATTAATCCTTGGTCGTCAAGATAACCAAGTGTTATATCAGCCATTTTGACTTCGCTATCTAACGTTTTGAGATCAAAATTATTTAATTGATTTCTTAATTCGTTAATCCAATTATCAAGATTCATATTTTCTTTCCTTTCTTAATCAGTTTTTAAGAATGCTCGTTTACCCCCAAGCACTTAAAGTTATTTGCGTGCGGTATGCCTGCCGGCACTTTCCTCCACACCCCCCTCGAAGGCTACCGCACGCTCTTTCCAATCAAAATCACCCAAACAACCACTTTACTCACAAAACCCACAAGGCTGGGCGGGGATATTTCTTTCAATTTTAAGCCCTTTCCCCCCGTATAGCCGATAGGACAGCTTTAAAGTTTTATTTCTTACGCCTCGTAAGCTGCAAGAACCACTTCTTGCAATTCATTTTTTGCCTCAGGCGTTAAGAATTTGACGGTATCGTAATACTTACCGTCTCCGGCTAATTGCGAAGGCATAGCCGCGAACAGCCCGCCGTCTTTTTTAGCCATAACCCTGACGCCTTTTATCAAAACCGCATCAGCGACTTTAATATCTACAAAGGCTTTCAAGGCGTTTTCGTCTTTTTCGACTTTATAAACCCTGGCTACTTCAATCATGATTTTCACCTCCTTTCGATTTGTTTTTACTTGTCTCATGTGAACCTCCTTTCTTTTGACGACGGAAATTAAAACCCAAGAACTTGAAGCACTTTGTATCAGGCAAACCAGATACAAAATGCGCCTTTTGTCAAGAAAACAGGGACTGCCCGAAAGAAACGAGCGCCAAGCGAGTGGATTTCCTGGCGTCTTTTGAAAAAATTGAGACTCCCCCGTAAGGGGCAGAATACTTCTGATGCCCAAAAAGCCTTTCCGAGGCAAACCACGAAAAGGCTTTTAGGTAGAGATGAATTTTTTCAAAGGATTTTCTTGAGCAAAAGTCAGGATTGGGTTATTGTAGGCGGATAAAAAGAAAGATGGATTACATAACGACAAAAAAAACGAAGAAAGGAAAAGTTGATTGAAGTAGCGGCTATAGTAACGAAATAATAGAACTAAGAATACAAATTTTACAGCTTGTTTATACTGTGCTTAATGTAGATGATTGCAAATATTTATGATCCAACCCGGATATACAAACCCTAAAATTTCTATCATCTCTTCGGAAAGAACCCCTATTATTGCGCATTTTTAATTTGATCTACAACTTTATAGCCATAGTGGGTAACTTTAAATACTTCCCCCTTATACCCGACCGCTTCAACCAAATCTTTTTCAACAAGTAAATCGAGAGCTGCCTGCCACCTTGCGCGCTCCCTTGGCGAATTATTCTGAAGCATTTGCTTACCATTTGTTTGGAATGTTGAGCCTCCGATAAATGAAATCTTCAAGATATCGCCTGACGGGTCTTGTGAAGCCTCTATGAGTAGAGTTTTGGCATCTTCACTTAACTCTGGAATAATGCTATTGCTCGTTTCGTTTGCCATATAGTCAATTTGCATTTCATCTCTATTATTGGTGCCAATAAATGGATCTTTAGCATTTGTTCGTCTGACAAGTGCCTCATAAATGATACTCTTAAATTCTTCTAGAGATTTGTAAATAGATAGTAGTCCCTGATCAAAGCATTCTTTTTTGAAACTCATCAATTTATTATATTGATCTTGGTCTACCGAACCCATTTGAACAGGCTGGTCAGAAAAACAAATCATAGCAGGTTTCTTAGCATCAATGTGCTCACGAATTTCCTCAAGAGTTCCACTTTCGTGATCTCCGGTTGGAGTGCCTAGACGACACCAAAATATTCCGATAAGAAAATCTGCATCTTTAAGTATTTGTTTATTGAGTATCCCTTGAGCCCTGCCTTCCATAGACGAATAAGAATGAGTTTCCCATCCAACAGCTTGAAGAATAATCCCTGTCCTTTCAGAATGTAATTCATTCCATTTCTGAATAACTTCTCTTGCTAGTTGACGTTCTTTAGGAACATCGCTCGGAGAAGCGAGGAATATTTTATATACATTTGCAAGAAACATGATTAATCCTTTCTGCAATATACTTTAGCACTGCCTTTATAGATATGCTTGAGCAATACTCTCTATCGGTCGCGACACGGACATCAGTTTATACTATCATCCTTTGCCCCTCTGCCGCAAAGAGCACAAACCGCTGCAGGCAACCGCTTCGGCATCACCCGGGCCCGGGTATCGCAACTCATGACCATACTTGAGAAATTCCCGGCTGACTTTATTTCTGTCATGAAAACGACCGAAGATCAATCCCTGCTTAAAAGATTCTCCGGTAAAACCCTTCTTAAGATTGTAAAGCGCCCCGATGCTACTGACCAGCAGATTTATATCAAAAAGCTTACAGAATCTCTAAATTAAACCCCAAATTTTGCCTTATTTTTCAAAACAAACGAAACTTGAAGATCCGCTCCACAGGCAACGGCAATCCTTTGAAGAAGAGAAAAGCTATACCCGTTATAAACATTGCTTTCATAGCGTGAAATGGCGGATTTTGTTGTGTGGATTCTTTCAGCCAGCTCCTCTTGGGTTAAATGCGCCTTGTGACGCAATTGCGCTATTTTCTCTGCAATAACGAGATTTCTATATTCTTGCTCGAATTCCTCTCTGAATCTTTTATCTTCAAGCAGTTTATCTGCATAAGTTCTAATTTTATGTGATCTCATAATATTTACCTCCTTTAACTCGTAATTCATAATCCTTCTTTGAGTTAATCGCCCTGGCAAGCTCCCTTGGGTTCACTTTCTGCCCTTCTTTACGATAAGCATTAGTTAAGATAATTTTCTTCCCTTCGCAAAAGAAACTAAAGAAACGTTCGGCCATCGGCTTGAACTCATAAATCTTTTCTTTCTTATCCACCGATCTAAATTTCGTCTCATCAAACAACCTTCCCTCTTCAGCCATATATTTGACCAAAGCTAAGAACTTGACTTGCACTTGACGATCCAGTGAATCAAAATATTCTTTTGCCGGTAATTCCCCTTTTACGGTAAAATAAAACTCAACCCGAAAATTTTCCCCCTCATAAAAGATATAATCTTCTTGCTTCGGATAACTCATCCCTATCTCCATTTAAATGTTAGCATATTTGCTAACATTTGTCAACGCCTAAATTTTACCTCCACGCGCAACACAAAACATCATCGGGATGCGCTTGTTGTGCCAGAGAATTACCCGCCCACCACAGACGCAAAGCGCACCACAAAACCCGACGATCTTGTTAACCATTATAAAATGGTTCGAGGGGGTAAATTTCTCCCCACGTTGGACTCGATGCGTAATTGGGCAAAGCCCTCTAAGTGTAAGGAAATACGTATACTTGTGAAGATGTACCGGCGCCGCGGTCGCGGCACGGCCATCAGTTTATACGATCCTTTGCCCCCTCTCCCACAAGCGCCAAGCCGGTTTACAAGAACATCGTAGCCATGGCCGTCCAAGTGCGGGAATATCTGATCGAAAATCCTCAAAGAACACAAACCCGCCGCAGGCAACCGATTCGGCATCACCCGGGCCAGGGTATCCCAGCTCATGACCATCCTTGAGAAGCTCCCGGATAATTTTATTTCTACCATGAAAACGACCGAAGATCAATCCCTGCTTAAACGATTCTCCGGTAAAGCCCTGCTACGAATTGCCGGACTCAGCACTCCGGAACAACGCCAAGCGCATATTGAATCATTAACCAAACAGTCATCACCAGCTCAATTTTCCATTAAAAATCGATTGATTCCCTAACCGCTCTTCAATGCGAATCAACTGATTATACTTAGCCACTCTCTCAGAACGAGCAGGCGCGCCGGTTTTAATCTGACCGCAACCGGTCGCGACAACGACATCCGCCAAGAAAGCGTCCTCCGTCTCACCCGAGCGATGAGAGAACATGCAGGTATAGCCCTCTTTCTTTGACAGCTCGACCGTTTCCAGCGTTTCTGTTACGGTACCGATCTGATTCAACTTAATGAGGACAGAATTCGCAATACCCTGTTTGATACCCTCGGCAACGATCTTTTTGTTGGTCACGAAAATATCATCGCCAACGAGTTGAATCTTTCCGCCAAGCTGTTGGGTCAGAATCTTCCAACCGTTCCAATCATTCTCTGCCAGCCCATCTTCAATGGAAATGATCGGATATTTCGAAACCAGCTTTGCATAAAAAGCTACCATTTCTTCCGAAGACAACTTACTGTTATCTGCCTTCATAACATACTTCCCGTCCTCATAAAACTCGCTGGCCGCCGGATCCAAAGCAATAGCAATATCTTTGCCCGGCTTATACCCGGCCTTCTCAATGCCCGCAATGATTAATTCAATCGCCTCTTCATTCGATGAAAGATTTGGAGCGAAACCGCCCTCATCACCAACCGCTGTGCTGTGATTTTTCGATTTGAGAACCGACTTCAAGCTATGATACGTCTCCACGGCATACCGGAAAGCCTCCCGAAACGTCGGAGCGCCAACGGGCGTAATCATGAACTCTTGAATGTCGACGTTATTGTCCGCGTGTTTTCCGCCGTTCAAGATATTTAAGAACGGTAACGGAAGCCGGTTGGCATTCTTGCCACCAAGATATTTAAAAACCGGCAACTTTTGATCCTGCGCTGTTGCCTTTGCCACTGCCATTGACACGCCCAAGATAGCATTAGCGCCCAAATTGCCTTTATTCTCAGTCCCATCCAACTTGATCATCAAATAATCGATCTCTTTCTGCTCTTTTGAATCTTTTCCGATAAGAGCGGGGGCAATGACCTTGTTCACATTTTCAACTGCTTTTAAAACACCTTTGCCCATAAGCCGCTTTTTGTCGCCATCTCTTAACTCAACAGCTTCTCGAGTACCGGTCGAAGCACCTGACGGCACCGCCGCTGTTGCCGTAATACCATTATCCAAAATGACATCAACCTCAACAGTCGGATTTCCTCTTGAATCAAAAATCTCACGCGCATTAACTGCTTTAATTCTTGACATACATTCCCCCTATTAACTATTTAATTTTTGTTTAAGAAATACCGTTATTTATGCCTGTACTTGATCACTCTGACTTTTTCAAGCGTAATCAAACCTTCCTCCACCACCTCGTCAAGAAAAGGCCGTAGTTTATTTAAATTCTCTTCAGTATCAACCAACTCAATCACTACGGGGAGATCTTCGGAAAGCCGCAACAGCTTCGCCGTATGCATCCGGCTGTCCGCTCCAAATCCCATAATGCCCCTGACGACCGTTGCCCCGGCAAGATTCATTTCACGAGCCTTAATAACAATTTGCTCATACAGGGCTTTCCCCTTATATTGATCCGACTCTCCTATGAATATACGCAAAAGTGTTCCTTCTTCAGGCAATTTCATTTTGCACCCCCTTTACTTATATAAATTCAATAGCGTTTTTGAGATAAAATATCCGAGGAATACCGCACCGACACTCAATATGAGCGAAAAAACCATATTCATAAGAGCAATTCGATATTCACCGTCTCTCATCAAATTAAAAGTTTCGAGACTAAACGTCGAAAATGTCGTATATCCACCAAGAATGCCTAAGAATACGAACATCCTCACATTTGGCGAGAAGTTAAAACGATCAGTAATCCCCCACAAAAAACCTATCGCCAAGGATCCTGTAACATTTACAACCAATGTGCTTATAGGGAATACCCCGTTTGAAAATCGGTAATCAAGCCCGCCCATAACATAACGAAGAATTGTCCCGATCGCCCCGCCTAACCCTATAATAAAAAACCTCAACATAAACCGATACCCCCTTTCTTTTAGTAGGAGTTATCAGCCTGTTGAGGCGGTTATTGGCGAACTCCATCGCCTGACTCTGCGCGCTATTTCACGTGCCTTGACAATGAACTCTTTATATTTACCCTTCCATCTATTTTATCTTGAGTCGGCTCACGGCCGAGGATGCCTTTCAAAACACCAGCATAGGCCTTCGATATCTGCTCACTCCGATACGCATCCTCGGAAGGCGATATCTTGTCCTTGGCATACTCGATCTTGATTCGCACCGGATCCCCGAAACGTTTCTTGAAATTATCATGAATGGTTTTACGACTCATTTGCTACCAATAATTTTTCCTTTAGTTTTTTTATCCTGATAATGCTCAAAAGCCTTTTTAAGGAAATCATGTCGTCTCTTTATCGAATATCCTTCGACCGAAGCCTGAAGAATATATTTTTGGAATCCCTCCATAACTGTTGGATTGGCTGGCTTATCATATTTGCTAAGAAGCTCCATATTTTTATTAATTTCCTCTAACAAAGCAAAGAAAAATTGGGCGAAGTTTGGGATAAGGCTAATCTGTTGATTCACATACAACTCTTCAACAAACAAATACGCCGTTACGGCAACTGCGCGGCTTGATATCAAATCGCCTTTTTTCTTAAATACCTTGTCCATTTCTTTCAACACTTTCCGGATCCGATCGAGATTCTCATCATTCTTGTCAAGATCGTGATTCTCCTCAAAAAAATCCTCAATATCCTGCAATCTTGCCCGCGCGTACTCACCATTTGGTTTTGCCTTTGCAAATGAATTGAGACATATTTGCGAAAGAGTAAATGGCCGAGAGAATCTTTTCTCAGATAAATTCGTAACTCTAAAAAAAGGTCCACTGTTACCGATCTCTTTATAAACAAAATCTCGAATTGTTCCGGTGCGAGTTTTTAACAACTCGCCAGAGTTTAGCCTAATACCCAATTGGAGCCTTCGAAAGATTTCTCTCACATACTCATCATCAAGAGGCTCGTAGATGGTAAAGCTAAGAACGTAGTCTTCTATCCTTTTTGCATCCGATGAATGACTCTTTTTGAATTCTTCATAAGTATATTCTTTCTCGTAATGCCTTACCTTAAGCGGATGCTCTTCTCCGGAGTCCGGCTTAAAAAATCTCAGAAGCGCCGTCATTCTCTGCTTGCCGTCAATACACTCGTATTCAAATTGTTTATTGTCTTCAACCTTCACAATATAAATCTTCGGAATATCAATATCCCGCAGAATCGAATCCAATAAAAGTTGTTGTTGTTTAGGTGTCCATATCTTCTCGCGTTGATAATCGGCATCCAAATCTATCCGATAGACATAATCATCGATAAACTGCTTCACGGATATGTTAAGAAGCTGACGATTCCCCTTTAGTTCATGTTTTTTTGCTATCATTTTTTATCCCTCCTAAAAATCAGAAACATTTCTTTAAAAATTTGGTATTATTGATTTCGGATTGCTGTAGCATTTTTTCGGCTTTCGCCTTTAACCATATTCGAAACGGATTGCCAACATCGTAATCAGATATAAGTTCGTCGGCTATTAAAGTCTCTTCAATCTTTCTCGGCTCAACAATACCCGGGAAAAAACCGTAATTTCTCTTTATATGATGATGTCCATTAGCCGGTTGAAAATCAATTATTTGAATCTCGAAGCTCTTCCCTCGCTCCCTGTGTGCTTTAAATAGCAAGTCAATCAGGCCAATGTCATTCTGGTTTAACGAACAACCAACGATACGCAAAATATCGCATTTCACAAGAAGCTCGTATGCTCGCCCCCAAATAAAATTATAAGGCGGGAATAGATAATTTTTGTTTACACCAATCGGAATAATCGAAATCTTCTTTTGCTTTTCATAAATTTTTATCCTATTCCACGAAAAAGATCCGTGTAGTTTTAACAAGGGCGGCCTGTCGTCTGCCCCTTCCGATGTAAGACAATAATTGGGCTTGCTCCCAACAATTTTTTCATAAGCCTCATCAAGAATATTGTCGTAATTTAAGGAAATTATTCCTGCCAGCTTTTCCCTGTCTTCTATTTTGTTATGAAGTTCAAAAAGTGCCTTATGCAAATAGAATTTTTGCCGACGGTTATTTGATAGCACCCTTTTGATATCTTCTTGAACCAACTTCTTTAGCGAGCTGATCGTATAATCAGGCATCTCGTTTAATTCGAAAAGACTAATAAACAGCTCGATATTGAATTCACCTCTTGCCGAAGCAAACACGCTTTCGTTCTTCTTAAACCATGGTTGCCTTTGCGCCTTCTTAATTACGCGCTTAGAAACACTTGCAATGAGCAAGCCATAGTTATCTCTGAAAGTCTCATCTGGAGTGCTTTCAGAATTCATAATTTCAGCGTGAGTTGCACCTGCCCCAAATAAATAAACAATTTTTTTTAGTGACATATTTTATTTTTCCCAAACAACAATGCTTTCCCGAGAAGGCTTTCTCTGATACTCCTTCATCTGTTGAGAACTATTCCCCCGATAACGAGCAACCCAAACAGCCTTCGACCGCAAACCAGCCTGCTCTCCGGTCTCGGCGAGTATTTCATCAACTGGTATATTTACCCCCGCGAAACGTACATTACTCACAACAAGAGCGATTTTTCCTTTCTTCTTCAACCCTTTGTACATTTCTTGTAAGGCAAGAAACATATCCTCAAAATATCCTTCTAGCATCTGACCAATCCTTGGGTTGTTCGTTCCATTCTTATTAATCTGCTGGATCAGCCTGCTCAGCCTTCTAGATTTAACGTAACCATCCGAATGATATTTCTTCCTTGCTTCAACATGCGACCGGAGCGTTTCATATCGTATTTTCTTAAGCTCGTCATTATTTTTAACAAAGTCGAAAAGCATTTCTAACGAATAAATACGAGTATAATCATGTCTATTCGGATATGGTGGAGAAGTGATAATGGCGTCGTGCTCTCTCTCGACAGCTATTGATCTAGCATCCGAAAGCAATGCAGATACCTTAACATCCTTCCAACTCATCGTCTCATTAAATTTTTGTATGTCAGCAATCATTGAATCAATTTTATTTAAGAAGATTTCTTTGACTTTGCCCGACGGTACCCTCTGCCTCACTATTCTCAGAAATCCGCCGGACTTTGTTGTGTTGCTAACAGACTCCAAGATGCTAAGCATCCCGAGATTAAAAAAATCCCGTACAACCTCATCCTTTATCTCTTCAATCCCTTGTTTTATCTGAATAAGCTCATTCCTAACGTTCAAACTAAAGGCTTTCTTAGCAATTGGGATATCAGTAAAAGATGAGACCTGCATCGACACTTTAGAAGACACTCTAAATTTTTGACGCGTTAACAAAAGTTTTTGTGAGTCATACTCGCGCGTTTTTACATTGCTCAAAAAGACTGAAAACGGGAGGATATCAAATCCATTTGAATTAATGCCTAGCTCCTTGCAAGCCAGAAGAGTAGTGCCCCCGCCACAGAATGGATCCATAACCCATGAACCGGCCTTAAGACCAAATTCGTGAACCAAGTTATCAACAAGAGCCTTTGAATAACTGTGCTTAAAAGAATGCCAGTTATAGACAGGTTGTCGGATATCTCGGCATGGAGAGATTAACTCCGATAAATTAGTTATTCTGTTTACAATTTTAGCCATGGTAACCTTATTTCTCATCCTTCCGGAATTTCTTCCCACATTTCGGGCACTCGGCCTCGTCATCGAAAAACAAACTGCATGGCACATCGGCCCCGCAATGCGGGCATTTCACGACATCGGATCCCATCGTGAAATCGTATTCAATAAATTCATCAAATAGATCATCCATCCTACTTCATCACCTTATCCCGGAGCGCCTGATACGAATCAACCACATCGTACTTAATATCTGCATGCCCTAATGCTTCGAAATGCTTTCTGGCATAGCTAATTTTTTTCTGTTCGACCTCTTTCAGCTGAAGGCTTTCCATGCTTCCTTTTGTTTCCGCGATGAAATAAACGTATTTGTATTTCTCTCCGTCGAAAACTATAGCCCAGTCAGGCGAATAATTACCAAGCGGAGTCGGTATTTGAAAGCCATTTTGCCCCCGCGGCAGTTTGGCATAGACCAAGACATCTTCGGTCTCAAGCGCTTTCGCAAAATCTCTTTCTACCTTAGAATCAGTTTTGACATAGTCATGCACATGCTTTTTGACCTTGAGAATATTGTCGGTCAGAGATCCCTTAAAATTATTGATAGTGAATACGCTATCATCATAAGATTGATCTGTCTTTGAATAGACTATGTTATTGATGAGGGTTGCCGCCTTCTCACTATTGATCAGATGCACAACCCCATGAATAAAGCTTTCCGGATTCACTTTGAAATTGTGAAAAGTATCAACCCGTAGACTCTGCAATATCTTGACGACAGTCCTTCTCGTAAGATTTGTCTCTTTCGCAATTTCCGCGACTAGATCGTATTTCAATGAACCAAGAAGCGAATCAGCCTTTTCCGTGATATTCTGTTGTTTTCTCATGCTCTCGCCTGATTTAAGGATTGCCTCATCCATCTTGTCTTCTTGCTCGCCAGAAGTAATGTGCACCAGAATCTTCTTAACCGTCAGATTCTTATCAATCGCCTCAACGCTCTTTTTAATCAACTCATCACTATCAAAGTCCACTTCATAAACTGTTTTGACCTTTATTTTTTTCCATAAGTCCTGAAATTCTTTCTTCGCAAAATTCTCGTTAGGAGTTAATGCCTCAACGGACACATTATTGGCATTCTCATTCTCCGCCGCTTTAAAATTGGCTGTTGTATAAATTTTGGTCAACAGGTCGGCAACTTGTGTTTCAAAACCTTTTAATTTTTCCGGCACCTTATATTTCTTATCCGAGACATCCTTGATCAGCTTATCCGTTATCTGGTAAGTGTCGTTTACGTACCCTTTTGTTTTGAGGTCAAAGATCAGATCCATCGACGTCTGATTGTCAAAAACAAACCTATCCCCTTTATCATTATTCAGAACAAGGTCTTTCAATACCTCGATTGTCAGCTTAACCGGCCTTTCAGAAAGCGACTCAACGATCTCGTTCTGCAACTCTCTAGCGAACGAATCATACGACTCGCTGGCCACAACGGTTAATTTATTTACGTCAAAAAACTCCCCCTCGAGCACGGATGTGTCCATCCTGTCGCCGTTGGAATTAACACAGATTCTTAAACCCCGGCCAATCTCCTGCCTTTTACTTATGGTTGACTGGCTGTGCTTTAGAGTGCATATCTGAAAAATATTTGGATTATCCCAGCCTTCCCGAAGCGCCGAATGAGAAAACACAAACCGCGTCGGCTCCTGCAGGCCCAAAAGTTTCTCTTTATTCTTCATAATGAGGTCGTACGCGCTCTCATCATCACTGCCGCCCTCACTCTTTTTCTCTTTAGAATCAACAAAATTGCCTTTTTTATCGATCGAAAAATATCCTTTATGAATATCCTCAACCGGATGCTTCAAAAGGTATTTGTTATATTCCTCCTCAAAAAGGTTAAGTTGGCTTATGGCCTCCCTGTATTCCTCTTCGAAAACCTTCGCATAATCACCCTTCTGATCGGGCTTAGAGTAATCACGATATTTCACCACCTCATCAATAAAGAACAGAGACAATACCTTGATCCCCTTTGCGAACATGATCCGTTCTTTCTCAATATGCGACTTTATTGTTTCCCGTATCTGAATACGCCGCACATGTTCTTCATCGACATGACCTGTGGTCTGCCCAACGGTTAGTTTGACGCCATTTGTAAACGCTACCGAATTAGTCAATCCATTAATTTCTTTTACAACAAATCCTTTGTATTGCTTAAGCTCATTGGACAAAACAAACAAATCATCCTTTTCCTTGATCTGCCTGATTTTCTTCTGAATACCGCTCACCTGCTTTACTTCAAGCTCCACATAAGCAACCGGATATTTATCGGTGCTTATCTGGATCCTATCCAGAAACAAATAGCTGTTGGTTCCGCTGTTCCCCACGACCTCAATACCCTTTACACTTATCTTCTTAACCAGTTTCTGGTTATAGGCATCGATCGCATCAAGGCGGTAAATTTTATTAAAGTCCCGTCTGTGGGTAGCGGAATAACGCAAAGTAAATAACTGGTCAAATTCCCTATCAGAAAATATTTTTTCTGCTTTCTCTCCAAATCTTTGCGGTTCATCGATGATCAGGATCGGACGCGCTCTCTTTATGATATCGATCGGTTTCTCAGATTGCAGTGTATCCAGCTTCTGGAATATTTTTCTGGATTCCTGACTGGTTGTGGCGAAAGCCTGATAATTCATAATGATCACTTCAATATTCGAGGTGTCCGCGAAGCTCTTGATATTGATAAGATTCGATTTGTTCTGGGTGTTGTAAATGGAAAAACGGATCTTCTTGCCGTATATTTCCTGAAAATGCTCTGCGGTTATCTCAAGTGATTTATGGACGCCTTCGCGAATAGCCACCGATGGAACCATTATGATAAATTTATTCCAGCCATAATGCTTATTCAACTCGTACATTGTTTTGGTATACACATAGGTCTTGCCGGTTCCGGTCTCCATTTCTACGGTAAAATTCAGGCCGTCAAACCGTTCAATTACCTTTAACCCCTGTTCTTTTTGAAGGGCCTGAACATTCTTTAAAATATCGCTATCGGCAATTCCAAGTTTTTTATTGGAGAATATCTCGTGAGCAAAGAGCCCAGTCCTTGCCGCGATCTCCTTCCTAACGCCTTTGCCTTGCCCGGTAAAACACCGGACAACCGCTGATGCGGCGTCAGCCTGATATTGCTGATGTTTAAATTGCAATTTCATTCTTATATCACCGTAACCTTTGTTTCAGGGGAAAGCCTCTTAAACCGCTCTTCCACATTAATGCGATCTTTGTCATCCTTAAAACTTGCGTCCTTAAAAACTACCTTGAAGGGTTTTAATCCCGCGATCGTGTCGACAATCTTGAAGTCAATATCATTGTCAAAACACGCTACAAGCGCGTTGGTTTGAACAATGAAAACCGTGTTTTTGCCTATTTTCTTTGTTTCAATGGGCAGAGAAAGCTCCAACCCAAGATCAAGAATCACCTGAGTTAAGAGATCTTCCGGCGTGCGGTCTTCCTTGATATTGCTCTCTACGAATACGAGCTGTTTCTGATCCAATTTGGCCGGATGATAAAACACATCTTTCATATTGCTTTCATCGGTCTTATAAACACGGAACCCGATATCAAGCTTGCTCGCGTCAACCGGCTCTTGGCCCAGCTCAAGTTGCTGATTCTTCGCTTTAAGTTCTTCGAGTATTTTCTTTCCTGCGCGGCGAATTCGTTCTTTTCCAATATCAGCAATGGTCTTATACCCGGCCTTATATGCTTCGCTATTCTCATCAGTCTTTTCAGGAAGCTGAACCATGATGAATTTTCGATTCCCATCGTCTTCAGCGTTCAGTTGCATAACTGCGTGGGCAGTAGTCGCAGAGCCAGAAAAGAAATCTAACACTACAGATTCGCTGTCAGAAGATATAGTTAACAATCGTTTTATTAAATCAACAGGCTTAGGGAAATCGAAATACTTTTTATTTTCAAAAAGTGCTTTTGTCTCAAGAGTACCTCTATCCGTTTTAATTAACTTGTCATTCCATATTGTGCTTAATGTATATGTAGTAGAACGGTACTTTTTAACTATTTGATACCCTGTCTCATTATTTGCTTTCTTGGCAAAAAGAATACTATTTAAATTACGTTCGGCCTTGTCTTTTCCCCATCTCCATACAGTTTTAACGCCTTGTGATTCTTGCGGGTATACTTCCACCCAGCCTTGTTTTTTATTCAAAGATATTTCAAAAAGATTATTAACATCCGGTTTACTTGGATTAACATAGAACGGATAATAAAGGTTTGGCCGATTATCGATATTAAAAGCAATGTTTCGATTCCTCAATTCGTATAAATCAAAACCACCCTCATCATCAGTTTCTTTAAACTCTTTTCCTGGATCTTCCAGCACTTCATAAACAAATTTCTCGCTTTTTGAGTAAGCAACTATATATTCATGTGTTGTGGCTACTGATCCATAAGGCCTAGCCCTTGAATCATTTTCCAAACAAATCTGATTTAAAAAAGAGTTTTCACCAAAGATTTCATCACAAATTTTTCTCAAATTATGCGCTTCAGTATCATCAATGCTGATGAATATAATTCCATCATCTGTTAGTAAATCCCTCGCAATCACCAACCTCTCGTACATCATTGCAAGCCAATCAGAGTGAAATCTCCCGTTTGAGTCTGTGTTCCTGAACAACTTTCCGCCTTCTTCATTCTCTAAGCCAATCGCATCTTGGTATTCCTCCTTACTTTTGGCAAAGTCATCCTTATAAATAAAATCATTCCCAGTGTTATATGGCGGATCGATGTAGATCATCTTGACCTTGCCAAGATAGCTCTCCTGCAGAATCTTCAGCACTTCAAAGTTATCGCCTTCGATATATAGGTTTTTGGTAGTATCAAAATTGACCGACTCCTCCCGGCATGGCCGCAATGTTTTGGTAATTGGCGTATTAGCTTTTAAAAGCGATGCTTTTTTACCGGGCCAGTCCAACCGGTACCGCTCGTCATCACCCTCTACAACCTCCTTGGACAAAACCTGTTTCAAGAGGTCAAAATCTACAGCCTTTTTGACGGCACCGTTTTCGTCTTTTATATCGGTAATTACATTCGGAAAGAGCGCGGCAAGGCGCTCGATATTTTCATCCGTTAAATCAGGGGTCCGCATTCTCATTTTATCCATCTTTATAACTCCTCTTTAATCTTCTTAAGCTGGGATTTTCTCTCCAACAATATTTTGTTAAGCTCAACCTTACGGTTAAACTGTTTTTCATTTGATATTTTGTTCTCCAAGACCCCAATTTCGTTTTCTATTGCTTTAATCTTATTGTCGGTGTCGATAATTTCATTAAAACTGGCCTTCGCTTTTGCCTCGCTTGTTATGAATGCCTTGATGATCTTCTGATAAACCTTCTCAAGATCAATGCCGGTAAAGTCAAAGCATTTATCATCATTCCATTCTGAAAAATAATAATTCTCTACGCCCCTATCCTTTAAAGTAACCGCATAAGCCACATTTTCTTTATAAATAAACCGGTAAAGTATCTGATAAGGAATTGCCTTATCGATAACCCGCAATACATTTTTGGGTATCACTTGCTCCTTAAGCTCTATTTCAAATATCTGTATCTCGGTTACCTTGGCTGTTTTTGTGATGCCGATGGTACTTTCCGCCAATTTGTATTTCCATGTGATCTTTTGAATTTTATCTATAAATTCTTTCTGTAACTTTGCCCCTAAAGCCGCCTTTTCATAAAACTTGCTCTTAGCAATAAACTTGTTTACGAAAGCCGTCTTGGGCAATTTAAAATTAGCGCTAACCATTACTTGATCACCACAAAGGTCAAAAGCTCAAAATCTTCAAGACCCTTTATATTGCTCATGAGCGCGGTGGTGCCTCCCGCTGTAAAAAGGCTGTCGACATCGCTTTCATCTTTCACATGAAGCACTGACTCAATAGCCTTGTTCAATAGTCCGGAATATTTGGTCATATTCTTGCCGTCATCAGTCTCGTCGTTAAACACTTCGTATACATCTTTTAAAGGTTCGCTATTGCCTTTACAAAGCGCCCGCAGGATATCCAGCGTGGTTTTCACGTTCAAATGATTTGAAGAAATCTCCCCATTATCAGTTATGTACACCAAATAAAACGGGTGAAGCTGATTGGTCTTATCGATATTCACTCCGCTGTTAATGTTTTTTAAGACAAAAATGACGCCTTCTTTAATCCCACGCTCAATATCTTTTCCGCAAACCGTATGCATTCCGTTAGCAACGCTTGCAAGACTGCCGTTCTCTTTTATATAGTTAACCAAATCCATGCGGAAATCATTGAGTCCCAGATCAGTGATTGAGACGCCTGAGCCCATCTCTTCGATATCAACGACTTCTTCCTGCAATCTTTCCAGCTGTTTTTTCCTGAACAATAAATCGGAAGATTTATTCGTCAAAACGTTGTCTTCGCCGGTCGCTGTCGCATCGACGATGAACATCTTGTTTTCAACCCGGTTTTTCAGATTGATATAATCATCGAGGGATAACTGCGGCCAGAAGTTGACCAGCTGAATGTCCTTATTCGTTGACCCGATCCTGTCAATACGGCCAAACCGCTGAATAATGCGCACCGGGTTCCAATGAATATCGTAATTGATCAGCATGTCACAATCCTGCAGGTTTTGCCCTTCAGAAATACAGTCCGTGGCTATTAGGACATCTATTTCCGGGGCGGCCTTATCTCTACGTTCCTTGGATCGCGGGGAAAAGTTGATTAGAATATTATTGAAGTTGTTGTTCAGCTTTAGGGTGGTCTTATTCTCATCTGAACCTGTCAATTTCGCGGTCTCAAGGCCAAGCGTTTTATTGTATCCCGCAAGATTCTCGTATAGGTAATTCACCGTATCCGCAAAAGCACTGAATATCAGAATTTTCCTGTTACCGGAATTGATGTGGTTCTTTAACTTGTCCTTGATAAAAGCTCTTAAATCTCTGAGTTTCGCATCATGTTCAGGGGTGACTTTCTCCATCTCTCTGAATATTGCTTTGGCAACAAAAACATCAGCCTCGAGATCCTGCTTCCACCCTGTTGTATTCATGTCCTCCAAGTTAACTCTTACCTTGCCTCCAACACTGAATTCATCGTTCAACCAGTCGTCGCTATCAGCATCGAGGTTGATATCACCAAACTGAATAGCCTCAACCGATCCTTGAGCCCCGGTTTTTTCGAACTCCTCAATTTTATTAATTATTCGCTCAATCTCACTTATGAATTTACCAAGAGTTATCCTGAAGGAATCTACTGAACTCTCCAGCCGTTTAAGGAAATTCACCCTCATAAGGGTTTGAAGGCTCTTCTCGCGATGGGCCTGCTTAAAACTTACCTGCTCAAACTTCGTGTCATAAAGGTCGCTATAAAATTGCCGTTTGCTGTCCAGAATATATTCAGTCGGAGAATAGATGGCCATCGACAATCTTGAGAGTTCTTTGTAAAGCTCCGATATTTCAATAAATCCTTCAAGTTCTGTAATATCGGCGTGGTGGGTGATCGGTTTAAGCCTGTTGGGAAATCTTCCGATCTTATTGATATCGTAATACTTTTCTATATGCTTCCGGCTTCGAGCTATTGTGACGCTATCAAGCAATTTGAAGAAATCAAAATTCGCATTAAGCCTTTTCAACAACTCTTGGCTGGTACGTTCTTCGACAGGCAATTTTGACCAGTCATTGAACACCCTCTGCGCATTTGTCAGAATGGTATCAATCGATTTATCTGTATCCATCCTCCCATCGGCAATATTCGTTTCGCCTTCACAGGCCAGAGCGATCTGATTTTTTAAGTCAGTAAACCTGTTGTTGACCGGCGTCGCTGAAAGCATAAGAACTTTTGTCTTAACTCCGGCCTTCATGACATCGTTCAGCAATCTCTGGTATCGCGTCACCCTATCCTTACGAGGGTCGTTATTTCTAAAATTATGCGACTCATCGATCACGACCAAGTCATAATTGCCCCAATTGACTCTGGACAGATCGATACCGTTTGACTGCCCCTGATCTCTGGATAAATCCGTGTGATACAAGACATGGTAATTCAAACGATCCCTAAACAATGGATTATCGTCATAATTGTTCAAGAAGGTCCGCCAATTATCTCCCAGCCTTTTAGGACAAAGCACGAGCACGGTGCGATTTCTCTCTTGATAATATTTAATAACGGCTAAGGCTGAAAAAGTTTTTCCAAGGCCAACACTATCCGCGAGGATGCATCCGTTGTGCCGTTCTAGTTTGTTAATAATGCCCAAAGCGGCATCTTTTTGAAAATCGTAGAGCTTGTTCCAAATTACAGAATTCTTAAAGCCGGTTTTCTCATTGGCGAGTTCATCGTCAGAGATATCCTCTAAAAATTCATCAAAAATATTATATAGCGTCAGGTAATATATAAATTCCGGGGAGTTTTCCTTATAAAGATCCGCGATATATCCGAGAACCTCATCCGTTACATTCTTCACTATCTTTTCATCATTCCATACCTCTTCAAAGTTTTGGATGTACTGCTTAGTTGCCTCATAATCGTTTGTCTTAATTATCTGATGAAGAACGGAGTTGTCTTTTTCGTAGCCAAACCCGGCACTGCTAAATTCATTTATCCCCATATACACATATTTGCTCTCACCATTCTCAAGCGTTATATGCGGCTGGATATATTTATTGGCAATATTTGCCTTAAAGGAGGCTTTCTCCTCGATCCATTTTTTGCATTCCCTTGCGATCGCCTTCCCTTTGAGTTCATTCTTTAAATTGATTTCGAACTCTGATCCACTGATAGCTTTTTGCCGAAAGTCGGCCTTGATTTGAAATTGTTTCTTTTCACGCCGATTTTTGTCAACTTCTATAAAAGTAGGGTCCGTGAAAATAAAATTTAGTTTATCGATTTTCTTCAGTTCAGCGCTGAGGCATTCAAACCCATATATCGTAAAAATACCAGCGGCTACCTGTAATCGGCTATCTTTACCAATGTTCTTTTTAAAGTCATCGCCGACTTTCTCGGTCTTATTATTAAAACTTTGTATCATTGCAGTCATTACCCCTTAATATTCTTTTTAGCATGAGCAAACGGACCGGATAGCTGTATCTTCCACTATCAACCAAGCCACCTTTTCTATAGAAAAATCTAATTTTTCTAATTATACCACTTTCAATTCAAAATGGTAACGGATTTAAGGATATGGAGATATATAAAAATTTGGTAGAAATTTGAAGATTGGGATTATTATTCTGTAAATATGACTTTTTCAGCAAAGGAACCAACTATACACTCAGCTCCGCAGGGATAAAGTCTATGCTAAGCCTTGCTTTTAATGCCGCGGCGAGCCGGGCAAGGGTTTTGATGTTAATCCGCGCATTTCTTAAATCTTCCAAGCGCGAGATTGTCTGCTGGGTAGTATTGACTTTTTTTGCAAATTCTGCCTGGCTTAAATGCCTCATTTGCGATCTTATAGCCTATTTGTAACCTTGCTAACTCTTCATCATAGGCTTTTCTAAACTCAGGGTTCCTCCAGAACTCTTCTTCAACATGTTGGCTTACTGACTTTGGAACTATTATTTTTCTTTTCATAAGAACTACTTAATTTTTAAAATTGACTTGGCAGTAGTTATGAACTCTTTTGCTGCCTTTAATACCGCTTCAGCACCTTCTTTTGTAAAGTTCCTATAATCCTCAACTTTCTAATATTTTGGACACAAATCCACTATATTGACTTTTTCATAAATATCAATATTTTCTCGGATTCTCTAAAATGTGTAAATTCTTACTCAAGGTTACTCTTTCTCTTCAGATATAGGCAGATACATTTCTTTCTTATCCTGGTTTTTAGTAGTCTCATCAAAATATGAACTTGTCCCATCATCGTTTATTATGGTATTCAGTTTTTCCTTCTCCGATTCCGACAGAATACCGGCCACCGCTTCATTATAATCCTTATAAATCTGCCGTTCTTCTTTGAATCTTTCCAGTTTTTCCCTCAGGTAGTCATAATCACGCTGAAGTACTCCTCTTTGCACATCATCCAGTCCCGGAGCGCGCATTGCCTCCAGCAAATCATCCATTGCCTGCCTGTATTTGGCAATGGTCTTAAAATAAGCGATATCCGAAGATATCTTGGAAACCGCGATATACTGCTTAGACTTGGGCATCAAAGCTATATCTCTAATCTGCTCCTGCGTTACCGGATTATTTGGCAAGGACAGTTCTTGGAGGGAATCCGAAGGTATGCTCTTGGAACTAACATACTCTTCCAGAATAGAAAACATCTTCTCGGAAGTATCTGTTCTAAATTCATCATTTACCTTGTAAATAGATTTCTCCCCCTTATTATTTTCAATCTGGGATGCGGTAATGGTGGTTTCCCCGACAACGGAACCGATGAACTCTTTTCTTTCCTGCGGAATATTAATTTTATTAAAGATATCCGAAAGCACGTTTATTTTGCCCCCCTGCGCCAGGGAAATACCTTGAGCATCTTTAAGGAAGGCAAACGGATCCTTGCCTTCTTTGCATGCTTTTAAAGCGCTGTCGATATCCAAGCCGGCGGTAACTTGCTCCTTAACGCACTCACTTTCGCTTTTTTTCCTAAGTTTATCCATATATTCACCGGCCGCTTTCTCGATATCCTCGCACTGGGCATACCGCAGGCCCAAACGCATATTAGTCATAGCATTAAAATGCTTGATGATATCTGCCAAGGTCGGCGAAACATACTCTAAAAGCAGCATCGGCGCCGCCGCTATCGCTTCACTTGCTATGCCGCTGAAATAATCCGACAACATCTGCTCCGAGAAAACGCTGTTAAAACTGGCGGCAAGGTTAAACCCGCTGCATCCTTTTGAGCCGCTGACGATAGAATACCCCACTTCCGGGTCATCAACCGGCACTGTCGGCCGATAATCAATCCCCCCACGATAATAAAATCCCGATCTATCCTCAGAGACAGCGTTTTGGATGGTATAAGTATTCGTAGCATCCTTAGAAAAGATATCCGCGTAACCTGTGTTTCTTAACAGCAAAACTAAAATCAATGAAATAATGGCTTTTTTCATTCAAACAGTTTTAATATTTTGTCTTTTTCCACAAAACCCGAGAGAAAATATCTCTGGTTCTTCCGGTTAAATACCGCGATAGTCGGGTACGAATTAACTTTAAAAAGGCTGCTCATACCCTTATCCTGCCTGACAGAGAACCCGAATCCCTCTAATTCCCGGTCGGAAAACCCGTTGGCAAAAGCTTCAATTCTGATTTCCGGATGGTTAAGGTAGATATCTTTTATTACTCGGGACTCTTTTTCGCATGCGGGACACCCGTTTAACATAAAATAAAACAGGTAATTCACCCCGTTCTTGACATCCTGAACCCCGTTAGCGTCGCCCGCAGAACTATCCTCAAGTAAACTTTTTACTTCTTTCATAGATCCGAGCTCCTTTGCTTCTTTGGCAAGCAAATCCTGGGCAACGATAAACTTTTTAATCCTTTTCAGGTTCCAGCCTAAATATGCCTTAGCACTCTCCTGATCAGGCTTTTCCAGAAAATCACGCACTTCCTTAGGCGGAAGATATATACTTACTTTGCCGGACGGACTGATGATAGGTTCAGCCCATTCATCGATGATGATTTCCGGAGATTGTTTATCCTCCCCCTGATCGGGATATTCCAACGCCTTCGCCGCCTCAAAGAAATCAATCCTTTCATATTCGAATACGCCTCTTGCCTGCGCAACAGAGAATTGCGATAAAACCATCAAAAACACAAGTATATTCCGTTTCATTATTCAAGGCTTGATATAGCCGCGCTCAAATCAACCTGTCCAATAAATTTAACCTGTTTGCCGTTATAGCTAATTACATATACCGGTGTCTTAGAAACGGCGAATTCTTTCGCCAAACTGCCGCTCAAATCAACGCGGAACTCAATCCCGTTGCTAAAGAAGTCTCGTTTTTGAAGCAATGTTCCCTTAAGATTATTCATTTTACCGACAATCACGCCTCTGACCTTCCAGGAAGGATTGTCTCTTTTGAATCTCAGCAAAGCGTCGACCGCGACATCAGAAAAACTACTATGCAAATCGATGAATAGAACGACCTCATTATCCTGAGTTGTCTTTTTATTAAAATTGTTTAAGAGCGTCTTCTCTATTTCTGCGATTTTAGCGCTTAAATCAGGGTTCTGATCCAATAAACCGCTTTTACATGCGCTGCAGGAATCTTCCGGCACAACCGCTTCTTTTTCATCAAAAAACCCCGCCCTTGCCGGTTCAAGAGATAAGAATATAAACAAACTGAGAACCCCGGCTAATATACGCAGCATATCCGCCTCCGCCAATAAACCCACAGATATTTGCCGGAAAAGGAAAGTTTCCCCGACTCCCAGCTTATCGGATTCTGCCCTATCTTGATGCATCCGGATTGAACAGGATAAATTAATTCCAGTTTGTCGCTCTCAAACGAAGGGACAAAACCTGTATTTTCCAGAACAATGTGGGCCGTGGAGCCTAAAAGCGAGGCGATGCTTACAGCCCGCACCACCGCCACTGCACTTCCCACAACTTCGCTTTGATGCGTAATGAAACCGCGCCTTGGATAAGTCGGTCCCCAGAACCCCATGCATAAATCATCCAGGAACACGCCGGTTACGCTACAGGTTAAGCCGCTTGCCGCGGAAGCCGCGCTTTTGGGATGCAGCGCCTCAACAGCCCCTATTCTCCACTCCAAAGAGTCCAATTCAGAAAGATATTTGATAAACGACCCCGTTGCCAGCTTATCCGGGCATTCCGTATCGATAAACGCCATAACCTGGTCTCTCAGCGGGAACTCATACACATGCGCTTCGTTAAATTGCAGGTTTATCCCGGACAGTTTTACCGAACCGGATCCGCTCGAAACAGGCACTGCCGGATGCCCCGCTCCCAACATAAGGTTTTTAGCCCCTTGCTCCGCTGAATCCGCGATAACCGGCCTTAACGACTCGATCAGCGTATCCCCCGGCCGCTTGACGGTTTCAACAAGCAAAGCCGGCTCCCAATACATAATCACGATCCCAGGGATACCTGGAGGCTTAACGCATACCCCGATTACCCGGAAATCTATGCAATTCCAGCTCACCATACCCGGTATATCTCCGGTCTCTAAAGCAAAACTCTTCCCCTCCAGGAGGAAAAATAACAATAAAACAAAATGAAACGCTATTTTTGCCAGAAGCGAACGAGACAAAAAACAAGTAAACTTCAGAGAATTCTCATAATGAAACATAGGGCATAATAAGGACCCAAGTTGTTATGCGGCCTTCCCCCGCCTACAGTGCTGGTATTCGACGTTGCGGTACTAGTGCACAAAGGAGAACTGTGGCCGTCATACCTGCTGGGAAATATCGGCGCATTATAGGTATGAGAATGCGCCGGCATTTCATCAATGGTCAAGGTATGATAAGCCTCCCCGCCGGTCTTGGTTAAACTACCGGAAACGCCCGTCATTGCCGTGCCGCCGGAATCCTGCCTTGCCCCCACCACAAACCTATCCCTTAAATCCGGGGTCCCGTTGCTCCCGTCGCAAAGCTGCCAGCCGCTGGGTATGGAAGCAACAGTGCCGGACCAAAAGATGATCGCTCCCACAAAAAGGGAGTCACTTTCAACGCTCCCCGGGACAGGCATAGTGCTGACTACCACCGATCCCGATACCGAGGCCCCCGGCAAATCCCTTGCCACCAGACTCGTCCACTCCTGGGGAACAATTGTAGAAACTGTAAAAGATCCCGAACCGAAAGAAATCGAATACGCGTTTTGCCATGGGTTATTGGCAACCCAGGCAGGATTCAGATACCCTGCGCTCTGCAAGGCTTGAATACCGCCCGGCCAGGCGTTATTAGCCGTATAATACGAAAGAGCCGCCTGCTGTATTACGGACATCTCCAAGGCGGTCTTTTCCCCTGCCCGAATCTGTACCCGCTTGATGAAAACCGGGGTAACGGCTGAGGTAAAGATAGCCAGAACCCCGATGACGATGCACAATTCAATAAGAGAAAACCCCTTTTTATTCTTTGTAGATGTATTTTTTCTCATATTTCAACTTCCAGTTTCTTGTTTCAGGGGATGTGGTGATACTGAGCAAATCGTTATCCCCTTGATTTGTAACCACGACCTCGCTGCCGCAGCTTTTACCGCTGGCCAAGCCTTTCGGCAAAAGCGTCGATACCGACAAACTGAACGCATTCGAGGTAATTGAATACTCTCTGCCGAAGGGATTAACGGCTGTTGAACACTGCGCCAAGTAGCCGGGGCGCAGGTCGGCTAAACCAGCCGGCCAGGCCCCGTACTCGCTGTAATACCCTCTGCCTGCGGCGGCTATCGCACCCATCTCTTCAATTACCCTTTGTGCTGAAGCCGCCTGCCGTATTTTTGCCGCGGAACAAACAACTGCGGCAAGCAATACCCCCGCCGCCATAAACACAAGACTCACTTCAACCAGGCTAAGACCACTCCTTTTCAAAACGTTACCGTCCATATCCCGGACGAATAACTTGTCGTTGCCGCGCTATTGGCAAATAAAGCCGAAAGCCGCGCTGCGGTGGAATTACCTACGCCGGTCAACGAAATATCCACCTTGCCGGTATCGGTATTCGGGGATACGGAATAATTCCCGCCCCAGGGGTTTGAACCTGCGGCATTAAAACTCGCAGGCAAATACCCCAGTGACTGTAATCCGGAGATGGTTATTCCGCTGTAAGTCATATTCCCGGCCGCGATGTAACTTTCCGCCGCAGTCCTTAACGCCTTGACCGACTCTGAAGCGGAATGCACCTTGGCGTTCTCCCGCACGCCGCTGGTCAACCCCACCGCCATGATTATGACCGCCACGATGCTGATAACCAACACCAGTTCGATCAGCGTGAACCCTCCATTTTTTTTCATTTCTCTCACCTCCTTTTGGTTAAAATTTGACATTGCCTCCTGCAATGCTCGAAAGATTGCTGTAAACCGGCATAATGAACGCCGAGACAATAAACAGCAATATCCCGGCGCAGATCATCAAAAGCGCCGGTTGAATAAGACCCAGGATAACCCCGATTTGCCTTGAAACCTTGTCGAAGTAATATTCGGAAAGATTCTGCAAATACACGTCAAGCGCCCCCATCTCTTCGCCTTTTATCACTGAATAACAGGCAAAAGACGGGAAAAACCGGTCTTTTTCTATGGCCTGCCGGAAACTTAATCCGCTGACGATACAATCGCTAAGCTTTTGAATCTTCTTGGCGAAAAAACAATCCGCAGTAGCCTCCTTGACTAAATTCAGCGCTTCGGCAATATTAATGCCGTTTCTCTCCAGTACCGCAAGATTTGAGAAGAACGCGCTGAACGCTATATCTTTAGCGACCTGGCCTATCAATGGAATTCTGTAATAAAAAGCGGCAATTTTATCTGTGCGGCTTTTCTTAAATCTTGAAAAGGCAAAAACCGAAGCAATTGGAAGAAGTATCCAAAGAAACCAGAAGTTCTTCAGAAAATGGCTTAAGACCAAAAGCAGCCTGGTCGAAAAGTAACCGCTGTTTGTTATAGGCAGGAGCATTTCCAAATGAGGAATCACCTTGAAAGACACATAAAGCATTATTGCAATCAGCATACAAAACACGACTATAGGATAAATCACCGCGCTTTTCAGCCCGCGCAGGAATTCCGCTTCCCGGGAATAATGCCTGGACAAGTCCTTAAACACCTGTTCAAGAGATCCGGATTTCTCGCCTACTTTGAGCATATTCAATACCAGCCGGGGGAAAACCTCCGTTTTTTCAAAAGACTTCTCTAAAGAAAACCCGTTAACAAGTTCCCGGCCGATGCCGGATAACGCCCTGGTCAAAACCGGATCGACAGTCGATTCCTGCAAAGCGGCAAGCGCTTCATTTATACCGATACCTGTTTTCAGCATATTCAGCAGATCCTCAAAAAAACCCGCCAGCGTTTGGTGATTAACGGTCCTTTTCCCTAAAACCGCCCTCAATGAACCTAAAAAATCCGCTTCCAGGGATAAAATGTAATAATTCTTATCCAACAATCTCTTCCTTAGATCTGAAGAAGAACCCCGGCCTATGCCGTTGATTTCAGTGCCGGTTTCCGATAGAACGCTGTATCTGTAATACATTTATCCCGCCACCCTCATTGCCTCCTCTAAGGAGGTTATCCCTTCACGCACGAGCCTTACCGCGTCCTGTTGTAAATCCATAAAACCTTTTTCCTTACTCGCGCGCCTGATCCTGTCTAACTCCCCTTGGCCGACCAAATCGCGGATATCATCATCAAATGGCAGCACCTCGGCAATCACAGTGCGCCCGCGGTACCCTCCTTGGCAATGCGAACAGCCTCCGGCTTTATAGACGCGGATATCGTTCTCGTCTTCCTTCAAGTAATTCTTGAAAGACTGCGGCAGATCATCTTTCTTAACAACGACGCGTTTTCTGCAGAATGGACAAAGCTTACGAACCAGCCTTTGCGAAACAACGCAAAGTATGCTGTTTGCGATATAGGACAAATCCACACCTAAATCGTGCAGACGATATACCGAATCCACGGCAGTGTTTGTATGCAGTGTGGATAAAACCTTGTGCCCGGTTATTGAGGCGCGTATCGCCTCCTGGGCCGTATCAGAATCCCGGATTTCCCCAATCAGGATAATATCCGGGTCATGCCGTAAAAAAGCCCTTGCGGCATGGGCAAAGGTTATCCCCTGTTTCTCGTTTATCTGTACCTGGTTTACAAGCGGCATCTTAATCTCTACCGGGTCTTCAATTGTAATGACCTTAGTAGAAATGGCTTTGATCCGGTTCAGGATGGCATAAAGGCTTGTGGTCTTTCCGCTTCCGGTAGGGCCTGTAATGATGATAATGCCGTGCGGTTTGGCAATTACCTTTTGTATGGCTTCAAGGTGGGTTTTATAAAAACCCAGGTTCTCCAGGGAAATCAGGGTTTTGTTCACATCCAAAAGCCGTAATACCAGCGCGGGACCGTGAATAGAGGGGATACAGGACACCCGCACATCCACCGGATGCCCGGAATAACGATGTTCAAACCGCGCGTCGTGGAACTTATGAAAATCGCTTACGGTGATCTCCGCCCTACTGAATACCACATTTATCAGGTTATTGTGCATCTCTAAAGGAATACAGAACTTGAAATAAAGTATCCCGTCGATCCTAAAACGGATAGCGCTTACCTTCGTTTCCGGCTCAATATGGATATCGGTCGCGTTCTGTATAATCGCATCATCGATCAATTCATCCAGCAGTTCCTTGAGTTCGCCGCCGACAATGCCGGTTTCTTTAATCCGAAATATCTTTCTTTCAATCTCCCTGATCTTCTTCTGCCTCTTAAGCAATTCCAGGTGAGACCGGATTGCGCTTTCGCTCCCGATATAACACTCTTTTCCGCGCAAACCTTCGCTTGCCAGGAAATCGGTCGCCTCGGTATCAAAAGGATAGGCAAAAACAAAACTCAGCCCATTATCGGCTTCCACAGGAAGAAACACCCTGTCCAAGAGAAAATCCAGCCCGATCTTTTCTATTACCGGGATGTTCAAAACGTATTTCCTGTTAAAATACCTCCAGCCGACTTGCTTGCTTAAGGCCCTGGCGATTTCCTCGTCGCTTGCGAAGTTATAATGTTTGAGAATACGCCCCAACCTTTGTCCCGGGCCGATGTTCTTCTGTATAGTCAGGGCGAACTCCAGCTGTTCTTTGCTGATTGCCCCTGCGTTTAAAAGGATATTTCCGATTCCCTGTACAGGCATTTTAGTTTATGAAGTTGAGCTTCAGGACGCTTCCGTCAACCTGCCGGAAAACAATCCCTGAGGCATCAATCCCTTCCACGGTTAATTTTGCAGCAATGGAATCACCTTCTTTAAAACTGTACGGAACGCCTTTTAGGCTGATCATTCCTTTTTTCAAATCATCCGCTATCACCAAAAGCAGTATCTTTATATCCGCCGCGTCCACCAACTGCTCTTTGACTTCCGTGACAAGAGAATCTCCCGCAGAAACGACATCTGCCTTAACCTGAGGAAGGATTTTATCGATCTCGAACATTTCTTTCTCCGCCTGCTTCTTTTTCAGCAAGAGGTCGCTTTTCTCAAGGTCAAGCCTGATCACTTCAAGTTCCTTCTGCTTATTTTCCAGCACCTCCCGGTAAGCTCTTATCTTCTCAAAATTCTTTTCGGAATCATCAGCCTCCGCCGTTTCGCCGGCAAGCGTTTCAGCCTTGTCCGGGGGTGAAGCCTGGGGAATAGTTACATCTTCCTGCGCTTGAAGTTTTGAACTGCCACCAATCTTATCAACTGCCAAAAGATTGTCCTGGCAATATGCGTATTTAAACCCGGCTACGAAAATAACCAGCAATAGAAACAAAATCTTTCTCATTTTAGCTTTTCCTCCTTCTCTAAATTCCGTAAAGCCGCAGGGTTAAATTAAATGCGTTCTTCTCCAGCCGCGCCTCTAAAACGTCCACAGGCATGGATCTAAACATCTTATAAAACTCATTCAACAGACAGACATCATGCCGCCTTTTTAACTCAAACCGGCATAAAACATCCACATATTTTATCCCCTTATACTGTGATTCTTTGAAAAACTCACGGATACCCACGAGGTCCCTTGCGCCGTTGATCTTTACTTCGCCGCCGACGCGGTAATAGAACGAAATGTCTTTCGCGCGGTTAAATAATTCCAGATATAATTTCTCCAGCGAAAGAGGTTTTTCGCTTTGATACCGGGACAGCGCATCCTGTTCTTTTCTAAGCGCGCCGATGGCTGCGGTGGTTCTTTTTATCCCGTCATTAAGAACGCGCGTGTTCGCGGCAAGATTACATAACAAAACCAGCAAAACGGAAATCAGTATCCAAAAAAGAAAAGTTATTATTCGCATAATCTTTAAAAGTTTTAAGGAGCAGGCCGGCGGCTTCCAAAACAAGCCGGGCCGGCCGACTCCGGTTTTAACCGCTACTCCTTGGAACCCTCCTGAGTTCCCTGCTCAACAGCGGTTTGGTTTTTCTTAGAGAGAAAATCAATCTTCTCTTTGTCCAGGAATATGCATAAATCATCCTGCCCTTTCTTTGCCCAAGACCCCCTTACCGGCATGCCGCAGACCTTGCCTACAAAGTATTCGTTATGCTGTTTGCTCACCCTGCGCGTGATCTTCCCAATAATAAACGACACCCTGCACCTCCTTCGTTTTAAATGTTATCCAGGGCCACCCTTAGCCCTGGATTGTCTTTCAGCAGAATGTTTTCTATCCTCGCGCGCCGGAAGGCCGCATTCAGGCGCATTCCGGCAAAAGGTTCACTCTTCGCTTCCAGGAACACGATTGCCTCAAACCTGTAGCGGCCGCCGGGAGAACATTGAATGACCGCCGACTCAAGCGTATATCCGGAAGGCATTGACTCAATAAACACACCCATCAGATAAGGGAAATTAACCTTTTTCCCGTGCCTTAGGATATCCTGGTATTTCTCCCGATAGGCCCGCTTTAACGCCTCATCGCAGGAGGCTTCTTCAATTTGCAAGTTCTTTAAACGCGCGGAGGCGGCCTTGTTTACGCCCAGGCTTCCTAAAAACATAACTACCACCCCTGCCAGAACGCCAAGCATTACAAGAAAGCGCGAAACGCGTTTTTGGGCCTCTTTTATCCTTCTCAAACGGATAAACTGCTCCGGCAGCATGTAATGCATTGAGAACCTGCCCTGTTTGAGCCCGGTTAATGCAGGATAGGAATCCTGCAGAAGAATAACATTCTCTTTTATCTCCAGGCCGTTAGAAACGATCTCATCGACTATCTCTTTACTGTTGGTAACTATCTGGAAACTGGTTTCCGCGCCAAGTTTATTTTGTGCCCTGTAGTTCTCCCGGCTTCTAATCAACTCCCTGGTAATTTGCCAAGGAACTACTGACAGCGGCCGCGGAGTGGTAAACGCTTCCTTGTTAAAGATCGTAAGCAAGACCTGGTTGCCCAAATGATCCAGAAAGATTATTCTCGTCTTTTCGCCGGATATGTTATTGTTTCTCAGGAACTCCCTTAAGGCTACCGCGTATGGCACTACAAGCCGGACATTCTCTGCCCCAAGATATTTATAGACCTCATTAATCTTCCGTTTTTCAGCGGCGACGACCTGGAATAAGTTCTCCGCTATTTTCTCCGACTGGACCAGGTATTCTCCGGAAAACGCCGAAGCGATAACCTCATCCTTTCGATATGGCACTTTTTCAGGGGCCGCGACCTGCTTTTGCAATGTCTCGATGACCGCAACCGATACATCCATCGGCGCCACTCTAAAAATTGCCTGCGCTTCGTTACGGGCGGCAACGCCTGTTTTCCCGTCTACATCGTAATAAATATCGTTATCAAAGATTAAATAGTTCATATTTTTACAATATCTTAGGGGTTATGAAAATCACCATCTCCGTCCTGGTATGGGTTTTACTCTTATATTCAAAGAACCTTCCCAAAAACGGTATATCCCGCAAAACGGGTATACCTTTTTCAACATTGTTGTCGTTGGAGGTAATCAAACCGCCTACAGCGATGGTTTCACCGTCTTTAATCTTAACCAGGGTATGCATGGACTTTGTTGAAGTCTTGGGCGCTTCAATGGTCGTGCCGGACCCCATATCAATGGTTCTTATTTGATCCAATGTCGTCACCACAGGAGTAAGCTGCACCAGGATCTGCTTATCCAGTATGCTTGCCATCAACCTTAAGGAGACTCCCTCCTGAACCTGATCGGTCGTGGCGCTGGTAGAAGCAATACCGGCCTGCGTGGTGGTAGTAGTGGTATCGGAGACATAGCTGGTAACGGTTCCCACCTGAACCATAGCTGCCTGGTTGTTAAGAAGCATTATCTTCGGCTGCGAAACCACCTCAACGCGCCCCTGCGCCTGAAGCGCTTTAATAAGCGCGCTTAATCCGCCGGAACCGCTCCCCGAATCGGCATTTGGGCCTGTCGCGGTAAGCGTAAACAGCCCTGTAGAAGCAATGTTCTGCGCCGCGAAGTCGGAAGATAAACTCACCTGCTTTATGCCCCCTATGTTCTTGTAAATAGCATTCCAGTCTATTCCATAAGTATTTTCGCGGGATAAAGTGACTTCCAGGATTTTTACCTCAACCAGTATTTGTTTGTCAGCCTCGGCGTTAGCAAGGTCAATATAGCCGGTTATCTTATCCAATACCTGCGGGCTGTCCGTTACCATAACCAGGCCTGCAAGCTTATTAAACGAATACCGTCCTGTTGGAGAAATCATCTTGGCCAAATTCAACTCCATATCTTTCCAGAAAGAGAGCCCATCTTCCTTACTCTCCACAAAAACCCGTGCTCCAACTTTTATGTTCATATTGGAATTGCTATTCGTGTCGGATGAAGTGTTTGTCTCATCCGCTTTTGTCCAGGATTCATTGCTTATAGCATCGGAAAATGTTTGCGTATTCGGCGGCAAGGTAAGCTTAAAGGTGCGCGTCTCCTTGGAAAGGATCACTAAATCGTTATCTTTCACCTTAAATCCGTAGTTTAAAGGGAAAAGCAGGGTGTTTAAGGCCCGCCAGACAGGCACATCCTGAGTATCAAGCGATAGACTGACATTGGAATCAATATCAGGGTCATAAACAACGTTATATCCGGTTATTTCACCGATTTCAGAAGTTATGGTTTTCAACTTTACTCCCGAGGCGCGTAGGGTAATCTTTTTCTCAAAGGCTGCCGGAAGCTCAAGTTTACGCTCAATTGCTTGAAACAAAGGTTTCTCCTCCGCGGCTTTACTCTGCTTACAAGGACTTATCTCCGGTTTTGTCGCCTTTTCCCATTCCTCAACGAGAATCTTTGTCTTTTGCCCCTGGCTTTGCGCACATAAAAGATTCTGGCAGGACAGTAATATCCCTGACGTCAAGATTAAGGTAATTAAACGCATACTGTTCATCTCCTTCGCTTTTGTTTCGTGCTTCTTTATGTTCCGGGCAGCTTATCGGATACGCAAGTTTATTCCTCCATTGCCCCGCTTCAATCACAACCGGCTCAGAATGTTCCGGGATAAACACGCCGTTCTCAATGTGCGCCGGGATCTTTACGTTTTGCACAACAGGGCTCGCCCAATAAAAGTAAGGGAAATCATTTCCATAAAAGTTCCCGGCAAAATCCTGCATATTTTCTTTTACCCCCGCGCGATAGCCTGATTCAAAAGTCATATTCTTATTCCCCAGGGTAGAACAACCCGATAAAAAAAAGATAAAACATATCATCAGAAACTTTCTAACGTAACCCATAAGGCCGCTCCTTTGCGCAAGACTCAAGCGCTTCTAGATATCTACCGTCAAACTGCCGCACTTTATTTTCCAGGTATTCATTATCTTTAGCGTCGCTTGTAGCTATCCAGTAAAGGAACGGATCAGGCACCAGCCGGATCACGCCTTTAGACGCGTCGGAAATAATAAGCGCTTCCGAGAACTTACCCTTCTGGGTTTCCACGGACTTTAAAAGCTCAATCTCTCTGTCGGTCAAAGAAGCGGAACTTTTCAGGGAATCAACCACATTCGGCTCCTGTTTTAAAAAGACCTTGTTTGCGGCATTTGCCTGTATGGCAATGCCGCAATCCCCTCCCACAAGGTCGACTATCTCCTGCGTTATGGCCACAGCCGAACAATGGTATTTCCTGTATGTCTTAAAAGAATTAGTAATGAATTCAGCGGTATTTTTAAGCTTTAAAAGACTCCAGGCTTCGTCTATTAACAAGAATTTGCGTTTAGGCTTCATTTCGGCTGAAGAGACAAAATTGGTAATGAAATACATAATGTTTAAAAGAACTACAAGCTGCAGGTCTGAATGAGCGCTTAAATTACCCAGTTCAAATACGGTAAACTTGCTGCCGAGATTGAATTGATTCTTGCCGTCAAAGAACCTACCGAACTGTCCTTCTCTTGTGAAGGGAGTCAGTTTTAAGGCGAGTTTTAATCCTATACTCTCGCCCAACCCGAGTTTCCTGTTACAGGCATGGCTTTTAAGCTTTTCCACAACATCGGACAAGACCACTTCTTCGTCTTTATTCTTCCTTTCTTCATAAGCGGAGAGGATCGCCTTTTGCAAAACCCCTTCCTGCTCCCTGTAAAGACGCTCCCTTTCGTCTCCGCCGGAGCACATTTCTGACAATACCGTCACCAAAAACGCCAAATGCTCGCTATCCGGCTCTTTCAAGAAAGGATTAATGGTTACCGGATTATTCAACTCGAACCTGATATACTGGCCGCCTAATATCTGGCAAAGTTTCTTATACGAATCGCCTTTATCCAGAACAAAGAAATGCGCGTCAAGCCTGGCATTCTGCAAGATAAAGTCATTCACGAAAAAACTCTTTCCGCTGCCGGAAGCGCCGATAATGATCGCGTGCGGATTGGTATTTGAATCAAAGAAATCCCAATTGACTAATTCTCCCCTCCTATTCAGGTATACCTGCGCCGGCGTTTGTGTCCCTTTGACGGAACCGTACAAAGGAAGCATATCAGCCAGGTTGGAAGAGATCATACGCCGGGTGCGTTTGATGAACTTTTCGTAATAGTGGTCAAAGCACAACGGCAGGCAGGATAAAAACAGCGACGCGCCGATAACCTCTTCTTTCAACCCTTCGCAGCCCATACGCGACAGCATATTCAAAATTCCGGCTACTGAAATCTCGGCTTTTTCCTTGGATCTTTCGGAAACAATAAAGTGAATTCTGGGATAGATTATTTTGTGGCCTAAGGAGAAGGTTTCTCGTATGACGGAATCAAGTTCTTCTTTTTTTTCAGAAGCCTCAACCGACTTATCGCCGAAATAAGTGGAGCGCTGCATAAAAGCAAAAGCCTTCTGCATTTTTATCCTTCTTATCGCCTCTTCCTGTTTCGGGATGTAAAAGTTGATCACCAGGATAAAATCTTTTAACAGATCCAGCATGGAAAAAGGCATTCCCCGGGTAAGTTCTGCGGTAAACATACCGCTTTCCGTATTCAACGGCAGTTCTTTCAGGGAAACTATCTTAAAAAGGGTTTCCTCAAATTCAAACCCCTCGCCGGTTACTTTAGGAGAATTATATAAAAGCTGATCCAGTAAAGGCTCATCTTCCCTGAACGCGGGGACAGGCATGGTTTTGGATCGCTTGGGATTCAGCAGTTTATAAAGCAGACGGTACAATTCCCGCTCATTGAGCCTGGAATGCCTGATTTCACAGGCCTTAAATATACCCTCAACCACATCGGAGAACCTGGAAAGGCTCTGACAGTTAAACAAAAAGTCTCCAGAGAGCCTTTCCTTTATCCTATTTTTACCGCCGAAATAAGACTGGAGTTTATCGCCGAAGGTTGCGCGCGTCCAGGAAAAGAAATAGCGTAAGCTAAAGAAACAACGGACTCTTTTTGCTGAATATGTGCCCGTATGCTGCTCGAAGAAACCTTGTTTTCCCAGATTCAAATGCTCAAGTTTAGCCTTACCGGCCTGTTTTACTATCGCATTATCATAATTCTTTGAAAAATCAGTATAAGCCTGTAAATTATCCTGGAAATCATCGTCACAAATGAGTATAAACTGGCAGCTCACTAATTCTTCCGGCAAGCGGATAATAATACCCTCTATCATCTGGGCCAGCTGCTCTAAATGGCTTGGGGACTTTGTTTCGCTCTCTATTAACGAAACCTCCCATATTTGCCCCAGGCTTGCGTCTTTTAGCACAAAAAAGCCGTTTTCGTGGGCATAATACGGCAGGAGTTCCGTAAACGCCTTTCCCTCTTCAAAAAACGACTCTAATAGGCTTCTTTTAATCATTTTTTGCCGGTTTCCTTATAGGGGACTATTAAAGGTACTTTTACCTCATTCTCAGCCTGTGAATCAATAAACCAGGTAGATTCTTTCACCATGATATAAACCCAGTGGCCGCTCACCAAAACCTCGGGAGAATATTTCGACTTATGCGCGGGCAGCCAGACTAAGCGGACATCCGCCGGCTCAACCACCGGCACGTATGGTTTAACATAGCCAAACGCCTGGTTAACTTTTAAATTATCTTTTATGTAATTCACAGAATCGTTCCTGCCGATAGATACGGCTTCCAGGTAGACATCCACTGCTTTATTCGGATCATCCTTTTTAACCGATGCTTTAGAGGCAGAGCATCCGCTAATAATCAAAAGAAACAAAATTATCGCCAGGCGCTTCAAAACCTTCAATTTGCACTCCTTTCTGGATAACGAGAACCGCTTTCCTGCCCGCGTCAATCTTTACGGCAGGAATCATTGCTTCCAATTGTTTTTGATAATAAGCTGACATCCCCTGCGCGCTGTTAGCCAGTCCGGAGAACATAGCGTAGCGGCCGGTGTTCCCGGTAACGTTCTTGGTGGTCTGACCGTAGGTACCGACAACGGTTGAGGTCTCCGCCTGTGACAACGCCTCAGATCCACCCGCAAGAAATCCGGAAAGAAAATTCAGGCTTAACTGTCTTCCCGTATTGTAAATAACCTCCCCCTGTATGCCCAAGCGGCCGTCACTGTCGGCCAAATATCCCAAATTAGCTTCCTGTTCAAAAACCTGGCCATTCGGCAATACCATAGAAAAACTCACAATCTGGATAACCGCCCTTTTAGAAACGGTGTCTCCCACCGCCTTACCAATGGCAAAGGCGCCTTTAAGGGGTATCCTTGTGTTATTTGGGCCGTAAAAAGCCTCATCAACGCTGATTAGGACAGGAAGAGGATTACTTTCATTAACGGGGGCATACGCACCAGTAAGAAGAGTACATTTGACAAAACTTCCCAAAGGAAGATAAACATACCTCTTTGAGATAATTTTCTCCTCGCCTTTTATTTCGCCAACCTTAGCCATTTCTAGATTAATTGTCTTGTCGGCTGGTTGCGACATAGGAAGAGGACTGCCAACTGTCTCTTCAATAGAACCGCTGCGTTGCCCCCGCTCAAAACCTTTATTTGCCAAATCGGTATTTTTTGCAAGCGTATCGGTTACTCTCTTATCAAGATCAATGACGATCTTGCTAACCTGGCTTTGGTTCTTACGCAAATCCTGACTGCCTTTTTCAAGGGCATCGATACGCTCATTCAAGGAATCGAACTTTGAGCTGATATCGTAGTACTGCTTTTCAATCCGGTTAATATAAGACTTTGTGTCAACGGATTCCGACAAGACGCCGACATCTTTATCTTGAGTGGTCCCACGGGCTTTTTTTGCTTCCGGCTTATTCAGGTTCTTCCTGATCTTCAAAGTCTCCCTGCTGCCGGCAAACAACAGAAATGCGAGCACGCTGACTAAAAAAGAAATAACGATAATCGCGAATTTAGGATTATTGCGCAGGGCCGGCGGAAGCTTATTAAAACCGGGTATTTTATCAAACTGTATTCTCATTGATTCAACCTTTCCACAATCATATAAGCCTTCGTGGTATACGCCGAAGTCTTCTTGTTAAGATCATGCGGCTTTGCCTCTAAAATCTGACTATCAACGCTTATTGCCAATAAACCAGGGATCTCTATATGTTCAATAGGCACGACTATTGGTTTACAATCTAAATTCTCAAAAATCAGAACAAAGGCTTTTGCATTGACCGAAAGATCATAAACTTCCTCTATCATCATACGGAACTTGCCGTTATTAAAGATCTCCTGCGGGTGCAGCTTTGAACTGACTGCGCCTGGAGGTAATCTGCCGGTAAGAAGTGCTTTCATTAATTCAAGCGTATCTGCGATATCCTTGTTTTGCTTTTCATTCGCCGTTTCGCGGGGTTTCTCAATCTTTATACGGGAAGGCGCCTGGGTTCCATCCATAATCAACCGCAGACAATAGGAAACATTATCCTGGGTAACCACGTATATCTGCGAATCAAAGTTTTCTTTCGGCAGAAGAAACATTTTATTCCCCAGAGTCTCGATTTGTAGAATTTCGCTCGATACGCTCCTTGTAACGTTGGCTATCTTATCCGGTAATTCGACTTCCGTGATCATTCCTGTTTTTAACCTTACGGAGATCTCATCATTGCTATTCGATACATCAAAAGCGCCAGCTTGGACTACCGCAAACAACCCAAAAACCATCATTATGCTAAGTATCCTCATTTCGTCTCTACCTCTTCCTGCTTCACACCGGCAATCACCAAGCCGTAGGGGTTGGTTTCAATAGGCGGAATTCTCTGCAAAGTGATCGTGTAACGAAGAATCCGATCATCAAGCTTCTCTTTTCCCATAAAAATAACCTTTTCCCCCGTTAATGTTACTTGAAAATCAGTTCCCGAATCTTCCGATTCCGGTTCTTTACTTAAAGAGAATAACGAAGATATATTATCGCGAGTAACCCTAGATATTTCGTCTTCAAGACTTGCCTTTGTCCTGGAAAGAAGCTCCGGCGACATATAGCGCATCGCTCTTTGATAAGTATCCTTAACCGTAAGAGGAGTGAAGTTGTTGCGGTTTAGAAGCCAGTTTGAAGCAAAACCGCAAACAGTGCCTTTTTCTATGCGATTTGGATAAGCAACGCCCGCTTCCTGTGCGCTTGGAATGTAATAAATGGCCTGCGGCTTTGTAGATACCTTAAATAATGTAATCAGCAAAGCTATACAGAAAAGGATAACAGCATAAAGAGTAAGCCCCAGGAAAGCGGAAGTTTCTTCAGCCTTAGCCCACTTCTCGACGAAACTTGTGCTCTTAGATTTTTCTGTCTTAAAATCGTTCATGGCAAATAAAAAGGGCTGGCTCTCTGAAATTGCTTTCAGAAAACCAGCCCTATTTTTCTCCGACCTTGCGGCCGAGTGATAGCGACTGAATTAAATCTACTTCATCTAATATCGTTTAAAGTTTAACTTATAGTTCTATCTTTGTCAAGCATTTTAAGTATAGCGAATTGCCTCACATTAAATGTTACCGAAGCAAAAATACAATTGAATCGTTGACTCATAATTCATGTTACCCAAGAATATGACAACTAAGGGGGTAAATTATGGGTCCGGATTCAAAGAAGGATTATATGGAAACTATCTATCTTCGGTACAAAAGGACAAAGAAACGCGCGGAAAAATCCGCATTAATTACAGAGCTCTGCGTAACCTGCGGTTGGCACAGAAAACACGCTATAAGAGCCTTAAAGAGCTTTAAACGTTTTACCAAGTCAGTGGCTAAGAAGCGCGGCAAACCTTCTATTTACAATATCCCTTCTGTCATAGAACCGCTTAAACGAATCTGGCTTGCTTCAGGACAACCATGTTCAAAACTATTAAAGCCGACTCTCCGCTTATGGCTCCCCTTTTACGCGCAGGAATTTGGTGGATTAGAACTTAGCTCAGTTAAGGCATTGCTTAAGATATCTCCTGCCACCATTGACCGGATATTTAAATCAGTACGTATCCAATATACCAAACGCGGCAGATCTACAACCAAACCAGGAACCCTGCTGCGTAAAAGTATCCCCATTAAAACCAACCAATGGGACGAGACTCGCCCAGGATTCCTGGAAGCCGATACAGTGGCTCATTGCGGCGATACCGTCGAGGGTATGTTTATTTACACTCTCGATCTGGTTGATATCGCTACCGGATGGACCGAACAACGCGCTGTCTGGGGTAAAGGCGAAACCGGTGTTGTAGAACAAATTGAAAACATTGAAAATAATCTGCCTTTTCCCCTTTTAGGCTTTGATTCCGACAATGGAGGCGAATTCATTAATCACCATCTCATTAGGCACTTTAGCAATAAAGTCAAACCTGTCCAATTCACCAGAAGTAGACCTTACCGCAAAGACGATAACGCCCATGTTGAGCAAAAGAATTGGACCCATGTCCGCCAATGGTTCGGCTATCACAGGTTTGAAAACCAGGAAATTGTACCACTTATGAATAACCTCTATACCAATGAATGGCGCTTATTCCACAACTTCTTTTGCCCTTCAGTCAAACTACTTGAGAAGAAACGTATTGCTTCCAAAATACTCAAGCGTTATGATGTGCCGAAGACGCCTTATCAACGGGTATTAGAATCAATTGGTGTATCCCAGGCTCAAAAACGGACTCTCAAAGAACAATTCTCAACTTTAAACCCTTTTAGATTACGCAAAGCTATGGAGATAAAGCTTCAGAAAATATTCAATGTTCACTTCGGCCGCCGCAACTCTTACCACGGCCTCCTTCGGTAACATTTATTAATGAGTCAATAGTATAGGTGAATCGTTACGGTGATGGGAGTCTCATTTGTATCTCACAAAGTAACATAGATAGTTGTTATAACTACATGCTACCCCCTGAAAATCTATCTTTAAAAGACTTTACTTTCATTTCTACAAAGTAATCATTAATCTTTTGAACAATTTCTTTCGAATTTACTGATTTTTCTTTTCCAATCCGAAAAGGAAATATTTTGCCACGGTCATTCTTGTCTAACCTAATACGGATCTGCACATTAATATTATAACTACGCGGTTTATTCAAGAAATTACCGATCCATTTTTGCAAAACACCTAGTACAAATTTCCATATGTCTTGAGCTATTGGTGCAAGAAAAATCGTTAAAAGAACCTCTGCGGCCCCAAGTTCTGCACAAGTAATATCTAAAATCTCTGTCGGTTGTCTAACCTTTAATCGAAGTTCTTGTGTTAACAAGTCATGCAGAGACATAGCTTCCTCTTTTGCTCTCATCCCCTTGTAGTCCCTGTAGCAAATCTTGATAGATTCTGTTATTAAATCATTTTTTGAGTCATTATTATAGTTATCCACAAATTCTATCCTTTTTTTTATGAATCGTATTTAGAAAACTGCTTTTTATCTGCATTAGTACTTCATTTTCTTTTTCAGCAGGCTTTACAACCGCCAATAATTTTAGTACATTCATCACCTCTTCTCCGTCAAATAAATAAAACGTTCTAGTTTGTGAATCAAAAAAACAGAGAAAAAGACGTTTCGTTTCCTTATTTTGATAAAATGAACATCTTTGTGCTCCCTTTTGAACTTTTTCATAGGGAAGAACAGGCAAAACATTTTGAAGATATGCATAACGATCTAAACGATTCCATCCTTCATCTTTTGAGTTATAAAATGACATTTTAGAAGATTTCCCTTCAGGATCATAAGCAAAAGAGGCGAATGCCCCTTGAAATGGAGGTGGCGGCGTTACTCCATCTCCTGCGAATTCGTATTTAGCACCATTAAATACACCATTTAGTTCAAGGACGTTGATAAGATTTAAAGTATTTTTATCACTTAAAGGGCTAGAAGCTTTAAAAGTATTAGTTAGTGTCTTGATTCCTTGTGCTTCTTTCTCTATAAATGCTTTATAATAGATTAACTCTCTTCCTAATGGAGCAACTTGTCCTTTTCTACTTCCAAGTTTCTTAAGATAATTCAGCCGCGTTTCAGGATTCAAAGCATCATTGAAATTATCTCTTTCCCTTTGCGGTGGTATCAATGATAATGGTGTTAATCGCGGCTCTATAACAACATAGCTTATTCCTTGGGGCAAACGGTCTATGATACCAGCGGTATGAAAATTACCAATAAACACTATAGGAATCTTCTCAGCAGAATCCGAGTTAAAATGATCTGTAATATGTTTTACCATCACGTCATCTCTTTTTAGAGCATACTGACATATAATAGTCTGAATTCGCCAACTTTCTGCTTGACTATTTAAGAATAATCTTTCTTTCTCGAACTCTTTAGCATTAATGGAATTAAGTTGATTAGATAGGGCATTATAAAATTCTGTCAATTGCTTATAGTAATCAATAAGAGCTTCTCCCTTAAGATTCTCAGCATCAGCCATGACATAATAACTCAATAGAGCAAGGATTTGCGACGCTTCAAGCTTTTGCTCTTTAGGTATTCTATCTAACTTCTCATTGATTTTCGCAAAGACTTCCCATTCTTCAGTATGGTCTTTCAAATTAGGTTCTCGAGGGGATTTTTTAAGACTTCTACGATCATCAATTGCTAATGCTGGTAAATCAGGAGCATAGAGCAAACGATAAGCAAATGGCCCATCAATAAGAAAGTTCCTCAAAAGACTAAAAACCTGTGTAGCAGTAGAAGCATCTTTGGAAAAAATATCAAGAGTAGATTGAGTAGGAATGTATTTTATCTCTTCTTCCCAATCTCCTTCTACCAAGAAACGAAAATTATATTGAGAATTTGCCTCAAGAAAAGCTTTAAGTCCAGGAATAAGTTGGTACTGACCTAATAGAAGCCAATGTGGTTCATGAACCAAAACAACAACCTTCTTAGTATTACCTGTATGAAACTTGAAGTCTCTGGAAATTCTCATATATTCATAAAATTCATCTGGGAATTTTAGTAATCGTTCCCCAAAATGAATGTTCGGAGGATCTATCTGCTTAAAAGAAAGAGAGGCAAATGAGTTACCTGCGTATTCTGTTATTTCATACTCCATTAAACCTTGAGAAATGGCCTGTTTAATAAAGTCTACCCAGTAGTCTAAAGAGTAAGATGCCATTGGAAGTAATTCTATCTTTCTCCATGCAGTTGGATTTTCTCCTTTCCAAATTTCTTCTAAATAGAGCAATTTGTCAACCTGATATGTCAGGATTAATCCTTCAAGTTTTTTATTAGCGACATCAGGAATAATTTTTATTTGTTGAGCTGGTGTTCCCTTGCGAATTTGCTCGAAAGTTGATCGGTCTATATTTGTTTGTTTATTAGTAAACAAGGTAAATGATTCGTTATCAACAAGAATTTTTAATTCTATTTTATCACCATTTTGAAAACGTCTTACCCACTCAAAGACTGGATCAAACGATTGTGCGAATACAGACGGAATAGTAATATTCGATAAAGAAATAAGTAATACCACTCCTAATAACTTGATTTTGCTCCTTATCATTATTAGCCTCCTTCTATACAGCACTAATATTAATTGTCTTCCAATTGCATGATTCTAAAAATAAGTTTACCCTTTTCATAATATCAAAGAAATCAACACACTTCTCAAAACATTTCCCCATAAGGATAAGTTGTACACCACTCCCAGAGCAAAATAAAAACAAAAGAGAACAAAGATAATTCAAGAAATCTGCTTTTGTAATACTGCCTTCCACCCGTAATGCCCCTGCATTCAGTAAAGATACCACAATAGAGCCTTCCGATTTTGGATCAGAATACGGATCCAATAAAGAATTACAATGAAAAATCCGCATCAATCTAATATGTTGCAGGTCTCCTTTCTTTAAGAAATCCAAAGGGAACTCTATTAATGCGGAATCTTTGGAACTTTGCCCAAGTTGCCAGACTCCACCAGAGTCTACATGAAAACCTGCAAAAAGATACCCAATATCAGGATCGTTTAAAAGCTGACGAATTTGACATTTTGAAGGATTTAGGTAATACTTAATAGATAATACTTCTGATCCTTCTTCTGTATCGAATTCAATGTTTTCTAAATAACCAAGTATTTCTTGTACAAGAGACATTCCCTCAGCAACTTTTTCCTTTATTTCTTTATTATAATGGTGATATGTGTTTAAAATAATGACACTGTGCTTTAAAAACGTACGGGCATCCGATAATTCATTTTGCATTTTAAGTCGCTCATAGATATTTTGGATAAAACTCTTCTTCTGCTTAAGTATCCATTCTATATTTTTATCAACTCCTTCCTCATAGTAAAAACCAAACCTCCCATACCTAAATCGACAAAAATGGTCAAAAGGAAATACCAAAAACCACATCTCATTAGGATGAATCTTTATCGTGAGTTGACGAAATTTTAACTGCTTTTCTAACTTCATGAGACTTCCCGAGAAAAAAGGAAATGTGTTTGGTAACCCCAAACCACTTTCTTTATCTTGGAGAAGACTAAACAACAACTTAGCATCCTCATCTCTATGGTCCCCCTCCAAAAAATAGTTTAGATGGTCTTCAAATAGAGTTGGCATCCTTTCTCGCGCCAGCAGCATACCTTCCCAACACTTATCATTTTCATTCCACACAACACCTAAAATCCATATTTTTTTGTCATCCTTTGGTTCTACCCAAAGGAAATCTTCTTCTCCATTATTTACTAATGTAGCAACAATCAATCCAACCACTTGCAAGAAATTCGCGCATAGGAACATTTGCCAATCTTCCGGTTCATATGTTTTAATACGAATTCTCCCAACTTCTGAAACAATCCAACATTCCAGTTTATTTCTGTCAAACTGTTGAATATTAAATCGTATTTGGGAGGAATTTATCCTCTGCACAATATTGTGCCCAGGTAAAAGTATAACCGAGATTGAAAAAGGCTCATCAAATCTTATTATATTATTTCCAATAGAATTGAGTTCAAAGGTATCCTGATCTATCTTATATTGGATATCATTTACGCGGTCCATTCTTCCTCGATATGTATCAAGAACTCAATTGCCATGATCGCAACCCCTTATCTTTTA
>Ga0074199_1000680_pt1 | contig 45051 bp, 31 predicted proteins | sample EPASupsiteSAE347_FD_64528 | JGI IMG/M metagenome (GOLD analysis project Ga0074199, IMG submission 64528) | Bioremediated contaminated groundwater from EPA Superfund site, New Mexico - Sample SAE3-47 | ecosystem: Environmental > Aquatic > Deep subsurface > Groundwater > Contaminated ... | reverse complement strand
TCGCCCGGGGCCACAGACCGCTTCGTCGCCCGCGGCCTCAATACCCTCGCCCCCAGCATCTCCCGCTACGAAGCTTCAAAAGCCGACGCGTTCCAGGTACGGTGCGTGAAAGACTGATGGACAGGTTGGACGAAGAGTTGGACAAGAAAGAATGGACAATTGACAATTGACAATGGATAATTGACAATGGACAATGGAAAATTGAAAACGGGAGCAGGGTTTTCAGGCAACCATTTCACCCTTGTTTTGTCCTTCTGATAATGTGTTAGGTCGGAAAAAGTTCGTACTTTTACAACCCCTACCGGTAAATCATCGTATTACGCGTGTTGCATGCCCTAACCAAATTATTAAGCATGAGCCTAATTCCAAACCCCTGTATGAACACTTCGACGCTTAGTGTCGGGTTTTTCGTGAAAACAAAGTTTTTGGGCAAACACAATGGTTGTTTTCGCGGATAAACGGAATAGCATGTTAACGACTGGCATCACAAGGTTTTTACTTATAGTGCTGATTCTTTCTGCATTTGCTACTCCTATGAGGTCACAGATCGTCATTACGGGAAAGACCAGGATCTGCCTGGGTGAATCGACCTCGTTGAAAGCAACCGCGATAGGCGGAAATTATGGAACGACCAATTATGTTTTCGAAATTATCGATTACAGTGCCCATCCACCCTTTTCGGGAGGAACCGAGATCGATCCCAACTTTACAGGATGTACCTCCATGGCTCACGATGATTGTTTTGCCCCGCCTGACAATCCCACCCCGCCGAATGGTTATCCCATCGGATTTTCCTTCTGCTTTTTCAACCAACAGTACGACCATTTCTGGGTAGGTTCCAACGGATGGATCGGTTTTTCCAACCCGACCGGACAAGGTTGGACCACGTTCACTGCAACCTCCATCCCCAATCCAACGCCAAATGTGCCTAAAAACTGCATCTTTGCACCCTGGCAGGATTGGTATCCGGGTGCAAGCGGCTCTCCCAACAACGTTTATTATTATAATACCGGCGTTGCACCCGACAGAAAACTGGTAGTTTACTGGCGCGATTGCCCCCTGTTTGGGTGTCAGACCTCCACCGAAGACCGGGGCACCTTTATGATCGTATTAAATGAACAAAGCAGTATCATTGAAAATTTCATTCAGATAAAACCCAATTGTCCCAGCAGCAATGAAGGTGCAACCCAGGGGGTTCACAACAGCGACGGAACCATTGCTTACACGGCAACTAACCGGAATCTCGGGGTTTGGACCGCTTCCAATGAGGGGACCAGGTTCAACCCGAGCGGTGTCAACTGGTACAAGGATGCTCCGCCTCCCACAGGAATTTTTGTTGGTTACGGATCCACCCTCGATGTCTCCCCGACTTCAACTACCGTTTATTACGCAGTGGTTGGCGCCTGCGACGGAAGCCTTCTGTCCGGATCATGTACCGTAACGGTCGACCCGCTTCCCACACCCACTATCACCGGTGCGTCCAATGCCTGTCAGAATGATGTCAAGACCTATACGACTGAAAACACAGGCTCGCAATTCACCTGGAGCTACCCCGGCGCCACACTGATCGGAGGCGGCGGATCAGGTGATCCCTGGGTGACTGTAAAGTGGGTTACTGCCGGGACTCACTATGTATCGGTGAATTACAAAAATTCGTACGGTTGTATTGCGGCAACTCCATCGACTTATACCGTAACCGTGGTAACCTTTGATTTTCCGGTCATCAATACCCTTTCAGATGAATACTGCGCGGAAGCGCCGGTTACCTTCACCACCCAAACGGGGAAGACCAATTATATATGGGAATACCTGCCATCCGGGGGCACCCTGATCTCAGGCGGATCAACAACCGATCCTTTTCTCACGGTTTCATGGGCAACGCCGGGAACCAAAACAGTTTCGGTCAATTATACCGATCCCGGCGGATGCATCGGTGATCCTCCGACTGTAAAACAGGTGCTCATCAAGCCTCTTCCCGTTACAAATCCACCCTGGACAAAGTCTATCTGTTCCGGACAAAATACCAACATGCCTTTATCTTCCAGTCCTCCAGGCGCTTTGTTTGGCTGGACGACACCAACATGTTCCCCAAACATCCAATCTTGTCCCGGCAGCAACAACAATGTCACGGTCATTTCCGATGTGCTGACCCTGACCGATAACCTGCCCGGGACCGTCACCTATCATATTGCCCCGTTCCTGGCAAGTTGTACCGGATCGACGCAGACTATCGTGATCACTGTGAATCCCCTGCCCAATCCAACAATCAGCGATGATAACGGAAATGTGCATCAGGCATGTCTGAATTCGACGGTCACCTATTTGACCGAATCATCGATGACCGGCTATCTGTGGACCGTTTCACCGGGAGGGTCTATTCTGGGTGGACAGGGGACCGTTTCGTGTACGGTGCAATGGAGCAACATCGGACCCCAATGGATCAGTGTGGGCTATACCGACGGCAATGGTTGTTCATCCGGGAGTCCCGGAATTTATAACGTAACGGTTTTGCCACTTCCGGTTCCTCAGATCAACGGACCGGTTACCGTTTGTCCCGGAATCGACGGAAATACCTATACCGCCCTCAACGGAGTAAGCAATTTTGTCTGGTCGGTCTCATCGGGAGGAACGATCACCGGTGGCGCCGGTACCAGTCAGATCACCGTAATGTTTAATGCACCGGGGCAACAATATGTGTATTTGTCATACACCGACGCCAACGGGTGTTCATCAGCCACCCCATCAAGTTATGCTATCACGGTGAGCACACCTCAGATCCCGGTCATTTCGCAGGGAACAGGTTCGCTCTGTCCGAACAGCCCTGTGACCTTCACCACAGAGGCCGGGAAAAACGGTTACACCTGGCAAGCCTTACCCGATGGAACCATCACCGGGAACGGAACCAGTTCCATATCTGTTTCCTTTCCGACGTCCGGAGCCAAGACCCTGTCGGTTCATTATACCGACCCCTCCACAAATTGCCAGTCGCTGACATCAACATTAACAGTGACGGTCAACCCATTACCGGTACCCATCATTACAGGCCCCACGTCGGTTTGTAAAAACTCGACCAACCGGTATCTCACTGCTTCCGCGATGTCGAACTACCAATGGGGTCTTGATCCATCGGGGTACGGGTCGATCACCCCGGTGCCGGGTTTACCCGACCAGGTAGATGTTACCTGGACTACCTTTGGAAATCCGCAGATCAGTGTCTCTTATACCGATGAACATGGCTGTACCGCACTCAGTCCCACAGCAGTAACCGTCGCAGTTCAATCGTTACCTACACCTTCGATCACCAGCGGGCTTGCGGCTGTCTGTGCCGGTCAGACCGTTACCTATACCACCCAGACCGGGGCATCCGCATACAGTTGGGACGTTCAGCCCTCCAGCGGCAGAACCATCCTGAACGGTGGCGGCACCGGCGACCATGCCATCACCATCCGGTGGGACGATCCGAATTCCTACATCATCTCCATCAATTATTCGATCGGTATCGGATGTACGGCACCAAATCCTACCACCTACCCCGTTGCAGTCAACCAAAATCCTTCGCCTCTGATCACCAGCTCCACCGGCGGTAATATCTGCGGTTATTCGACCCATACTTACTCCACTGCCGGGGGAACCGGGCATACCTATGCCTGGAGTGTGACCGGCGGAGTCATCACCACAGGAGGAGGCCCGACAAATTCCTTTGCCGGTGTGACCTGGGGAAATGCGCTTCCCGTCGGGATCCAACTGGTTGAGACCATCGCCTATCCCGGGGTCTCCTGTTCCAGCCAGGCGCCATCCTTCCCGATCACCATGAAACCCTGGCCCGGCCAGCCCGCTTCCATATCAGGCCCTTCGGAGGTTTGCAATACCTGGCAGGGACAGGTCTATTCGGTTCCACCGGTTACAAATGCAAACCAATACAACTGGAGTTATTCCGGATCCGGAATTACCATCCTCAATAACGGGAACACGATCTCGGTGGACTTTTCTTCCACGGCCACATCCGGGGTTCTCATGGTAAAGGGAGTGAATGATTGCGGCGAGGGGCCAGCGTCGCCCTCCTTCCCGATCACCGTGAACGCCCTGCCCGTCGTAAACCTGACCGCCTGCTACGATCCGGTCACTACCAAAAATGCAAAACCATTTCTTCTGAGGGGGGGAACGCCCCTTGGAACCGGCGGAGTATACAGGATTGATAACCCATCGTCGAACCCCGTCACCGGAAATATTTTCAATCCCGGTGATCCTGCAATCACGGTCGGGCAGCACACCATCTATTTTTCATATACCAACATTCACAACTGCACTGCCACTGCACAGCAAACCATCTCGGTTCTCGCTTCCAATGTGACGTTCCCGTGCGGTACCGCATTCACCGATCCCCGCGACGGACAGATCTACTCCACCACTCAGATCGGTGCACAATGCTGGCTGAAAGAGAATCTGAGGTACGGCAACAATACTGCATTCATCCAACCACAGTCCGATAACTGTGTTTGGGAACGTTATTGTATCAGCTCTGACCCCGATTGTTCCCAGTATGGCGGTCTCTACCAATGGGATGAAATCATGCAGTACACTTCGACCGACCGTGCCCAGGGCTTTTGTCCCCCGGGTTGGCACATTCCGAATGAAGCAGAATGGATGTTGCTGATCGACAACATCTCACTCGGGGCAGGCAGTGGTGTGGCTGGATCCTACCTGCGCGATCCGGGAACAGCAGGCCGGTTCAGAGCTTTTCCGGCAGGAATTTTTTACCAGAACCTTCCGGAATCCTTTACAACCGGGAATGTCCGTGTCTCGTTGTTCTGGACCACATCATCACAATCAACGGAGAAAGCCGTTGCACGCGGAATCAACACGATCTCACCCAGCGTTTCGTATTACAACGGATCGAAAGCCGATGCATATCCGGTAAGATGTTTGAAAGACGATTGACAATGGACAATGGACAATTGAAAATATAAGAGGAATTAGCGAACATGAATTATCAACCGACTGGTCAATAAAGGAAAGATTAAAATTTTTATTTGCATTAATCGTCTACCTTTATTTATTCCATATATCTTTGTATTTTACATATTCTTAGCAAAATCTGATGTTGGGAAAATCACATATCAAGATCGTCCTTGTTTCTCTTCTGATCACGCTCGGTATTTCCTCAATAAGCCATGCTCAGGTGAATGTGACACCCGGAACCGCCATCCCGATGACTCCGACGGAATTTATCCAGAATTACCTGGTCGGTTCCGGGGTATCCGTAACCAATGCCACCTTCAACGGGTCAAGCGAAATGTTGAGTTTAATGGGTACGCGTGTTTGCGATATGGGTAAAGTGAACATTGCCGACCAGATCGGAATTTTCACGGCTTCCGGTGAGGCTTTCGGACAACTTAAACTATCGGGAGGTATCATTCTTTCTGCTGGTAAAGTCGAAGATGCGGATTTAAAAAACGTTCCAAACGCTCATGCGAGTACATCCATGTGTTCAGGCGCCGACCCGGACCTTGCAATTCTTGGTGGTGCCGCCTCACTGGATCGCTCGGTCCTTGAATTTGATTTTGTGCCCCAAACCGATAACCTTTCCTTCAGATATGTTTTTGCCTCGGAAGAGTTTGATGACTTCTGTGGCGCAGGTGTTAATGATTCATTTGGTTTTTTTCTGAGCTCCAGCGATATAAGCGGTGGAATGGGTTACACCAACGACGCGGTGAACATCGCCTTGCTGCCCAATTCTTTGTCGCCGGTGACCATCAATAATATTTGTACCAAAGACGAACATGTCCTTACAGGCGATTATTCGTGGTGGAATGGCGACGGGAAAGAGGTTCCGCCCTATGTGAAAGGAAACGGAACGATATTCACTTACGACCGGTTTACCAAGGTTTTCACTGCCAGTTACAGTGTAAATTGCGGACAAACATACCATATCAAGATTGCCCTTTCCGACATTTCTGATCCGATATATGATTCGGGAATCTTTCTGGAACAAAACAGTTTTTCGAGCACCAGCACAACCCCAAGCACCACCTTTTCGAACCCCGAAACCGGCGAACTGCTTGTTCCCGGGTGCAGCGCGACCGATCTTCTTTATACCATTCCGGAACCCAAAACCGCGACGGTGACGGTCGATCTCACCATCGACCCATCGGGAACAGCTACGCAGGCCGATATTATACCCAATCCATTCCCGGCACACATTTACATTCCGACCGGAATGACCCAGACACCTGCCATTCACATTGAGGCATTACCAGCCACCTTCCCCGGGCCCGACAAAACATTGATCATCACTGCAACGATTACCAACTGCGCTGTTGCGAATGTCGCGACCAGCACCTTTACCATCAAATACAACGATGTACTCAGCGTCACGGCGCCGCCTGTCACAATCTGTTCCGGAGGCACTGCAACTCTTACAGCTACTGCTTCAGGGGGCCAGGTTTTTATTCCCTCAAACTCCTACCATTATCTTTGGAATACCGGTTCAACCTCTCCTACCATTACCGTTAACCCGGGCCCCGGACAGCACCCTTATACCGTATCGGTAACAGATGCCTGTGGGGCTTCGGTTACCGTTACAACCTGGGTCCAGGTTGGCGCCACACCCGGACCGGCCGGTCCCCTCACAGGTCCAATCGTGTTGTGCACTCCGGCTAACGATATGGTCTTCAGCATACCGGAGATCCCCGGAGCCGAAGATTACATCTGGACCCTGCCGCCCGGAGCGATGATCACCGCGGGGAACAACTCGCGTTCCATCACGGTCAATTTTCCGGCATCTGCCGCTTCCGGAAACATCAGTGTTTATGGACACAGCGCCTTCTGCGGCGACGGTTCCACAGCAACCCTGGCCCTCGATATCCACCCCAGTCCGCAACCGGCCGGGGCCATCACAGGTCCCATTGCCCTGTGCCAGGGAATCCCACCGGTATCTTACTCCATCCAGCCACTGAACTACGTGAGCCAGTACAACTGGTCGGTCCCCCCGGGTGTCACCATAACAGGCGGAACCGGCACCAACCAGATAACCTGTCTGGTTACTACTTCCGCGGTTTCGGGGGTTGTTACGGTCTATGGCTTTAACCCCGAATGCCTCGGAGGAGTTCCCGCCACGCTGACGGTCACGATTGCTCCGATTCCCGGATCTGCCGGAATGATCATCAGCCCCACAGGTGCCGTGGTTTGCCAGCGCCAGGATGGAGTCAGTTATTCGGTGACGCCCATTCCAAATGCTGAAAGTTATATCTGGACCTATTCGGGTACCGGGGTGACCCTGCACAACAACGGGTCGGAGCTGCTCATCGACTTTTCAGCTACAGCCACGTCAGGTATTTTAACGGTAGCAGGTCAAAATAACTGTGGAAACGGCGGACTCTCAGCAGCTTTTCCGATCACGGTAAGAACGAAGCCGGTGGTCGTGTTTCAGCCTTGCACGCCCCTTGTCACCACGAAAAACGGCCGTCCGATCCTTCTCAAAGGAGGTACCCCGTTGGGAACCGGCGGAGAATACAGTGGAACCGGAGTCACCCTTGTTTCACCCGGGGTATACGTGTTCGACCCGACAAACGGACTGATCTCAGGAGGAACAGTCGTGAATCCGGGAGAATATCAGGTAACCTTCCGATATACCAATGTCGAGGGTTGCTACGATGAAAAAAACATCACATTCACCGTTTATCCTTCCAATGCAACGGGATCCTGTCCGGGAACACTGACCGATTACCGTGATTCACAGGTCTATTCCACGTTCCTCGCAGGAACCGGAGCCGGGGCAAATTGCTGGATGGCCGTCAACCTGAATTACGGCGATTATTCTGCCTACAGTCAATTGCAAACCGACAATTGCACTCCCGAAAAATATTGTAAGGACAATATCCTCTCCAACTGCAGTCAATCGGGCGGATATTACCAGTGGGCCGAACTCATGATGTACCAGGAGAACACTGCTTACCAGGATCTGTGCCCCCCGGGTTGGCACCTTCCCTCGGCATCGGAATGGGAATCACTGATTACCTTCTATTCCGGTGTTGGAAAAGCCGGATCACCCATGAAAGATCTTCACCCCGCTTCAGGATTTCACGGGTTGCTCGAAGGGATCCTCTATCAGAACAATTCCTGGTCCTTCACCACAGGAACATTGACAGGATCCCTGTTCTGGACCTCCTCCTCACTCTCGCCCTCAACCGCCGTCGCGCGGGGTATCAACAGCATCAACCCAAGCGTTTCGTACTACCCTTCAAGCAAGGCACATGCCTTCTCGGTACGATGTGTCAGGAACTGATGCCGGATTCACTATTGCCTTCCTTATAAAATGCAGCTTTTTCAGTGAATCATTTATATCCAATTCGTATTATATTTGCAATACGAACTGAAAACCATTGACCATGAAAAAGTTATTTGCATTGCTTACCGCTATGTTCATTACGGTGGCGGTTATTGCCCAGGAACGCAAGATTTCTGAAATTCCGGTCAACCAATTGCCCAAAGGGGTAAGCAGCTATATCAATGAAATGCTACCGGGATCGAAGATTATTCAGGCCGCAAAAGTGGTTGAAAACTCAGGTACTTCTTATATCGCCATGGTGAATGTCAACGGTAAGAACCATGCATATCAATTCGACAGCAACGGAAAGTTCAAAGGCAAGCCCGATCCCGGACTTATCAAGGAGGCAAAACTCAAAATGGCCGACCAGCAAACCAAAACCAAAGCCGATCCCAACGCGAAACCACCGGTAAACACCGACCCTCCGCAACCCGCCAAACAAGGAGCGAAACCCGTTTCCGACCCCACCAAAGCGACGACCACGCCGGAACCCAAGCCGCCTGTTAAGCCGGCTCCGACCACCACTCAAACCGGGAAAGCACAACCAACCTCCCAACCTGTGAAGACCGAGGCAAAACCGGCTACCAAGCCGCCTGCGAAGTCCGACGCTGAAACGGTTCCGGCAAAATCCGCTGCCAGTGAAGAAGTCCCAAAGAAATAACCTGACAGCCAGAAATTCCTTATGAAGAGACCCCTGTGTCTGATAATCAGCGGCATTTTTCTCACAGTCGCAGTGTCCTGCAAAAAAACCCTGACCGTGGATGAGGTCCTTGCCTCCCATCACGGAGGAATGACCAGTCACCACAACGGGTTGGCCTGCATCCAATGTCATGCCAACGGATCTGAGGCACCTGCATGGGCAGTGGCCGGATCAGTTTATAAAAAAAACAGTGATTCAATTAGTTCCGACGGAACTATATTTCTCTATTCAGGTCCGGGCGGATCGGCTTATCTTATCGGGACAATTGAAGTGGATGAGAAAGGGAACTTTTTCACCTCGGCATCATTGATGCCTGCCGGGGGAGCCTATCCGCAGATTAAAGGGAAGTCGGGTGACATTCAGAATATGCTCACCACAACCAATTCGGGGAACTGCAACCTGTGTCATGGCAACACTGCACCCCGGATCTGGGTAAACTGACGGTTACGCGGATATCTTCTCCAACACCTTTTTCAACAGCGTTTCCTCGCGCTCCTTTGCGTGGTTCACCAATGCATCGGCCTCTGTCAGCACGGCGGTCAGGTAATCTTTGTCCCTGAATCCGGCGCCGTTGACTTTAACATTCAGGTATGCCCCGATCACGGCCGAACGGGTACACAGCGCCCCTACGCCGGCATCGGTGACCGAGTTCGGATTTCCCTTATCAACCATCGCTTCAATAATATCGAAACATTCCATGGCGCTCTTCATCGTGCGCAACGGCACCTCGATCGCATAGCGGGTGGCATCCTGAATAGCCCGGGAGCGCACCGATTTTTCTTCATCCGATCCTTTTGGTAAACCAAAGGCATCCATGATGCGGTTGAAGGCGCGGGTATCTTCATCAACCAGGAAGAGCAATTCATCCTTGAGACGCTGACCTTTTTCAGCCCAGCCTGAGAACTCCTCCCACCGGTCATCCCATCCCGGTTTGTGGGATGACAGATTGGCAACCATGGTTCCCAGAGAAACGCCGAGGGCCGCGATGTATGCCGACACCGATCCGCCTCCCGGAGCGGGCGACTCGGACGCCGTTTCATTGGCAAATCCTTCGGCTGTGAGGGAAACCAGCTTTTTATCTTTTGGATCCTCGAGCAGGTATTCGATGATCTTTTCACGCGGATTGAAAGGTTTCAGGTCATCCAATCCAAGCGATTTTATCGCTATTTTAATGATCCCCTCTTCAGATATTCCTGCGGAACGTTGCTGTTTCCGGAGAAAGTACTTCCCGGCTTCGAGCATCGCCTTTTTCGGGATGAGCCCGACCAGCTCGGAACCGGTAACCCGTAAACCCCGCTCCATCGCCTTCTGGCAGGAAACTTCAAATGCCTGGTGTACCGAGGTGATGCTGATATTGGTCAGGTTGATCGAAACCTGCGCGATCCCGTACTCCTCGATAAACCAACCAATGGCTTTGCAGGCTTTCAGTGCACCGGGAATCCAGATTTCATTACCGTTTTCATCTTTTTCGATCTTGCCGGTGATCGGATTTCCTTCACGGACCGGCCGTCCTTTCTCCCGGATGTCGTAGGCAACCGCATTTGCCCTGCGGGTTGAAGTGGTATTCAGGTTGATGTTGTAAGCAACCAGGAAATCGCGTGCCCCGATCGCAATGGCGCCCGTGCGGGGATTGAACCGGGCAGGACCAAAATCGGGCTTCCAGTGGGGGTCCTCCAGTTTTTTCGGCAGTCCTTCATATTCGCCCGCCCTGCAATTTGCAAGGTTGCGGCGTTCTTCGGTAAATGCTGCATCCTCGTAGCAATACACCGGGATCTCCAACTCCCTGCCAACCCTTTCAGCCAGTCGGCGGGCATACTCCGCCGTTTCTTCCATGGTGATCCCGGCCACCGGGACCAGCGGACAAACATCGGTTCCGCCAAATCGCGGATGTGCGCCGGAATGTTTGCTCATGTCGATCACTTCCGATGCTTTCCTGATTGCTTGAAAAGCAGCCTCTGACACTGCTTCGGGCGAACCCACAAAGGTCACCACCGTGCGGTTGGTTGCCTTGCCCGGATCCACGTCGAGCAGACGGACTCCTTCAATTTTTTCGATTTCATCTGTGATCGTACGGATAATGGTCATGTCGCGCCCCTCGGAGAAATTCGGGACACATTCGATGAGCTGTTTCATGGTGGATAAAGAGATTTTTAACTGATTTTTCAGGCTGCAAAATTATAAAAAGTTTGCAGTTTAAACCGAACCGGAAGCGGATTGCAAATTATGAAATGCTGTTTTCCGCGGTATAACTGCATTTAATTCCGGCAGTTGATCGGTTTATTTTTTCACATGTTTCCGATAAACAGATCAATTCCTTATTTTTGTTTCCGGATTCATAAAACCTTTCAAAAATGAAAAAAATGATCTGGGCATTACTGCCCCTCACATTGCTCTTTGGACAGTGTAAGCAGGAACCGGCCGGTTCCGGAAAATCTGCCGACTCCTTCATCCGTAAAGCGACCGTCGATAGCGTGTTGAACAAACTGACGGCCCGCTATGGCGAAACCGATAAATCACGCATGGAAAAAGGCGTTAACCAGATCGCAACACTTTGGAAAAAGAGCGACGGAACGGAAAAAGATTTTGAAACATTCTGTCTGCAACATTATGTACAGGATCCGGCCAAGCTGGAACTGCTTTTCAACCGACTTTCCGGCAACTTCGAATCCCTGTTCGGTCATTTCAACATGATTAGCCTGGATCTGAAAAGGGGCATGCACCTCGATATCGGCGAGATGCTCGATATCGATCAGATGTTTGCCGCCTATGAGCCGGGATCCCATTTCAACGATGATTTCTTCGACAATAAACTGGCATTTGTTACCGCCCTGAACTTTCCGTTTTACACCCTCAAAGAGAAAGCTGAACTGGGAACCGATTGGACCCGCCATCAATGGGCTGCTGCACGGATGGGCGACCTGTTCACCTCACGGGTACCGGCCAGCGTGAATGTAAAAATCTCGGAGGCGATTACGGCTGCCGACAATTACATTTCCAACTACAACATTTACATGGGAAATCTGCTCGACGATCAGGGTAAGACGCACTTTGCTCCCGATATGAAGCTGATCACCCACTGGAACCTGCGCGATGAACTCAAGGCCAACTACAACAAAGGCGACGAAGGGCTGCTCAAGCAAAAGATGGTGTACCAGGTCATGCTGCACATCGTCAATCAGGATATTCCCGACAGTGTGATCGACAATCCTCGGCTGCAATGGAATCCCATGTCGAACAAGGTTTTCCGTGACGGTAAAGAGATCGCCGGCAACCCCGAACCCAACACCCGTTACGAGTACCTGCTGAATAATTTCAAGGCAATGAAAGAAATGGATCCCTACACTCCGATGTACCCCGATTTCATCATGCGTGCATTTGACGGGGGGATGGAGATACCACAGGAGCAGGTTGAGAAATTGTTCACCGATTTTTGCTCCGCGCCTGAGGTAAAAAAAGTTGCTGAACTCATCAGCAAAAGGCTTCAGCGCCCCCTTCAGCCTTTTGATATCTGGTACGATGGCTTCAAGGCACGCAGCACTATGAATATGGAGTTACTCGACAAAACAACGCGGACAAAATATCCCGACACCCGGGCTTTTGAGGCCGATATTCCGAACATGTTGATAAAACTCGGATTCAAACCCGATATGGCCAAAGAGATCGCCAGTCACATTACCGTTGACCCTGCCCGCGGCAGTGGCCATGCCTGGGGCGCCCAGATGAAAGGCGACAAGGCCCATCTGCGTACCCGGATCGGCGCCGGCGGCATGGATTACAAAGGATATAACATTGCCGTACACGAATTGGGTCATAATGTGGAGCAAACCATCTCCCTCTATTTCGTCGATAACTACCTGATGCAGGGAGTACCCAACACCGCCTTCACCGAAGCGCTCGCCTTCACCTTCCAGCAACGTGACCTGGAACTCCTGGGTATAAAAAACAACGATCCTGCCAAGGAAGCTCTTTCGGCGCTCGACAATTTCTGGGGAAGCTATGAGATCATGGGCGTTTCGTTGCTCGATATGAGTGTCTGGAAATGGATGTACGGCCATCCCGATGCAACCCCTGAACAACTGAAAGAGACTGTTTTGAAAAATGCCATCGAGATCTGGAATAAATATTATGCCCCGGTTTTTGGCATCAACGACAGCCCGATTCTGGCCATCTATTCGCACATGATCGACAACCCGCTCTACCTGTCGAACTACCCGGTAGGCCATTTGATCGATTTTCAACTGGCCGGATACCTGAAGGGTAAAAATTTTGCCGATGAAGTGATCCGCATCTATTCTGGCGGCAGACTGATCCCGCAACTGTGGATGAAAAATGCCGTCGGTTCGGAAATTTCGATACAACCCATGATCGAAGCCACCCGTCAGGCGCTCGACAACCCCGCAATCCGGTAACGGGTCGGGAAAGGAAGGTTTCAGATAACAACATCCCGATTTTCATTCATCCGCACGGCGACAGATTTCAACTGCCCATTGAGATTTGGATTCCATCAGGAAGATAAACCGATTCGGAACGGGTTCTCCCTATCAGAGTTTCTTCTTCTCTATGTATTACTGCATCTGGCAGAAAAATGCACTGTGTTTTCTTCAGCGTGCGGTGCAAAATTTGTTTTCCGACAAATATGTAGCAATTTATACTATATGGTCGAAATTTTTTACTATCTTTGTCCAAAATTAACCCATTATTCCATATACCATGAAAAAGATACTGTTTACCCTGCTCCTCACCATGCCGGTTCTGCTTCTTGCTCAGAACTACAACAACATCTGTTCGTCCGGACCAACCTTTTTCAAGAAGAAGAACACTACCATCGTTAAGGCCGTTAAATCCACCAGCTTCTCCATCCCGGTGGTCGGCGATACTATTTTCAATACCTTCCGCGCCATCCGCGACACGGCGGCCGAATGCCTCGATACAACAAAAGGTTCTATTTTCGGAAAGAAGGTCTACAGCGCTCAGGACGGAATCTTTTACTTCTTCAATAAAATGAATGATACCGTTTATCTCCGCACCAAAGCCCAGTTGAACGATACCTGGAAACTGGTGAACATTTCAACCACCACCTTCCTGGAGGCAAAAGTCGTCTCCGTCGGATCCGACAGCGTGATCAGTGTTCTTGATGAGGTGAAAAAAGTTGAGATCACCGCCAAACGCAACGACGGAACCGTCCTCCCCAGCGCCTGGAATGGCAAGTATTTCAAAATGAGCAAGAAATACGGTTTATCAGAAACCTTTGATATGGTTAACGTTCCATACGACACCACCAAATATATCCTCGTTGGTAAACTTAAACCGGTGATCGGCATTCAGGACTACGGGTGGAAAGATGTTTACAATTTCAGTATCGGTGATGCGTTTCACTACAGCGGTTATCTGAATTCGGTATCATCCGGTCAGAATACAACCTGGAAAGAGATCCAGACGGTGATCGGTAAAACTACTTACGGCGCCAATAACGATTCCGTTGTTTACCGGATCGACCGCTGTAAAAGCACCCTCACACAACCCGGAAATAACCATGTCTATATCCACGATACCCTGAACGTCAAATACAGGTTCACCGCCCTGGCCAATGATTCCACCATCTGGAGGTATCCCGATCAGTTCGTACGTAAGAACATTTACGCATCACAGTACGACCGGTACATGAAAACCTACAATAACCGTGTTACCAAAAGAGTAGGCGACGACAAGTACCGTTTTATAAACAGTTGTTTCACCGTTCCGGTCGGCGGAGTGACCTTGACCCTCGGCTACACAGAAGGATTGGGACTTTCGGAGTATTTCCGCTACGACTCCGAATCGAATGAATACAACAAACTGGTTTATTTTAAGAAAGGAATGGAATCGTGGGGCGCGCCGGTCGGTTACGAATGTACACCCTATCTCAGCATCAATGAACAGCCCCAGGTCATTAACACCCGCGTTCGCCTGGTTCCGAACCCGATGAAGAGCAGCGCCGAAATTATGATCGAAGGCATCGGCAATCCCGACGGGCTCCGGTTTGCTCTGTTCAACGCGGTTGGGAAAAAAGTTTACAGTTGCGACATCAAATCCAACCCGATGGCCCTGCAGAAGAATGACCTGCCTTCGGGACTTTACATCTGGATGATCGACGGAAAATCGATCCATGAAAAAGGCAAACTCGTGATCGAATAATTAATTCACTCAATCACTCATTAAAAACGACCCTCCCGTTAAGTATAACGGTCGCTATTTTATTGTTTCCGAAAGCATAAGGCATAAACGAATAGGACGGGATGGGAACTGTAATGAACAAGTTGGCCTTTTTCCCGCGGGCAATGCTTCCATAGTCCCGTTCAAGCCCCATGGCATAGGCACCGTTGAGGGTCACCGCGTGGATAGCCTCTTCGGGCAGCATCCTGTATTTAATGCAGGCCATGGAGAGGATGAACTGCATGTTTCCCGAGGGGGATGAACCAGGATTGAAATCGCTGGCCATGGCCACCGGCAGTCCGGCGTTGATCATGTCGCGGACCGGAGCATACACCATGTCGAGAAAGAAGGCGGCGCCCGGCAAAACCGTTGGCATGGTTCCCGAATCCTTCAGACAACCGATCTCTTCGCTGCCGGTGTATTCAAGATGGTCGACCGATAAGGCATGGTACTTAACCCCGACCTGGATACCGCCGGAATAATCGAGTTCATTGGCATGGATTTTCGGCTGCAATCCATGCTTGATCCCTGCTTCGAGCATCCGCGAAGTCTCTTCAACCGTGAAAAAACCCCGATCGCAGAAAACATCGATGAATGCGGCTAACTTTTCACCGGCAACCCGTGGAATCATCTCTCCGATCACCTGGTCGACAAAAGCGTTCTGACGCCCCCGGTATTCCGCAGGCACGGCGTGAGCGCCCAGAAATGTCGGAACAATGGTAACCGGCGTCAGCTCCTTTAGCCTTCGGATCACCCTTAACATCTTCAGTTCATCCTCCGTGTTCAGACCATAGCCGCTCTTGATCTCGACTGCCCCGGTCCCGTAACTGATGATCTCCTTCAGTCGGGGTAATGCCTGTTCGATCAGCTCCTCCTCGCTTGCATCATGCAAACGCCTGGCCGAATTGAGGATGCCGCCACCCCTGCGGGCGATCTCCTCATACGACAACCCCCTGATCTTGTCGATGTATTCGATCTCACGGCTACCGGCATAAACCAGGTGGGTATGGCTGTCGCAAAAACTTGGAAATACCATCTTGCCTGCGGCATCAATGACATCGATGGAACCCGGAGGAACAGTAACAGTCTGCCTGCTGACCCCGGCCAGATAACCACAAACATCCTCTTTCACCGTTTGGACCGAGACATTCAGTCCTCCCGGCATTTTTCCGAAATCGACAATCCGGTCACCCTCCAGAAATAACCAGGCATCGGTAATCGTGTCGAGTTTCGACATGGCTTCGCCCGAAACCATTGTCCGTGGTTGCTCCTCCACCTGGATCAATTCTTTAATATTTAAGATCAATATTGCCATAACACAGAAATGAATTCACGAAATTAACCAAAATCGAACAATTCTGCGCATCAATCACCAGCGACTCTTGAATCATATCAACGGATTTTATATCTTTGTAGCAGTAATATAATTCCTGCTTTCAATGATCAACTGGCAGGTAACAAATAAATCTCGATCCTTGGTATCACCTAAACAACACCCGTCATGAAAAAAATCATCCTTTCCATCACCCTCCTGGTTTTCCTTACCGGGAACAGCCTTTTTGCAAAAATTGTCGAAATTGAAAACGCGCGGCTGGTAGCAAAGAATTTTTATTTTGAACGACTGACCAATAACCTGCACAGGCAGATCAACTATCAGGATTTGGTCATTGAGCGCGAATTCATCGTGAAAACGGCGGATGTTCCGGTCTACTTTATCTTCAACTTTTCAGGTCTGGGTTATCTGATCCTGTCAGCCGACGATGCCTGTCTGCCGGTACTCGGATACTCTTTCGACGCGCCATGGTCCGGGGAAAATATTCCGGAGAATCTTGCAGGGTGGTTGGAAAACTACCAGTATGAGATCAATTCAGTCAGAATCAAGAATCTTCAACCCGACCCGGCCACCCTTCAGGAATGGAACAGGTTAATGGTCGCCGATCCATCACTGCTCGACAACACGCTGGTTACCACCGATGTAGAACCTCTCATTACCAGTCTTTGGAATCAGGATTTTCCTTACAATGGTATGTGCCCGAAGGATGCGGCAAGCACGGGCAGCTACTATGGCAGGGTCCCGGTCGGTTGTATTGCCACGTCGATGAGCCAGATCATGCATTATTGGAGATATCCCGCCTCAGGACTGGGTTCACACTGCATCTACCCACAACAGTCGGTTTACGGACCCCAGTGCGCAGATTTTTCAGCCAGTACCTACGACTGGAACGGCATGCCCGATCAGACCACCCTCGAATCGGATGCCCTCGCCCTGATCTCCTGGCATTGCGGCATCGGAGTTGATATGCAATACGGCCCGGATGGGTCGGGTTCCACCTCATCGAAGACTGCCTATGCCCTGAAATCCTATTTTAAATACGCCTCTACCACACTCAAGCAAAACCGTTATCCAAATTACGATTCCTGGGTTACCCTCCTCAAAGATGATGTGGATGCCGGTAAACCCATTCAATATACGGGAGATGATAATTCGGTCGGTCATGCCTTTGTTCTCGATGGATACCAACAGGCCGGGACCGATTACATGTTCCATTTCAACTGGGGATGGGGCGGCAGCTACAACGGTTACTTCAATATCAACAACCTGACCCCGGGAGGCAGCAATTTCAACTACAACCAGACAGCAGTCGTACACATTACACCCGACCCGGCCCAATATCCAATCTATTGTTCCGGAAACACGTTGGTAACCACCGACTTCGGATCCCTTGAAGACGGTTCGGGGCCCATCCTCGACTATCAGAACAATACCGATTGCAGTTGGCTTATTGCTCCCGACGACAGCATCGATAAAATCACCCTCACCTTTACCCGGTTTAACACCGCATCGGGCGACCTGGTGCATATTTATGACGGCGACAACGCCTCCGCACCACTGCTGGGAAGCTTTTCCGGCTCCCTGTCGACCATGCCCTCCGTAACTTCAACCGGTCCGAAAATGTTTATCAAATTCACCTCCGACGGATCTCAAACGGCACAAGGCTGGAGGGCGAATTTTTCGACGACCCTGAAAAAATTCTGCAATGCCAACACCTTGATGACCTCTTCGTGGGGACACCTGACCGATGGCAGCGGACGGTTCGATTACCGGAACCTTTCGAATTGCAAATGGACCATCACCCCGACGGGGCCGACAAAACTCATGCTCACCGTCAACAGTTTCGATACCGAAGCGGAGAATGATAAACTGATGATCTACGACATGGGTACCAGCGCCCTGTTGGCATCTCTGTCAGGCAGCTATCCAACCCCGCCGGCGCCGGTCATTTCGAATACCGGTGGCGTTCTTTTAATGTGGATCTCCAACAATTCCATCCGCGGCGAAGGCTGGGATATCGATTATAGTCCTATGACCGCGGCTCCTGGTGAAGAGGGCTTTGAGGATCTGGTAATCTATCCGAATCCCACAACCGATTTGCTGAATATCCGGTTGACGTTGACCGACACCAAAACTCTGACCGTCGAACTGATGTCGGCCCGGGGTCAGATCCTGTTCAGCGACGAGGTACAGAATCAGCAAGGACGCTACGAAAAATCGATCGATCTGACCAGCTTCCCGAAAGGGATCTACATGATGCATCTGAAGGGTGACCAATCGACGGTTACCCGAAAAATCGTGGTACAGTAACCGGCCGCCGGATTGCTTAAAGGCTTGCAACAATAGCGCTACCGGTCAGATTGGACCGGGTTCTTATCTTTCAAAACCGGGTAAGGAGTTTGAAGCTAAACTTCCGTGGATCATCTTTAACATATTGTTTATGAGAAGAAACATTCTTGTAGTCGCAGTAACTCTTTTTTCGATACTTGCTGCGACAGCCGGTGAAGTGACCGAAACCGTAGCACGGCAGGTCGGTATTCATTTTTTCCATGAAAAGATCAATCGGTTTACCGCCACGGATCTTTCAACGATAAAAGTTGTGGAAACGATTCCCATCCGGGTCAATGACCGCGAAGTTTTCTATATCTTCAACCTGGAACCGGCAGGATTCGTGGTGGTATCAGCCATCGACGCGGTGGTCCCGGCGCTGGCCTATTCCTTTGAAGGGTGGTACCGTGCCGAAGATGCACCGCCTCAATGCCGTGCATGGATGAAACAATATGAAGATCAGATTGCTGATGTCCGGATTCACCCCATTCAGCCCTGCAATGAAATCAGACGCCTTTGGGATCGCTACCTGCACTATGATGCACAGGCTGTAAAGAACCTGAAACAGACATCAGGCGGCGCGGTTGCTCCTCTTATCAGTTCAAACTGGAACCAGAATTTTCCTTACAACAAGCAATGTCCGGCCGATCCGGCAGGCCCGGGCGGGCACACTTACGCAGGCTGTGTACCGGTGTGTATGGGACAACTGATGTATTATTACCGGTGGCCGGTAACCGGGACGGGAAGCTATTCCTACGAGGATCCGGATTATGGAACGATTTCCGCTGATTTCGGAAGTACAAATTACGACTGGTCAAATATGACGAATTCGACCACCGTTTCCAATCCGGGGATCGCGCAGTTGCTATTCCATCTGGGGGTCTCCTGCGATCTCGATTATGGTCCCGACGGATCGGGCATGTACAACCACAAGGCTGCCTACGCGCTCAGGACCTTTTTCAGGTATTCGCCCGAAACGCAATATCTCTTTCGCGACAGCACCAACCTGAACTGGGACAGCGTGCTGATCGCGCATCTTGACCGCCGGATGCCCTTGTACTATGCCGGCTGGTCAACTCCCAATGTGGATGGACATGCATTCGTTTGCGACGGTTACCAGGACAGCGCTTTCTTTCATTTCAATTTCGGATGGAGCGGGCAGAACAACGGGTATTTTTACACCACCAACCTGACACCAGGCGGCAATAATTTTAAGCTTGCCCAGGAGATGATCATCAACGCTTTTCCCGATACCGTTAACAATACTTACCCTGCCTATTGCGCCGGACAGCGCATTCTTCCATACCCGGCGGGAAGCCTGACCGACGGCAGCGGACCGGTTCACCGGTACCTGCCGGCATCCGACTGCTCCTGGCTCATCGATCCCCAGACCGAGGAAGATTCGGTAACATCCATTACCTTCACATGGGATCACATCAATATTGAACCGGCCGATCAACTGACTGTTTACAACGGACCCGACGCATCTTACCCCATCCTGGGAACTTTTTCGGGAGATACAATCCCCGCTCCGCTGACCGGAACCAGCAACAAAATGTTCATCCATTTTACCTCAGGGGCAGACAACATGGGTCATGGATTTACCGGAACCTATACCTGTAAAATGCCGGTCTGGTGCACCGCCACCCAGTCGATCCTGGCCGACACGGTCGATTTTACCGACGGTAGCTTCGGATTTAACTACCGCAACAACACCGTGTGTAAATGGAAGGTTGAAAAAAAGAGTGGCGGACCGCTGACACTCTATTTCCGACGATTTGATACCGAACCGGTGTATGACCTGTTGAAAATTTATGATCAGTCGAACGGTACCTTACTCGCTACACTTTCGGGGGCCTGCGATTCCGCTTCTTTGCCCGATCCTGTTACCGCCGAAAGTGGAAAAGCGCTGCTCATCTTTCTCACCAACAGTACCGTAACCGCGAAAGGATGGGAGATTTACTATCCCAAGTCAACCCTTGGGATGCCAGGACAGGAAGAGAACTCTGAGACTGTGATCATTCCGAATCCGGCCTCTGCCTTCACCCGGGTGGAATTTTTCCGTGAAAAGGCGGGTTCGGCAACGATAACCATCAGAAACCTTCAGGGAACAACTGTTTTTCAGGAACAGGTTCGGACCCGCAACGGTCAAAACAGTGTCAGGCTTGGATTAGGCCAACTGTCAAAAGGATTTTACCTGTTATCGGTTGATGAAACCGGAACATCATCTGTTCGTAAGCTCATTATTCAGTGAGCCTCCGGAAGGAGTTGTTTCAAAATACATCAAATCGACCTCACCCTTGTTCCTGATGCATTCGACCAGGCGATGCTTCAGTTTCCAACAGGTCATCTGCCGCAATTCTATTTGTCTTGATAGTTCGTAGGTAGAAACGGATGGATCATGGCATACCATATAGACAATCCGGAATGCTTCGGTTATGGGAATATGACATCGGTGGAAAATGGTATGGGCGGTTGCCGACTCCTCATGTTTGCATCGGGTGCACCGCCGCGAATGCGGTGTCTTCCCCTTACAATAATTTGTATGACCACATTTCCGGCAAACATAACCCTGTTCCCATTTCTTCGAGGCCAGGAACTGAAGACAGGAATCCTCCGTATCGAAAAATGCAGAAAGATTCTGAATATCAAGTTGTTTAAAAGAGATTGACTTCACCTTGAAAATAAATTTATTGCAAAAGTAAAAAAAATAGTGATATTTATGCGATTTATAAAAATTTATTTTTATTTTTGCATCGTCAAAAAACAAATCCTATGAAAAAACTCACGTTTATTATCCTGCTATTAGCATCCTTTTCTGTATCGTCCTGCACCGGTAGTCCTGCCGGGGAAAACGGGGTTGCTGAGAATTCGGATGGTCAGGTCGTGAAACTGACGGCTGCCACCTTCCAGAAACTGGTCTGGGATTACAAGAAGAATCCGCAGCAATGGGTCTTTGCCGGAGATCAGCCGGTTATCATCGACTTTTATGCCGACTGGTGCCGTCCCTGTAAGATGGTTGCCCCGATCATGGAAGAGCTGTCGAAAGAATACAAGGGGAAGATCAGAATTTATAAGGTTAATACCGACGAACAACGGGAGTTGGCAGGCTTGTTCAATGTAAGTTCCATCCCGGCAATCCTGTTCGTTCCGAAAAACGGGAAGCCTCAGATGGCAGTCGGCGCCATGCAAAAAGCCAATTACATCGAAGCCATTAACACGATTCTGCTTAAACCTGGCGGTGGTAAGTAAAAATTTCAATCAATTCACATTCATTAATTTAATTATATTTAATTCAATTTATCATGGTCGAACATTTAACAAAACAGACATTTCTCGATAAGGTCTTCAATTATGAGCAAAACCAGGAGTGGAAATTTGAAGGAAATCTGCCCTGTATCATCGATTTTTATGCCGACTGGTGTGGCCCCTGCAAAATGGTTGCCCCTATCCTCGAGGAGCTCGCCGTCGAATATGCCGGAAAGGTGAATATTTATAAGATCGACACCGAGGCTGAGCAGGAGTTGGCAGGCGCTTTCGGGATCAGGAGCATTCCCTCGATGCTGTTTGTCCCGATGAAAGATCAGCCGCAGATGTCGGTTGGCGCGCTTCCGAAAGACGCGTTGAAACGCGCCATCAGTGAAGTGCTGCTCCAGGAAAAAGCCAATTAAGACAATATCCGGTAACAATGACCCTGCTGATCCCGACCGCCTATCTTCCCCCGGTGAGTTATCTGGGAGCTTTACTTCAGGCAGGATCGGTGGTCATGGAATACTTCGAAACGTATCAGAAACAAACCTGCCGCAACCATTGTGTCATTTACGGTCCCAACGGGCGACAGGTTCTTTCGGTTCCGGTCAGTAAGGTCAACGGAAATCACACCCTGACGCGCGATATCCGCATCTCCGGTCAGCGCGGTTGGCAACAGATCCACTGGCGCTCGATCGAAACTGCCTACAACAATTCACCGTTTTTCCTCTATTACCGTGATTACCTGGAACCGTTCTATTTTAAAAACCACCCGTATCTCATCGACCTGAACCTCGACCTGCTTCAGGCGTTGTTCCAAATGCTTAACGCAAAGGTCGACATCTCGTTCACTTCGAAATTTGAAACCCACCCCGACGGGGTGACCGACTGCAGACAAACTGCCGTCTCAAAACATATCACTTCCGCATTTAACATCCCCCACTACCATCAGGTCTTTGAGCCCGCCCACGGTTTTCTGACGAATCTGAGTGCACTCGATCTGATTTTTAATCTTGGACCCGAGGCAATTTCTTATTTGCAGAAACTGGATGTAAAGCCCGGTTTCGGGCCGATAGCCTTGGCATAGCCCCCCTCAACCGTTAATCGTTCCGGCCGGGAAGCATTTCATAATCCTCCCCTTGCATTTCATACCACTTTTTTCATACATTTATGCCATAAAAAAAGAAGTATGAAATTAACATATTTTTTGTTTTCCCGCATCATTGCGACAGTCATCGTTATCCTCCTGACCACTGTGGCATCGGAAGGTCAGATCTACAAACCTGTCGTGTTTTCAGCGCCCTGCGACTCCTTTGCCATCTTCAATTATCCCACCCAGCCTGCCAGGATTAAAAACCAGATTCAGTCGCTTGATTCTTTGGTCAACAAACTTATCGACCGGCAATCCGACGACCAGGAGGTGACCGCCTACTACAACTACAATTTCTACATCGATTGTCAGGGAAAGTTTGTCGCCTCTACCCTCGATACCTATGACGGAACCCAGGGAATGGGTTACCGGATCCTCAAACTGTTAAACACCCACATCGTGTGGAGCCCTGCCCTGCAAAACAATCAACCGGTGAATACCATGCTGAAACTCAGCGTGACCGTGAAAAAAGGAAAAATTTTCATTGTTCCCTGAGAAGGGCAGTCGAACAGAATTTCGACCAAACCGTTAATTTTTACTAATCATCCGGATTTTTTCCGTATTTTTGCATTAATTTAATCTAAATTAATTGACGACCCTTCACGACTTAAACCAGGGCGAATCGGGCATTATTCTAAAAGTAAGAGGGCGCGGTTCATTTCGAAGACGGATCACCGAGATGGGGTTCGTGAAAGGGAAACGTGTGACTGTCGTAAAAGCCGCACCGCTTCAGGATCCTATTGAGTACCGGATCATGGGGTATTATCTTTCCCTGCGTCAGCGTGAATCGAAGCTGATCGAGATCGTTCCGGAGCATGAATTCGAGGGAACCCTTCGCGAAACTGACCTCCAGGGAACATATGCAGGCACCATTGAAACGTCGGAATCCAGGATTTTCGAAAATGATGAAAGGGGGCGTACGATCGACATTGCCCTCGTGGGCAATCCCAACTGCGGAAAAACCACACTTTTTAATTATGCCTCCGGATCCCATGAACGGGTCGGCAATTTCAGCGGGGTGACCGTTGATTCCAAAGAGGCCCGATTCCATCAGAAGGGATACACCTTCAACATTACCGATCTGCCGGGAACATACTCACTTACGGCTTACTCACCCGAAGAACTGTTTGTCAGAAACCACCTCATCAACAACAATCCTGATATCATTGTGAATGTGGTTGATGCTTCCAACCTCGAACGCAACCTCTACCTGACCACCCAACTGATCGACATGGACCTTCGGGTAGTCATTGCCCTGAACATGTTTGATGAATTCGAACAAAAAGGACACCTGATCGATTACCGGGAGCTCTCTAAATTGCTGGGTATTCCGGTTGTTCCAACCGTCAGCTCGAAGGGAACCGGGATTGAGGCGTTGTTCGACCGGCTGATTGAGGTATTTGAAGACCGGGATCCGGTGGTGCGGCATGTCCACATCAATTACGGAGCCGACCTCGAACGTTCTATTCAAAAGATACAGTCGGTGATCCGGCAGAATGAGGATCTCTCGGGCCAGATATCCACGCGTTATCTGAGCATCAAGTTTCTTGAGAAGGATAAAGGGATCACCCCGGCCCACGAATCGCCCGATGCGGCTTCGTTGTTGAAACAGACCGTCGAACGCGAAATCCACAGGTTGGAAGCCGGCTACCAGGAAGACTCAGCAACGCTGATAGCCGATGCCAAGTACGGCTTTATTGCCGGGGCGATCCGCGAAACAGTCAGGTTCAGAACTTCGAAGACCCCTGTTAAAAGCCGCAGTGAGATAATCGACCGGCTACTGACCCATAAATGGCTTGGGTTTCCGGTTTTTTTTCTCTTTCTCTGGATCATGTTTCAGGCTACCTTTTCCCTGGGGCAGTATCCGCGGGAGTGGATCGAGCAGCTCGTTGCATGGATCGGATCCTCGGTAAGCGCCGTGTTTCCTGACGGACCGCTGAAAGATCTGCTGGTCGACGGGATCATCAACGGTGTCGGGAGTGTCGTTGTTTTCCTACCAAATATTCTAATCCTGTTCTTGTTTATATCCTTCATGGAGGATACCGGATACATGGCGCGGGCAGCCTTTATCATGGATAAACTGATGCACAAGATGGGATTGCACGGCCAATCGTTCATCCCGCTGATCATGGGATTCGGGTGCAACGTTCCGGCCATCATGATAACCCGAACCATAAAGGACCGTAACGACCGGTTGCTGACCATGCTGATCAACCCGTTCATGTCGTGCAGCGCCCGGCTGCCGGTCTATATCCTGATCGCCGGATCTGTTTTCCCCGAATTCGCGGGCAGTGTCATCTTCGGTCTATATCTCACCGGTATTCTCTTTGCCATCCTGATCTCCCTGATCTTTAAAAAACTTTTATTTAAAAGCAGCCAGGCGCCATTTGTAATGGAACTCCCCCCCTACCGGATGCCCACCGTGAGGGTGATCATCCGGCATATGTGGGAAAACGGACAGCAGTACCTGCGAAAGATGGGAGGAATCATCCTGATCGCCGTGATCCTGATCTGGGCGCTTGAATATTTTCCTGAAGGGAGCAAATCGAATCCTGAACAACGGCTTGAACGATCTTACATCGGAAAAATCGGAAAAGTGATCGAACCGGTGATCACCCCGCTGGGATTCGACTGGAGGATGGGGGTAAGCCTGATCACGGGAGCGGCTGCCAAGGAAGTCGTGGTAAGCAGCCTGGGAGTCCTGTTCTCGGCTGAACATTTCCACACGCCCGAAAAACAACAATCCCTGAGCACCAAACTCAACATGGCAACGTACCAGTCGGGACCCCGTGAAGGCACGAAACTTTTTACACCACTGACCGGGGTATCTTTTCTTCTTTTTATCCTGATCTACATGCCCTGCATCGCGGTCATTGCGACCATTAAACGGGAATCGGGAAGCTGGAAGTGGGCGCTGTTCCTGATTTTATACACCACCGTTCTGGCATGGCTGGTCTCCTTCACGGTTTTTCAGACGGGAACTTTAATCCTGGGAATATGAACTGGCAACTTTATCTGACACTTCTCATCATCGCCACCGCAACGGTGATCACGATCCGGCGGACACTCCGCTTTTTCCAGTCACCCCCGGAGCATTGTCAGGGTTGCACAAAAGCGCAGGGGTCCTGCTCCCTGCTGAAACTCAAAGAGGAAATCAAATCGCGGAGCTGATTTTTTTTACCTTTGATCCTTCATCGGCTCCGGTAATCAGTATCTCTGAATGATAGCCTGGTTCCGGCCGGTCTGACAAAAATAAAAACAATGGATCAGGGAATTTGCTTACAAGGTACGGTACCGGTTCGTGCCACGCCCTTGCACCGGGCCGAAATGGTGAGTCAGCTTCTTTTCGGGGAGTTGTTTCAAATACTCGAAGCCGACGGAGAATGGATCAGGATCCGGATGGAGTGGGATGGTTACGAGGGATGGATTCTCGCGGTTCAGGCCCGCAGCCTCGATCAGGATACCTATTTGAAACTGGTGAATGATGATACTCCGGTAGTTTCAGAACCCGTGCAATTTTTAAAAAACGAAACCTCAGGCTGGCGGATACCTCTTGTTGCAGGCAGTTCGCTCCCCGGGATGACCGGCAACCGCATGACGATCGGGAATGAGGTTTTTTCACTGGAAGGCGTTGAGCCAAAACGGGCGCCGGTTTACTCCGGCACAGCAGCATTCCGCGAAGAAATTCAGAAGTCCCTGGTAACCACCGCCCTGAGCTTCGAACAGGCACCCTATTGTTGGGGAGGCCGGTCCATTCTGGGTATCGATTGCTCCGGACTGACCCAGATCACATTCAAAATGAACGGAATCCGGATCAAACGGGATGCATCACAACAGGCGCTTGAAGGTGCCATCGTACCCCTCATTTCAGAAGCGGAACCCGCGGATTTGCTCTTTTTTGATAATGACGAAGGAAAGATCACCCATGTCGGGATGTTGCTTGATCCGGCCCGGATCATCCACAGTTCGGGAAGGGTAAGAATTGATCCCGTCGATCATTATGGCATCTTCAACCGGGAAACCAGCCGCTATTCCTATAAACTCAGGATGATCCGGAGGATGTTCTGAGACCCGGGATTTCTTTACTTACTCCCCGCCGTCGACCTTTTTGGAAGATTTCATGATCTTTTCCTGGTTGAAGATCCAGGTCAGCCGCAGGCTGATCACATTGTTGTACTGATACCGGGTGTAAGGATTTTTCGGATCAAGGGGATCGGTAACCAGAACGGTGCGGTTGCTTTTCATCGAATACTGATAACGCAGTCCCAACCAGAGCTTGTACCACAGACGGAAACTCACATCCGCGATCACGCTGATGTCGCTGTTCGACAATCCGGTCTGGTACGTGAACAAACTGTCGAAGGTGGCATTTTGGGTCTCCTTGTAGTTGATGAGCTGCCCGTAAGAAAAGCCCACGCCTGCCGAGATGATCTTTTTATCGGTGTACCGGATCAACACCGGGATTTCGGCATAATCCTGTTTGAGTCGATAGGTCGTTGAATCGGTCGATCCTTTATGATAACTTCCTTTTTGGGAGTAAAGCAATTCCATGCTGACCGACCAGTTTTTGTTCTTTCCGAAGGGTACCTGGATCTGGGGACCGACATTGAGTCCTACTTTATGAAACCCATAAAAAATATCCCCGTCAACCTGCGTGAGGTTGATTCCGATACTCATGGCTCCAAGGATTTTCTGGGCCTGTCCCGGTGCGGCGATCAGCAGCACCGCGGCCGTCAGCATCAGGAATAGTATTTTACGTTTCAAAACCGGCATAATTGTTAACATTGTTAACGGTGAAGGTCAGGTTTTATTTTGCACTCCCTTCATCGAAAGCTGTATTCTCTTGCGGGCAGGGTCCACATCAAGAACTTCGACCATTACCTTTTGGTTTAATTTCACAACATCGTTGGGATCCCGCACAAAACGGTCGGCAAGCTGGCTGACGTGCACCAGCCCGTCCTGGTGAACGCCGATGTCGACGAAGGCCCCGAAATTGGTGATGTTGGTCACGATTCCCGGTAATCTCATTCCCTTCTTCAGATCGTTGATACTGTGGACGGTCTTATCGAATTCAAAAATTTCAAACTGTTGGCGGGGGTCGCGGCCGGGTTTTGCAAGCTCCGCCATGATATCGTTCAAGGTAGGCAGTCCGACCCGCTCATCCACAAAATCCTCCGGATGGATTTTCCCTCTTAGTTCCGCATTTGTAATGAGGTCGGTCAGGGTACAGTTCAGGGTCTGCACCATCCGGTCGACGATGTGGTAGCTTTCAGGGTGCACCGCGCTCCGGTCGAGTGGATTTTCGGCATCGTGGATCCGGAGGAATCCCGCGGCCTGTTCGAAGGCTTTATCACCAAAGCGGGCAATCTTCCTGAAATCCGTTCTCGACCTGAAGGGTCCCGATTCATCCCGGTAGGCAATGATATTTTTTGCTAGCGATGGCCCGACTCCCGAAACATAGGTCAGCAACTCCTCACTGGCGGTGTTTACCTCTACGCCGACCCGGTTGACGCAACTGACTACGGTATCATCCAGACTTTTCATCAGCAGGTTCTGATCCACGTCATGCTGATATTGTCCTACGCCGATTGATTTCGGGTCGATCTTAACAAGTTCAGCCAGCGGGTCCATCAACCTCCGTCCGATCGAGACAGATCCCCTGACGGTCACATCATAGTCGGGAAACTCCTTGCGTGCCGCGGCCGATGCCGAATAGACCGATGCGCCGCTCTCGTTCACCACCAGTGCGATGAGATCCCGGTCAAAGGCCACCGACCTGACAAGCCTTTCTGTCTCCCTGCCGGCGGTCCCGTTACCAATGGCAATGGCTTCAATTTTATAGGCATTTACCAGGGTTTTCAGCTTATGGATCGACTCCTTGACTTCATTTTGAGGCGGATGGGGATAGATGGTTTCGTTGTGAATCAATTTTCCCTGCCGGTCGAGGCAAACCACCTTACAGCCGGTCCGGAAGCCCGGGTCGATGGCGAGCACGTTTTTCCGGCCAAGGGGTGGCGCCAGAAGCAACTGGCGCAGGTTTTCGACAAACACCCTGATGGCTTCCCGGTCGGCTTTCTCTTTTGCCCACTGCCGCATCTCGGTCTCGATCGAAGGAAAGAGCAGGCGCTTACAACTGTCGCTGACTGCAGCCTTCACCAGTTCAGAGGAAGCATTGTTGCCTTTGACAAATATCTTTTCGACGATTTCAAAACCATGAGACTCCTCCACTTCAACCGACAATCTCAGGAATCCCTCATTTTCGCCCCGGAACATAGCGAGTATGCGATGTGATGGCGCACGGTTCAAAGGCTCCACGTAATCAAAGTACATTTCGAAGTTAATTCCTTCCTGGTCTTTTCCCTTGACAACCTTTGAAACAATCTTCGACTCCCGCTGAAACAACGATCTTACGCGCTTCCGCGTATATCCATCCTCGCTTATGATCTCGGCAATGATGTCGCAGGCGCCCCGGATGGCATCTTCGAATGTGGCGACGCCCTTGCTTTCGTCGATGAACTTCGAGGCCCTGGCCTGGATGTCGTCGTACCGCTGCGACAGAATCATCCCCGCCAGCGGTTCAAGACCCCGTTCTCTTGCAACAGAAGCACGAGTCTTTCGTTTCGGTTTATAGGGAAGATAGACGTCCTCCAGATCGGCCATGGTCGTGGCCTTTTCAACGGCTTCGCGGAGTTCGGGCGTGAGTTTTTCCTGCTCGGTCAGCGATTTGATGATGGCAGCTCGTCGTGCATCCAACTCTTTTAACTTTGATAACCGGTCGCGGATGGCTGCAATGACCGTTTCATCCATCGATCCCGTCATCTCCTTGCGGTACCGTGCAATAAAAGGTATGGTGGCCCCGCTTTCGAGCAAATTGATGGTATTCAGGACCAACGATTCCTGCAAAGCCATTTCGGAGGCTATGATCCGTGCATAAACTTCCTGAATCATCGGATCAGAATTACGGTTCCTTTGAATTCAATATCCCCCTGGTTGATAATATCCTGGCCCCTGAATGCAATCCTTATAATCCAGGCGTATGTACCTGAAGCGCAGTATTTACCGTCATAAATCCCATTCCATCCTTCGTCGATATGGTCGGACTCAAAAACCTGTTTCCCCCAACGGTCAAAGATTTTCATGGAGAAGGTGATGTCGGAATACAACCCGATGGCCTTGAACACATCATTCAACCCGTCGCCATTGGGTGTAAATGCATTGGGAATATTGTATTCGAAGACCTTTACCCGCGTGGTATCTGAATTCGTGCAACAATGCAGATCTTCAACATCAACGATGTACCGCCCCTCGCCTCCGACGGTGATCATGGAGGTTGTTTCGCCGGTAGGTGTCCACAGGTACGACTTGATACCCTCGTTGGCCTTCAGGTTGACCGTCGACCCGGCATACATCAGAACGCTGTCGGGGAGTCCCGCCTGAGGCAGGGAGTAAATGGTCACCGGAATGGAGACCGGATAGGCTTCGCCGTCGAAAAACTCCGTCAGCGTAACGGTGTAAATTCCGGCAGATTGGTACTGGTGCACGGGTACCCGGTCGGGAGAAGTCGCGGTCCCGTCGCCAAAATTCCAGGTAACACTGTCAATATTGGCTTCATTGGTGATCCGGAAGCGGGTCGCCTCCTGATGGCAGACAAACTCCCGGCTGAAATGCGGGATGTTCACGAAACTACTTACGAAATTTGGTAACCCGAATACTGTTTTCCGCCCACCAAGCTGAAATACCGCGGGAGTATGGTTGAGCCGGGCGTAATTGCAGGCGGTTCCCTTGCGGTTGGGATTAAAGATCACATCCAGATAATCCTTATAATCCGATGGGTTGATGCTGACAGATGGGGAGATATAGATTTTTCCATCGGTGGCAAGCTGCAGGTCGGCGAGCCGGATGTCGGGAACGACGGCAATTTCGACAGGATTGTTAAGGCCGGAAGCGAGGTCAAATTGCAGAAGGCTTGAAGGCTTCGTAATTCCGGAACCCGGCATCTGCATTACAGTAACATACAGGAGTTTGTTATCGGGTGAAAATTCGACGCCATAGGGATACATCATTGGATCTGCAATGCTATAGGATCCCTCGAAGCCGACACTGCCCGTTTGGGTATTGAAGGTAAACAGCTCAATTTTTCTGCTGCCGCTCAGGGCCAGGGCCAGCCGGCTCCCATCGGGCGACGTTTTCATATAGCCCACAAAATCCTGATCATCAATAGTTCCGGTGTGTACCGATCCTGCAATACTGACAACAGGTGGCGCAAGACCGGCAGGGGTTGCCTGGTAGGCATAAAAACCGGCATCACCCCAGTGGTGGGCGATCACCCAATAGTCGATGCCGTTGGCGTGCTTCACCGCGGCGATCCTGGGATTTACCTGATCCAGAAGAGGTTTGTTCAACATGGACGACACCGCATCTCCTAACCCGTCGCGCAAGGTCATATCGATCAGCGTGCAGCAAAAACCCTTGGAAGCGCTTTGAAAGGGAGGCATATCGGCCGTGAAAACATAGTATCGCGAAGGATCGCCGGGCCACGGAACAATAAGGGTTGGTTGGGTCATGCCCCCGTTTCCCGATAATCCCGTTGCATTGGGCATGGCGCTGAAGGTCCGGTCCCAGCAAATCTTCCCGTTGGTAAAAAACAGCAGATTACCGATGCTGTCGCAGATCACGGAACCTGAATTGGGCGCTTTCATCACATTCTGATCGTCGAGCGGGACCGGTGTTCCCGATCTGAAATCGATACCGGCAAATTCGCCGAAATACCAAACCTCTGCCTGTTTCATCGACCTGGGGCAATCGGTAATGTACCATCCCTGTTGCGCCCGGGTTCCAGGGGACCATGTCATAAAAAACATGAATAAAAGAAGAATCCCTGCCCTTGAACCAATCCTGATATAAAACCGCGACCTTCCCACTATTCAACAACCAGTTTGAGTGTTCCGGTATGGGCCTGATTGAAAAGGTGCACCAGGTACATTCCTGGCGCCAGACGCGATACATCCAGGGTACCCCTCAGGATATCGCCCGATTTCGTGAGGCTCATTTCAGAGAGCGGCATGCCCGGCAGGTTCATCAGGATGAGCCCGGTCTCCGGTTCAGAGCCGGGAACTTCAACGGTCACCTTCCCGGAGGCAGGATTGGGATAGATTTTAATACGACCGATAAATTCGGGATCGTTGATTCCGGCACAGGCATCAAAAGAAAAGTTAACGGTGATCTCACCGGATGCCCGGCAGCCGTTTTGATTGGTCACGGCTACACTGTAATGCTGCGAATCGTACCCGATTCCGGTGGTTCCGAAATGTATCTGACGGTCGGTGGCGCCATTTGACCACAGGTAGGTGGACCCATCATTTCCTGCATCCAGTTTCACCGTGTCGAAAATACATACGGTGATGGTATCCGACGGGCCCAGCGTGACAACCGGTTGCGGGTAAATTTCGACGGTCGTATTTCCGGTGGCAGGGTTGAAACCATCGTGAACAACCACCTGATAGGTAGTTGGAATAACCGGTTTCACAAAGGGTTCAGCCTCCGTGGAGGAAAAACCGGGCGGATCGGATGACCAGGTATAGGTGTAATGACCGATGTTCCCGCCTCCCGCAGCCGCATGAAGCCGGGTCGAATCCCCGATGCAGATGGAAGGAGGTGTGGCAACCGGATGGGTGTAAAGCGCTACCCCGGTCACTTCGACTGTTACGCTGGAGGGTGGATTGCTTACACAGTTCGTGATCAGGTCGGTGACGGTCAGGGTATAAACCTGGGTTTCGCTCAGATTTACCGTCTGCGGGTTCTGGATTCCCGCATTGATGAGTTTGGATACGGGCGACCAACTGTAGTAATAGTTGCTGGTTCCATTAACAACCGAACCCGATAGATAGGTATAGGTGCCATTCGGGATCGATTTGTTCGGACCCGCGGAGGGCACGGGTGACGCGAGAATATTCACGATGACGTCGGTCTGAACGGTGTTATAGCCGTCGAAGGCACTGACATGGTAGGTTGAAGTTTCACCAGGAGCAACAGTCGGGTTGGGAAGCGTTGATGAAAAACCGCCAGGACCGTTCCATTGATAGGAATAGGTTCCGGCTCCTCCCGATCCAATTGCCAGAAGTTGTGTCGATGATCCTTTGCAGATGGATTGCGGGTTGGCCACGGCATTCACCGCGAGGGCGCCTCCGGCAATGTTGACGGTGACCAGGTCGGTCGACTGGCAACTGGCCGAATCATCGGTCACCCGGAGGGTAAATACGGTCGCCGAAAAGAGGTTTACCGTCCGCGGGTTGGGAATGCTGTCGTTCAGCAACAAAGACGACGGACTCCATTTGTAGCGAAAGTTCCCGCTGCCGCCCGAACAACTCCCGTGAAGGGTGGTATAAACCCCGTTCATGATGGTAGTGTCGTTCCCGGCATTGGCAACCGGTTGATATACATGTACATTTGTGGTTGAAGTATCTACGCTTCCCTGTCCGTTTACTTCGATCCGTAAAAAATATTCTCCCGAATTGGCCGGAGTGGCATTGGTGATCACGGGATTTTGGAGGGTGGAGGTAAAACCTGCCGGCCCCCACCAGAAATAACTGGCATTGGCAACATTCTGAGCGGAAAACTGTATGGTCTGCCCGGTGCAAACAGGGCTGTTGCTGGCACAAGCCGGCGGAAGGATGGTGCAATCGGTAGTTCCGGTACCACTGGTCTGCTGGAAAATAATATTGCAGGGATCGTTTGAAAAGTTGGTAATGACCAACATGTAATATTGCCCGGTCTGTGCATTCAGAATATCACAGGTTTCATAGGCAAGTGGGGAATAGCTGCAATCGACGATTTTCTGGGAGGTCAGTTGGCCGCAGCAATCCTGCGAAGAAAAAGGACCCCAGCAGCAAAAATCGATGTCTTTTCCTGGTTCGCTGTGCATCTGGATGATGATGTTGCCTGGATTGTCAACCTTCATGTAGTACCACGCCGGATTGGGACGTGTTAATAGGCAGCTGTAAAAGGGTCCCGACTGGCCTGATCCTGAATTTACCCCGGCAGGGAAGGAATAAACCGTACCGGTACAAAACGGGGCGGCAGTCTCACACGAATCGTTGGATCCTCCGACCTGTTGAGCAAGGGCACCCTGACTAAGGATCAGCCACAGCGACGCGAGCAACAAAAAAGTTCCGATCTTCCTCATGGCTTCCTGTATTTATCGTTTTTACCAAGCCAATCCTCCTGCTGTTCCCCGGTCATCGCAGCGGATTTCTCCAGGGTCTTTTCTTTCAGATCATCCAACAATTTCACAATATCTTTTTCGGGATAGACCACCGGGGAAATAAACGCGACATAGGACTTTGTGATATCCGGATCAACATTCACGAGCTGATGTTCTGAAAAGGTCAGGTTCATAAACCACACCTTTTCAAACCGGTTGGAAAACGAATCAATATCAACCAGGTAATAGTTGTTGATCCGGTCACCCTGGATCCTGACGGCAAACCGTTCCCGGAAATCGAAAGATGCATACCTGGCATGGAATCCGGGGTCATCAACGGCAATGAACTCCTGCGAATAGGATTTTCCGTGCAGAAGAGAAAACAGGATGAACAACACGCCGACGGAGCGACAGAATCTCCTCATAATGAAATATTTAAACAGGAACTTATGAAAATCTCTGCAAAGTTAAAAAAAATTATGACCGGAAAAATGCGGTTTCAATTTACCATCCCGAGGCGAGAACATCAATAATATGAATAGTCTTTATGGGGAGATTGTTTTTTTCGATGTATGATTGCTGATTCATCAGGCAGGATGAATCGGTTGAAACGATATATTCGGCGCCGGTTTCCAGGGCATTGAGAACCTTTTGTTCGGCCATGGCTGAAGAGATGGGTTCGAACTTGGCGGAGAAGGTGCCCCCGAATCCGCAACAGACTTCCGTATCGCGCATTTCACGCAGTTCCAGTCCCTGAACCTTTGAAAGCAACAGCCGGGGTTCATCCTTTAAATTATACTCCCGGAGCGCTGCACACGAATCGTGGTAGGTTACAACATGCGGGAAGGAGGCGCCGATATCCTCAACCTTGAGCACATTCACCACGAAGTCGGTAAATTCGTAAATATTCTTTTTTAACTGCTTGTATTCCAGATGATAAGCAGTATTATGAAAGAGCCAGCTGTAATAGTTTTTAATAAACCCGATGCACGACGCCGAGGGTCCGACAACCGGCCGGTCGTTGGAGAAATCCTTGATGAACTTCTCTCCCATCCGCTTGGCTTCATCCCAGAAACCACTGTTGAAGGCCATCTGTCCGCAACAGGTCTGGTTGCCGTTGTAATGAACCCCGACATCCAGCTTTTCAAGAATCTTTACCATGTTCATCCCGGTGTCGGGGTAGATCTGGTCGGTAAAACAGGGTATGAAAATATCAACAATCACGGATCGCTACTGATTACGGTTTATGCCGGTATGAATTGTCACCCGTCGATAACCGGAAGGGTTGTCAAAATTAACAAAATTTGTAAATATCACAACAGGGTTGTTTATTACTTTGGAAATATCAGGTGATTTGGAAGCCGGTCATTTTCAGATGGTCCCAGTAACGGGGATACGATTTCACCACCACATCGGGATTCTGGATGCGGACGGAACCCAGATGCATGGCAAATGGTGCGAGCGACATGGCCATCCGGTGATCGCCGAACGTTTCAAAAACGGGTTGGGCAATTGTTTTATGCCGGGCCGGGCTGATTTCCATGGCGGTAAGCGCTTCACCCCGGGCAGTAATGTTGCATTCAAATCCCAGCTTTTCGATTTCGCTTTTTATAGCCCGGAGGCGGTCGGTCTCTTTAATCTGCAAACTTTTCAATCCTTCAAACCGCCCCCTGATGCCCAATCCTACACACGTCGCGATCACAGCCTGGGCAATATCGGGATAGTCGGTAAAGTCGAAATAAAAACCATCGATTTTCACCGGTTCCCTTGTCAGTCGGGCGCCTGATGCCGAGAACTCAGTATGGACGCCGAAGTTCCTGTAAATTTCAGCCAATACCGCATCGCCCTGCAAGGCTCCCGGAACCAACCCGGGCAGTTCGAGATCGGCCCTGGCAGAAAAAGCGACTGCTTCGTACCAGAAAGCTGCCGCCGACCAGTCGGCCGGCACGGTAAAGGGTTTTGGCCGGTAATCACCGGGACTTACCCGGATCTGGTTTTGTTGTGATTTGATCCGGATGCCGAAATGTTCCATCAGGTCGATCGTCATTTTCAGGTAAGGCGAAGAGACCACTTCCCCATTCAGTTTGATGGTCAATCCTCCCGGTATTCCCGGGGCGATCATCAGCAAGGCGCTGATGAACTGGCTGCTCACCCCCGCATCGATCGCGACCGTACCGCCCTTTAACGTTGTTCCTTTCACCAGCAACGGCGGGTAACCCGGTTTCCCGAGGTAATCGATTACGGCGCCCAATGAAATCAATGCATCGACCAACCCACCGACCGGACGCTGCTTCATGCGATCGGATCCCGTCAGCATCCACCGTCCGGGCCGGCTGCTCAGCAAGGCCGTCAAAAACCGCATCACTGTGCCAGCGTTCGCGGTGTCGAGCGAAAGGACCTGCTTACCGGGCTTTGTATGCTCCATTTCACGCAACAACCCCGACAACAGCAGGGTGTCGTCGGCCTCCGACAGGTTGGAGATCCCGAATGGCTTGCCGCACAGCTCCTGAATGATCAGCAACCGGTTGCTGATACTCTTGGAGGCCGGCAACGGAATCACTCCGTTCAGCGTCCTGTCAATCTTCGACAGGGTAATGCTTTTCATCTCCTCCTCATTTTTCAGATTATTTTAAAATGGCCCTTATGATTATTCACCGTTTGAAAAGCCTGTTGACATTGGCTATTTCATAAATGATATCCGGGAACAGCGCTTTATCCCGATCCTTACCCGGGTTACTGTTACAAATCCTGATAAAAACGAACGGCTTGTACGATCTCCTCTTCCCGGCACGGAACCTGAATTTTCGCTTTACCGGGCCGTGTCAGAAGGGTGAATTCGATGGCGCCGTTCCTCCGTTTCTTGTCATGCCCCACAATCTGAAGAAGCTGCTCCACATCCGTCGTTCCGATGGAGAACTTTCCATACCCTGCCTGAAGATACCGGATTATTTTGTCGCCTTCCGCCGGATCAAGGCCTGTTTTTAAACGGGAGAGCATGACGGCGCAGATCATCCCGGCCGCGATCGCTTCGCCGTGCAACAGCGATTCACCCTGCCGCCCCATCGAAAAGGTTTCAAAAGCATGCCCGAGGGTGTGTCCGAAATTGAGTATTTTTCTCAGGTTTCGCTCCCTGAAATCCTTTTTCACCAGCATGAGCTTATAGTCGACCGTATTGCTGATAACGTGTTCGATAAGCCGGTCGTTTACCGGGAGTTCAACCAGCGCTTCAACAGGATGGTTCACCAACCGGCTCCACAGACGTTCATCTCCGGTCAGGGTACATTTGATCACTTCGGCCCATCCCGATCGCAGGTGGGTACGCGGAAGGGTGGTCAAAAAAACCGGATCGATGAAGATCGCGGCAGGGTTGCAAAAAACGCCGATCTGGTTTTTGATCCTGCCGAGGTTGATTCCCGTTTTCCCGCCAATCGATGCATCCGCCTGGCCGATCAGCGAGGTGGGAATGTTGACATACCGGATACCCCGGTGAAAACAGGCCGCCACGAAACCGCCCAGGTCGCTGACCACACCGCCTCCCAGGTTTACCAGCAAACTGTTCCGGTCGGCGCCGGCAGCGAGCATCTGCTCCCAAAGTCCTGCCGCTGTTTCAAGCGTCTTTGACTCCTCTCCGCCCGCGACTGTCAGATATTTCGCCTGGTCAAGGATTCCGGAAGCGGATAACAATACGGGAAGGCAGTGCCGGTGGGTTTCCCGGTCGGTAAGAATGAAGATTTTTTCACGGTTCATCCGGTTTGAAGAGAGAAACCGTTCGAGTTGATTCAGTGCGCCGTTCCCGCAAACGACTACCGGACGATCGATCGTAACCAGGCGACAGCTCTTCTTCATAACAGATATTCCCGGATGAAATTGGTTAATGATAAGCCGCCATAAGCAGCCCGATATCCTGAAAAGGCAGGTTATAGAGGCGGCTGATGAACGGGTTGGTAAGGATGCCGTTGTAGCTGTAAACACCCTGCCTCACGCCGGCATCATTTTTTAAAAGGTTTTCCATACCGCCCTCCGAGCCCATTTCAAGCAGGATCGGCACGATGATGTTGTTCAGCGCCTGCGAAGCCGTTTGCGGCACTTTCGAAGGAATATTGGGCACGGCATAATGGGTAACCCCGTGAACCTTGTAAACCGGCGACTTGTGCGTGGTCGGGCGGGACGTTTCAAAACATCCTCCCTGGTCGATGCTTACATCGATCGCTACCGATCCCTCCTTCATCTGCCTGATCATCTCTTCGGTGATGATACACGGAGTCCGGCCCTCATGGGTATGCAAAGCCCCTATCAGAACGTCGGCTGTCCGCATCGACTCGAGCAATACCTTCGGGTGAAGGATCGAAGTGAAGACCCTCCGTCCGAGATTATTCTGGATGCGTCGAAGCCGGTAAACGGAATTGTCAAAAATCTTGACCTGCGCTCCGAGTCCGATGGCCGAACGGGCGGCAAACTCAGCCACGGTACCGGCGCCGATAATGACCACCTCCGAAGGGTTGATCCCGGTAAATCCGCCGAACATCTTCCCTCTTCCGTACTCAGGACTGGACAAGTACTCGGCAGCGACAAAGATGGAGGTTGAGCCGGCTATTTCGCTCATGGCCCTGATGATGGACAATTGCTTGGTACGATCGCGGATGAATTCGAAGGCCAGGGCGGTGACCTTTTTCGAAAGCAGGGATCTGAAATATTCTTCGCACTGCAAAGCAACCTGGATCGAAGAGATCAGGGTCATCCTGGGGCGCAGAAATTCCATCTCCTCGGGCGAAGGCGGGGCGACTTTCAGAACAATATCTGCCTGAAAAACCTCCTTTGATGATTCCATGATCCGGGCGCCGGCCTCGCTGTACTCGTGATCGGTGAAATGCGCCGTGACTCCGGCGCCCTGTTCCACCATCACCTGGTGCCCGTTCCGGCACAAGAGGGCAACCCCGTCGGGAACCAGCGAAATCCTGTTCTCCTGACCGGAAACCTCCCGGGGAACCCCGATGGTAAGAACGCTTGATTGCCGGCCAACTTCAAGCATCTCTTCCTGTGGATGCAACAGGTTGGCATATCCCTGATTCTGTCCTTCCATGTTTGAAAATTTCAAACGAAGTTACGAAAAAAGTTCATTATTCATTCACCGACCCTTACCGGAGCAAATCCGTATCCTGGACTGCCACTGTAAACCCTTGCCCGTCCTTGTTTTGTACAGTTTTTTATTCTTCATCAGAGATAACCGTCCTTCTTCCACAACCTTGAAAAATGCATCCCGGATGCAATCGGTCATGAATTGACGTCAGGGATTTCCGACCAAACATATCAAATCATTTTTTATATATTTTGTAATGTTATTGTTTAATTTATTCGTACATTTATAGGCCCGGCCGGTAATATTTCTTAAAAAAATAATACATGCCCGGCCCGCTCATCATGATCACCGATAATTCACAGAAATACATTGTCTTGACTGTGTTCAAACAGTTATACCTGATTACGTCTGCAAAATACTGTTTATCAGACAGATCAGCTCTCTCTCTCTCTCTCTCTCTCTACCTGAATCACCCACATTTTTTAATGAAACCTGTTTTCACCATGCAGGAATCATCGAATTATTTTGCAGACAACAGCGAAGCATAGAACTTATAGGGAAAAATGATCTGGATGACTGTAGCTCCCACCTGCTCTCCGGGGAATGGGAGCCGAAACCATCATTCACATTCATCACTTAATGTTGAAAAGGAGAACGTACAATTAATTTTATACTTAACTTTATCTTTTATTAGCCATGAAAACAAAAAGATTTCATTTCATATCGTGCATGTTTTGCATGATGTTATTTGCCTTATCACTGAATTCTTTCGGACAAAAGTTGAACTTGTACATCACAGATAATGGCCCGACGCCAATCACAGGATATTATACTTTTACCTTTACGGTGGTTGAAGTGGATCAAAACGGAAACATTGTAGGATCATTTTCAGTTACACCATCTGGATATTATTGGGACAGCGCTTCTGGCCAGTTTTTGACAGGCTGGCCGTTTACTTGTGGCGTTCCAAAAGATGTGACGGAAAAAATTTACCGGGTGGATGTGAATGTATGGAGGGATTCGACAACGCCACCGGTCTCTCCGTTTCTTGCATCGGGAAGCGGCTCTTCTGCGCTTCTTAACAGCGACGATTTTTACAACCCTTCCGGGATAAACGTAACTGTCGAGATACGATAATCTATGATCGCCCATTCATTTTAACTGGTGTGAATGCGTAGCAATTACCATAAGGGGTTCAGTATGAAACTATTAAGAATTGGCGCCCGGGGCCTGTTTCTGCCATTTCTTTTTTTCATTCTGAACCCTTTACCGGTAACCGCACAGGGTGAATTCGACAAATGGATCTTCGGGACGAAAGCAGCGTTGGATTTTTCGCCGGGGTACCCGGTGGCACTACCAAATCCAGGTAATTATTCAACACCATGGTGTCCGGTTTCAGTTTCTGATTCGCTGGGCAATTTATTGTTTTTCTCCACACGTAATATGATCTATGACAGGAGCTTTTATATTATGCAAAATGGATATGACTTGTTGTTTGACCCAACTGGCATTGAATCGGTATTTTCGGTAAAACAACAAGGAACAGACAGTCTTTATTACATTTTTTCAGTAGGGGCAAACAGTTGGTATTATACCGGATTGCATTATTCAATTCTCGATATGCGTTTGAATAATGGCATGGGAGGCATCGTTCCAGGTTTGAAAAACATTCCGGTTACGGGTTGCGAAGATGCAAGGAAATCCATTGTCGGTACGTGCCATTCAAATAACCGGGATGTGTGGTTAATCATGCTTAAAGTTGAAAATGTCGGATTGAATCAACCTCTGGAGTATATGTCAATTAAGATTAATGATCTGGGGATTTCAAATGAAGTAATTATCAGTCCAAGCAACCTGAAATTCTCATCTCTAGGTTTTACTGGTTGCTTAAAAATTTCCCGCGACGGATCAAGAATTTTTTGTCATGGCGGTGATTCTTTAACAGCGGAAATCTGCAATTTTAACACAGTAACCGGAGTTGTAACTCCATTATTCACCTTTAATAATTCATTATCCTACTTTAAGACCCCTCTATTTGCTGAATTTTCAAATGATACCAGGTTTTTATATGTTCAATCCAATAACAAGAGTACTATTAATGATTCTGTTGCAATTTTTCAGTATGATGCGACTAAAACAGACTCGCTTTCATTTGTAAACAGCAGGATATTAATTGGATATGATACTATAAAAGGAACTCTTCAAATCGGACCGGATTTTAAACTTTATCTTAGCAGAGCGGAACAAAACTCAATAAGCTGCATTAATAATCCCTCTTCACGGGGAATAGCCTGTAATTTTCAGGTAGGAAATGTCGATCTTGGTGGGAAATTGGCCTCCTATGGCCTTCCCCAATTCCTCCAGCGTTACAAGGCATACATTCATTCCAGCGGCCGGTGTCAGCGTTCTCCTGTTGCGTTTTCGGCCGACATCTGGCCCCCGGCCGACACCACCCTCTGGAACTTTGGCGATCCGGCCTCGGGCACAGCCAACACCTCTTCAATTGCCGCTCCTTCGCACACCTATGCCGCCTCCGGAACCTATACCGTAACGCTGTATGTGCGTCACAACGATAACCGCACCGATACCTCGCGCATGCCGGTAACCATCCTGCCTTCGCCGCAACCCAACGCCGGTCCCGACCGGTCGGTGTGTACCGGCGTGAGCGTCACCTTCGACGCGGGGGCCTGCACCGGTTGTTCCTACCTCTGGAGCGCGCTCCCGTCGGGCGCCGTGGTGGGCAACACCCAAACCCTTACCACCTCGGTAGCCGGGGTGTATGAAGTGGCCGTTACCGGACCATCGGGCTGCGCCGGCCGGGATACGGTTCAACTGTCGGTAACCGACCCGCCCGTCATCACCAACGATCCCCTGGCGAAAACCATCTGCTCGGGCGAATCGACCGCCATTGCCCTCTCAGCGACGGTAACCGGTACCACCTGTTACTGGACCGCTTCACTTACCTCGGGCACGGTCAGCGGTTTTGCGCCCGGCTCGGGAACCACGATCGACCAGGTGTTGACCAGCCAGAACGCCTCCCCGGGGGTGGTGACTTATTTGATCACCCCGGTGGCGGGAAGCTGCACCGGCACTACCGTCACCTTTCCCGTTACGGTGAACCCCGGTGAAGCCGTGGGTGTGGCCATTTCAGCATCGGCCAACCCCGTTTGCACCGGCACACCGGTCACCTTCACGGCCGTTGCGGTCAATGGAGGCGCTAATCCCGTGTTTCAATGGATGGTCAACGGGATCAACGCCGGAAGCAACAGTCCAACGTTCAGTTACATCCCGGCTAACGGCGATCAAATCATGGTCCATTGTCAATCGTCCATTGTCAATTGTGTTTCCGGCAATCCAGCGGTCTCGAACACGGTTGTCATGACAACAACCCCGCTGCTTCCGGTTAGCGTCAGCATTTCGGCCTCGGCAAACCCGGTGTGTGCCGGCACGCTGGTAACATTCACGGCCAGTCCTGTCAACGAAGGTTCAAATCCCGTGTTTCAGTGGATGGTCAACGGTATCAACACGGGAAGCAATAGTCCTACGTTCAGTTATATTCCTACCGACGGCGATCAAATCATGGTCCATTGTCAATCGTCCCTTGTCAATTGTGTTTCCGGCAATCCCGCGGTCTCGAACACGGTTGTCATGACAACAACTCCGCTTTCGCCCGTTAGCGTAAGCATTTCAGCCTCTGCCAACCCGGTGTGTTCCGGCATGCCGATCACCTTCACGGCCGTTGCGATCAATGGCGGCTCAAATCCCGTGTTTCAGTGGATGGTCAATGGCATCAACACCGGCAACAATAGTCCAACATTCAGCTATATTCCTGCCGACGGCGATCAAATCATTGTCCATTGTCAATCGTCCATTGTCAATTGCGTTACCGGCAATCCGGCAATCAGCAACCCGGTGTCGGTAACTGTCATCCCTTCGGCCGAAGTCTCTTTTACCGCCTGTTTCGACACCATCACCACCGTCAACGCCAAACCCTTCCGGCTCAAAGGAGGATTGCCCCTCGGCGGAACCTACTCCGGTCCGGGCGTAAATTCAACTACCGGCATCTTTACCCCCGCCACCGCTGGCCCCGGAAATCACACCATCACCTACACCTACACCAACGCCCTCGACTGTTCTTCAACCAGTCAATCCGTCATTCAATCAATCAGTCAATCACTTATTCCTTGCGGCAGCACCCTGACCGACATTCGCGACGGCAAAACCTACCCCACCGTGCAAATCGGCTCCCAGTGCTGGATGCAGAAAAATCTGGATTACGGAACCACCATTCCATCCACCGTTCCACAAACCGACAACTGCATCCCCGAAAAATATAATTGTCCATTATCCATTGTCAATTGTCAATTGTCCCTTTACCAGTGGGACGAACTCATGCGTTACGAATCTGCCCCCGGAGGCCCGGGCCTCTACCCGCCCGGCTGGCATATCCCAACCGTAAACGACTGGTTTTAAAACCACCCCGACGGGGTGCTGTATCAAAATACCGGAACATTCTGTTTGACTACTACGACGGGCAAAGCCGGGCCGGTGTGGCGCTTATGGATCCTTTTTTAAATGGTTTTAAAGCCGACCCCGACGGGGTGCTGTATCAAAATACCATCTGGAGTTTTGCCGGCTTTGCTGTCCTTTTCTGGTCATCCACCCCGGTTGATGCCACCCGCGCCTGGTCGCACGGCATGAACGGCATCAACTTCTCGGTGTCGTCGTATCCCGCCCTGAAAGCCGATGCATTTCCGGTAAGGTGTGTAAGGGATTGAGGACTGCTTTTCAACATCTCTTAACATGGAATGAGATTCCCGGCGCGGTGTTTACGTGATTGACAGAAGGGATTTCCGATCAAACATATCAAATCATTTTTTATATTTTGTAATGTTATTGTTTAATTTATTCGTACATTTATAGGCCAGGCCGGTAACATATCTTAAAAATATTACATATCCGGCCGGATCAACATGATCACCGATAACCCTCCGGGATACCAAGCCTTGACTGTGTTAATACAGTTTTACCTGATTACGTTTGTAAAATACTTTGTATCAGACATATCAGCGTCGTCTCTCTCTCTCTCTCTCTACCTGAATCACCCACATTTATTGATGAAACCTGTTTTCACCATGCGGGAATCATAGAATCATTTTGCAGACAACCGCGAAGCATAGAAGTGATAGGGAAAAATAACTTAGATTTAGCAGGCTCTTGCCCTATCCTTCGACAGGCAAGAGTCATTACTTTCCAATAAATAAACTTTCATGGGATATTTGAAGGTTGGTTATGCATGCTGTATCATAACTGAAAAAACAACAGAAAATTGGATTGATTTCTTTGGGATTTATTTAAACTATTAACCTAATTTTGCGTAGTGTAACTTTGTTTCTGTAAAATTAAAAAAGCCACGGCTGAAAAAATGACGTATAACGTCATAACCTTAAAAATATCAGCCATGGCTAAAACACAAACGAAAGTTACAAAAGATTT